>Ga0209580_10000059_pt1 | contig 108437 bp, 85 predicted proteins | sample Coa_R1_5_FD_187153 | JGI IMG/M metagenome (GOLD analysis project Ga0209580, IMG submission 187153) | Surface soil microbial communities from Centralia Pennsylvania, which are recovering from an underground coalmine fire - Coalmine... | ecosystem: Environmental > Terrestrial > Soil >... | reverse complement strand
CTAGCAGGTTGCGGAAAAACTCTGATTCGAGTGGCATGGCCTACACACGGGACGGCGAGACAGGGACGACTAGCGATGTAGAGCGAGATAAGCGATGTAAAAGAATAGCGTAGCCCCCGCGATTGCAATCATCCCGGCGAGGCGCAATCCCCAATCAGGCATCTTGTACGGATGCCAACTGCCCTGCTTCCAGCTGTCGGCGAAACGATCCAAGTTTGCTCTAACGGAGCCGGGTCGCAGAATCATGGTCAGCCCGAACGCTAAGAACCCGGCACCCATAACGAGTGCTGCAGGCGCATCACCTGGGCTCATGCTTGGCACGGCAGCAGAGTACCAGAAAACTCTCTTGTTTCCACAACACAACCTGATAAGAAGAAGGCATGCGTGGAAAAGACGAGCAGCAGTTGGATGTGTTCAGTTACATCAGTCCCGAGCAGCGAGTTCCGCAGGACCATCCGCTACGTTCGCTGCGGGCCATGACCGATGAAGCGCTACAGCAGTTGCAACCTCGGTTCAACCGCTTGTACGCCAAAACTGGGCGACCGTCGATTGCACCGGAGAAGTTGTTGCGAGCGCTTTTGCTGCAAGCGCTGTACTCGGTGCGCAGCGAACGAATGCTAATGGAACAACTCGACTACAACTTGTTGTTCCGCTGGTTTGTAGGCTTGAACATGGATGACTCCATCTGGGATGTGACGGTGTTCACTAAGAACCGCGAGCGCCTGCTCGATGGAGACATCGCCGAAGCTTTCTTCCAAGCTGTTCTACGGCAGGCCCGTGAGCAGGATCTGCTCTCGGACGAACACTTCACGGTGGATGGAACACTGCTGGAAGCATGGGCGAGTCTGAAGAGTTTTCAGCGAAAGGATGGCAAGCCACCGGTTCCACCGGACGATCCTGGCAATCCGACAATCGACTTTCACGGGGAGAAGCGGTCGAACCAGACGCACGAATCGAAGACGGACCCGGATGCGAAGATGGCACGCAAAGGTAAGGGCAAGGAAGCCAAGCTGAGTTACAACGGGAATCTGTTGGTGGAGAACCGCCACGGGCTGATCGTGAACAGTGAGGTGTTCGAAGCCAACGGAACCGCCGAACGCGACGCCGCGCTGGTGATGCTGGAACAGATTCCGGGCACGAAACAAGTAACCGTAGGAGGCGACAAGGCCTATGACACGGCAGATTTCGTGGCCGAATGCCGCAACCTCAAGGTCACGCCGCACGTGGCTCAAAACCTGGAGCGACCCGGTGGGAGTGCGATTGATGCGCGCACGACGCAGCACCCGGGATATGCCATCAGTCAGAGGAAGAGGAAGCGCATTGAAGAGTGTTTCGGATGGCTGAAGACGATCGCACTATTGCGGAAGGTTCGGCATCGTGGAATTTTCAAGGTGGGATGGGTCTTCACCTTCGCGGCCGCGGCCTACAACTTAGTCCGTATGAGGAATCTGGCGATTCAAGCAACGTAAGCCGAGGTCGCAGCGTGCTCGCAGACCCGAAAATGAATCCGCGGGACACCAGCGGATGCAGCCAGAACCCTTCCCGAATCACAAAATCACTGAGACTAGAGAGAATCTAAGTCGCGGAGTCCATTTTTCCGCAGCCTGCTAGGGCATTCGGGATCTGAATTGTGTAGTTTTGGCCACCGAAGCCCGAGTACCCAATACTGTACTGGGCACCGTTAAATGCAAATCCTGGAAATACTTTGCCGCTCGCCCCGGAGATACCGAGCACACTGTCCCAATTCGACCCGTTGAAGCCCGGCGGATTGGCGCCTGTGTAAACCCGGTTTAGTCCTACCGTGAGGTGGTTCAACAGTGACGGGCTGGCGACGAAATCCCACCCGAAGCGAAGATAATGCGTGAAATAGTAGTTATTGTAGTTGCCTGGCGTGAGGGGAGCCGGAAGATCGAAGGCGTTGCCGTTCAGGAAGTATTGCTCGCGGCTGTGGTACGAGAAGAACAATTTGCTTTTCTGAGTCAGATTTTCGTCAATGCGAAAACTGGTTTGGGTTGTAAGGACATGATCCAATGAAGTGGGATTCAGATAGTCGTTGGCAATTCCGCCGGGTCCCGCCCCCCCGCGGTTCGCCGGCGGCAAGTACGACAGAACCTTTTGCGCTACCTTACTGGTAACCGGAACCTGATTGTTTGCAAATGGCAGCCGGCAGGTCTGACCGCCTACAACTTGCGTTGTTGAGGGATCAAAAATTTGTCCCTGCAAAACCTGCTGGCCGTTGCAAGGATTGATAATTGGGTTGTTATTGGCATCGACCAACCCGGGCCCTAACAGCGCCGAAAAATCACCGTGGCGCTCCGCGTCCGTGGGAAGCGTGATGATGTCGTTCTGCAGCGAGCGGCGATTCCGATACTGCTCCCATGCGAAGAAGAAGAATGTCTTATCCGTGCCGTTATACACGTGCGGAATGCGAACTGGTCCACCCAGCGAGCCACCGAAATCGTTTTGCCGATCGCGCGGCTTTTTGGTAATGGTCTCCGGTGAGCCGGGGAAGGGATTACCTGGGTTTGCCGCATTCCATGCCGCGATCTGTGCGTTGTCATATCGCGCCAGTCCGTTTTGAAAATCGATGCTCCACGGTGTCGCGTCCAGGGCTTCGTTGCGGAAAAGCTCGAACACAGACCCGTGGTAGTTGTTCGTTCCCGATTTGGTGGTGAAGCTCTCGATGCCACCTGACGTATGGCCAAACTGCGCAGAGGGGGTAGAGGTCGTAACCTTGAACTCGGTCAGCGCTTCGACGGTCGGCGCCGTCTGATCGAACGCCGCGCCCGAGTCCGAGCGCTGCACGCTGACGCCGTCAAGAAGAATCTCGGTCCCGAAATTCTGTCCACCCGACAATTTCGATTCAAAAATTCCCGCCGAGGCGTGATCGCTGTTTGTGCCTGGCCCCGTTGTTCCGGGAGTCAGAAACACAAACGTCTCCGGAGAGCGCACGAAGCTTTGCCCGGTGGAGTTCAGGGCGAGCGGCAAGTCCTCGATCTGTTTATTGCTCACCACGGTACCGAGATCGGAGCTTTCCGTTTCGATCTTCGGCGCATCCGCTTGCACGGTCACCTGTTCGTTCGTGCTGCCCGGTTCAAGGGTGATGTTCAGGGCGGTGACGGTATTGATCTGAACCAACACGCCCTTCTGCACAGAAGATTTGAAACCTTGAAAATCGACGGTGACGTCGTATCGTCCGATGGCGATATCGGCGATGCGGTAGACTCCATCGTTCGTAGTAACGGTCTTGTACACATTGCCAGTGGCCGTTCCCCTCACTACCACCGAGGCTCCCGCGACGGCTGCTCCGGAACTATCTAAGACCGATCCGGCAATGGACCCGCGATCCGATTGCGCCAATGCCGTGCCTGCTGACAGCAGACACAGGATTCCGACTGCGAATGCCAGTAGAAACTTCATAACCACTCCCCTGAAAGTGAGAAGAACCCACGCAGACGACGATTCAGCGATTTACCTCGCGCCCACGACATTGCAGACCGCCTGAACGCGATTTGAGTGTTCCTACTACAAAACAACTATTTAGAAGTTGTCAATACTGTACTTTCGTCTAGTTATGAATATGTATACAGGGGGATGTAAGTTTCGCATGCTCCGGAAGGTTGCGGGTCTGAGGAAATCTCGTACCTTTAATCCAGAAATATAATCCCACGCTGCAGGGCGACCGTCGCTGCCTGGGTTCGGTCGTTGACGCCGAGCTTCTCCAGCATATGGCTCACATGCAGCTTGACCGTGACTTCGGCGATGTTCAACTTGCTCGCGATCTCCCGGTTGCCAAATCCCTTCGCCACCAACCGTAAGACGTCCACTTCGCGACTGCTCAGCGGGCGATGATATTTGCGCTCCGCCAGGTGCGAGGCGACGATAGGATCCAGATACTGCCCGCCACGATAAACCTCTCGCACCGCGCGCAGCAGTTCTTCACGAATGATGCTCTTTACTACGTAGCCGCGAGCCCCCGCCTGCATGGCGCGATAGATTTCCTCTTCCCCCGAGTGGGTCGAAAGAACAAGAACGCGCGCATCGGGGAACTCCTGCATCAGCGCCGCGGTGCACTCGCTGCCGCTCATGCCCGGCAGCCGAAGGTCCATCATCACCAGACTGGGATGATATTTCCGATACGCTTCGATCGCAGCTTCGCCGCTACCTGCTTCAGCCACGACTTCGATATCGGGCTCGACATTTAAAGACGACGACAGGCCCATTCGAACCATGAAGTGGTCGTCAACCACGAGAATACGTATCGGTTTTGAGTTCTGCATGTTTAATTTCGCTTGCCTGTGGAGCCTTTGAGTCAATGGACACAGTCACCGAAACCCGTGTCCCGCGTCCAGGTCCACTCTCAACCACTAATTGACTGCCCATCGACTGCGCGCGTTCGCGCATATCGAGCAGTCCGAAATGCCCGCTCGGCTCGGCCTGATCTGCTTTGAAGCCCTTGCCGTCGTCCACCACACTCAACCCGACGGAGTTCGGCAAAAACTCCAGCTTGATGTCCAGCCTCCGCGCCTGCCCATGTTTCAGGGCATTGGCCACGGCTTCCTGGCCGATTCGCAGCAGGTTCATTTCGATTTGCCCCGGCAGCCGCACCGGGTTTCCTTGAATCTTAATCTCCACTTTCGCGTGCACTGGCATTGCCAGCGGCTCAACGATTTGTGAGATTGCGGAGACCAGGTCTCCATCTTCCAACAGCTGGCAGCGCAGGTCCCACACTGATCGGCGCGCCTCAACCATGCTGTGGCGGCTCATGTCCCTTGCGGTTTCGAGCGCCCGCTGCGCTATTCCCGGCGCTTGCTGGAAGCAATCTGCAGCCAGATCGAGCTGCATGGTGATGCCCGCAAGTTCCTGCTCCAGCGTGTCGTGCAGTTCGCGTGCGATCCGGTTGCGTTCTTCGAGCACCGCGCTGTGCCTCAACTTTTGGCGGATCACAAACATCTGCTCGCGCACGCGCCTTCCCAGCACGACCACCCACGCCGCAACAATCAGGAGCACTCCTACCGTAATTCCCAGCACCCACATGGTGTGGCGCAGGTTCCACCACGAAGGAGTACGGAGCACCGCTATGTCGTATCGCGATCGCAGCAAAATGCGAAGCGATTCCGGTACCCGCCACAACCCGCCGCTGCGCACCAAACATATGCCCGTAAGCCGCACTTCACTATTCAAAGGAACAGACAGTGACTCAGCCGCCGAGCCAGGAGGCAGGGTCGCATCGAAAAGCACGTCGCCGCTCTGCAACAACAGGCGGAGTCCATCGGCCTGATCCTGCCGGTTCAGCAACTTCGCATCGATTACCACGAATTGGTTGTCGAATTGCTCCCAGGGTTTGCTGACATCCATCTTGACTGGATCGGGCGGCTTCACCCGTTCCAGCCGATGGAAAACCGCATCTTCCAGCATCGGCGCGGTATCCCCCATCGCGGGGAAGCCGAGCACGTCCACCAGGTCGCCAACTTCAACAGGTGTGGATTGCTTTGTCTGTACGCGCAAACCTTTGCCCTGAACTTGAAGGAAGAGCGCAGTTCCCGGCTGCTGGTACTCGACTACACCTCGCATTCTCACGCGATGCCGGAGACCAGTTCCGGGCGAAAACCTCAGTAAGGTCGATACGGGAACTTCTGGCGCCGCGGACTCCACCTTGATAAAGCTCAAGCGCGGGACGTAAAATAAGATTCCTGTCAGCTGCCGGTCCGCGTTGTACAAGCTGCCGCATACGCCTTCGACCAGGACCTCGCTATCTACCCAGGAACTGAAATCCTGTTCGTGACTGATCGGCACCCGAACGCTGAACTCTCCGCCTTCTGAGGCGACACGCAACGCCAGCGTGGTCTCGCGCCACGAGGTTTTGTCCACTGCCGCCGATCGAACAATGCCGCGCACCTGCGCCCACTGGCTGTCCTGTTGCCCATTTTCCAGACGCGAAAAAGGAAAAAGCTGCGCTCTTGGCAAAGTTCCGTCACGCAAGACTCGCAACTTCGTCTCGCGTATGACGGGAGCAAATTTTCCCGGCCCGGTTTGCCCCTCGAGTTCGACAAACTTTCCCAATTCGTGTGAGTACTGTAGGGAAGTGCTTCCTTCCACGTAAATGCCCGCGGTTGTGTCCTGAATAAAGAAATCGGGTGCGGGAGCGTCCATCGTGATCACCCCGCGAATGCGTACCGGATATCCCTGTGCCGCTTGCTCGGGAGTCAGGCGGCGAACTTCATCAGCCCGGTCGAGAAGGGGCAAGCTTCTTGAAGCGGATTGTGCAGAAGCGATTGTTGCATTGAGCAGGCAAATTAAGCATGCAAGCGACGCGAGCACCGAGCGAATCTTTCTCAGCGGAGAAATTCGCGGTGCGAAGGCGGAGATGAGCCGTGAGTTTGACATCCTGCGCGCGTACCGCGCGTGCGCACTAGGTTAGCTGAAAACGATCACCGCCGACTAGGGCCTTGTGCAATTAATTGCGTTCCAGCCTGCTGCTCCGAAATTGGATGATCTTTCTCCGGTCACGCTTCGACGGCCGTCCCTGTGGCGCCGGGCTGAAACTCATACCGGCTTTGCGTTCCTCGATCACCTTCAGCCGCAGCTGCCGACTTTCGTCGGTTTCGCGATAGAGTGTTTGCGCCACCGAAGCTGGTCCGCGTATTTCACTTAAGGCTAAAACTTCGATCTCGAAATCACCGCCCTCAGTTTTGATTTGCAGAAAGTCGCCGACATGAACATCGCGGGCAGGCTTCACCGGCTGGTTATGCGACCGCACTCTGCCCAGTTCGCAGGATCGCGCCGCCAGGCTTCGCGTCTTGAAAAACCGTGCTGCCCACAACCACTTGTCGATGCGAACATTGGCCATGATCTATGTTAATAAGGATGGCAAGGCCTTCTGCCCTGGGTTGAAGGCTGCACTATGCCGGAACTGCCCGACATCTCCGCTTATATCAGCGCACTCGAAGCGCGAATCGTTGGACAGCCCGTCGAGAAAGTAAGGCTGGCCAGCCCGTTTCTGCTTCGCACCGTACAACCGCCGCTCACCGATGTGGAAGGCCGGATCGTGCGCGAACTGCGGCGGATCGGCAAGCGTATCGCCATTGGCGTCGAAGGCGATCTCTGGCTCGTCTTGCACCTGATGATTGCCGGCCGCTTGCTCTGGCGCGCAGCAGAGGCAAAGCTCGCAGGACGCAAGAGTCTTGCTGCTTTTGATTTTCCCAACGGCTCTCTCGTCCTTACCGAGGCCGGCACCAAACATCGTGCGTCGCTCTATATTGTTAAAGGTGAGGAAGCACTGCAAAGCATGGATCCGGGTGGAATCGACGTCTTCGCCAACGACCTAGACGCTTTCCGCAAGGCGCTAAACGCCGAAAACCGGACGCTGAAGCGAGCTCTTACCGATCCTCGAATCCTCAGCGGAATTGGCAACGCATATTCGGATGAGATCCTTCACGCTGCGCAGTTATCCCCAATCGCGCTCACACAAAAATTGCAACCGGAGGAGTTGGAAAGATTATTCGCCGCGACCCGCATCACCCTGACTCGGTGGATAACTCAGTTGCGCGCGGAAGCAGAAGATGAATTTCCCGAAAAGGTCACCGCATTTCGCTCGAACATGGCAGTGCACGGGCGCTATGGCAAACCGTGCCCGCGGTGCGACGAGAAAATTCAGCGCATTCGCTACGCTGATAACGAAACCAACTATTGCGCGAAGTGCCAGACTGGCGGCAAGGTGCTCGCCGATCGCAGCTTGTCTCGGCTCTTAGGATCGGATTGGCCGCGGACGCTGGATGAACTCGAGGCGCTCAAACGCCGCTAGCACCCGAGCTTCCGTAGCACGTGTTGACCGACGCGCGTCTCTGGCACTCCGCGCCCGTCAGCCAAAATGTCATCGCACAAGTGATGCGGCCTGAGATCCCTCTCTCGTCAGGGGGGGATGATAACGGTAAGCGGGGCCGACTCAATATCCTTCGTCACCCAACAATTTCTCCAGCGTCGGCTTGTGTTTTTCCGACCTCTTCCTCTTTTTCTTTTTGTCGGGAGCAACTTGTTCCGGCGGAGGCGTTCCAATCCGCTCGCGAGCCAGCGCCTTCACTGCACTCACCGCTCGAAATGGCTTGGATTTCTTGGGCTTCCTAATTGCCTCACCTCGCTCAGCCGGTGCATTGCGCCATTTTTGATTGGATTATACAGGCGCTATCTGCGCGACTTCTGCGAACTTTGCGGTTAAATGCCTCTTGCCAACCGTGTACACTGATCGCAATCCAACTTGGGCAAACCCAAATGACTTTAAAATGCCGGTCCTTGCCGCTGCTCCTGTTTCTCTCGCTGCAGTCGATCGCCGCTCAAACCATTCACGTGGATATCTCTCATTCCGTGAATTCTTTCAGCCCTCCGCGCGCGCTGGGAACGACCGTCGACCGCGTGCCCAGCAATGCCACCGACGTATTCTTTCGTCCCGACCAGCTCAAGAAAGTGCTGGACGCGGGATGGGGAGCAGTCAGCTATCGCCAGAACACCGACCTTTTTGTGCAGGCCTGGCATTGGAATCCGAAAGGGAAGTGGAGCGACCCGAGCGGCCAAGGCTACTTCACCGGCGATCCAAACCCGACGAACCAGATGATTCGGCACTCCTATGGCTATTCGCTCCCGCACCGCGGTTTCACCCGCAACGGCGGCAGCGAATTCGACGGATATTCGCGGCTGGATGACGGCGATCTGAACACTTACTGGAAAAGCAATCCTTATCTTTCGCAAAAATTCACCGGCGAAGATGATTCGTTGCATCCTCAGTGGGTGGTCATCGCGCTCGACAAGAGAGAAGGCATTAATGCAATCCGCATCGCCTGGGGCGATCCCTACGCGCGAGATTTTAAGGTGCAGTACTGGGTGGGCGATGGCGATGCCATGGACGAACAAGACAAGGGCGAATGGAAGACCTTTCCACGCGGGGAAATAACGGACGCGAAAGGAGGAATGACAACTCTCGGCATGGGAACGGAGCTGGTGCAAACCAAGTTTGTCCGCGTGCTCATGACGCGATCTTCCAACACTTGCAATTCGCACGGCGCAAGCGATGCTCGAAATTGCGTCGGCTACGCGATCCGCGAACTCTACCTGGGAACCTACGACAAGAATGGATTTCAGGACATCCTTCACCATTCTCCTGACCAGAAGCAGACGCTTACGTTGTGTTCTTCGGTCGATCCCTGGCACCAGTCTACGGATTTATATGTTCATCCCGACCGCATGGAATCGGGCGACCAGCCCGGTTTTGATCTTTTCTTCACCAGCGGCATCACTCGCGGCCTGCCGGCCACGGTTCCGATCGCAATGCTGTACAGCGAACCCGAAGATGCCGCGGCGCAGATGACTTATCTGGAAAAGCGTCACTATCCCGTCTGGTACGTGGAAATGGGGGAAGAGGCCGACGGTCAATACATGCAGCCCGAAGACTACGGCGCTCTCTATCTCCAGTTTGCCCGCGCGCTGCATCAGGTTGATCCAAACCTGAAGCTCGGTGGTCCCGCTTTCCAAGGCGTTACCGAAGACATCAAGGCATGGCCCAACGCAGAAGGGAAGACCTCGTGGTTCGGCCGTTTCCTCGATTATCTGAGGTCCCAAGGCCGCCTCGCTGACCTGTCGTTCATGTCGTTTGAGCATTACCCCTACGACGGTTGCCAAACTCCGTGGAAAAATCTGTACCAGGAACCGGAACTGCTGACTCACATCATGCAAGTCTGGCGAGACGACGGTCTGCCTGCCGGTGTGCCGTTACTCGATACGGAAACCAATGCTCACGGCGGCGAAGCCGCGGTCGATATTTTCGGCGCGCTCTGGCTGGCCGACACATTTTCAGCCTTTCTCACCGCCGGCGGTCAGGCGACCTTCTACTATCATGCCCTGTCCTATTCGCCTCCTCATCCAGCGTGCAGCAACAGTTGGGGCACGTATCACCTGTTCATGGCGGATCAGAATTACGTTATTCGCCAGCCCACCTCGCAGTTCTTCGCCGCTCAGATGCTGACCAAAGAATGGGCGCAGCCGGTTGACGAACAGCACCAGGTCTACAAGGCAGCCAGTGATATCAAGGACGGAGATGGCAACGTGCTGGTCACTGCTTATGCGGTGAAACGCCCCGATGGCAAATGGGGGCTGATGCTAATTAACAAAGATTACGGCAATGCTCACGACGTAAAAATCGTATTCAGCGCGGAGACAACCAAATCATTCTCTGGACCTGTTGATGTGGTCACCTTCGGCAAAGGGCAGTACCAATGGCATCCGGCCAGACGCAAGGGCTACGCCGAGCCGGACGGGCCAGCGGTCAGATCAACTGTCCAAGGCGGGTCAGAAACGCAATACACGTTGCCCGCCGCTTCGGTCACAGTCTTGCGCGGCAAACTCGAATGACGTGCGAGCAGGTTGCGCAAAGCCTGCAACTTTGACAATCGCTTTCCCTGCGATCTTTGCGCCCTGTAGTGTTAAACGTTTTCGAGGCTACGCGCCCTTCCGGACCGCGCTGTCAGCCGCAAGCCCATGCAGCACGGGCGTCTCTTCATCGCCCAGCCGGCGTTGCGGATCCACAAAGAGCCACATCACTGAGCCCAGAACGCACAGCCCCGCCGCGACCAGAAATGACGCTGTCCAGCCGAAATCCTTCGCGATCCACGGCGTCAACTGCGCGGTGACCGCTCCGCCAATCTGGGCGCCCATGTTCATTAAGCCGGAGACCGATCCAGACGAATGCCCCGCCAAATCCGCCGTCACCGACCAAAAAGAACTCTGCGAAACGTAAAGCGTCCCGGCCCCGCCCGCCAAAATAAGGCTCGCAACGCGAGCATTTTCCGCCAGCGCCCCCGAAGCCACGAATATTCCCGCGCCTAGCAGCGCAATTGAAGCCAGCACACAACGGCCCAGGCGCGGACCGTAGGCTTTGGTCAGCGCGTCGCTGACTTTTCCACCAATCAGGCAAAACACCGCCATAGCCAGCATGGGCAGCATGGCGTAAAACGCGCTGCTCTTGAGATTCAGGCCGCGCACCTGCGCCAGATAAATGTAAAACCAACTGAAAAAAATCCACGCCACATACCCGAAGCAAAAATAACTCACGGTTGTAGCCATCACGTCTTTGCTGGTTAAGACTTTGCCCCAGGGAACCAAGCTCAACCGACTTGGCTGATTGCTTGAGGAGCTCAGCGTCAATCCTGACGCGATGAATGCAGCCTCCGAAGCTGATACTCCCGGATGCTCGGCCGGCGTGTCGCGGCTGATCATGTACCACACCGCGCCCGCTACTAATCCCACGACCGAGCACACCCAAAACGACGCTCGCCAGCCGTAGTTAAGCATCAAGTAAGAAATCAAGGGCGGAGAAAGACCAGCGCCAATTCCGACCCCGGAAAAAATCAGCCCGTTCGCTAAACCGCGCTCTTGTTTCGGAATCCACCGCGACAAAAATTGGTTGGAAGCGGGGAACATCACCGCTTCCCCAGCGCCCAGCATGAAGCGGACAATCACAAACCAGACCAACGCCAGCCTGGTTCCGGGCGGAACGATGGCAGTCAGCGCAGTGAAAATTCCCCACCACACCACGCCCGCTGCCAGCACCCGCCGTGGCCCCAGCCGGTCCGCCAGTCGTCCGCCTACCGTCTGGAAGAGAGCATAACCCCACAACAGAGCGCTGAAGACACTTCCCAGCTGGAGATTGCTCAATTCGTACGATTTTGCGATCAATGGGCCGGCGATCGAGATATTGACGCGATCTAGAAAGGCGATCGCCGCGAGCAGAAAAATCCACAGCACCAGGAACCAGCGGACGTTTGTCGTCCCTGCAGAACGAGTTGCTGTCATGCGTCCAATCCGCTCACGCCGACTGCCCACGGAACACTTTCACCAGTTGCTCGGCAATGAGCTGATCTTCTCCGGGTTTCAGCATGAACGAACACATGGCCAGCCCCGGACGCCCTTCGCCGCCTCCCATGGCGATCGAAGGTGTCCCGTTGCGCAGCGATTGTGAAACCTGTTGTGGAGTGAGCGCGATTTTCGCGTCCCAGGTAATCCGCATGTGCGGCACATGGTTCGCAATGTCCGGAGTAAAGAATTCAGTATTCACGCCCGAAACTTTGGTGATTTGCTTCGAGACATTCTCCAGCCGCTGCTGCCATTCTTTCGCAAGCGCGTCATGATCTTCGCTCAAGTAGAGCTCCAGCGCCTTGATCATGCCGACAATTTCTTCTTTCCCCACTTTCTGCCCGCGTCCCAGCGTATCTTCATGCGGGCTATTATTGAGCAGCGCGTAGTGGACCAGGTCTTCGCGCCCGATCAGCAACCCCGCGCACTGCGGTCCTCGCAAGGCTTTGCCGCCGCTGAAGGTGATCAGGTCGTACCCCATGTTGGCGTAGTCCCACAAATGCGATACCGGAGGCGTATCGGCTGCCGCATCGTTCATGCATGGAATTTTGTATTGCTTCGCCAGTTGCACCCACTCATCTACCTTGATCTGCCCGGCGGCGTTGGCGAAGTTTGAAAAATGCATCATCGCCGTGCGATCGCTCACCGCCCGCCGGAACTGATCGCGAGTTTCCACTTCGACCAGCTTCACGCCAGTCGCACGAAGCTGATGATCGAAGGGGTTGCGATGCGACTTCTGGATGATCACTTCCGACTTCATGCCGGTCAGGTCGGGCAATTGCTTGATCAGGCTTTCGTTGTCGCCTGTCAGAATGCCTGCCAGACCTGACTGAATCGCTCCCGCTGCTCCCGAGGTGACGAGTACGTTGTAGCCCTGCGGCAGATTGAGCATCTGCGAAATGCGCTTTCCCGCCGCCACTTCCAGCGCAGGAATGCTGACGAAGTGGTTCGTTGCCTGCGCCATTATTGCTTCAACTTCCGGCCGGATCAGCGATCCCCCGAGCATCGTCATCGTGCCTTCCGCGTTGATCACGGTCGGAACCCCAAGTTCGTCGTATGGATTTCCAGTCTGACAAAAGCCGCTCAGTTTCCCAGTGGCCTCAACAGGTTTCGCAGCAAAAAGTCTTCTGGGCAGCGCCAGCGATCCGGCAAGCGATGCAAGTATGCCGAAAAATCCTCGGCGGCTCGAATTCAGTTTCATTGGTTACGCTCCTCTATTTCTTCAGCACGGCTGCAACGCAATTGATCTCAACCAGAGAGTTGCCGGGCAGAGCGGCAACCGCCACCGTGGTTCGCGCCGGCCCGCCATGCGGAAAATAAGTTTTGAACACTTGGTTCATTCCATCGTAGTAGTCGATCTTCGCCAGGAAAACCGTCGCCTGAACAATGTTGTCCATGTTCGAGCCGCCGGCCTCGACAAGTTTTTTCACTTTGTCGAGAACGATGGTCGTGTGCTTGCCGATGTCCCACGATTCGGCCGGCCCGCTATCGTGCGCCCCTTGGCCTGAGACATAGATCAGCCCATGATGCTCGACAATGGGCGTAATCATCTGTGTCCCATCCGCCGGCTTTCCCTCGTCATTCAATTTTTGGACTCCGTGTTCCTCATGGGAGCCCTTCTTGGCTTCGGCTGATTTTCCCAATATTGCCGTTAATCCGAGGCCGGAAAAAACCGGCGCCAGCGCGGTCGCAAATCTCCTGCGAGTCAATGAAGCAGAAAACATGAGTAACTCCTTTCGTGGGTGAAATGTTATTGCATCAATGCAAAAACAAAAATGTCACTGCCCGCCGCAATAGCGACGTACTGCTTGCCTTCTACCGCATAGGTCATGGGAGACGCGCTGATGTCCTGCCCAGTTGTGAAATGCCACAGCGGCTTGCCATCGCGTGCATCGACAGCTTCCAGCGCCTGCGCGTCGTCCGCAAAAAAAACCAGCCCGCCGGCAGTTGTCATCGTCCCGCCCGAAGAGCGCCCCGAACCCGTTTGCGGATACTTCCACGAGATTGCTCCTTTCCCGATGTCGTAAGCCAGCAGATTTTTTTCAGAATGTTCGCCCGGCGTGTGCTTGATTCCGGTGGAGTAAAACTCCTTGCCCGGTTCAAATTGTTGCGGGACCTGCGCCGAGAAATACGTCGTGCACTGTTCCAGATTCATGAAGTACATCAGGCCCGTCGATTCGTTGTAGGAAGGCGAATACCAATTGGTCGCGCCGGCGTAACCGGGACAAATCTTCGTCCCATCTGCAGTGGGCTTTACATCCGTGCGGATTGGACGGCCTTTGCCGTCGATTCCTGCCGCCCAGTTAAGCTTTTCGGCAAATCGCACCGCGCCCAAGAACTCTCCCGTGCTGCGATCGAGTGTATAGATGAATCCATTTCGATTCGCCTGTACTACCAATTTCCGCTTCTGACCCTTGTAAGCCGCATTGATCAGGATCGGCGCCTCAGTCGCATCGTAGTCGAACAAATCGTGCGGTGTGAATTGGAAATGCCACTTCAGCTTGCCGCTATCTGCATCGATCGCCAGCAGGCAATCGGTGTACAAATCATCCCCGGGCCGCACGCTACCTTCAAAATCCGGCGCGGGATTACTGGTCGTCCAATACAGCGTATTTAGCTCGGGATCGTAAGTACCCGGCATCCAGGTCGTGCCGCCACCGTGCAGATACATCTCTCCCGGCCAACTCGCAGCGCCGGATTCGCCCGGACCGGGAATCGTCCACAAGCGCCATGCGAGCTTTCCAGTCTCAGCATCGTAAGCCGCGACGAAGCCACGCACTCCGTCATCGCCGCCCGAAGTCCCGACGATCACCTTGTCCTTCACGATTAGGGGCGCGCTGGTCGCGCCGTAGTTTCGGTTCCAATCGGCGTAAGCCACATCCCAGATCAAATTTCCCGACCGTGCATCCAGGCACAGTAAATGCGCATTGTCGGTCTCGCGAAAGACGCGATCATGCCAGACTGCGACCCCGCGGCTGATGTGCCGCGAGGCGTCGTCGATCAGCCCCTCCGAAATCGGACGGGCGTAGTGCCACACCGTGCGGCCTGTCTGCGCATCCAGCGCAAACACATCATTCGCGGAAGTTGCCAGCATCAGTCCGTTTACCACTAGCGGCGTTACCTCGAGCCGGTCTGAATTGCGCGAGTGGAATACCCATTCCACGCGCAATCGATCCGCATTCTTCGTGGTAATTTGCGCCAGCGGGCTGTAACGTCGTCCCGAATAGTCGCCGTTATAAGAAAGCCAGTTCGCGCCGGGTTGAAGCGCGAGCAAATCCTGGCTCAAAACGTTCACCTCCATCTGCACATGCTGAGGCTCCTGGCCCTCGACGCCAGGCACCCCCATCAGGATGATCGCCGCGCAAATCGCCTGCCGAAATCCGACCAATCGAAGTCCTTCTCGCAATGCGAGGATCAATTCCTATAGCCGCCCGAATTGCTTGACCGCCTGTTGAATCGATTTCAATTTCTCGATGTAGGCGTACATCGAATGTTCTTTGAAATCCATCTGCTGCGCCGTCGACAGCACTTCGGCGGCTTTATCCCGCGGGACGACCACCACGCCATCGCTGTCGGCCGTGACGATGTCGCCGGGGTTGACCGTCACGCCATCAATCACGATCGCGTTCTGCGACGCTTCGAACCGGTAATGGTGGACCGAAGTGGACGGCACGATCCCAGTCGCGTACACCGGAAACCCAATCTTGCGCAGGTAGGCAACGTCGCGCACGCCGCCATCGATCACCGCGCCGGCATAGTCTCGAGACATCATCGCGGTGCCCATCAGCCCACCCATGCCGGCGATATCCGCCCCGTCTTCCACCGACATCACGTAAACCGAATTCGGCTGCCCATTATCGATGGCCGCAAGCATCCCATCCAGGGCCCCGGGATCGGTATTTCCTTCATCCTTCTTGAGCCGCACCGTCACCGCATATCCCGCAAATTTCGTCGTAAAAATCGGCTGCATGCGATGGCTCATGTACATCCGTTTGCCGGTGATTTGCTCGAGCGCATCCGACACTGACGCCACTTCCACGTGGCGAAATCCGTCGAGGAGGGATGAGTCGCTCGATGACGAAGCCGGAAATGCAAGTACGCAGGCTGCGCTAGCAAGAAAAATTACTGTGACCGCGACGGCGCAGTGAATGATAATTCTCGTTTTCGGAGTGCGGAGCATTCTGTCCTCCACAATTTTGTGGAATCTAGCACGTGCGTGCATTTATGTAAACGTTTTAATAGCGGGATTCGCAAGTGATTTGACGAACTGCCCATTTTAATCGTTTTTCATCCTGAGATTTGACACTCAGCCGCCTGGTGGTTTATCAAACCCACTGGCCTCTACTCAGATGAGTCGCGAAGATTCTATACTGCGCCGGTTTGGCATTGCTGCCAGCCTCCTGACGGCGGCGGGCTTTCTCAGCACGATGGCTGGACAACAGCCGGGTTCCACTCCTCAGGAGGCCAATTCGGCTGCCCAAACCTTTGCCGTGAACTGCGCCGCTTGTCACGGCCTCGACGGATCCGGCACGCAGCGCGCGCCGAACATCGTCAGTGGCGCTTCTGTGCAGAAGCTTTCTTCGGCAGATCTTCTTCGCATCATTTCCGATGGTGTTCCCGGCACCGGCATGCCAGGCTTTCGCTCCCTCGGAGAGGACCGAGTCAGAGCAGTGGTTGAGTATCTCAAGAATCTTCAAGGAAAGAACAGCGCTGAGCAGGTCCACGGAAGCCCCCAGCAGGGCAAGGCGATTTTCGTCGGCAAGGGCGGCTGCTCTGCCTGCCACATGATTGCCGGCTCGGGCGGATTCATCGCCCCTGACCTCACTACTTACGCCCTGTCGCACTCTCCCGAGCGCATTAAAGCGGCGATTACCGATCCCAGCACCCGCGATGCCCGGACCACGATGGTGAATGTAACCACCGCCGATTCCCGCCAATATCGCGGCATCGTGCGCAACGAAGACAATTTCTCGTTGCAGCTTCAGACCATGGATGGCAGCTTTCATTTTTTCAACAAATCGGCGTTGAAGCGAATTGATCGTGAAACCGCGTCGGTAATGCCGGCTGATTACGGTTCAAAGCTGACTTCAGCGGAGCTCGACGATCTGGTCAGTTATTTGATGAGCCTCAGAGCCTCAACTCCTGCTCCGGCGAAAGACAATGATGAAGAATAACTGCACCAATTCTGGTCGACTCGAGTCCAGGCTGGCGTTGTTAATTATGCTGTTTGCGGCGCTCAGCGCCCGTGCTCAGCAACCGACTCCGCGTCATTTCGAACTGCTGGCGCAGTCGCCGAAGTTCTGGAATCTGGTCCCGCGCGACGTCTCACTCGAGAAGGTCGCCACCGGATTCGGGTTCACCGAAGGCCCGGTATGGGATTCGAAGGGTTTTCTGTACGTCAGCGACGAGATCACAAACAAAATTTTTCGGGTCTACTTGAGGGATGGTCGCAAGGAAGAAGTCATCGCTCTTGGCGACCCTGACGGCAACACGTACGACCAAAACCACCGCTTGATCGATTGCGCCAGCGTATTGCGAGCCATCATTGAAGTTACGCCTGACGGAAAGTACAAGGTCCTCGCCGATCATTTCGAAGGTAAGAAATTCAACAGCCCGAACGACGTGATCGTTGGCCCTGACGGGGCGCTGTATTTCACCGATCCGACCCTCGATCTCCCACAGGGCCAGCAGCAGGAGATCCCCTTCCAGGGCGTCTATCGCCTCGATCAGAATGGCGCTGTGCGTCTGCTCACCAAAGACCTTACCCAACCCAACGGTCTCGCCTTTTCTCCCGACGGAAAGCGCTTCTACGTCGACGACAGCAAGCAGAAAAACATTCGTGTCTACGATGTCTCGCCCGACGGCCGGCTCAGCAACGGCCGCATCTTTGGCGAGGAGCCAGGCGGCAAGGGCGAAGGCGTTCCCGACGGAATGAGAGTTGACGAAGCAGGAAATCTGTTCGTCACTGGGCCGAAGGGAATTTGGGTCTGGGATTCCAACGGCAATCACCTGGGGAAGATCGACATGCCCGAGCAGCCCGCGAATCTCATCTGGGGAGACAAAGACCTCCGCACCTTGTACATTACCGCCACTACCTCTGTTTACCGGCTAAAAACCAACACCCGAGGCTTTGTGCCCTCATCGCGGTGATTCCTTCCCCAGCCCCACTTACTACTGTCATGCCGAGCAAGCAGGATGAGTTCGCAGAACTGAATCCGGCGTATCGAGGACTTGCAGTTGAACGCCCGGCGCTCGCTCCCAAATGTGCCATCTTGCATTCCTTAGCTTGGATGAAGCATCGGAATGGATAATCTAACCATGCGCATCGACGCACATCAGCACTTCTGGCGCTACAACCCCGACGAATACGGCTGGATCGACCACGCCATGTCCGCCATTCGCCGCGATTTCCTGCCCACCGATCTTGAACCGGAACTTCGGCGCGCAGGATTCGATGGCTCCATCGCCGTCCAGGCGCGTCAGTCGGTCGAAGAAACGCGATGGCTTCTCGAACTGGCGGACTCTTCGCCGTTCATCCTCGGCGTCGTCGGCTGGGTTGACCTGCGGTCTGACCAGGTCCGCGCCCAGCTTACGCAATTCGCGACGCACCCTAAGCTCATCGGCATCAGGCATATTGTCCAAAGCGAAGCCGACGACCGCTTTCTGCTGCAGCCCGATTTTCTTCACGGAATCAGCCTGCTGGAAGAGCTTGGTTTGACCTACGACATCCTGATCTACCCCCGTCATCTGCCGATCGCAGTAGAGTTCGTCCAGCGCTTCCCGCGTCACCGCTTTGTTCTCGATCATCTCGCCAAACCGCTGATTAAGAGCGCAACCCTGCATCCGTGGAGTTCCGACATCCGCAAGCTGGCGAAATTTCCCAACGTATTCTGCAAGCTGTCCGGCTTGGTGACCGAAGCCGACTGGAAGGCATGGAGGCCGGAGCATTTCTCGCCCTACTTGGACACTGCTCTCGAATGTTTCGGCGCCGAGCGCCTGATGATCGGTTCCGATTGGCCGGTGTGCCTAGTCACGGCTTCGTATTCACAAGTTATTGACCTGATCATTGATTTTCTCGCCAGATACCCAGATCACATCCGCGACGCCGTTCTCGGTGGAACCGCGCAAAAACTCTGGAGTTTCTAGCGTCTCGCCAACAAACGTAGTTTTCTCGCGCGCACTGATGCACTCCCAAAATTTCTTTTCTCCCGGCGCAATTTCTCCCCGACCTTCGCGACCTTTGCGGTTAAGAGCTTTTTGTATCGCTGATCTGTTCTAAAATCATTCCGCGTGCCCAAAGTCCTTCAACTCGATCCCGGCGACAACGTCCTGATCGCCCTCACCGATCTGAAGCAAGGCGACTCCGTCGAGCATAATCAAACTCAGTACACGCTGATTTCCAGCATTCCCGCCAAGCACAAGTTCGCCACCGAAGACTTGCCGCAAGGCGCTCGCGTAATCATGTACGGCGTTTTGGTTGGAAAGACTTCGCAGCACGTCCGACGGGGTGAATTGCTGAGCACGGGCAATCTCCATCACGAGGCTGCGCCATTCCACCCGAAATCGCGTGAATTTCATTGGCGCGCGCCGGACGTGTCGCGCTGGAAACAGCGCCGGTTTCAGGGCTACGCGCGCTCCGATGGTCAGGTTGGAACGCGAAACTATTGGCTCGTGATTCCGCTGGTGTTTTGCGAAAACCGCAACATCCTGAATTTGAAGCAGGCATTTGAAGAGGAATTGGGTTTTGCTCCCCCGCAGTTATATCGCAGGCAGGTTGCGCAACTGGTCGAGAATTACCGGCAGGGAAGAGCCGCCACAACAACGCCCGTCGATACAAGCATTCCCGACACCGCCCATCGGATTTTCCCCAACGTCGACGGAATCAAATTTCTTCTTCACGAGGGCGGATGCGGCGGCACGCGCGAAGATTCTCACAACCTGTGCGGCTTGATCGCCGGCTATATCAACCATCCCAACGTCGCCGGCGCGACCGTTCTGAGCCTGGGCTGCCAAAATGCCCAGGTTGATATTCTGAGCGACCAGCTGAAACGCCGGAACCCCAGCTTCGAGAAGCCGCTTGTGATTCTCGAGCAGCAGAAGAGCGGCTCTGAATTCTCGATGCTCTCGATCGCCATCGAACAAACGTTTTCGGGACTCGTCGAAGCCAACAAAGCGCAACGATCGCCCGCCGACCTTTCGCATCTCTGTGTTGGGTTGAAATGTGGAGGGTCCGACGGCTTCTCCGGGCTCTCCGCCAATCCTGCAATTGGCCACGCTTCCGATCTTCTCGTCGCACTCGGCGCACGCACCATCCTTTCGGAATTCCCCGAATTGTGCGGAGTTGAACAGAACCTCATCGACCGCGCCGTCTCACAGGAAGTTGGCGACCGGTTTATCCACCTCATGCGCGAGTACGAAAAACGTGCGCAAGCCGTGCGGGCCAGCTTTGCGCTGAACCCAAGCCCCGGAAACATCCGCGACGGCCTGCTTACCGACGCAATGAAATCTGCGGGCGCGGCCAAGAAAGGCGGCACCTCGCCTGTCACCGCCGTTCTCGACTACCCAGAGTATTCAAGCCAGCCCGGACTTAACCTGCAGTGCACGCCCGGCAACGACGTCGAGTGCGTGACCGCACAGGCGGGCGCCGGCGCCAGCGTCGTCCTGTTCACCACTGGTCTTGGGACGCCAACTGGAAATCCCATTGCTCCCGTGATCAAACTGTCGACCAACACGCCGCTAGCCCAACGCATGCCCGACATCATCGACTTCGATACCGGTCCGATTATTTCCGGAGCGTCGAACATCACGGAAATGGGTGAAAAGATCCTGGACCTGGTTATCCAAGTTGCCAGCGGAGAAGTTCGCACCAAAGCGGAGTTGAATTCGCAGGAAGATTTTATTCCCTGGAAGAAGGGCGTGTCGCTGTGACGGAAGCCAACAGAACCGCCACCAGCGAGTTTCGGCTGGATGGCAAAACAGCGGTGATCACCGGCGCGGGCAGCGGCATTGGCCGCGCCATCGCGTTGAAGTTCGCCAACAATGGAGCCTCCGTTCACATCCTCGACGTAAGCCAGAACGCTGCTGAAGCTGTCGCCGCCGAAATCACGAAGTCGGGTTCCACCGCTTCATCCCATGCTTGTGACGTGGGCAAGCAATCCGAGGTCTCGTCGACTATCGATAAGATTGCCCGCCAGCATCGCATCGACATCCTGGTCAACAACGCGGGCATTTCGCAAATCGGCAACATCGAAAACACGAGCGAAGCCGATTTTGATCGCATCATGCAGGTTAACGTGAAGGGTTATTACAATTGCATTTACGCTTGTGTCCGTCACATGAAAGCGGGCGGCGGTGGAGTTGTTCTTAATATGGCGTCCATCGCTGGTTCTGCCGGATTGGCCGATCGCTTTGGTTATTCCACCAGCAAGGGCGCGGTGATTGCGATGACCTACTCGGTCGCGCGCGATTATATTTCGCACAACATTCGATGCAACTGCATCTCTCCCGCGCGCGTGCACACGCCGTTCGTCGACGGCTATTTGCGCAAGAACTATCCCGGCAGCGAGCAGGAAATGTACGACAAGCTGGCCAAGACTCAACCCATCGGCCGCATGGGCGAGCCCGAGGAAGTCGCGTCGCTTGCACTTTTCCTTTGTTCCGATGCCGCCGCCTTCATCACCGGCGTGGACTATCCGCTCGACGGCGGTTTTATGAACCTGCACGGGTGAGAGAACGAACCTTTGGACCTTGAACTGAAAGACAAAGTGGTTCTAGTCACTGGCGGTGCAAAAGGAATCGGCGCCGCCATCGTCCGCATTGCGGCAGCTGAAGGCGCAATTCCCGTCATCGTTGATCGCGATGTCGAAGCCGGAGACAAACTTCGTGCCGAATTGTCCTCGGCTCACTTGATTGTCACCGAACTCTCATCTACTAAAAACTGCAAAGCCGCAGTGGACCAGGCGCTGGCACAATGCGGCCGCCTGGACGCACTCATCAACAATGCCGGCGTCAACGACAAAATCGGCTTGGAGCACGGCAGCCCCGAGAAATACGTCGAGTCCCTCGAACGCAATCTGCTGCACTACTACAATATGGCGCATTATGCGCTCCCGCACCTGAAGAGATCGCGCGGCTCGATCGTGAATATCAGCTCGAAAACCGCGCTGACCGGCCAGGGTGGCACTTCGGGCTACGCATCGTCCAAAGGCGCGATTCTTGCGCTGACTCGCGAATGGGCCGCCGAATTGGTCGACTACGGTATCCGTGTCAATGCGATCGTGCCTTCCGAGGTCATGACGTCTTTATACCGGCAATGGCTCGACACTTTTCCTCGGCCGGAAGAAAAACTGAAAAGGATCCTCGCGAAAATTCCCCTCGAAAAACGCATGACTACGCCCGATGAAATAGCGTCCATGGCAATTTTTCTGATTTCTGCCCGCGCCAGTCACATCACCGGCCAGCATGTTTTTGTGGACGGAGGGTATGTGCATCTTGATCGGGCCCTGACCTGAACGCTCCCGCGTCGCTCCCGCAAGCGCAAGGCAGAAATGGCTTCGGATGGAAAGTTTCCACGCAGAAGGCGTAGAGACTGAAAGCCTGAAACTAGAAACTCTCATCGTACCGGGCTGCCCCAACCCGCCGCCAAATCGTCCCAGGCTGGGTTCTTCTTCTCGATCAGCACTACTTTCTTCTCATGTCGCCATCCCTTGATCTCCGCCCTGCGCTGCGTTGCCCTCTCCTCTTGCCCAAAGACTTCGTAATAGACCAGCCGGTGATCGCGATACTTGCAGCTGAATTGCTCGCCTTCTCCGGCCCGATGTTGCAGCAGCCGCGACATAAGAAATTCCGTCATTCCCACGTAGAGGGCCCGGGTTCTGCTCGCCAGAATGTAAACGTAATAGCAGGTGGGTTCCATGCAAACAGGTTAGAATCGTGCCGCCTCACCCGTCTGTGACCAATAAACATCCCTGTTCAAAGGTCGGCCAAATAAGTGGGCCAGCAGAAAAGTTCAAGGCCCGGCTTTTCGCCGGGCCTGCTTGTCAATAAATTGTCAGTGGAAGCTAAATCGACGCTTTGAGCCGCTGCGGCGCAGCCTGGTCGGAATAGGTGTGCAGCCGGGGCATGCTGTCGGCCTGCATCTCAAAGTCCTTCAAATCGGTCAGGCCCTCGCAGATTGCCTCCAGGCTGGCGTTCGATTTTGCCAGCACGGACAACAAGTATTTGCGGGCTATGGGCCGGTCCGCGGGATGAACCAGCTTCCACCACCGCTTCACCGACTCCTGCACATCATCCTGCGATTTGGCATCCTCGACCAGACTATCAATCAGCCGATATACCTTGCTTTTTACTGCCTGATAAGAAACCGAAATCTCCTGCCCCATGTTGCGCTCGTTCTCCTGTTCGGACATAAGCACGAGCCTCGCCAAACATTCTCTCTGATTTCGTGGCACTTAGGACGCATGTAACATTCCTCTCTCCAAGTTGTGGGAGAAATCGCAATCGAGATTATGGTTTTCTGTAGGTCTCATTTCCCCAGGTGCTTATCCCCTCGCCAGATGTACAATGCCTGCTTCCGTTCACTCATTGGTTGGATTTCTTGAAGTAGATTCATAAATCGCATTTCATCAATCGGTTTTTCCACTGGGGAGGACAAATGAAGAAACTTTGGCTAATCGTTTTGCTAACTTTCACCGCATTGCTCAGCCTGCCGTGTCTTGCGCAGAGCGCAGGCGGCATCGCCACGGAAAAGATGTTCTTTCCCTCCGACATGCTGTGGGGCTATGCCCAGTTCGATCTCGCTCCTCCTCACAATGAAATTGATCCCAATCTGTGCGCTGCCAACGCCGGAAAGTTTGGTGGTGTGAATGCCCCCTGCACTGCTTTTGCCCGTTATAGGCTCTCCGGATTGGTAGAAGTGCGCCCCTTTGGTCGAGGCCAACTTCGCCGGTTCATGCTGTTTGGAGAGCCCAGCTTTTTATTTGGTAAGAACGTCCCCCATACACTCTATACCTGGTCGTTTGACGCCATCGGAATCGAGCATTCCTGGGGTGCGGCCGTTTACCTTGGCAGAGGATTCGAAGCTCGAGTGACCCAGCATTTCCTTTTCGACCGCTTGGGCGCCCGCGACAGAAATCTTGGTCCGGCCGACCTCGGACCCAACGGCCCATGGGGCCGTTACAATGCCATCGGAATTCGCAAATACTTTGGCACTCGCCGCTGGTAGTTGCCCGCGGGGGAGCAAAGAGCCAATCAGGGTAAGCGATCAGTAGAGAGCCAATACCCAAGAATCGAGGCCCGAGAGCCTGATGCCTGTCGTCTCAGCCCTGAAACTGTCAGCTCGGAGGAATTTAGGTCCAGGCGGACCTGGAGTCCCAACAAGGGCATGGAACTCGAGAAAAGCAGGTTCCGCGTACTCCAGCTGTACGGCTTCAGTCGCAAGGTCATTGTCCTTCCGCAATAGTCCCAAAACGACGTTTTTGCCGTCTTTTGTAATCTGCATAACCGGCCGTTAGTCGTTCATACTCAGTGGATGCCATACCTCCCTCATGCAGAACGGCAGCGCCCCGAACGCGCACGTTTTAACGAACTCATCCCGGTCGTATTGAGGTTCGCCGACGGAAGACGGGCCTCAGGGAACCTGCAAGTGGTATCTGTTACCGGCGGGCTGCTTTCTGTTCCGCGGCCGCTCACGCCGGGAGTGCCCGCAAAAGTGATGTTCCTGACTTCCGCCGGGTCGGTGCTTGGCGTGGCAGAGCTTTTAAGCCCGATGTCCTGGGACCAACAACCATTTCGATTCGTGTCACTCCACCATGATGACGAGACGCGGCTGCAGACAGCCATTCAGGCGTCACTGCAGCAGAGCCGGCGCGAGCATACGCAGTCGCGACGCCAGATGGAGCAGGTTGATAATTTCCGAGCGTGGTGATCGGGCCCATTGCCGCGTTCAGCCGAAAGCAGAAAAGCGGCGGTCTTGGTTTTTAATTGTCCTTACGGCTCCGGTTCAAAACGATAACCAATCCAGGGCTCGGTGACGATGTAGTGGGGGGAAGTGTCTTCAGGCTCCAGCTTTTTCCGCAGGTGGCCGACGAAGACCCGCAGGTACTCGGGCTGTTCGACGCTGCTTGGCCCCCAGACCGCAGCAAGCAGGGCCCGATGGGTCATGACTTTACCCGAGTGTTTGGCGAGAAACACGAGTAGATCAAATTCTTTGGGAGTCAGGTGGACCTCGCGGGTCTTCACCAAGACGGTGCGCCCAGGAATATCGATGCGGAAGTCTCCGACTTCGATGATGGGGACATCGGGTTGTTCTTTGGCGGCTGCTCTTCGCAGCGCAGCACGCACCCTCGCCAGAAGTTCGTTTACGCTGAACGGCTTGGTGATGTAGTCGTCGGCGCCGGCATCGAGGGCCTCGACTTTGATCGGCTCCTCGCCTTTAACGGAAAGAACAATGATGGGAGTGCGCGAATTTTGCCGAACGCGCCGGCAGAGCTCAAGTCCGTCGATGTTTGGCATGCGAAGATCGGTGATGATCAAATCCGGGGGCCAGGTCTTCATCTCATCCAGAGCTTCCTGACCGTCCCCGGCGCTGCGTACGCCGTAGCCCTGGCTCGATAGCGTGGTCTTCAGAACACGGGTGATCTGCGGCTCATCGTCTACGACCAGGATGTTTCCCTTGACGTCTGGTGCAGCCATGCTTCCTCACTTCATCTCTTGAGTGACAATGTGAACATCGACGGGCGGCGCGTCGCGCAAGAACCTGTGGATCGCGGACAAATACAGGTATTTTCGCCAGCCGCTCTGCGCGGAGCGCCCGAAAACGACCTGGGTAATGTGCTTTTCGCGAACCAGTTTGGCCACTTCTTCGGCGACGTTTTTACCTTTGCCGCGAATGACTTTGGCGCCGAGGTTTTCGCCGAAACGGATATTCTGCGAAAGGCTGCGTTGATCTTGCGGGTCCTCGTCAGTGCCGATATCGATGTAGATCACGTAAAGTTCGGCGTCGATTCTCTGCGCCATGCGGGCGGCGCGGGCGATCAGGTACTGCGCGGCTGGACTGGAGCTGATGCAAACCCCAATTCGTTCGCGCAATGCCAGGTTCGTGCCCAGGCCTTCCTTTTCTAAATAAGACTCGAGACTGCGATCGACTGCTCGCGCGACCTGCTGCAGCGCCAGCTCGCGGAGCGCGATGAGATTTCCGGGGCGGAAGAAATGGCCGAGCGCGCGTTCTGCCCGGTCCAGCGGGTAGATATCGCCGCGGCGCATTCGGGTTTGCAGTGCCTCAGGTGTTAAGTCTGCGAGCACGATCTCGTTGACTTTCTGCATGACCCAGTCGGGAACGGTTTCGCGGACCTGAATGCCGGTAATATCGAGAACGGTTGGCATCAGGCTCTCGATGTGCTGCACGTTCATGGTGGAGAGCACATCGATGCCGGCGTCGAGCAGATCCATCACATCCTGATATCGCTTGGGATGCTTCGAGCCTTCGATATTCGTGTGGGCAAGTTCGTCGACCAGGGCCACGCGCGGCTTGCGCGCGAGAATGGCGTCAACATCCATTTCTTCGAAGCTAGTTCCTTTGTATTCGATTTGGCGACGCGGAATGGCTTCCAGTTTAGTTGCCAGCTCGGCAATTCCTTTGCGGCCGTGAGTCTCAACGATGCCAATCACCACGTCCTCGCCGCGGCTGTGGCGGCGGATGCCTTCGCTGAGCATGTTAAAAGTTTTGCCCACACCGGGCGCATATCCCAGAAAAAGCTTGAAGATGGCTTGCTTTTTCTGCGGTTCGGCTTCTTCCAGCCACTGCTCGGGTGTTTTTGGCATGTGTATTATGTTCAGTTACTGGTAAACCGAATACGAGAGTTTAGCGTGTGAGGCGGCCCACAACGAACCCCATTTTCCGCTTTGCGGCATCCGCCGCAATCGTGTCTGCCATTGTATTCGTCTACTTTCGTTGGCTGCACGTGGCGAATCCGGCAACGGTGGGGTTTACGCTGTTATTGACGGTCCTGCTGATCTCCGCTTACTGGGGCTTGCGGTATGCGATTTTTGCGGCGGTTCTGGGCACCGCCGCGTACAACTACTTTTTCCTGCCGCCGCTGTTTCAGTTCACTATTGCCGATCCGCAGAATTGGGTGGCGCTGGCAGCATTCCTGATTACGGCCGTGATTGCCAGCCAGCTGTCTGAACGTGCCCGGCGCAATGCCATGCACGCCAATCAGCGCCGCCGTGAGGTCGAGCGCCTGTACGCTTTCAGCCAGCAATTGTGGCTGAGCGAAAATGTGTTTGAACTGTTAAACCTGATTCCCAAACACATTGTGGATTCATTCGACGTGTCGCAGGCGGCTCTTTACCTTGAAGGCAAGCATGAGACCTACTTCTTCGACGAGGCGAGCCGGACGCTGTTTCCGATCAGCCAAATGAAGGCGATCACTGATCGCGGCGAACCAGTACTAGACCGCGAGCGCAAGCTTGCGTACATGCCTCTGCGGATGGGAGTGCGTTCTGTCGGCGCGGTGGGACTGGCCGGCTGCGATCTTTCACGTGAGACCGTGGAAGCGATCGGCAGCTTGATCGCGATTGCGATCGAGCGAGGAAATACCGTTGAGAAGCTTACGCGCAGCGAAGCTGCGCGCGAAAGCGATCGCCTGCGGTCGGTCCTGCTGGATTCGGTAACCCATGAATTTCGCACTCCTCTGACTGCGATCAAAGCCTCTGCGGAAACACTGCAATCGGACGTTCAGCTAGATAAGCCGACGCGCAAAGACTTGCTCTCGGTCATCAACGAAGAGGCCGATCGATTGAACCGGCTGATTGGAGAAGCATCGGAAGTTGCGCAGCTGGATTCACACCAAGTGCAGCTTCGCTTCGAAGCGCACAACATTCGCGAAGCCATCGACGCTGCGGTCAAGGCGTCAGAATTGACGTTGCATCAGCATCCTTTGCAGGTCAGCATTCCCCCAAAGCTGCCGCCGGTGCGGATGGACCTTGAACGCGTCACTGAAGTGATCGCGCAATTGCTGGACAATGCGGGGAAGTATTCGCCGCCGGAAACTCCGATTTATGTGACGGCAGAGTTGCGCGGCTCCGAGCTCGTGACCAGCGTCGCCGACCACGGGCCGGGCATCGATCCTCTGGAACAGGAAATGATCTTTGAAAAATTCTATCGCGGGCGCAATCAGCGAATGCTAATCCAAGGCACCGGGATGGGGTTGCCGATTGCGAAAGCTATTATTGAATTGCACGGCGGAAAAATCGCGGTCACCAGCCAACTGGGACATGGATCGGTCTTTTATTTTTCGCTGCCGGTGGCGTAAGGGCCCACCCTAAGCCGCAAAACCCGCAGCTTAGGATGGGGCACACCGCCTGACTTAATGCCGCAATCGGACTGCGGCCGCTTAGAAGTTAAACTTGAACCCGAGCTGCAACTCGCGCGGTCCAACTGACGTCGAGGTGATCGCTCCGAAATTCGGATCGTCCACTATCGTGTCCGGCGAGCTGAACACCGGGTGGTTGAAGGCGTTCCTGGCCTCGACGCGGAACTCGAAATTCATCTCCTCGCGTATCGGGAATTGCTTCCCAACGGATAGATCGGTCGTGAAGTGCCACGGGCTGCGGACGCTGCCCAGGGTTCGCGGAGCATTCCCCAGAGTGAAATCTGGAGGACGCTGGAAGACGCTATTGTCTACAAAGTAATTGTCCACCCAATCCGAGCCACGGTTTCGCTTGGGCGTTCCCACCAGGTTGGGTCTTTGTGTGCCGTAGGTCGGGATCGCATTTCCGTCGCCAACCGTGAAAGCCAGCGGACGTCCATCGGAGATGCGCCAGATGCCGTTCGTCTTCCATCCACCGACGATGAAGTCCGCCCAGCGCGGCATATTGCCAAGGAATGAGCGGCCGCGTCCAAAGGGCAGATCATAGCTGTAGCTGAACTGCATTACGTAAGGGATGTCAAAGGTTGAAAGACTCCGTTCCAGCCACGGCTTGTTGGGATCCTGCAAGCTATCGAAGCTGCCTAGCCAGGACACATTAGTGTCGGCCTGGGAAGAGTCGTCGATCGACTTCGACCAGGTGAACGTTGCCAGTAATTGCAACCCGTTCGAGTACTTCTTCTCGGCCGTCAACTGCAATCCGTGGTAAATGGAATCCGCGATTAACCGCGGTTCTGTCGAGACATTGGTGAATTGCGGATATGGGAGCAGCAACTGAGAATAGGGAATCTGCGGGAAGCTGCTGCCTATGCTGCTGTTCGGGTTGGTGATGAGTGACTGGAAGGGATTAGTCACGGGCGTGTTCAGGCATGCGATCGTCAGGGCTTGGCATGGGTTGGCCGCGTTGGGATCTCCAATCGGCAGACTCTCCACCCAGGGGCCCAGATGGTCCCTCTCCACGGTGTTGTCGAAAGGCAGGTGGGTACCCTTCTTGCCGATATATTCTGCATTGATCAAGATATGGCTCGGCAGTTCGCGCTCGATGCCGAGGCTCCAGCTCTGCTCATAAGGGGTCTGGTTCGCGCCCGGAGTCCGCAGGGGACCGTTCGCGCCAAAACCGACATCGTTCAGCAATCCAAGCTTGTTTCCTGCAGGCTGAATCAAGCCGTTGGGGAACGGATTACTGAGGTTCACGAAAGGAGTCGCAAGGTTAGCTGGGTTGACCGTGATCACATTTGTGTACTGATTGAAACCTGCGCTGCCGTAGGGGACGACACCAGTGACCCCTGAGCGCGACTGCCCGTAGTAGATTCCGTAGCCTCCGCGCACCACCATCCTCGGTGCAAATTGATACGCGAAGCCAAAGCGCGGCTGGAAGTCGTGCCAGTCGGTCACGTAATTGGTGCGCTGACTCGGAGTAGCGAAAACCTCCCCGCCCTTCAGAGCAATGGTCACCGGCTGGCCCGTAACCGGATTGGTGTAGCTCAGACTGCCACCATTCAATGGACTGGTGGCATTGGGATCGAACCAATCCTGGTGATTAAAGCGGTCTGTGCGCGGCAAAGTAAAGTCATAGCGCAACCCCAGATTTAACGTCAGCTTGGAATTCACTTTCCAGTTATCTTGCGCGAAGAATCCATATTGGTAATTGGTAGTGGCGGGGCGGAACTGGATTTCCTCGTAGGAGCCGCAACCATTGCTGGCGCAGCCCTGCGTCATCTGGCCCATCAAAAAGCTGGCCATGGAATCGCCGCCGCAATCAGCGAAATGCCCGGGGCAGGCATCGCTGGCGCCGGTGTTGAAGCTGAAAAACCCGACGGCGGCGTTGGTCTGAATGTAATTCATCTGGTGGATGCGGCCGTCAAAGCCGAACTTGATGTCATGCTGGCCGTGTATCTTATCGAGCGTGGCCGCTAATTGGCCTGTGTTCTGGCCCAGGCGGTAATTGCCGTAAGGATCGGTCCCGATATTGGGGTAGCCGGCAGAGGCATACTGGTCGATAAAGATCGCGGGTACGCCATTGAACCCGTTGGCCTTTAGGTATGAGGGGAATCCAAGAGTGCCGAGAGGATCATTCACACCGTGTGGGTTGTACGCGTCAATGTGCCAGACTCCGCGCGTGAAGCCGAGAGTCGTGGTCAGCAACAAAGTGGGGCTGAACGTATGGGTCTCGTTGATCGCGAATGCGTGGGCATTGGTCCAACCCGGACCGCCCTGACAGGGATCTGTAAAGTTCTTGAAACAATCGAGGCCTGTTCCCGAGGGGCTGTACTGGTACGAGAATTTCCCAGTTATTAGGTCGTTCTGCCTAAAGCGATGGTCGATTCTGATATCGAACTGCTTATTGGAACTGTGGCTTGAACCAGAGCCGACCCAATTCTGATAAATGCCTCCGCTAGTAAAATTGGGTTCGGGAAAGTAGGTCATCATCTTCGCCGCCACTGGGTCAATCAGATTGCCCGGAGCCTGATTGGCCGGACCCGGGCTGGTATATGTGGCAAGGTTATTGAAGGGAATAAATGTGCTGCGCACGATGCCGCCCGCATTGGAATCGAAGACTCCGGAGTATGGATCCCAGATTTGCCCGGCAGGCACACTGCACAGTCCAGTGTTATCGAATGTACCTCCATTTGCAGCGCACACTTCCCCGAAATTGCCTGCGCGCATGGCATCACTCGGGACGGCTCCTGTAGCTGTGCTCTGGCCCGTTTGACGCGTATAGTCATAGTCGAAGAAGAAGAAAGTTTTGTTCTTGAAGATGGGGCCGCCGATGGTCCCGCCGAAATTGTTACGGCGCAGTGGCGGAATGGGATTTCCAGCCCGATTGGCGAACCAGTCATTCGCATCGAGGCTGGCGTCGCGGAAGAACTCGTAGCCGCTTCCGTGAAATTTATTGCCACCGGAGCGCCCGATCACGTTGACCACCGAGGCGCCGGAAAAGCCATATTCGGCGCTGAAGTTCGTCTGCTGAACTTTGAATTCTTCCACTGCCTCCGGTGAGGGGAGATAGGTTACTGATGTGATCCCCCCGTTGGGCTCAGAATTCGTGACGGATGCGCCATCCAGGAGAATGTCAGCCTGAGCGCCACGGCTGCCGTTGGAAACAAAGTTGGTGCCAATACACGGCTCGGGCATTGATCGTCCATCTCGGTGACGCCGGGCGCCAAAGAGGTCAGCGATTCGATATTGCGGTCAATCAAAGGGAGATCATTGATGAACCGCCGATTCACCACCTGACCGGTTTCGGCGTCCTCGGTCTGGATTGTCTGCGCCGCTGACTCTACTTGGACCTCCTGTGTAGCGACAGCCACTTTCAAGGTCAGGTTTGCGGTCGCATTCTGATTCACATCGACCTTGAACCTGGCGCTTTCCGTTTTGGCAAAACCCTGAGCATCGATCGCCACCGTGTAGAAACCGGGGGCGATGGAGCGGAACAGATACCGCCCGCTCCCGTCGGAGGTCGTCTGAAATCTGAATCCTTTCTGCTGGTCGGTAAGAGTGACCTTCGCGCCCGCTACTACAGCACCGGTGGAATCGGTTAATTCGCCACTCACTGTTCCAAAGTAGGCCTGGCCCAGAACAGCAGGTACTACGAGCATAAGGTTGATAAATAAAAACAGGCAGGAGAACAACGCCGAGCGCTTACCCATAAGAACCTCCTTTGAGCAACCGCCGATTCAACGAGCAGATCGGAGATCAGACAGGCAAAAGACCGCCTATTAAAACGGTTTATTATCTGTCACAACCAGGAGCACTCGTCAAGGAAGTTTTTGTATTATCGGCGAGATTTTGGCCTTTTCTTATGGGGAAAGGGGCCCACTGGCGACAGGGGTGGCGATTCCTGGCTGGCTAAAAGTCTCTCAACGGCAACATTACAACCCTGGTGCTTTACCCCGCAGCACCGTGATCGAGGCTTTTGGAAGAGTAAACGTCGTCTGTGGACCGGCTCTTATGACGGTGCCGGCAGGCGGATTGTCGGGGTCGGGATGGCTGTTGGGGCCATCGTTGATCCAGACATATTGTTCGCTGCCAAAGGTCACGAAACTAACTGGGCCGGCGAACGAGGTGTTGGTTCCCTTGGTTGAATCCTCGAATGCGACACGAATTGTGTGTGGATTGGTTTCGTCGCGATTCACCAACATAAGTGACCAGTTGCCATCCGGCCGATGGACCGCATAGGAAGTCACGAGCTGATTTCCGTCGGTGTCCTTTACATCATTTGAGGTCCCGAACATGTGATGCACACCGGCGCGGTGCTGTACCCACTCCAAATTAATTATGTGTGCCGCGTAATAAAGAGAGGTGTAGCCCTTGATTTCGAAATCTTCGTTGGAGAGGAAATTCGACCACGAGGCCCAGCCTTCGCAGGTGTTGTGGATGCCTTCGGGCTGGATGGGAGAGTGCGTGAACAATGCGCCTCCACCTTCGAAAAATGAACCGACGTTATCCGCAAGCCAGAGGCCGGCAAAAATCGTGCTCATGGGGCCGGTGAGCGCAGCGGAAAGATGGCTCTCGGTGACCATCAGCGGCACATCTTTCGGAACGCCGTCCTGCCGCCACACCTCGAGAATGTGCTTCATCAGCTGCGGCTCGCCGTATAGCGTTTTCCAGGTGATCTTGCAGGGATGAAATGGATAGTGCTCGAAGGAGACGAAGGCCAAATCCGAAATGCGGTCGTGGGATTTCAAGTAATCGACGAAGCGCCCCATCCACGATTTGCGGCCCTGGGCGTCGGGCCAGACACTAATGTCTTGGTTTACACCTTCGAATATCGGGCCGCCCAGCTTCAGCGCAGGATCGACTTTGTGAATGGCTGTCGCCCACTGTAAGTAAAGCGCGGCGTAATCTTCCGGCATAGCGTGTTTTCCATCCGGCTCTTCGCCCATTTCGATGTAGGAAATCCGATAGCCGCGCTTTTCAACGTAGGCGATTTCGGCAGCGGCATCGTCCGGAGTGCCATAAAGCATGGTGACCGGAATCATGGCAGGGAGATTGTTGGTCAGGCCGCTGGTAAAGAAAATATCAAAGCCGCTGTGCTGGAACATGCCGCCGTTGTTCACGTCGGCGGCGGAATGCCAGGGATCGATCGAGGAGGCGCAATAGGTGGTCAGCGGCTCGTTCGGCGCTTTCGTGATTTCGGTGAACGCGCCCTTGCTGTCGATGGTCCCGGCCGTGATCTGCTGGATGGCATAACCGACGCAGTTGCGGGCGTCCTGCGATCCATGCTCGTCGCAGGTATTCGACGATGCAGTCATTAGAATGCGCAAGAACTGCGTGGATACCGGCGCGGACGCGAGCTTCAGGCTGACAGTTCCGCCATGCGCGTTCCTGATCACACCGGATGAGAATGGGTGCCATTCGCCGTTCGGGCCATCGTCGAAATCGAGGGCGTCGCCGCCGGTCCAGTATTCGACCTGGTACGTGGTGGCATAGGGATCTTCCCACTGAATGCGCACGGCGTTCACCGGCTTCACGGCGTTGAAATCGACTACGACCCATTGTGGGTGCAGGGCATCGCTTTCGCCGGTAAATTTGCTGGTCAGGTACGGATTGCTTTTCCAGTAGGTGAGATTTGGGCCTGGCACGGGCCGGTCGCCGCTGGTTGCGAAGCCGCGGTGCGGTAGAGCGTAAGGGAGAATGTACTTGATCGGTTCCTTTAGTTCGGTGCTGCCGGTGAAGTAACCGCTGCGATGCGCAGGATCGCTCCATGTGCCGTTTTCTGTCCAATGCCAGGCGGCCATGCGCAGCTCGGTATTATTGCGATAGCTGATCGGTCCCCATCCGGCGGAGAGAGATTCCTGAATGATGTGCGGGGTGTAAACCTTGTCGATGGTGGTGCGAGAGAGGACATCGATCGAGCTACCGAGCGCGCTGTCAGGATCGAAGGAGTTGATCATGTGGGCTGCGTCGACGCGAACAGTACCGACCTGCGCGTCTTGAGCCGCGGAGGATGGGGACTCGATGCTCACAAGCCCAACGAAGCAGATGATCACTGAAAACACCGCTATGCTCGAAGTACCTTCACCGAGCACATTTCGTTTGAGACAGCGCATTTTGCTCTCCGTTGTCGGGCGTTTGTTTCGCAGATGAAGGTCCGGTGATCGTAACGACGTGAAAGAGATCTCAACGTGCAGGATTGCTCTTTTTGATCGGCGGAATCATAGCACTGATTTTCTGGCAGGAGTGGATAGCGGGGATTCCGGGTGCGTAATCCCTGAAATCTTTTTGCGCATGCACAGAGATAGCTCCTGCCACTTTCATCTGTGGAATAATGCCAGAGGAGACACGGGAGAAGCATGGACGAGCGAGAGTTTTTTGACGAGCGGCCGGAGAAGAAGCCGGCGACGCTGAATTGCCCGCATTGCCATCAATCCGCAGATTATGAAGTCACCTGGCTGGTGCGCACCAAGAAGCGCCAGTTGCCCGGTCGCGCCGACGAACGCGACCGCGCCAAGTTTGCAAAAGCCCGTTCGTACATGCTGCGCAAAGACGATGTCATGGGCTGCAAGAACATGCGCTGCCGCAAGAGATTTGAGATTTCAGGGCTGCAGTCGGTGGTGTTCACGGAGTAGCAGCTGGCATTTAGCAATTCGCACTTAGACTTAGCCATTAGCTCTTAGTCATTAGCTTTTATCGGACGGTCCCAGCCTGCTTGGCGAGCCAAATGCCAACTGCCAAGTGCCAACCGCCAAATGCTCATTTATACTTACGAGTTTGCCTGAAGCAGGAGACGCGGATTGAAAATTCTGGTTTGCATGAAACAGGTTCCGCAGAAAGACGCACCGCTGAAGCTGAATGAAGCGGGCACCTGGATTCGCGAAGATGTGTCATACGAGGTGAATGAGCCCGACGCCTACGCGCTTGAAGAGGCGCTTCGGCAGAAGGAAAAGCACGGCGGCGAAGTCGTGGTCATCACAGCCGGACCGGCGCGGGCGCAGCAAGTCGTGCGGGAGGCGCTGGCGAAGGGCGCAGATCGGGCGATTCATCTGGAAGACAATGCGTTTGTAGGGCTCGACGCAATCAGCACGGCTCGCGCGTTCGCGGCTGCAATCAAAGACGAGAAATTCGAATTAATTTTCACGGGGCTGCAATCGGACGATTACGGCTTCGCGCAAACTGGCGTCATCCTGGCGGAGTTGCTCGGCTGGCCGCATGCCACCATCATCATGCAGATCGAAAAGACTGACGGCGGAATCAAGGTCAAGCGCGAACTCGAGGCGGGATATTTTCAGTTTGTCGATATGCCGCTACCGGCGGTGCTCACGATCCAGTCGGGAATTAACAAGCTGCGTTACGCGACTTTGATCGGCATCAAACAAGCGAAGAATAAGCCGTTGCGAAAGGTGACGCTCGCAGAAGTCCAGCAGGCGATCGGACCGAATTTACAGAAGATCGAGCGCATGTACATTCCGCAAAAGACAAAAAAGACCGAGTACCTTGAAGGACCGCCGGGAGAAATCGCAAAGAAGCTGGTGGAGAAGCTGCGAAACGAAATGCGGGTGTTGTAGAGCACTTGGCACTTAGCTCTTGGCAGTTAGCCGGCCGTTGTTAGCGAAATGCCAATTGCGAAATGCTGGTTGCTGTTTTCAAGGAGGACCGATGTCTGGCAAACAGATGATCCGCGAAGAGGAAGTTCAGTTCGGAGGAGACGAGACTCGAGGCACGGTGCTGATGACCGTCGGCAAGTTGCTGCTTTGGACTGATCTGATTTTCCTGTCGTTCGTCTTCAGCGGAATTAAAGGCGGTTCGTATCTCTACACCTATTGGACGCTGGCGCAGGGATTAGTGGGCCTCACTCTGCTCACGATCGGGCGCATCAAGCGCGGCAGCCTCACCGAGTAGATTGCAGAAAGTTTATGGCTGAGACGATTCTGGTCGTAGTCGAGCAGCGTGAAGGCAAGCTGAACCGTGTCTCGTGGGAGACGCTGACCGCTGGTCAGGCGATCGCTGCCGAAACGGGATGGACGCTTGAAGGCGTGGTCGTCGGCGCGGGCGTAGGATCGGTCGCAAACGAGGTCGCGGGCAAAAAGGTCAGCAAGGTTTATGACCTGGAATCGCCAGCGCTGAATCCCTACACGCCGGATGCTTTTTCTGCGGCTTTGAAACAGTTTCTTGCGAAGCTTCAGCCGCGGTTGGTGCTGATGCCGCACACCTATCAGGTACGCGATTTTGTCCCTAAACTCGCGACGACAATGCAGCGTGCGGTGATCAGCGATTGCATCGCATTTCGGAAGGACGGCGAAAAGCTGCTGTTCACGCGGCAGATGTTTCAGGGGAAGTTCGCCGCGGATGTGAGTTTTGCCGGCGATGCTCCCTGGTTCGTGACATTTCAGAACGGCGCGTTTCGCGGAGACAAAGTTGAAAGCAGCGCAAGCGCAGCGCCGGTCGAGACGGTGAACATTGAAGTGCCCGCCAGTGCGGTGCGCACGAAACCGCAAGAAGCGTTCAAAGAAGCGAAACAGGCAGTCGATCTGACGCAGGCGGAAATCATCGTTTCCATCGGGCGCGGAATCAAAGAGCAAAAAAATATCGAGATCGCTAAACAACTCGCGGACGCGCTGGGCGGCGAAATCGCTGCATCGCGGCCGATTTGCGATTCGGGCTGGCTGCCGATGGACCGCCAGATTGGATCATCCGGCCAGACGGTTGCGCCAAAGCTATACCTGGCGCTTGGCATCAGCGGCGCCATTCAGCATATTGTGGGCATGAAGGGAGCGCGCTCGATCGTCGCGGTTAATAAAGACAAGGAGGCACCTATTTTTGAGATCGCGGACGTGGCGGTGGTGGGAAACTTGTTCGACATTGTGCCGCCGCTGACGGAGGAGATCAAGAGAGCGAAAGGCTAAGGTTTTCAAGGTTTCGAAGATCCGCTAAGGATGCTGAAAGTCAAGATTCGAAAGTTTTAAGGTTTCGGAACCGCCGTTTGAGCAGCGAGTGACTGAATCAGGCGATTCAGCAGCCCCAAGACTTCTAGCGCGCATGACTCAAGTGATTGGTAGGCGTCTTGCCGCAGGTATTCGAGCTCAAGAGCTATTGCAGCCTGCGTCTCGAGTTCAAGAAGTGATTCTCGCGCCTGGCCTAGAAAATGCCGGAACTCTCCTCTCGTTAGGCGCCCTTGTCCCTCGGCGATGTTCGATGCGAGCGAAACAGCGGCTCTGCGAATTTGTCAGGTCAGGCCAAACAGCTCAGTTCTTGGAAAAGTATCTGTTACTCGATAACACACAATCGCGAGGTGCTTCGCTTTTTTCCAAACCAGGAGTTCGCGATAAGTCCGAATCACAAATCAACTGTACCGAAACCGGTACTGGTTTCAATCGTCTTCGGCAACCAACTGCGCGAATCTATCCCGTTTCGGACTCTGAGAGCAAGGTGTTACGAACCGCGAGACCTCGAAACCTTGAAACCTGGAAACTTTAATGCTCATCTTTCGCAAAGCTCCGGAGAACATCCAGCGGCCGCAGATGCCGGCCGACGTAGTCATCGTCGGCGGGGGGCCAGCAGGCATGGCTTGCGCGCTGAGGCTTGCGCAGTTGATCGACGGGCACAACGCTACGAATTCTGATTCGCAGCTAAGCAAAGAAAACATTTTTGTACTGGAGAAGGCGCGGGAGATCGGCCAGCACTGCCTATCTGGCGCCCTGCTTGATCCGCGATCGATGCGCGAACTTCTGCCCGGCTTCGAAAAAGAAGCACCTCTCGATGCGCCGGTCGCGAAGGAGGCGGTTTATTTCCTCACCAAAAAAGGCAAATTCAAATTTCCCGTCACGCCGCCACCCTTACGCGATCATGGTAACTACGTCATCTCCCTGAACCGCTTTGTGAAATGGCTGGGCAGCAAAGTGGAAGCAGCCGGAGTCACCGTTTTTACCGGTTTCGCTGGATCGGAGTTGACGTTCGACGGCGACCGCGTTACTGGCGTCCGCACTGATGACAAGGGCCTGGATAAACAGAATCGGCAGAAGTCAAATTTCGAGCCGGGATATGAGTTGCAGGCGAAGCTGGTGATTCTCGCCGAAGGCACGCGCGGGTCGCTGACCAAGCAACTGATCAGCAAGTTCGATCTTGCCAGGGGCCGGAATCCGCAGACTTACGGGCAGGGAGTTAAGGAATTGTGGGAGGTTCCTTCGGGCCGGATCGCTGCGGGAGATGTTATCTATACGATGGGTTGGCCGCTGACTTCGCGCGAATATGGCGGCGCATGGATTTACGGCGGCAAAGATAATATCGTCTCGCTCGGTTTCGTAACTGGCCTTGACTATCCCGATCCGCGCACCGATCCGCAGCGCATCCTGCAGCAGCTCAAGAGACATCCGTTGGTGGCGAAATTGCTGGAGGGCGGCAAGATGATTCGCTACGGGGCGAAGTCGCTGCCGTACGGCGGCTGGTGGGCGGTTCCGCCACTGGCGGGCGATGGATGGATGATCACCGGCGACTCGGCTGGATTCCTGAATTCACAGCGGCTGAAGGGAATTCATCTGGCGATTAAGAGTGGAATGCTGGCCGCAGAAGCAGCTTTTGAGGGGCTGAAGAAAAATGATTTCTCGGCGGCGTCGCTCGGAGGTTACCAACAAAGAGTCGAATCCAGCTGGATCAAAGAGGAGCTCTGGAAGGTGCGCAATTTTCATCAAGGCTTCGAGCACGGTTTCTGGCGCGGCATGATCAATGCTGGATTGCAGCAGTTCACCGGCGGACGCGGGCTGCGCAACCGCTATCCGGGAACTCCAGGGTACAGCCGCATGAAAAGGCTGCCTGAACTGCCAGCAGACGGCGGCCCGGAGGCGCACATCATTGGCCCGGCAAAGGGCGATGGCAAGCTCACATTCGATAAGCTGACAGACCTTTACCACTCCGGCACGAAGCATGAAGAGGATCAGCCGGCCCACCTGATCATCCACGACACGAACATTTGTGAGTCGCGGTGCATTGTGGAGTTTGGCAGCCCGTGCCAGCGGTTTTGCCCGGCGAATGTCTACGAGATGCTCGACGATTCTGCTGCTCCGAATGGCAAGCGCATCAGCCTGAATCCGTCGAATTGTGTGCACTGCAAGGCGTGTGACATTCAGGACCCTTATCAGATCATCACGTGGGTGCCCCCGGAGGGCGGCGGCGGGCCGAATTACGACGGGATGTGAGGTTCGGCAAATAAACCACGAGGACACGAAGTCTCGCGAAGGAGACCGGATGAAAACTCTCGGTTACAAATGTCTCGTCCTGATGCTTTCCTGCTGCCTGTGTGCGATTGCGCAACAGCCCGCTCAGACCACCGCGCCGCAGGCGCCGATTGCTGTCACGCCGCCAACGACGGGTTTTGCGGGACTCGACCGCTACCGGGCGTCGCGCATTGCCGTTTACATGAATGACTACGGGCAGCTGGCGCGCTACCGCGAGGCCAATGCCGCGCTCAAGGCTCCAGCGACAGGAGAAAGTCGCGTTGTCTTCTTTGGCGATTCCATTACCGATATATGGAAAATCGATGAGTCGTTTCCGGGCAAGCCGTATATCAATCGAGGGATCGGCGGCCAGACTACGTCGCAGATGCTGGTGCGTTTTCGCCAGGATGTGATCGATCTTCAGCCGAAGGCTGTTGTTATTCTCGCCGGAACCAATGACATCGCGGGAAATACCGGACCAATTTCAAATGAGGACATCGAAGAGAATTTTTCATCGCTTGCCGAACTGGCGCGCGTGCACCATATTCGCGTAATTTATTCGTCGATCCTTCCCGTATATAACTACACGCCCGAGTCGCAGGACTTTTTCGCGCAACGGCCCATGGAAAGAATTCTCGCGCTGAATAAGTGGCTGAAGGATTACTGCGCTGCGAATGATCTGATCTATCTCGATTACTTTCCTGCCATGATCGACGACAAAGGTCTGCTGAGGCGAGATCTTGCCGATGACGGCTTGCATCCGAATAAAGCCGGATTCGCGATCATGGCACCGCTGGCGGAGAAGGCGATCGAAAACAGCCTTCAGCATTGAGCCGTGACCCCCGCCGGTCTGAGCGGAGCGCAAGCGGTAACAATCCTCCTGAAAGTTGATTGCAATTCGATTGGCGTCTTTAAGGCGCTGTGCATCTATAATTGAGTTGAGTTTCCGACCGCTGGAGCCTAAAGGGATACCCTGGCTACGGCGGCGAGGGATTGAGCTACGCGGGCAACGACGCCCGCGCCACACGATCTCAAGGGTGCTGGTGGGAACGCCGGCGCCTCCCGCTCCGAAAAGGAGCATTGGAAAGGAAACGCTGCTGGGATTATCCCGCCTGCTGTTTTCTTCCAATGAGCACTTGGCAATTGGCACTTGGCATTTAGCCTTCACTCTTGGAATGCTAACTGCGAGCTGCTGGCTAATTGCCAATGGCTAAATGCCAAATGCTGCTTACCGACAAATTCGGCCGCGCGATCACTGACCTTCGGATTTCGATTACCGACCGGTGCAACTACAAGTGTGTCTACTGCCGCACGGGGAACGAAGGCGCGTTCTACGGAGAGCTGCCGTTTCCGGATTATCTGCGCATGGCGCGCGTGCTGGTGGCGCTGGGGATCACGAAAATCCGCATCACCGGTGGCGAGCCTTTGTTGCGTAAGGGTGTCATCGACTTCGTTCGTGATCTCGCAACTTTGCACACCACAATCGGGGATCCTCTCGATCTGGCGATCACGACTAACGGTCATCTGCTTGCGGAAATGGCGCAGCCGCTCAAGAATGCCGGCCTGAATCGCATCACGGTCAGCATGGACGCGGTGGATCCTGACCGCTTTGCCCGCATCACTCGCGTGCCGGGTGGATTCGATCACGTGCTCGCTGGAATTCGCGCGGCCCGACATGCGGGGCTTTGGCCCCTAAAAGTGAATTGTGTGCTGATGCGCGGCTTCAACGAAGACGAGATCATTCCGTTTGGCATGTTCGCGCGGGAAGAGGGCGTAATCGTCAGGTTCATCGAATTCATGCCGCTCGAAGAAGACCGGGTCTGGTCGCCTTCGGTGGTGGTAAGGCTGGAAGAAATTCTCGAACGCATGGGCGAGTACCGGCCGCTGGTACAAATTGCTCACGGACGTAGCGAGACCGCGCGGCGCTATCGCTTTGACGACGGGACCGGAGAAATTGGAATCATCGCGCCGGTTTCGCATCCTTTCTGCGGGCATTGCAGCCGGATTCGTATTACGTCCGACGGAAAAATCCGCACGTGTTTGTTCTCGGTCTGGGACCATGATCTGCACGAGCTGATGCGCCGCGGGGCGTCGGATGACGAACTGGCTGATTTCATCCGGCAGGTCGTCAGCAGGAAAGAAGAGCGGCACCATATCGGAGAGCCGGATTTCGTGCCCGCGTCCAGAACCATGGTGCACATCGGCGGCTGAACTCCAGCACCATTTCAAACGATGTATTCTCTTTGGGGGAGTTCTTGGTGAACCTTTGTGCCCTTCGTGGTTTTTTCGTCGTTGTTCTGATGATCGCGCTATTTACGGGATCGAGTGCGGCACAACACCTGGGGTTTGATCGCAACGACTACCCGGGCGACGCAAACCTGCCTGCACTGCGACAAACGTTTTCTTATATCGGATATTGGATCAGCAATCCTCCTGGCGAGACCTCGAATTCGTGGGTAGGGAAAAAACAGACAGTCGAATCTGCGGGCTTCGGTTTTCTCGTGCTCTTCAACGGCCGGCTCGATGCTCAACTAAAGCGCAATGCCGCTGGGCTTGGTCGGTCAGATGGTCAATCTGCAGTCACTGCTGCGCGGCGTGAGAGTTTCCCCGCGCGCACGGTCATTTTTCTTGATCTTGAAGAAGGTGGCCGCATGTCGGCCCAGCAGAAAGCCTACATTTACGCATGGGTCGACACAGTGAATGCATCGGGCTTTCGCGCAGGCGTTTATTGCTCGGGCATTCCAGTGACATCCGATGAAGACATCATTACCGCAGACGACATTCGCGCCACCGCTCGCGGGCGCGACATCACGTATTGGGTGGTGCAGGATTCGTGCCCACCATCGCCGGGATGCAGGTTTCCGAATCAGCCCGCCAGCCCTGGGATTAGCGGCATCTCCTACGCCGAGATTTGGCAATTTGTGCGCTCGCCAAAACAGCCGGAGTCAGCCGGGAAGTGTGGCGGGTACAACGCGCAGGACGGGAACTGCTATCCGCCGGGAATCGATCCGGGCGCTCACGTACACATTGATGTGAACACCGCGACCAGTGCGGATCCATCGCATGGACGGTAATAGGCTCAACTTTCTGCCAATCCTAACGACCTGTCATTCCGAGGACCTTCAGGTCCGAGAAATCTGCACCTGCTTCGCGGAAATGCAGACTCCTCGCCGCTAAACCGCCTCGGAATGAGAATTGGCTAGAGGTGTTTGTGATGGAATGCCTCAGTGCTGGGCAGTTGCGCCTAAACCGCAAACAGTGCACAATATCAGCACGTTGCTCAGGGTGGCCGGGGCCAAAATTTAAGACACTTTCGGCCGCTGCCGAGCATCGTATAACTAGTGAAGATTTACTAAACGGTTTCAACATCCCCGCGGACTGGGCGCCTCATTTTTCAGGCACAGCGAGCCCGCTGGAGCCGCTGAATAGCTTTCAACATCCCCGTTTCGAATGATTGCACGTGCTCGTACGAAAACGTCCGAGCCACGCCGTCATCTGAAGCTGAAGGCGAGACAAAATTGGCAACCGCAACGGCAGTCTGCAGTCTGGAAAATTATCTTGTTCTTCCTGATCACACCATGGATGACCGCATTCGTGCGGCCAAAGATGCCCTGGGCGGCGATCTGGTGGTGCTCGGGCATCACTACCAGCGCGATGAAGTGATTCGCTTCGCTGATTTTCGCGGGGATTCTTACAAGCTTTCACAACAAGCCGCAAACGCCGGTGGAAAATACATAGTTTTTTGCGGCGTGCATTTTATGGCTGAAAGCGCCGACGTTCTGGCGCGGCCCGGCCAAATCACGATTTTGCCTGACCTGAATGCCGGATGCTCCATGGCTGACATGGCCGAAATCACCCAGGTTGAAGATTGCTGGGAACACCTGGTTCGAGCGGGGCTCACCAACGACGAAGGCGACGGAATCACACCGATTACCTATATGAATTCGACTGCCGCGATCAAAGCGTTTTGCGGAGAGCGCGGCGGGGTGGTGTGCACGTCGTCGAATGCGCCGGGGGCGTTCCGATGGGGATACGCCAAGACTCCGAAGCTGCTCTTTTTGCCCGATCAGCACTTGGGCCGCAACACCGGGTATCGCATGGGAATTCCGCTCGATGAAATGGTGGTCTGGGACCCGTACATGCTGAACGGCGGTGTCGATCCAGGGCGCCTGAAGAAAGCGCGCGTGATTCTGTGGAAAGGGCATTGCTCGGTGCACCAGCGGTTTTTGCCCGAGCACGTGGACAATGTTCGCGCAAAATATCCGGGCATTCGCGTGATTGTGCATCCGGAATGCCGCTGGGAAGTTTGCCAGAAAGCGGACGGAATCGGTTCGACCGAAGGCTTGCTGAAGATGATCCGCCAGGCGCCGTCAGGGACGATGTTTGCGGTCGGCACCGAAATTCACCTCGTGAACCGCATGGGCAAGGAATTCGCGGCGGAAGGGAAGAAGGTCATCACGCTCGACGATTCGGGATGCCTGTGCACGACCATGTTCCGCATCTCGCCACAGCACTTGTGCTGGGCGCTTGAGAACCTGGTCGACGGCAATGTCGTGAATCAGATTAAAGTCGATCACGATGTGAAGTACTGGGCGCGCGTGGCGCTGGACAGGATGCTGGAGATTCAGTAAGGCGCCAGCCGCCAGGCTCCGGGGCGCCAGGCCTCCGGTTCAGGACAGCAGCGGGTTTTGCCTGTTTTTCCAGGAGTTCACGCACAAATGGCCACCGCTTCGCTTGCTTGGTTTCCTGAAGCCTGATGCCCGAAGCCTGATGCCGATTTACAATCGTGAACAGGCCGGGATGGCGGAATTGGCAGACGCGCTGGACTTAGGATCCAGTGCCCAAAAGGCGTGCAGGTTCAAGTCCTGTTCCCGGCACCAGCTTGGAGGTCCCTCGACTACGCTCGGGATTTCGGCAGCGGGCTCAGACGCCCGCTGAACGCCTCAAGTTCAAGTCCTGTTCCCGGCACCAGCACTCACCCAACTAATCACGTTGTCGTTCCGAACCGCTTTAGCGGTGAGGAATCTGCTTTTCTTCTCCATACGCAACTGCAGATTCCTCACGGCTAAAGCCGGCTCGGAATGGCACATTCATGGGCCGATCGGTTTGGATCAAAGGCTCGTGATGCTGCCACAGCGTGCTGACCAGGGACTCGGCGGCGATTTTGGGAAGGCTCAAATACAGCCTCTGCTTCAGATCGGAATAACCCTGCGCACCTGAAAACAGATCCCGCATAAGCTCACGAAAACGCGGGCTACGGCCGGTCAGCTGCACCATGCGCTCGATCACTGGGCCGCCCATCCATTCGCCCGCGTAAAAACGATCGGCGACTGCGGCGGCGCTCTCGAGTTCGGGCAGAAGGTCTTCATTTAATAGATCGGCGTAAGTCTCCGGCGCGTCGTTCAGCAGAGCTTGCGAAAGCAATTCTGCCGAGCGCAGGGCATAGAAGATGCCCTCTCCGGTGATTGCGTCTACGAAACCTGCGGCGTCGCCAATCATAGCCCAGCCCTCACCACTGAAGCGGCTCGTGCGCAATGCGCTTACGGTCAAAGAAGGAATGATGTGCGCATAAAATCGCGCGCCATCTAAGGTCAAGCCGAACTCGGGCAAGGAACTTTCGAGAACACGGCGCAATTCTGCGGTGCTGGTTTCCTGCATGCGCCCGCAAATTCCGACTGCGAAGTGATTCGCGCGAGGAAAAACCCAGATGTACCCGTGCAAACCTTCCAGAAATCTGATGTGCACTTTGTGGTGCGTTCCGGGAATGTAGTATCCGGTGGCGACCATAAGGTTTTCCGGACCGAGAGGCGACGAGAATTGTCCGCGAAAGGAATTGCGCGCACCCGCGGCCAGTACGACGAAATCGGCGCGATGAGTAGCTTGCCGGGACTTAATGCTCCAGGAACCCGCGCTGCGGTCAATTTGTGTGATGCGCTCGCAAACGATCCGGGCGCCAGCATCGCGGGCTCGTTTCAGTAACAGGCCGTTCAAGGTCAGACGGGAAAAAATCGCGATTTGGCGATCCAGCTCAAAGGAGACTTTCCGGCCAGAAGGGGCGATGAGCTGACAAGCCGTGATCCAGTTGCGTTCGACAGGGACATCACGAAGAAATGGCCATCGCGAAATTGCCTTGTCGGTCAGCCCGCCGCCGCAGGGTTTCTCCCAGGCAAGTTTTTCGTCGAACAGGGTGACACGGTGCCCGGCGCGCGCCAGTTGGGCTGCGGCAAACGAACCGGCTGGACCGCCTCCGATGATGGCGACTTTTTGCGCGTGCATACCTCAGGCGCGAAAGCGCACAGTGGCAGGCGCCCCGGCGAACGTACGATGCTAACGGACGCACGGAGAACGCACAAGTGCGGGAATCGCTAGCTCTGGTCCAAGCCGTGGCGACGCTATTGGACCTGCGTCATCGCCTGGTAAACAGCAACTCCGGCAATTGTCAGGATCAGTGCAGCCGAAGCGGTCCCGAGGATTTTGACGAACGGCCCGAGCTTATTGACCCTCTGCATCAGCTCGACCTGTTCCTTGGCAATGTGCGATTCAGAATCACCGAGGAAAAGCTGGTCATCTTCGTGCATGGTCAGCGTACCGCGGTAGATGAGAAGGGCAATTAAAGCGGCTGTCAGAACCCCCCATACGATGAGAAGATCCACGAGAGTTGACATAGGCGACCTCGTTGGGGCAAACAGTTGGTTTGCGTCAGGGCCTAGTGAGCGGCTCTGAACTTAAGCAAATTATAGCTCTGGTCCATCGCCGTGAAGCAGGTTTTTTCAGCTCAGAATCCGCTCTGGGAAGAGAACAAACCAAGCAGTCGGTTCAAGTTACATGCAGGGAGTTACTACGGAAGGCTCGTCTTCAGTCCCATTTTCTTCTGTATCTTCGGGGAGCTCTTTCTCGAGCACAGCAATCAGTTCGCCGAGAATCGTATTTAAAATCAATGGGTTTTCTCTCAGCACGCGCGAGAGGCCGTCGCGATCCACGGCAATCTCACCGAGGTATGTTGTTTTGTGCTCAGGAGGAACACCGATTTCCTGCGGGGAATCGGATTCAGTTCTGCGGCCTGACGAATCTCCGAAAGACGCGAACGGGTAGTCCAAGCATCTGGTGGCCATCCAATGCACCACCATTTCGCGAACGTGCCACGGGCTGCATAAAGAATAAACCGATGCGGCGCCTGCCATCCGAGGGTTCCATCTCCAGATGTTCAGCCTGTCCTGCCACTTGTTTTCGGTGAGCAGGAACCAGGTCTCGCGTTGGTTGCGTCGAGCTCCACAAATGGCGCATGCGGCGGAGTTGGAGAACTCGTTTCCTAAACGCTCCATTGATGCTCTCCTGGCTTTTGTTCAGCCTTGCTCACCGCCGGCGCGCCCCCGCGTGCGTCGGCTAATTTCGAAGACGGGGGCACGGATATGAGACACACTCCGGAATCAGGATGAAAGGCAATCTTGAAATGCGGATTGCATTGATCGCAGAGCCAGAAGTACTCGCGAGCACGAATCCCTAAGCTGCGCAAGTTTACGCTCGCGGGATGCTGCGGAAGCAGGAACAGCCGGCCTTCGCTCATCCTGCGAAACAACCTGGAACAAAGCGGATTGGCACATTTGTGCAGCAAGAGTTTCCAGATCGGGAAAGAACGGATACTCAGAGAGCAAATGACATACCAACGTGCTGTGTGTGCGAAGCAGTTACTTTTCAGTGATCCAGCGAGGCTGATCAATTTGCGCCGGGCGGGTCTGCCGATTTTTTAACGGCTGTGCCGAAAGGTCGTCACACAGCTCGGTCGCGGATTTACATCAAATGGACCAGCAGTGCCGTTGCGGCAACGACCAAGCCCATTGCTCCCATTGCGACCCCTGCGTACCAAAACGTGCGGCGACCGGAAAGCAGCGTGATAGAGGTGACGACCAGCCCGACTTCCAGAAAAACCTCGCCCAGGTCGTAGCGATCGGCGCGGCGGCGCTCATGCTGGGTTTCCTGCTCTAGCTTGCGCGCTTCGGCATCGATGTCTTTCTGCTCGTCGCGATATCTGTCGGCCTCCGCCTGGTATTTTTCGTGGAGTTGCTCTGCCTTGGCGGCATCTTTCGCGGCCATAGTCGAGGTGAGGTCTGCGAACAGTTCGTCAGTGTGCCGCCGGATATTTTTGGCCTGGTAGTACGCCCATTGATCGGTAGCCTTGTTCTGCAGGACGACTTCCTCGGTGTGCGATCTGTGTCCCAACAAGGAGACAACGGCCACCAGCACGGCCAGAATGGCCATGGTGAGAGAAACCGGCGCCATCGAGGGATGATGAGCGGCGTGCTCGGCGTTTTCCTGGAGTTCCTGCAGTTCGTCAGCGGCCATTCGTTTCGTTCAGATCAGTGAGTAAGAAGATGGTATCGGGTAAGAACGTCGCAGCGCAAGGCGATCGACCGGAATAGAGCGTCGCAATTATCAACCACAAAGGTCACGAAGGCCCACGAAGGTAGCATTTGAAAAGCTTTCCTTTGTGTTCCTTCGTGTCCTTTGCGGTGAAAGCAGGACACCAAATGGCCTCTATTCGCCCATGACCTCGACGATCATTCGCTTATCGCGTTGGCCATCGAACTCGGCGTAGAAGATGCGCTGCCAGGGACCGAAATCCAACCGGCCGGCAGTTATCGGGACAATGACTTCGTGGTGGATGAGCAGTGCTTTCAAATGCGAATCGCCGTTAGTCTCGCCGGTGTCGTGATGGTGATAGTCTTCGCGGAACGGCGCCAATTGCTCGAGCCACTGATCGATGTCTTCGATCAGCCCGGATTCATTGTCATTCACGTAGACACCGGCGGTGATGTGCATGGCCGACACCAGCACCATCCCTTCTTTTACGCCGCTCTTCTTGACTATGGCTTCGATTTGCGGCGTGATGTGGATGTATTCGCGGTGCTTGCGAGTGTGGAATTTCAGGTATTCGGTATGAAATTTCATGCGACTACATTACGACAATTCGCAGAAGAAGCGCCGCAACCGGACTGCACGATTTTGGTTGCACATTTGTTCCCTGCGTGTGAATATATCCGGCGCAGAGCCGCCGTCCGGCGCGTGATTTGCGCTTGTTAACGTCCTGTTAACAATGATTGTTTTGCTGGACGCAGATCACTGCGGAGGCCGCGCTGCCAGTCCAAAGCTCGATCCACAGGAGGCCTTATGGCCGTTTCAGCCCGCCCGGATGCGCTGAATCGCACAACCGCTGTCGAAAGCCATGGCAACCGCTGGGGAATTGCGGCTGCCGGAGTCGTCATGCAGATCGCCCTCGGCGCGGTCTATGCCTGGAGCGTGTTCCGAATTCCGCTTACGAAGACATTCGGCTGGACGATTTCGCAGGTCACGCTCACGTTTACGATTGCCATCCTCATGCTGGGATTTGCGGCGTTCGTGGGCGGGCTATGGATGAGGAGGTCAGGGCCACGGCGGGTGGCGATAGCGGCTGGGATTTTTTACGGCGCCGGAGTTTTCCTCGCCAGTTTTTCGGCCGGACATCTGTACTGGCTTTATTTCTCGTATGGATTTCTGGGGGGGATTGGACTGGGCCTGGGTTACATCGTTCCCGTGGCCACGCTAGTGAAGTGGTTTCCCGACAAGCGCGGAATGATCACCGGAATTGCCGTGGCGGGATTTGGAGCGGGCGCGCTGATCACGGCGCCGATTGCCACTTCGCTGATCAAGAGCATCGGCGTGATGAAGACGTTCGCGGTCCTTGGAGTTGCGTATTTTATCGCCGTGACCGTGGCGGCACTCTTCATTAAAGATCCGCCGCAAGGATTCGCGCCAGCGGGATGGAAACCCTCGGCGGCACAAACCAAGCAGCGCGCCGCTCGTGACTACACCCTGGGCGAGGCGCTGGGAAAGTGGCAGTGGTACGCGCTATGGGGGATGCTGTTTTTGAATACGTCGGCGGGAATTTCGATCATCTCGCAAGCCGCCGCGATGGCGCAGGAAATCACGCGGGTGAGCGCCGCGGCCGCAGCCGGAATGGTTGGAATTATTTCGATTGCCAATGGTTCCGGGCGGTTCTTGTGGGCGTGGCTGTCTGACGCCATTGGGCGCCGCGCAGTGTTCTTCGCGATGCTCCTGATTCAAGCCGTGCTGTTCTGGCTGATGCCGCATGTAGCAGGGTTTGGAGTGTTCACCACGTTGGCGTTTGTGATCCTGCTCTGTTATGGCGGCGGATTCGGCACGATGCCGGCGTTTGCCGCGGATTATTTCGGCGCCACGAACGTCGGCTCGATCTATGGGCTGATGCTCACTGCGTGGGGATTTGCCGGCGTGCTGGGACCGATGCTGATCGCGAATATCCGCCAGAGCACCGGGCACTACGCACAGGCACTCTACGTGATTTCGGTGATTGTGCTGGTCAGCGCGGCGCTGCCGCTGATCGTGCGTCCGCCAAAGAGCGAAGCGCGGGAGGAAGTCACACAACGACGTGCGGCGTAGCCCCAAAAGCAAACAAGAAGTGCCGGGTTTTTCGTTACCGACATCGATGCGTCCATCGGGCGCAACTAGGACGGGCCGAACATAACATCGTTCGCCTCCGTGCCCTCTCGCAAACTTCACGGGAACGTATGCACCTGGCTTGCGATGTTAAATTCCTTGATGTTTGCTCTAGCGATGCGATTGGAGGATCAAGCCATGAAGAACTTAGCCGTCGTAGTTGCGATTTCAATGTGCGTATCGTTAGCCGTGGCGCAGCAGAGCAAGACCAAACCCGTGTTGTTTGTCCCATTCTCTCAGCCTGAATTCGCTTACAACCTAATAAGGGAGTGCCCCGCCGTGGATGTAACGTTTATTCAGGACAAAGCCGAGTTCGCTGTCAGCTGGGGACTAAATGAGAAGGAAAACAGAAACGATTGGGTCCTGTACGCCGCGGATGGCAAGGTGGTGGGGTCGGGAGAGACAATGCGCGTTTCCGCAGCCGCCCGGGACATTTGCAAGGCAATAGGTTCGAGGTGACGACGAGCATTCCGCTTCTGTTTGATTTGGCAGAACCGGGAACATGCCTGCCATTTCCAACTTCACTACCTTGGAAAGCACGCGGTTCTTGGCGGCAATTTGGTCGAGTTCACAATATTTCCGAGCGCAGCGAATGTGCGGCATCAGCAAAGTGTTGTGCTCGGTGTCACAGAAATGTTCTTTTCGTCGGCGCTACGGTGAATGCTGGAGGTAAACCTAATGAGTGAAACCCGTGACAATCGCATGTATTACATTCAATGCTGCCATTGCAGCAACTTCATTCTCTACGAGACGGACAGCAACGCGATTGTGTCGCAAATGGGCAGGTGTCCCGTTAATGGAGAGACAAACCGATTCACGAAGCCGTGGAAGGTTGGTTATGTTTCGTCGAGTGAGAGGGACACTCAGTGGACTCCCGATAAGCCGCTGAAATCTCCAGAACTCGCGCCCGTTCACTCAGACTAAACACTTCGCCAGCCGTACAGGAACGACCGGAAGGTGGACAGCCTGCCCCGTCGTCCTGAGTGACCTTTTAGGCCGCGAAGGGTATTTCTATAAATTCTAGATCCTTCGCTGCGCTCAGAATGACAGTGGCAGAGTCTACGCTCCCGCCATGGCCGGTTCCACTTCGTAAATGGGGAACCACGAGGTTGCGGCCTTCAGTTTGCTGTTCACATTGCTAATGTTCTTCACACCCTCGGTCTCCAGCCACTTGCGGAACGCCGCTGGGCCTTGCTTGGCGTAGATCGGGATGCCGTCTTTCCAGGTGGCGCGCCCGCAGAGCACGCCATTGAACTTCACTCCCGATTCGCCGGCGAGTTCCAGCGTCTCGCTGAACTCGGCGTTGCTCACGCCCGCCGACAAATAAATGAACGGCTTGGTCGCCACCCCCGCCGCTTTGTGGAAGAGATCGATCGCTTCCTTTTTGCTGTAAGCCTTCTGACCCGCAAAGGATTTCGTGCCCTCGACGAACTTCATGTTGACCGGCACTTCGACCTTCAGCACGTCGACACCATATCGGTCTTTCGAGAACTCGCGCATGCTTTCAGTGACAATGTGCGGCTTCTTTTTGGCGAACTCCAAACCCTTCTCGTCTGCGCCGTCTTCGTATCCGACAAATTCGAGGAAGAAGGGAATGTCGTTGGCACGGCACTCGTCGCCGATGCGCTCAACCCAGGCATGCTTCTGATCGTTGATATGCTTGGGATCGTAGGGCGTGTAATAGAGCAAAATCTTCACGCAATCCGCGCCCGCTTCCTTCAGGCGCTTTGCCGACCAGTGGTTAAGCAAGTCGGGCAAGCGGCCCGGGCCGGTTTTGTCGTAACCGGTTTTTTCGTAGGCCAGCAGCAGGCCGGCATTTTTGGCGCGGCGCTTGGCAGCGGGCAGACCCCACTCCGGATCGAGCAGAATGGCGCTGGCATGTGGCGTCAAGACTTCCGAGACCAGTATCTTGAATTCTTCCATCATGGCGTCGGTGATGTCGGCGCCTTTTTCCTTAGCCAGCGATTTTTGCAGCGAGCCGCGCTGGTCCATGGCAGCGGCCGCGATCACGCCGCGTTTGTCCGACACGCGTTGCAGGCCCTCAAGTTTTCCGGGCGTAAGTTTCATAAAGCCTCCGATGAGTGCGTTGGAATGATTGCCGCCGAACGGCAAGGGGACGGCTAATTATTGTAATACCTAGATTGGCTGAACTACTGCCAGATTTCGGTGTTGGTGCTGCTTTTGAAACTGCAGACTAACCGGGCATCGTCTTTTCCATCCACAGCACGTCCCAATATTTACCGAACTTGCGACCGACCTCGGTGAAAGCTCCGATTGGTTTAAATCCGAATCTCGCGTGGAGCGCATTGGAGGCGGTGTTGGGCTGCGCAATTCCGGCGACCACGCGATGGACATCTTCTTTCTCGAGCAGCCCAAAAAGCGCTTCGTAAAGCTTAGACCCTATACCTTTGCCCGTTATTCCGGGTGCGCATGCGACGCTCACTTCCACGGTTGTCTCGTAGGCTTCCTTGGTACGGAACGCGCCGGTTGCGGTGTAGCCGATGATCTTGCTGTTCTCCTCCGCCACCAGGATTCGATGCCTGCGCCCGTCAGAATGCTCGTGAAACCATGGCACCCGCTGCTCGGGCGTGAATGTGCGAATGTCGAACGTGATGTGCGTGTTTTGCACGTAATAATTATGAATCTCGGTGATGTGCGCCAAATCGTCTACAGATCCGGGCCGGATGATCATAGTTTCCTTTTTGATGACGGTTGACCCGGAGACATTATTCCCCGGTGAAGTATTTTGGAGAATAAAAAAGCCCGGTTCTCAAATCCGCGTTGCTGATAGAAATTGTGGGCATCGGTGCGATGGAAGCCGGAATCCAATTCGATCCTTGCTGCACCCCTGGCGGCTGCAATTTGGATCGCTGCTTCCAAGAGTTGCGTGCCAATGCCTTGGCCGCGGGCGGCTTCATCAACAACTAACTCATCCACGTGCGCCAGCCAGCCTTGCTGCCACAGGCTGTTTTTGAGGATCACCGAACAGAAGCCGATCACGTTTCCATCTTCTACCGCGCAGCTGAAGTGGCAGGCCTCGCTCTTCAGGCCACGTAAGTATACGGACTGCAAGCGGTCATCATCGATCGAAGCCGATGGCCATAGCTGGCGCAGAAGGCGAGCAATCGAGCGGTAGTCATCCTCACGGCACGGGCGAATTTCGACCATGTGCTCAAGAGATGAACCTGAGTAGAAGCTGGTCTTATAAAAAGTAGAAGCTGGTCGTATAAAAATTAGTTATAGTGCAGAAACGGTTTTGTCCCGGGGGGGCAACTCGTCGGGCCTTTCTAAAATTCTTGTCCGCACGCGCGGGCTGTGCATCTCTCGGCAGATCCATTTGGCTTCCGTCGGCTCCGTCGAAGGCGTAGCCCTCCACTCGGGAGTCGCCTGAGAGGACGTGGCAATCTGGTTCGCTGAATTCTTCGTGAAATCAGGAAATTCATTCATGGCGGTCAATGTTACACGTCAGCTCGATGGTGAATTGCGGTATTCAACTGAGAACAGACTCAGAACACGAGTATCGATCGGTTTCGCTATACTAAACAGGTATGCCGATCCTCCAGAATATCGCCGCCATCGCGAAAGGTATGAGCATCACGTTCAAAGAGATGTTCCAGCCCACGGTGGTGGAGAATTATCCGGATGGTCCAGGGCCATTGCGTGGCGCGCGGTTCCAGGAGCGTTATCGCGGCGTCCATGTTCTGCAGCGTGATGAGAATGGCCTGGAGAAGTGCGTGGCCTGCTTTCTTTGTGCGGCCAACTGCCCAGCCAATTGCATCTATATTGAGGCAGCGGAGAACACAGCCGAGCACCGGGTGAGTGGCGCCGAGCGTTATGCCAAGGTTTACAACATCGACTACAACCGCTGCATCTTTTGCGGATATTGCGTGGAGGCGTGTCCGACGGATGCAATCACGCACGGTCACGGATTTGAGTTGGCTACGTTTAACGCCACGAACCTGATCTATCGCAAAGAGCAGTTGCTGGCGCCGGGGCCGGCGCATCTGGGAGCAAATCCGGTGTTCAACGCTGCGGAAGTCATAGGCGGAGCGCCGGCTGAAGTCGCGCCGGGAGAATAGAAGGACCTGTCGTCGCTCCTTCGTCGTTCTTCGTTGACAGGTTCAACGGAGTTGAATCATCGCAGTAGGAGAGCATAAGTTCATTTGCCTTGCTGAAATTCACGCCGGTCCCCTCAAGGTGGGGCCGGCGTTTGTATCTAAAGCAGTTCTTAGCGTTTGGCGCAAACTGATAGCTTCGTTGAGTGCGGAACAGATAGAACTGATAAGTAGCGCGCGATTGGGGATAAAGGTTCCTGCTAAAGGCTAATATCGAAGAGATACGGACATGAAGAAACCCCAACGTCATCCTTTGGAAAGGATTCTCGAAGAGCGTATCGCCATCATTGATGGAGCGATGGGTACGACGATCCGCACCTATGGGATGAAAGAAGCCGATATTCGGGGCGAGCGGTTCAAGGATGCCAAGAAAAGTCTTTTGAACAACGGCGATCTGTTCACACTCACCAAGCCAGACATGATTGGGGACATCCATCGCCGTTTTCTGGAGGCAGGGGCGGACATTATCGAGACGAACACCTTCGGCGCTACGAGCATCGCCCAAAGCGAGTTTTTTGTCGAAGATCCACGCGAGCGAGGAGGGCGTAAGGACCCCGAGTTTTACTCGAAAATCATCGGCGACGCATTTCTCGAAGAGCTGGCATGGGATATCAACGAACAATCGGCGCGACTGTGTCGTGAATGGGCCGATCGTGTCGGCACAGCGACCAAGTGCCAGCGCTTTGTGGCAGGGGCGATCGGACCACTCACGGTTTCGCTTTCGAACTCGCCGGATGCCGACGATCCAGGATTTCGCGTGGTCACCTTCGATCAGGTCAAAGCCGCCTACGCGCAGCAGGTGCGCGCACTGATCGCCGGGGGAGTAGATCTGCTGCTGGTCGAAACGATTTTCGATTCGCTGAACGCCAAGGCGGCGCTGGTCGCGATTCGTGAAGTGCTGAATGAACGCCGCAAAGATGAGCAGGGCAAAGAATTGGCCATCATGATCTCCGCGGCGGTCGGTCGAGGTGGAGAAACGATGATTTCGGCGCAAACACCCGAGGCTTTCTGGAACGCGGTGCGGCACGTGAAGCCGTTGTCAGTGGGCCTCAACTGCTCTCTCGGCCCCGATCTAATGTATCCGTTTCTAGAGGAACTCTCGGAAAAAGCAGATGTCGCGATCTCGGCTTATCCCAATGCTGGTCTGCCGAATGCTCTTTCGGAAACGGGCTTCGATTTGGGACCGCAAGACATGGCGCGGTATTTGTCTGGTTTCGCAGACGGCGGTTTGATCAACATTGCCGGTGGTTGCTGCGGAAACACTCCCGAGCACATCGCGGCAATTGCGAAAGCGCTCGAGGGCAAACCTCCGCGAAAATTTGCCCCCAAAGTCATCGACGCAGCATATCTTCCGCCCAGCGAGATTGGGATTCGAGTGTGAGCGCATCGGAGAGCGCAATCGGGGATGCGGCGAGGTGGAGACCTCTGCGCCTCTCCGGATCCCAGCCATTTACCCAACAACAAGGCGTGTACATCATGATCGGCGAGCGGACCAATGTCGCCGGCTCTCCGAAATTCGCCAAGCTGATCAAAGATGGCAAGTATGAAGAGGCAGTAAACATCGCCCGGCAACAAGTTGAGAACGGTGCGAACCTGCTTGACGTCTGCATGGACGAAGGGATGATTGACGGCGTTACTGCGATGACGCGCTTCCTGCAGGTGTTGGCCAGCGAGCCCGAAGTCGCCAAAGTCCCGGTTATGGTGGACTCCTCGAAGTGGGAGGTCATCGAGGCAGGGTTAAAGTGTTTGCCGGGCAAGGGCGTTGTCAATTCGATTTCTCTGAAAGAAGGTGAAGAAAAATTTCGCGAGCACGCCGCGACCATCCTGAAGTATGGAGCCGCGGCGGTTGTCATGGCCTTCGATGAACAGGGGCAGGCCGCGAATTACGACGACAAAATCCGCATTTGCGAACGGGCTTACAAAATTCTGGTTGATGAGGTCGGATTTCCTCCAGAAGACATCATCTTCGATCCCAATATCCTTACCGTCGCGACCGGGATGGAGGAGCACAACAACTACGCGCTCGATTACATCAACGCCACCCGCTGGATCAAAGCGAACCTGCCATATGCGAAAGTGAGCGGCGGCGTCTCCAACATCTCCTTTAGTTTTCGCGGCAACAACGTAGTTCGCGAGGCCATTCACTCCGCGTTTCTCTATCACGCCATTGCCGCAGGCATGGACATGGGCATTGTGAATGCCGGCATGCTCGAAGTGTATGAAGAGATCGAGCCTCAGCTCAAAGAGCTGGTCGAAGACGTGTTGCTGAACCGCCGCCCCGACGCCACTGAACGCTTGGTGGAGTATGGAGAAACACTGAAGGGTGCTGGTAGGGCGAGCAGCGAAAAGAAGGCGGAAGAGTGGCGGAACGGAACCGTGGAAGAGCGCCTTGCGCACGCGCTAGTAAAAGGAATCGATGCTTACATCGAGGCCGATGCTGAGGAAGCACGGGTCAAGCTGGGCCGCCCGCTGGCGGTGATCGAAGGCCCATTGATGGCTGGCATGGGAATCGTGGGTGATCTTTTTGGGGCCGGCAAGATGTTCTTGCCGCAGGTGGTAAAGTCGGCGCGCGTAATGAAGAAAGCTGTAGCGCACCTCACTCCCTACATGGAAGCCGAGAAGCAAGCGAGAGCTGCGGCCGGCGAGGTTGTGAAGGCGCAAGGAAAAATCATATTGGCGACAGTCAAAGGCGACGTTCACGATATTGGGAAAAATATTGTTGGGGTCGTGCTTGCTTGCAACAACTTCGAAGTGATCGACTTGGGTGTGATGGTCCCATGCGAAAAGATTCTGGAACGAGCCAAGGCAGTCAATGCGGACTTAATCGGACTCAGTGGGCTGATCACTCCGTCGCTGGACGAAATGGTGCATGTGGCGCGCGAGATGGAGCGTCAGGGTTTCAAATTGCCGCTGCTGATCGGCGGCGCCACGACCAGCCGCAGGCACACCGCGGTGAAAATTGCGCCGAATTACCGCGAGCCGGTTGTCCATATTGTTGACGCCAGCCGAGCAGTGCCTGTAACCACAAGTCTTCTGAGCGACGAGAGCAAACCCGCTTTCGTGGCGCAGCATCGTGCTGAATACGAGGCGGTCCGGAAAGCGCACGCTGCGCCAAAGCAACCAACGGTTTCCATTGAAGTCGCGCGTTCGCGGCGCACTCCGATTGTGTGGCGCCTCGAAGACATACCCGTGCCCAGTTTCACAGGCGTGCGGGTGCTTGACAGCTTCCCGCTTGCTACCCTGCGGGAGTTTATTGACTGGTCACCGTTCTTTCACGCTTGGGGATTGAAAGGAGTTTATCCACGAATCTTCGACCACGAAGAACAAGGGGCGCAGGCACGCCAGTTATTCCACGAAGGGAACGCGCTGCTCGATCTCATCATTGAAAAACAGCTCATCACGGCAAAGGGCGTCTATGGGTTGTTCCCTGCGAATGCGGCAGGTGACGATATCGAGGTGTACACGGACGAGAAACGCACCAAAGTCCGCGAATGCTTTCATTTCCTCCGGCAGCAGGCAAATAAAGAAGGAAGCGAACCGTGCCGGTCTCTCGCGGACTTCATCGCGCCAAAGGAGACAGGACTGCTTGATCACATCGGCGCATTCGCAGTCACCAGCGGAATTGGATTGAAAGAACTCTGCGAATGCTACCGCGGCAAGCACGATGATTACAATGCCATCATGGCCGAAGCCCTTGCCGATCGGTTAGCTGAGGCCTTCGCAGAATGCCTGCACAAACGCATTCGCGATGAATGGGGTTACGGCGGTTCAGAAAACTTAAGCAAAGAAGACCTGATTCACGAAAAATATCGCGGCATTCGGCCGGCGCCTGGGTATCCCGCTTGCCCGGACCACACTGAGAAAGGCACACTCTGGCGTTTGCTCGATGTCGAAACGAGTACAGGGATTCGGCTCACAGAGTCTTTCGCGATGTGGCCAGGATCGAGCGTGAGCGGTCTCTATTTCGCCCATCCGGAATCGCGCTATTTTGCAGTTGGCAAGATTGAGCGCGATCAGGTCGCCGACTACAGCGAGCGCAAAGGAATCAGGGTGCACGAAGTTGAACGATGGCTCGGTCAGAACTTGAACTACGATCCGGCGGGATAGGCGCCCCGCGCGCGAGCAGCATTCACCATTCTCCGACAACTTGCGGACGTGGAGCAGCATCTGTCTTGGAATGGTCCGCAAACTCAAATCGGGTGAGTACCGCCTGTACTCGCGCAAGAAGAATCCAAAGACCGGCAAGCGCAGGAACTTGGGAACATTCCCATCACGCGCCGCTGCGGAAAAGCACGAACGCGCCGTGCAGTTTTTCAAAAAAAGGTGATCGCGGATATGAGGCTTATCCGTGCTATGCTGATGCAGCTTTTCAGCCGAAAGGAGATACTGCCATGTCTAAGAAAATGAAAGACCAAGAGTTTTTTCTTTACCAGTAAACGCCGCCGAGGATATCCCTCCGAAAAACGCGTCCGGCGGGGCTTTCAGAGTGGTCCACGGCGAGAAAGAACTGGTGGAGAAGCTCGGAAGAAATGACCTCTGCCCCTGCGGATCGGGACGCAGATTTCAAGAAATGTTGCATGCGAAGCGGCCGATATGACGGCAAGCTGCGTGACTACTACTTCCGAGAATGACTGTTGTGTTCGGGCCGAAATGCAGGTTCCTCGACTGCGCTGCATCATTCGCGTTGCGAATGATCCAGCTTCCCCAGAATGACGGAGCTTAACGCTATGGAGATGGGGCGGCAACGCGCGACGAGCGACGTTCTCTATCCCTGCGCCAACTCCTTCGCCCTCTGCGCCGCCTTCACCACGGCTTTGATCAGCGTCACCCGCAGCTTGCCTTCTTCGAGCTCGAGAATACCGTCAATGGTGCAGCCGGCGGGTGTGGTCACGGCGTCTTTCAGCAACGCCGGATGGTCTCCAGTTTCTAAAACAACCGTCGCGGCTCCTAGCGTGGTCTGCGCCGCAAGTAGAGTCGCCACATCGCGCGGTAAGCCGACTTTCACACCCGCTTCGGCGAGCGATTCCAGAATGATATAAATGTAAGCCGGGCCGCTGGCGGAAAGACCGGTGACTGCGTCCATGAGCTTCTCGTCGACGATGACCGTCCTGCCAACTACGTTGAACAAAGCCGCTGCGGCTTCGATGTGTTCCGCCGAGGCGTATTGTCCTTTGCACAGCGCGGTCATGCCCTGGCCGAGCACGCAGGGCGTGTTCGGCATGGCGCGAATCACGGGCACGCCTGCGCCGATTGCGGTCTCGATCTGTGACGTGTGAACCGAGGCAGCCACGGAAATCACCAGCTGTTTGGCGGTGACCTTTTCGCTGATCTGCTCGACGAGCTCCTGGACCACTTGCGGTTTGACACAGATCAGAATTACGTCTGCACCATCGACCGCTGCGACATTGTCCGTGGTAACCGTCACGCCGAGCTTGTGCGAAAGTTCATGCGCGCGCGCCTCGTGCGCCACCGTGGCGCGCACCCGCTCAGGCGATAGCTGATGTTTTTCAATCAGCGCTTTGACGAGAATCCCGCCCATTTTGCCCGCGCCCAACACGGCGATGCGGCTCCTGGAAATATCAGTTTGCATAAACGAGTTCCTTGGATTTGCTTTTCAGCAAGTCTAATCTGATTATTTGTTATGGAAGTTTGAAGATATCACAGCCGAGCTACACTCGGCCTGAGGCCTATTCCCACTCAATTGTGCCCGGCGGCTTCGAGGTGATGTCGTAAACCACGCGGTTCACGCCCTGCACTTCGTTCACGATACGGTTAGAAATTGTTTTTAGAACTTCATGCGGCAGCGGCACCCAGTCGGCGGTCATGCCGTCGTCGGAATGGACCGCGCGAATCGCGCAGGTATAGGCGTAAGTGCGCTGGTCACCCATTACGCCTACGGACATGACCGGCAGGAGCACCGCGAAGGACTGCCAGATTTTTGTGTACAGGCCTGCACGCTTGATTTCATTGACGACGATGTCATCGCATTCGCGCAGGATCGCCAGCCGCTCGGGCGTCACTTCACCAAGAATTCTCACGGCCAAGCCTGGACCAGGAAATGGCTGGCGCTGCAGAATCTCTTCGGACATTCCGAGGTCGCGGCCGATCTTGCGGACTTCGTCTTTGAACAGCTCTTTTAAGGGTTCGATCAGCTTCAACTTCATTTTGTCGGGCAACCCGCCCACGTTGTGGTGCGATTTGATCACCTGCGAAGGCCCGCGCACGGAAACCGATTCAATGACGTCCGGATAGAGCGTGCCCTGCACCAGCCATTCGACCTTGCCTTCTTCTTTCTCAATTCGGTGTGCTTCTTCGTCGAAAACTGCAATGAATTCGTTGCCGATGATTTTCCGTTTCTTTTCTGGATCGGTGACGCCTGCCAGCTTCGCCAGGAAGCGGTCTGTCGCGTCCACTGCGTGCACGTGCAGGCCGAGCTTGTCGCTCAGGTTCTGCTGGACTTTTTCGAATTCATTTTTCCGCAAAACTCCGTTGTTCACAAAAACGCAGGTCAGGCGCGATTTGTCGCCGTCGCGCAACGCGCGATCGACCAGCGTGGCCGCTACGGCGGAATCTACTCCGCCAGAAAGCGCGCAGATAGCTCGTCCCGAGCCGACTTGCTGGCGGACCGAGGCAACGGTGGCGTCAACGAAATGCTGCGGCGTCCAGCTGGGCTTGGCCTTGCAGATGTGCAGAACAAAATTCCGCAGAATTTCCGTCCCCAGCTTTGTGTGCCGAACTTCCGGATGGAACTGCACCGCATAAAGCTTTTTTGCTGCATTCTCAATTCCGGCAACCGCGCTGGGAGATTTTGCCGTGAGCTTGAACCCAGCAGGCAGTTCGAGTGCCTCGTCGCCGTGCGACATCCAGACTTCCAATGAACGGGGCAGCCCACAGAACAGCTCGGAGTCCTCGATCAATTCCACCTGCGCGTGACCGTATTCGCGATGCTTGGCGGCTTTCACTTTTCCGCCAAGTTTGTGCGCCATGAGCTGGAGACCGTAGCAGAGTCCCAGCACGGGGACGCCGAGCTCAAAGATCTGCGAATCAGCGGTTGGCGCGTCCTTGTCGTACACCGACGAGGGGCCCCCCGAAAGAATGATTCCCATCGGCGAGTGCGTGCGGATTTCTGCAATTGAGCTGTTGCAGGGAAGGACAACCGAGAAGACGTTTTGCTCACGCACACGGCGCGCGATCAGCTGGGAATATTGGGCGCCAAAGTCGAGGACAACGATTGATTGGGTTTCCACGGATGAGTTTCTCAGATCGCTTCAGCGCTGTAAAGAGCACAGTTTAGTTCGCGGGCGAAGGAACATCGCTGAGGATGAGTTCGTTCGGATCAACCGCGGAGCGGGCATCGGGTGTCGGGGGGATCGGAATTACAGGAGGCGCCAGAATCGCAGCTGCTTCCTCACCGCGAATGATCAGAACGTATGCTGCCAGGCGTCCGGCGTAGAGAAAGTCCGCGCTCGCGCAATAGAGAACAATGAGAAGCAGCAGCGTAAGCCACGTGAACCGGGGAGCAACCCCGCCAAGTGTTCCCATCACCATCAATCCTGCTCCCAAGGCGGCAATGATGGCGCCGCCGTGAATCAGTCCGAACAAGACTCCGGTGGAAAATACTGCGCTCGGTTCGCGTTGGCAGAGGCGCACGCAATCGGCAATGGCAGCGAGCGCATTCCGGTGGTCCGTGCAGATAGAGATTGATGACAACGAGAGTAGCCAGTTCAGCACCGCCCACGTTAGCCAGACCAGAAACAGAATCAGAAAGAAAAGGCGCGAGGCGTCTGCCGCGGAGACGCGTGTCGTTGACCAGAAAGAAGTAGAAAGGAACAAGGCCCCCATGGCGCCCACCAGGGCGGCCAGCGTTGCCGCCGCGCGCAGAATGTTCAAAACCATGACTGACCGGATGGCACCACGGCGTTCTGGCGGCGGAGCGAGTGCGAAATCCTCGAGGACCGCCCTGACCGTCGCGACACGACCGAGGGATGCGAGAACAATCCAGGCAACGGCTAACGCCATGCCGAGCAGAATTCCGGCCTTGGTGAATCGGAAGGCGCTGCCTTCGAAAATGCGATGGATGGCATGCGCTATGAGTGCGGGTTGCCGCGTCCGAAGCAGAAGCCGATCGATCCGAGTCACGGGCAGGCTGTCCATATACTCGAACAGAAACATGATGCCGAGGAACCACGCTGCCGCAGCAAAACTCCAGCGCCAGGCGATCTCCGCCAACGGGAGTGCGGGGCGGCGTAGGGCGAGGCGGAAACCATGCGAGGTGGGAGCGAGTGCGTTCATTTTGGCTCAAGCGATGGGCCCATCTTGCAATGCATGAATCCTTCGGCGGCTAAAGCCGCCTCAGGATGACAAGCCGCTTAAGATCAGCGGACCACGATATTGACCAGCTTGCCGGTGAAAATCTTTTTCACGATCTGCTTTCCGGCGATGAATTTTTGAACCTTCTCATCGGCGAGCGCCTTCTCGATAATTTCTGCCTGCTCCGTGCCCGGGGCAACCACGATCTTGCTGCGCAATTTTCCGTTCACCTGCACCGGGATCTCGATTTCTTCTTCCTTGGCCAGTTCGGGATCAAATTTCGGCCAGGGCGCTTTCAACAAATTGTCCGTTTCACCAAGCGTTTCCCAGAGTTCGTGGGCGATGTAGGGCGCAAAAGGCGCAAGCATCAGCAAAAACTTTCGCTGCACGTCAGCCCGAAACCCGGCAGGCGCAGCATTGCCATTCGAAGCGAAGATTTCCTGATCGGCGGTGATTTCGTTCAGCAATTCCATTAGCGCGGCGACCGAGGTGTTGAAATGCCAGCGGCCTTTGAAGTCCTCGGTAATGCGCGCAATCGTCTGATGAACTTTGCGCAAAACCCGCTTTGCCGACGGCGAGAGATCATTCGGCGAATACGGGGAAGGGTAGCTGCCTGCGCGGACCGGGGCTTGCGAGAAGAATGCGTACACGCGGCCCAGGAACCGCCGGATGCCTTCTATGCCGGTGTCCTGCCAATCCAGGTCGCGGTCGGGAGGCGCGGCAAAAAGGCTGTAGAGACGAGCGGCATCGGCGCCAAAGCGGGCGACCATTTCGTCGGGTGAAACGATGTTGCCAAGGCTCTTCGACATCTTTGCGCCATCTTTGATCACCATGCCCTGCGTGAACAGGCGTTCGACCGGCTCAGAGTTTTTGATCAGGCCCAAATCGCGCATGAACTTGGTCCAGAAGCGCGAATAAATCAAATGCAGAATCGCGTGCTCGACGCCCCCGATGTATTGGTCGATGCCGCGCTCGCCGAACCAGTAGCCGGCAATTTTCGAATCGAAGGGAGCGCGGTCGTTGTGCGCGTCGGTGTAGCGATAAAAGTACCAGGACGAATCGACGAACGTGTCCATGGTGTCGGTTTCACGGCGGGCCGGGCCGCCACACTTCGGGCAAGTGGTGTTCAAGAATTCCGGAACCTGGGTTAGTGGCGAGCCACCGCTCAAAGTGATGTTGACCTTATCCGGCAAGATTACAGGCAAGTCCTGCTCGCGCACCGGTACTACGCCGTCTTTCTCGCAGTACAGCATGGGGATGGGCGTGCCCCAATAGCGCTGGCGCGAGATACCCCAATCTTTAATGCGGAACGTGACCGTGGCTTTGCCGAATCCCTGCTGGTCGGCGAAAGCGGACATTCTCTTGATCGCATCTTCGCAGCGGAGACCGGAGAACTCGCCGGAGTTGATCAACTTGCCATCGAGCGCAGTGAAGGGAAGTGTGGCTTCTTCGGCTATTGGCGCGACTTGCGGCGCGCCCGTCCCCACATGGACAGTTTTGTCCGGCACGATCACTTGCCGGATTTCGATCCCATATTTCTTCGCGAATTCGTAGTCGCGCTCATCATGGGCCGGCACGCTCATGATCGCTCCGGTGCCGTAATCCATCAGAATGTAATTCGCCACCCAGATGGGAACTTGTTCGCCGTTGTAGGGATTGATCGCGAAATGGCCGGTGTTGACGCCATGCTTCTCGATATTGCCGATATCGCCGGATTCCTTGGCTTTGACCTGCTCGGCGATCAACTGATCAACTTTGCGGCGCAAATCTGGATCCGCAGCTGCGAGCTTGTGCGTGATCGGATGCTCTGGCGCGAGCTGGACCGAAGTGGCGCCGAAGATCGTGTCGACACGAGTGGTGAAAACGGTGATCGTTTCACTACCGGCGCTGTCGAGGCAGAAATCCACCAGCGTGCCTTCGCTACGGCCGATCCAGTTACGCTGCATGGTGCGCACTTTTTCCGGCCAGCCGGGAAGGCGGTCCAAATCGCGGAGCAATTCGTCAGCATAATTGGTGATCCGCAAGAACCACTGTTCGAGTTCGCGCTGCTCGACGGGCGTATCCTCGTGCCGCCAGCAGCAGCCACCGACTACTTGCTCATTGGCCAGCACAGTCGCACACTTCAGGCACCAGTTGACCTTGCTTTTTTTGCGATAGGCTAAGCCGCGCTCGTAGAGCTTTAAGAAGAACCACTGGTTCCACTTGTAGTAGTCGGGGAAGCAGGTGGTGACTTCGCGCGCCCAGTCGTAGGCGAAGCCGATGCGCTTCATCTGCTTCTTCATGTTGGCGATGTTGCGCAGCGTCCACTCGCGCGGAGGCACCTTGGCGGAGATCGCCGCATTCTCCGCAGGCAGGCCGAACGAATCCCATCCCATGGGGTGCAGGACGTTGTAGCCGTTCATCCACATGTAGCGGGCAAGCGCGTCGCCGATCGAATAATTGCGCACGTGCCCCATATGCAGCGCGCCGGAAGGGTACGGAAGCATTTCGAGGACGTAGTATTTGGGCTTGGTGGAGTTCTCCTCGGCAGCATAGGGGGAGGGATCCTGCTGCCAGCGCGCAGCCCACTTTTCTTCGACCTGCTGCGCGTTGTAGCGCTCATCGCGGGGATTGGGCCCTGGTTGCGTCTCTTCGCTGCCGGATGCGGCGCTTACGATGGTGTTCTCTTTCTGCATACGGTTGAATAAGATTTTACATTGATTTTTTCTGTGTGCCCTTCGTGTCACTGTGTTCAGTGTGGTTAATGCTCTATCAGCCGTCTAATTACAGAGGACGCAGAGGCGCACGGAGAAGTGGCACATGATTAGCGGGAACTGAGGCAACGCACAAAATCCCATTATTTACTTCACCAGCTTTTTGAGGACGGCCAGGTTGCGGCGATCGTCGCCGGGTTCGTCGATAGGCGTTTCCGCGATGAAGGCGGCGTGAGCGAGTCGCGGATCATTCAGCAAGCGGCGGAACGGCTCGGGGCCTATTGTCCCTTTTCCGATGTGCTGATGGCGGTCCAGCTTCGATCCGCGTGCGGCTTTAGCGTCGTTACAGTGCCAGACGGGAACATTCTTGAGGCCGATCGTCGCGTCGAGTTCGGCTAGAGTGTCGCGAAAGCCGTCTTCTGAAACTATGTCGTAACCCGACACATGCACATGACAGGTGTCGATGCACGCCGCCACTGGCACGTGGTTTCGCAGGTGGTCGGTGACTTCGGCGACCTGCTCGAAGCTGCCGCCCAAGGAGAACTCTGCGCCGGCGGTGTTCTCGATCAGGATGGTCAAGCCGCCTTTTACCAGGTCGAGGCCGCGCGCGGAAGCTGCGATGGCTGCAGCTGTCTGTAGCAATCCTTTCTCGCGATCTGCACCGCGAAACGATCCGGGATGCAAGACCAGATACTCGGCGCACAGCGCCAGTGCCCGCTCGATCTCGCCGCGAAATGCCTCGATGGATCTCTGCAGAAATGCTTCCGTCGTGCTCGCCAGGTTGATTAAATAATTCGTGTGGATCACCAGCGGCTTCAGACCGTATTTTTCCCGCAGCCGCTTCATCTGCTCACACTGTGGACGGCCGAGTTCATAGGACCTCCATTGCCGCGGGCTGGAAGAAAAAATCTGAAACGTGTTGCAGCCGAGGCGATAGGCGCGCTCGGCGGCGTTTTCGACTCCGCCAGCAGAAGAAGTGTGGATTCCTATGCGGCGGGATGTGAGCTTCGGCGGCCGCCGGGGAGGCGGAGTTTTGAGGATGTCCTGTTCCTGGGCCATGGAGCGCGGCATGGGATCGCTGAAAACAGCCTATCGCAATAAGCCGATCGGGTTAAACTACCCCGCCGACCAGTCAAGCTATTGCAGACCGACACTGCATTGTGAATGTTGCGGAGTAGTTTGAAGCGCCGGAGTATCCAGGAGGTCGTTGCGGCAACAGCCAGCCACAAGCAGGTCGGCTCTACATCGACGGAATACTGTTAATTCTGCCGTTTGCACCCCATTGGGGCTTGTCCTTTCGTACGGTGATCGGTCTGCTCTTTGATCCTAGAATTCTTCAGGGCGTTGGAGGAGTTCATGAAATCAAGATTTACGCTGACGATTTTTAGTGGGCTGGCCTATGTTTTGTTGGCTGCAGGGCCCGCTTTGGCCCAGGGCGGCCAATTGGTGTCCGCGGAATGGGGAGTGCGCGGAAGGCGGGTTGACGTTACGCCGCGTGTGCAAAGCCTGATGCAAAACGGCGTTCTGAACTTTCAGGTTACGCGTTTTGTGCTGGGCGTCGATCCCGACCCGCACGAGGTAAAAGATCTTCTGATTCGCGTGCGCCGCTGGGACGGTCAGATCGAGGAATTCGACTACCTGGAGCGAGGCGCGGTCAATCTCGAACTCGATCCCGAGGGAGGGTATGGAATGGACCGCCGGCACCGGCGAGAGGAGGATGACCGGGATCGCGACCATGACCGCGACGGTGATCGTTATCGTGACCGCGACGATGATCGCTATCGTGACCGCGGCCGGGATGATGACCGTTATGGCGACCGGGACCACGAACATGGACCGCGAGGTCACGAACTACGAATTCTGCGCGCGTATTACGGAGCTGAAGGCCGATTCGTGAACGTTACTGATGCTCTCCAAAGTCAGATTGTGGACGGAAGAATTTACCTTCGCGTGAATAACGCCAGCATGGGCGTCGATCCGCTGCCCCAGCGCAGAAAATGGCTCCGCGTACTCTATTGGTCCGATGGCGAGCGCAGGAGCGTGTTCGTGGAAGAAAAGACTGATCTGCAATTGCCGTAAGGCAAGACTTAGAACGCGAAAATTACGAAGCCTCAGTGGGGGGCTGATCGAGCTCCCCCTCTTGGTTTTTCTTTTCCGGCCTGAGCAGCGGGAACAGAATCACGTCGCGAATGGACTGCGAATTGGTTAGCAACATGGCGAGGCGGTCGATTCCCACCCCGACGCCTCCAGTGGGCGGCATGCCGTAAGAAAGCGCGCGCACATAATCTTCATCCATCTGGTGCGCTTCTTCGTCGCCGCGCTCTTTTTCCTTCAACTGCTGCTCAAAGCGGCGTCGCTGCTCTTGAGGATCGTTCAGCTCGCTGAAGCCGTTGGCGACTTCCATCTGCCCAATGTAAATCTCCCAGCGCTCGGTCCAGTCGGGCTCGTCGGGCTTTTGCTTCGACAGCGGCGAGACGGCGGTGGGGAATTCGTAAATGATCGTCGGCTGAACCAGATGCTCTTCGGCGATTGTCTCGAAAAGATTCGCGATAGTTTTGCCAGTCGGCGCGCTTGGGTCGTATGCCATGTGTGAGTGAACTGCATTGAAGCGTCGCACCAGGGCGTCGACTGATTGTTGTGAAGCAAAATCGGCCATCGACGGCTTCTGTCCCCCGCTTTCCGGCCAATATTCGATAATCGCCTCGCGCATCGTCATGCGCCGCCAGTTTGCTTCGGACCAGTCAATTTCCTGATCTCCCCATTTGGTTTTCATCTCGCCGGAAACGTCCTTCGCAGCCTGAATGATCAACTGCTGCGTCAGGTCCATCACGCCGCGATAGTTGGTGTAGGCCTGATAAAACTCCAGCATGGTGAATTCAGGATTGTGGCGCGTGGAAATGCCTTCGTTGCGAAAATTGCGATTAATCTCATACACGCGATCGAACCCGCCGACGGTGAGGCGTTTTAAGTAAAGCTCGGGCGCGATGCGCAGGTAAAGGTCCATGTCGAGCGTGTTGTGGTGGGTGATGAATGGCTTGGCCACGGCACCGCCCGCGATCGGCTGCATCATGGGCGTTTCGACTTCGATGAACCCCTGGTTGCTCAAGAAATTTCGCATCGACTGAATGAGCCGCGCGCGCTTCAGAAAAACTTCCCGCACCTCCGGGTTCATGAACAAGTCGACGTAGCGCTGGCGATAGCGCAATTCGACGTCCGTCAGCCCGTGCCATTTTTCCGGCAGGGGAAGAAGATCCTTCGAGAGGAACGTGATTTCCTCGACGTGAACCGTCAGTTCGCAAGTCTTGGTGCGGAACAGATACCCGCTGACGCCGATGTGATCGCCAAGGTCGAGCAGTTTGTAGAGCTCGAATCCTCTTTCGCCAACGGCGTCTTTTTTGACATAAATCTGCAGGCGCTGACCGCTTTGCTGCAGGTGAGCGAATCCGGCTTTGCCCATGAGACGGATCGCCATGATTCGTCCGGCTACCCGAACATTTACGCGCGTGGCTTCGAGTTGCTGTGCATCCTTGCCGGAATAATCGGCCACAATCTGCGGGATGGTGTGCGTGAACTCGTATCGGGTCGGATAGGCGCGCTGGCCGAGGGCTTCGATCTGCTTCAGCTTTTCCAGCCGCAATAGATAAATATTTTCGTCGAGTGCCAAGGGTCGGGCCTTTGTCGCAATCCGCGATAGAAATTCAGTGAACCGCGATTATAACGAAGGAGCTGGTATCGGCGGCGCCAGACGTCTTCAACTCGGATTTTCAGCGGCTTCCATCACTAACGTGCCCGCTGCGGTTGAGCTTCTGAATAGCCAGACCACAGAAATACGGAGTGCACAGGGGAACGGCCAGGGAGAAATGGCATTAGGCCGGACTTCCGCGTCACAAAGTTTACAGTTGCTTTGCCGGTGGTACCATGGTACATTGGTACCATGACAGAGCAGGAGTTCCTGGTGGAGCGGGTGCAGACCGGAGTGCGTATCGAAAAACGCCTGCTCAAGGTATTGAAAGCCTTCGCGGAATTTCATGACCTTACCTTGGGCGATTTGCTGGAAGGCATCGTGCTGCACGCCTTCGACGGCAAGGCGCCGTTCAGTTCGGCGTCATTAGAACGAATCCAGGAGCTCAAGAAGTTTTACGGTCTGGAACTCAATTCCAATGCCAGCCATCGTTTGAAGGAAATCAGCGGCAAGCAGACGCGCAAACGGAGGACGGAAGATGAACGTTCATAGTACGAGCAACGAATTACGCGCCAGAAGCGCCCTGACGTGCCTGCAATGGGCCTTGGCAATCGTTTGTCTGGTCGAAGCCGGAATTTTTATTCTGGCGGCAGGCGCTCGGCATGAGTTCGGCAGAACGCACATGCCGCCGATTCTCAGGCCATTGTTGGGCTGGGGAGAGATCATTGGAGCGGTGCTTCTGCTCATCCCGCGAACGGCTGTGCGCGGGGCGTGGCTCTTGCTGATGATCTTCCTGGCTGCGATCTTGCTGCATTTATTGCACGGAATGCCGAACGTGGGCGCACTGGTGGTTTATTCGGCAGCAGCGTGGGCAATCGCGTTCGGAAAGGGAACCCAGGAGCACCTGCAATGAGCGACGACGAAATTATCCGCCGTTTTGAGACCGGCGAAGTGGCACCGGAGTCGTTTCACCACGCAGATCACGTGCGCCTGGCATTTGCGTATTTGCGCCTATACCAGCCGCTGACCGCTCTCAACAAGTTTGCCAGCGCACTGCGGCAGTTTGCCACCAAGATTGGCAAACCGAACCTCTACAACGAAACTATCACCTACGCTTATCTGTTTCTGATCCGTCAAAGGATGTCACAGGCTGCCGAGATGGAGTGGGAGGCGTTCGCCAGCAAGAATCCTGACCTGCTGGTTTGGAAGGATGGAATTCTGAATCGCTACTACCGGGAGGAGACCCTAAAGTCTGATTTCGCCCGCAGAGTATTCATATTTCCTGATAAGTGTCGGGAAATGTCTTAGCCGCAAAGTCCGCAAGGGCTCCGCAAAGATCGCGGAGAGACCTCCTGGGTTTGTGCGTTGCAAGTGGTGCGCGATTCGCCCGGGACCGCATTGTGTGTGTACCAATCGCTAAGGAGCGCTTCACTGGTGAAGCGATCGGAGAAACGGTGTTTCCATTCGACCTGGGCGTTGCTCCCCTTCATCAAGAATGTCATGGGGACAGTCGAGAGGTACGCTGTAGTCCGCACTCGACCGTCATACGAGCCTCGCTCGAAGGTAAGAGAATCCAAGGGTGAGACTTTCCAGTCAACCCGCAATCCGGCTTGCGGCAGCGTTAGCCGGTTTGGCAAATAACCCCCGGAGGGGGATGCGAAGGGGTCCCAGTAGGCAGCGCGGCCATAGGCCATTCACGGCGTTCGCTCCCCACAAAGTACCGCCGGGGCCGCGGATGACTTCGACGCGGTCGATGTTCTCAAGCGGGATATCAAGGGCATCCCAGTAGACGCCGCCGTAAAGTGGCGTGTAGACCTGCGACCATCGACCAGCACAAGCATCTTGTTGTTATAGAGATCGCTGAACCCGCGCGTGCTGATCTGCCAGATGCGGGCATCGGTTTGGGCAACATAAAGTCCCGGAACCATGCGCAGAGCGTCGGGTAGGGTGGTGAATCCGCCTTCCCGGGTCATGTCCGAGGTCAGCAGGTAAATGGCTGCTGGAGCGCTCGAATTTTTTTCAGCCTTGCGGGATGCCGAAGTGACCTGAACTTTCCCTAAATCTTCCAAGCTGAGCTCGGTGAGATCAGGAGACTGCGCCCTAACTGACAAGCCCTAATCCGAGACACACGAATGCGCAGCGCAGCGTCAAATGAGACATATGCCTACTCCTGCCGCACTGTTCATCGGCTAAACTTGAGCAGCGGATTAGCACATGCCAGGCACCCCACCAGAACCAAAGGACACAAACCCCGTGGGCCAGATGGCCAACTATGCCCAGCTGGGACTTATATTTCCTGCGGCAACCCTGGTCGGATGGCTCATCGGGATTGGACTCGACCGCTGGTTTCACACCACGTGGCTTTATATTCCGGGGCTCATTCTGGGAATTGTGGCCGGGTTTGTCGAACTCATTCGTATGGTGTCGAAGGGCGGCGGAAAAAGCTCTTGACCACAAAGAAAGCTCGTACCGCAGAGTTTCGCGAAGATCGCAAAAAAAACGGAGATTCTCTTCCCCTGCTTTGTGCCGCCTTGGCGATCTTTACAGTTAAAATCCTCCGGTGCCTCAGGCAGCACTGGCAAATTCGGATAATTTCTACTCTCGAACGCTCGATCGCATCCGGCGAATGATCGTCGTGCTGGGAGTCGCCGGCCTGGTAACTACGTATGTGAGGTGGGGATGGCAAATCGGTGTTGGCTTTGTACTCGGAGCGGCTGTTGGCTATCTGAACTTCTATTGGCTGGAAAAGGGGGTGGCAGGTATAGTCAAGCTCACCATCGAGAGGGGCACGCCTGCGTCAAGTCGCCGCATCGTGCAACGTTTTCTTCTCCGATACTTTTTGATGGCGTTGGTAGCCTTTGTTATACTTACTGTTTCCCGCGAGAGCCTTTATGGATTGTTTGCGGGCTTGCTTCTGCCCATAACGGCGATTTTGTGCGAAGCGGCGTACCAAATTTATGTAGTACTTGCACGCGGAACTTGAGATCGAAGCCTTTAGCTTTTAATTGTTGGCCTTTAACGGCAAACAGGTTCCCGCTAACGGCTAAGAGCTAATAGCGGGAAGCTGATTTTCATGCCTGAACAACTCTGGTTTACCCGGCTCTTAAATCATCTGTTGGCAGGACCAGCGGACGCGCTGTTGCGCGCGCTGCACATTGAACCGCAATTCCCCCGAGCGCCGATCAGCAATACCTTTGCGATGGAAGTTTTGGTTTTGGGTTTTCTGCTGGTCGTGTTTCTGATATTGAGGTCCCGCCTTTCCGTCGAGAGACCCGGTGGGCTGCAGCACATGTTCGAGGGACTTCACGGATTCGTAGAAGGCCAGAGCAGGAGTGTTATCGGTCATCACAGTGAGCAGTTCACCCCATTTCTAATGGCATTGGGACTCTTCATATTGATTTCAAACCTTTGGGGCCTGATCCCCGGATTCGAGTCGCCGACCGGCGACTACGTCGTGCCGCTGGGTTGCGCGGTGTGTGTTTTTGTCTACTACCAGGCACACGGCTTCAGGAAGTCTGGGATCAAATACATCGCGCACTTCGCGGGCCCGCCGATGAAAGGCATGCACATCATCGGACGGGTTCTGCTTGTCATACTGATGTTTCCTCTGGAGATCATCAGCCATCTCGCCCGTGTGCTCTCCCTGACTGTACGTCTTTACGGCAACATGTTTGCCGGAGACATGGTGATTCTGGTCTTTGTCTCATTGATACCTATCGCTGTCCCTATCATCTTTCTCGGTCTTCATATCGGAGTTGCATTTATCCAGGCCTACGTTTTCGTTTTGCTGGCGACCGTTTATTTAGCGGGAGCCGCGGGTGAGGCGCATTGAGTTTCTAGTTTCCAGTTTCGAGTTTCAATTACTGATACAAAATGGAAAAACTGACTTGAACACCGGCATTATCGCCGTTTCAGCGTGAGAGCGTTTGCACGGTAACGTTAACCACCCACTGGCGGCAATTCATAGGAGGATGAACGATGCGTTTGCTAAGTAAAGTGTTCATGGGAATTTCGGCGCTCTGTTTCGCCGTTCCTGCATTTGCGCAGGGGGGCGCTGCTGGGGGCACAAATTGGGTAGCGGTTTTTGCTGGCATAGCCATGGCGATAGCTTCGGCAGGATGCGGAATTGGTCAGGGGCGTGCCGCGGCGGCCGCAAATGAGGGCATTGCGCGGAACCCTTCAGCAGGGGCCGCGATCCAGACGGCGCTTATCATCGGGCTCGCGTTTATCGAATCGCTGGCAATCTACACGCTCTTGATCGTGTTTGTGAAGATGAAGTAGCGGGTTTTAGATAGGGCGGGCGGCGACGCCCGCCTATACTCCCGATCAGATCTCAGACTTGCGCTCGTAATTCCACTTGGTATTGCGGCCTTCGGGCGCATGCGCGAGCGAGTCCATCAGCACATGCCGCAGGCGATGTCGGCTTTCGAGGTCGATATCAACGAATTCGAATCCGACTTCGTTGACCCGAGCGCGGCGCAGCAGGACTTGGGCGCGAATGTGCCGCATCCCAATCTGGATGTCCACGGCAGCTTCGGAACCAACACGCAACGAATCTTCCTTGGTGCCCATGCCTCCGCCCAGGCTGAGTTCCCGTACAGCCAGATTGGATTTTCCCCACGAGCTGCTGATGGTCGCCGGAACCGACTTTCTCAACACGATGCGCTCATAGCGCCGCTGCCGCACCCAGGGGCAGGCCGGCGCGCAATCCAGTGGACCGATCGCCAGTTCCCCCGGCTCGAGGCCGCACTCCGCCATGATTTGCGTCGAGTAACGCGGATCGATCCTGGATAGCGCCTGCGCCGCCGCGATGCGCAGCTCGCGGTGCTGTTGCCATTTGAACATCTTCTTGGCCTCGCAGAGAGCCCGCAATACCGGAACGGCGTCAGGCTCGCGCAGCCTTCCCAGTGCTTCAATTGCTTTGAGCTGCAGCAGTGGAGACCGCCCTTCGGTTTCGCCGACCTGGGCCATCACGATCAGCGGAGGCGCCGCGCTGCGGTCGCCACTCATGCCAATTTCATCGAGCGCCTGCGGCACCACCGCGGGATCGAGAATCTCAAGAATTTCCAGCAGCGTGCGGCCGCGATCGGTGGCTGCTCCGTAGGCAATCTGACGAACAATCACATCGTGGTAGAAGCGGTTCCATCCGGGCAGGCGTTGCGGCAGAAACTCCAGCAATCCGGGGACGTCAAGACGACTCAGCAGCCCGACGGAGGACACCGCCTGGCGTTGTGCGCCGCTACGCAACATCTCGCGCAAATAGTCGTTCGCTGAACCGCCCAACTCGTGCACGAGGTCGACGATGTGATCGCATTCTTCGCGCCGCATGGAACGGAAGAACCGCTCGGCGAGATGTTCGGCTGCAGATTGCGCGTTGCGATGCAGAACGGCAAGCAGGTCGGGAGGTACGCGTTGCTGATGCAGGGCATCTTCGATGAACTCAGGCAGCCGGCTGTCTATGCCGAGACGCGACCGCAACTCTCTTTCGAGAGCGGGACGCCGGCTGGCGAGGTAGTCCATGGTTTCACAAGCCTGGGCCAATGCCCGGTATTGTTTCCTCTGACTGGCCTCAGTGCCGATCCGCACAAACGCCGCGCTCAGCAACGACTCCACATCAGGATTGGATTCTTTCAGCAGCGCATCGCCCAGTTTCTGCGCGGTTTCCCCGAGCAGATTGCCTCCGACTGCAGCCAGCAAATCCGCCAGCTGGGTTAATCCTGTGGCAACCTTTATACGATAATCGCGCTCTTTGCAATTGACTTGCTTTACGTAGTTTTCAAGCACTGCTGCGGCAGTCTCCCGATCGCCGCGTTGCAGCAGCAACTCCACGTATTGCCGCACGTTGCGAGCCGGAACACAGGGCGCGTCTTCCGACAGCAATGCCTTCTTCTTGCTGTGCTCGGGAAGGCCTGCCCAGAACATGCGGTCGAGCAGGTCCGCATGGGATTCAACCAGCAGGCCGGCTTTGCTCATTTTTTCTTCGTGCAGCGACAGGATCTTTCGCAGATTATCCATCTGCCGGCCCATCTCTTCGAGCATCTGATGGACGGCATTCACTTGCAGGTCGCCAGACTGGAATCGCTCGAGCGCATAGCGGATGGCAAGCTGCTCTGCAGCTCTCATCAGAATCGGACGATCGCCTTTGGACTCCTGTAAATTCGAAAGTTCGTCAAGAATTCCGAGCACCGTTTTGCGAATGCTTTCCGGTGAACGGTGCAGCTCGAGTCCGATCAACTCCGGTCTGGATATCGGATTTGCGCCGATTTCGCCGAAGCGCGTGATCAATCGCAGAGCGTCGAGCGTCTCCTTATCGTTCAGAGGAAATGGATTGTCTCGAACCGAAATCTTGGCGTCGAGGCCCTCAGCCAGACCCGGCGAAACTTGTCCATCTCCTCCGCCCGGACCTGAGGCTGTGTCCTTGGCGCCTTCGGCAGCAGTGATCAACTGGACCAGCTTTGTCGGCTCGCTGAGCCATTCTTTGACCTCGGGAGCCAGCGCCTGGGCCGCAATCTGCGCCGCGGCAGTGATGTTGGCCGTTGCGGGGTCGGTGGCGATGAATTTCACCGAATTGATTCGAATATTGCCTTTGTTCTCAGGGAAGGCGTTCTTGATGAGGGTGGCAAAATCCTGCGCCTTGGCGCCGCCTAAAGCAAATACACGCACCAGGCTCTCAAACTCTTCCATGGTGACGTCGGTAAAGAATTGAATGCTGGCGACACCAGCGGCATTGAGGAGTTGCGCGAATCCACGTTCCGCCTGACCAGTTTCGACGGGTACGCCATCAAGTAAAAGATTCTCCTCGAAGACCCCCAGCACAACCGAGCCTTTGAGCAGCGGGACAGCTTCTTTCAGTTCGCGCCATGCCACCTCAAATTGCGATCGCGTCCTTCTGTGTTCAAAGCCGTAGAGGCGAACGTACTTCACCAGGATGTGCAGGCTGTGCAGGAATGGACGCGCGGAGGATTGCGTCGCCTTGCTTGTGCCGGTGCTCGGAATAACGGCTCCCCTTGGCGGAATAATGCCTCGCCTTAGCCTAAGGCGAAAGGCACCCCGGCGCATGTTACGGAGGTCATGAGACGGGTGGGAGCGTGGTTCGTAAGTCACTGAAAATTCTTGCTAGTGGCTGGGCATAAGCCATATGTACGCAGTGACGAAGCAGCGGCACTGGCAACGGACAGAAGGGCTTCGGCGCAGGGCCCCAAATCTGCTACTCTTTCGCAAAAAAAAAAAAGCGAAAAGATGGCGTCCGTTCTCATCCCACGTTCCGATGCTCCCACTCAGTATTTAGCCAGAAGCCTGCACTGCCCGCCTGAAGAAGATTTGCGAGAATGAAGCCGTGACCGAATGAACCACCTTAGCGCGTTCGAGCTAACCCAAATGTTGTTGGCACTGTCAGCACTGCTGGCAACGGCAAAGCTGATGGGCGAGCTGGTCCGGAAACTCGGACAACCGCCCGTTGCGGGCGAAATCGCGGCCGGCATTCTGCTTGGGCCAACGGTGTTGGGCCGTTTCGTCCCACAGGCTTATGCCGCACTATTTCCAACGACTGGGCACGTTGCGGTTGTAATCGACGCGATCGCGACGCTTAGCGTGGTTTTTTTCCTGCTGGCTGCGGGCCTGGAAACCAGGCTGCGCAACATTTTGCGTCAGGGAAAACGCTCTTTCTTAGTCAGCTTTTTCGGTGGAGCGTTTCCGTTTGCGGTAGGTCTGGCGTGTGGCGAGTTGTTTCCGACGCTTCTCGGAGCGGAATCGTTCTCGAACCGGCACTTGTTCGGGTTGTTCCTGGCAACGGCTCTGTCGATTTCAGCGCTTCCGGTGATCGCAAAGACCCTGATGGATCTGCGCCTTCTCGATTCCGAGTTCGGCGCATTGGTAATTTCGTCGGCTATGTTTGATGACCTTATCGGATGGATATTGTTTGGAATTGTGATGGGCATGGTCAATAAGGCTGCTGGAGCCAGCGTTGGAAGCTTTGCAAGCTCTGGCACTTTGAGAACGGTGCTGATGGTTTTAATTTTTGTGGCTTTCACCCTCACCTTAGGTCGCTGGCTGATCGCGAAAGCGCTTCTCGCGATTCAAGTCCACAGCAGTGGACAGGGTGCCGCACTCGGGTTTGTTTTCAGCCTGGCGCTGGCTAGTGGCGCATTTGCGGAGTACGCGGGTATTCACGCAATTTTTGGCGCCTTCATCGTGGCGATCGCGATTGGGGATTCGATTCCAGAACGGAAAGCGGGGGCCGGATCTTCAAAAGATCTGCGATTTGGAAAACAAAGCACCGACTTGCAAGACCTCGCGCAGAACATTCGTCAGATTGTTACCAATGTATTTGCACCCTTCTTTTTTGCGAACATCAGCCTGCGCACCGATTTTGTTGCGAACTTCTCATTGCGAGTCACGCTGGTTCTTGTCCTTGTGGCATGCCTTGGAAAAGTGTTGGGTGCGACCTGGGGAGCACGGCTGGCAGGCATGGAAAAGTCCTCGGCATTGGCAGTTGGCTTTGCAATGAACGCTCGCGGTGCGATGGAAATGGTTCTCGGGGTGCTGGCGCTGCGTGCGGGATTGATTGGCGAGCGCTTGTTTGTCGCACTGGTGATAATGGCGCTCTTTACATCGCTGGTCTCGGGCCCGGCGATTCAGGCATTGCTCGGCCACAACCGAGCCCTTGCTGCCAATAGTCGATGAGTCCGGCGGCACAGTGAATACTGATCAGTTCCCACTAAACACCGGTACTCATCAGTCGGCCTGGCTGCCGGCGGGTGAAAGCTGGCCCGCAATCGGTCTTCGTCTGCCGGTAATCCACCAGCGCAGCCGGTCCATGTAGAGATAAACGACAGGAGTCGTAAACAGTGTCAAAGCCTGGCTCAGAATTAACCCGCCTACGATGGTGATGCCAAGCGGTTGGCGCAATTCATATCCGACGCCCGTGCCCACTGCCAGCGGCAATCCCCCGAGCAGCGCCGCCATGGTCGTCATCATGATCGGCCGGAAGCGAAGCATGCAGGCTTCGAAGATCGCATCCTGCGGCGATTTGCCTTCCCGGCGTTCGGCGTCGAGGGCGAAGTCGATCATCATGATGGCATTTTTCTTCACGATGCCGATCAGCAGAATGATCCCAATCAGTCCCATGACATTGAGCTCGTTGTGGGTAAGCAAGAGGGCGAGCAGGGCGCCCACGCCCGCGGAGGGCAGGGTGGAGAGAATCGTGATCGGGTGGATAAAACTCTCGTACAGAATTCCCAGCACGATGTAAACCGTGAGCAGCGCAGTTGCGATCAGAATCGGCTGATTGGCGAGGGCTTGCTGGTAAGCCGCCGCAGTTCCCTGAAAGCTGGCGTGGAGCGTGGCCGGAAAGCGAAGTTCGCGTTCGGCGGCATCGATGGCTTGCGTGGCTTGACCGAGGGAAACGTTGGGCGCGAGATTGAACGAAATAGTCGCGGACGGGAACTGGCCCTGGTGATTGACGGCGAGGGAAGTGTTTCCCGGGCCGAAATGAGCGATTGCCGATAGCGGCACCATCTGACCGTTCGAAGAATGCACGTAAACGGATTGCAGCGCGGCAGGCGCGGTTTGGTACTGCGGGTCGACCTCCATCACCACGTGATATTGATTCAGCTGCCGGTAAATGGTCGAGACTTGCCGTTGGCCGAATGTGTCATACAGTCCGTTGTCGATGTCCTGCGGCGAGATGCCCAGTCTTGATGCGGTATCGCGATCGATGATCACGTCGGCATCCAAGCCTCGGTTCTGCTGATCGGAGTTCACATCGCGCAGTTCCTTGAGCGTGCGGAGTTTCTCCAACAGGCGCGGAGCCCATGAATTCAACTCTTTCAAGTCTTCACCCTGTAGCGTGTACTGGTATTGAGCATTTCCTCCGCGGCCGCCAATGGTGAGATCCTGCGCGGATTGCATGAACAGAGTCGCGCCGGGAACTTTGGCTAACTTGCGTCGCATCTCGCCGATGAACTGGTCAGCGGTAATTTTCCGGTCCTTTCCTTTATCTTTCAGCGTGATGAACATGCGGCCCTGGTTGCGGGCGGTATTTCCTCCGGCAAACGCGACGACAGCATTCACATTCGAGTCTTTCATGATCATGCTGACGAACTGCGCCATCTTTTCTCGCATTGCCTGAAAGGAGATGTCCTGGTCGGCCACCACAGACCCGCCCACGCGCCCCGTGTCCTGCTGCGGGAAAAATCCTTTGGGGACGCGAATGTAAAGGAAGACGGTGAGACACGCAGTCGCTACTGTTACGCCTAACGTGAGCAACTGGTGCCGCATGACCCAGGTGAGAGCCACGCGATAGACCTTCAGCAAATTGTCGAAGATCGCTTCGAAGAACCGGTAGATCCAGTTATGTTTTTCCTCCTCTGGTCGTTTCAGGATTTGGGCGCACATCATGGGCGTGGTGCTGAGCGAGACCAGGAGCGATACGCCGATCGCGGCGCTGAGAGTGACGGCAAATTCGCGGAACAGGCGCCCGACGATGCCGCCCATCATCAGGATTGGAATAAACACGGCAACGAGCGACGTGCTCATGGAGAGCACAGTGAATCCAATCTCGCGCGCCCCGCGAAACGCGGCGGCCACCGGTGTCATTCCGCTCTCGATGTGGCGCGTGATGTTCTCCAGCACGACAATTGCATCATCGACCACGAAACCGGTCGAAATGGCCAGCGCCATCAGCGACAAATTGTCCAGGCTGTAACCGAACGCATACATCACCCCGAAGGTGCCGATAATCGAAAGCGGCACGGCGATGCTGGGGATGATGGTTGCTCGCACCGTGCGTAGGAATGCGAACACAACCAGAATGACCAGGACGACCGAGATGAGGAGCGTGATTTCAATATCGCGCACGGAGGCCCGGATAGTGGTCGTGCGATCCATGACCACGTCCATATGAATGGCGGGCGAGATCGAAGAGGCCAATTCCGGCAGTTCGGCCCGAATGTTGTCGACGGTGTCGATGATGTTGGCGCCGGGCTGGCGAAAAATGACAAGCAGGACCGCGGGTTTCCCTTGTGCGTCGGCAGCGGTGGAGTAATGCCCGGCGAGCCCGATGACCTGTGTGTTCTCGACTGAATCCTCGACCTTGGCGACATCTCCCAGACGCACCGGTGCGCCGTTGTTGTAGGAGACAATCAGCGGACTGTACTGATTGGCAACTTTGATTTGATCATTGTCGGTGATCGCCCAGGCATTGATGGCATCGGCAACTCTGCCTTTTGGACGATTTGCATTGGCTGACCCCAGCGCCGTGCGGACGGCATCGAGTCCGACGCCCAGCTTGTTGAGCAGGTTCGGATTTACCTCGGCGCGAACCGCGGGCCGCGCTGCACCGCCTACGAAGACCTCGCCCACGCCGCTGATTTGAGCGATCTTCTGCGACAGCACGGAATCGGCGGCGTCGTACATCGCCGGAAGTGTGATCGTGTCGGAGGTAAGGGCCACAATCAATACCGGAGCGTCGGCCGGATTCGCCTTGTAGTAGTTCGGGTTTCCAGGCAGGTAGGAAGGCAGCTGGCTGCGAGCCGCATTGATGGCAGCCTGCACGTCGCGCGCGGCGCCATCGATATTGCGATCAAGGTCGAATTGCAGCGAGATGCTGGTGCCGCCCATCTGGCTGGTCGAAGTCATCTGATTAATGCCGGCGATGCGGCCGAATTGACGTTCCAACGGCGTGGCGACGGCGGAGGCCATAGTTTCCGGACTGGCTCCGGGAAGCGAGGCGTTTACTTGAATGACGGGGAACTCCACTTGCGGCAGCGGAGCGACCGGGAGGAACTGGAATGCCAGGATTCCGGCGAGCAGCACGCCAATTGTGAGCAGCGAGGTGCCGACCGGCCTCTTAATAAATGGAGACGATACGCTCAATTAATCTCCTGCCGCAGGCAGCTCGGTGAAGTGGCGGAATCCGAACCGGGCGAACCGGGTCGACAAGCGGTCGAACCACAAATACACCACCGGCGTCGTGTAGAGGGTGAGCAACTGGCTGAGCAGCAATCCGCCCACGATTGTGATGCCCAGCGGATGGCGTAGTTCCGATCCTGTGCCGCGTCCCAGCGCCAGCGGCAGACCGGCCAGCAGCGCCGCCATTGTGGTCATCATGATCGGGCGGAAGCGCAGCAGGGAAGCCTGATAGATCGCCTCTTCCGGAGCTTTGTGCTCATCGCGCTCGGCTTCCAGCGCGAAGTCGATCATCATGATGGCGTTCTTCTTGACGATGCCGATCAGCAGGATGATTCCGATCAAACTGACCACGCCGAGGTCGTTGCCGGTGATCAGCAGGGCGACCAGAGCTCCAACGCCAGCGGACGGCAACGTCGACAAGATCGTGATCGGGTGAATGTAACTTTCGTACAGCACGCCCAGCACGATGTACACGGTGATGATGGCGGCCAGAATCAGCAGCGGTTCGCTGGAAAGCGAGTTGCGAAACGCCGCCGCGGTGCCTTGAAAGCTGGTATGAATGCTGTCCGGCATGTGGATGGCGGCTTCTGCTGCGTCAATTGCTTTTGTGGCCTCACCGAGGGAAACTCCGGGAGCCAAGTTGAACGACAACGTCACCACGGGAAATTGTCCCTGGTGATTAATCGCGAGGGTGGCGTTTGTCTGCTCGACGTGACTGAAAGCGGAGAGCGGCACCTGAATTCCGGTGCTGGATTTCACGTAGAGATTGTTGAGATCGGCAGGATCCTGCTGAAACTGCGGATTGACCTCCATGACCACGTGATACTGATTCAGTTGCGTGTAGATGGTCGAAATCTGCCGCTGTCCAAAAGCATCGTAAAGAGTGTTGTCGATGGCGGCAGGCAATATGCCGAGGCGGGATGCGGTGTCGCGGTCGATCACCAGATCGGCCTGCAGCCCGCCGTTCTGCTGATCGCTGGCCACATCGCGTAATTCCGGTGAAGTGCGAAGCTGATCCAGTAACTTCTGCGACCAGGTTGCCAGTTCCTTCTGGTCGGTGTCTTCCATGGAGTACTGGTATTGGGTGCGACTTACGCGGTCTTCAACGGTCAGGTCCTGCACCGGCTGCATGTAAAGCGTGATTCCTTCCACCTGCTGCGCAATCTGCGGCTGCAAACGTCGAATGATCGCCGAGGCATCGGCGCTGCGCTCGTCGCGAGGCTTGAGATTGATCTGAATGCGCCCGGTGTTGAGCGTGGGATTGGTCCCATCCACGCCGATAAAGGAAGAGAGGCTGGCGACGTCCGGATCTTTGAGGATTATTTCGGCCAATTTCTGCTGGCGTTGCGACATGGCGTGAAAAGAAATGTTTTGCGGCGCATCGGAAATGCCCAGGATTACGCCCGTGTCCTGAACCGGGAAAAAACCCTTCGGAACGACGATATAGAGAAAAATCGTGAGCACCAGGGTGGACGCGGTGACGATCAGAGTTGCGGTCTGATGCTGCAAAACCCACTTCAGCGTGCGGCCGTAATAGTGAATCACGCGCTCATAGATGTTTTCAGACCAGGTATAAAACCCGCTCCGCTTCGAACTCGCTTTCGACTTGAGCAGGCGCGCGCTCATCATGGGGGTGAGTGTCAGCGACACAAAAGCTGAGACCAGGATGGTGACGGCGAGGGTAATGGCGAACTCGCGAAACAGGCGGCCCACGATATCGCCCATGAAGAGCAAGGGGATCAGTACAGCGATCAGCGAAACGGTTAACGAAACAATGGTGAACCCGATCTGGCCGGCGCCTTTCAAGGCAGCATCCAGCGGCGGATCGCCGGCTTCAAGAAAGCGATCGATGTTTTCGAGCATCACGATCGCGTCGTCCACCACAAAGCCGGTGGAAATCGTGAGCGCCATCAGGGTCAGATTGTTCAGGCTGTAGCCCAGCAAGTACATGATCCCGAACGTGCCTACGAGCGAGAGCGGCACGGCGACGCTGGGAATAACGGTGGCGCGAAGGTTTCTTAGAAAGAGAAAAATCACCAGAACGACCAGCGCAATGGTAAGGCTGAGCTCAAACTCGGTGTCTTTGACCGATGCGCGAATGGTCTCGGTCCGATCGGTGAGGATTGAAAGTCTGACCGCTGCCGGCATCGATGCTTGCAGCATCGGCAACAGCTTTTTGATCCGATCGACGACGGCGATGATATTTGCGCCGGGCTGGCGTTGTATGTTGACGATGACTGCCGGCGAGACAGTTGCGCCCTTACCCATCCACGCCGCCTGATCGCTGTTCTCGACGCTGTCGGTGACGGTAGCGACATCTGACACCCGCACCGGGGCGCCGTTTCGGTACGCAATGACGATCGGGTTGTACTGAGCGCCAGAAAGCAGCTGGTCGTTGGCGTCAATGGTGAATGATTGCCGCGGCCCATCCAGCGTTCCCTTGGCCTGGTCGACGTTGGCCGAGGCCAGCGCGGTCCGCATGTCTTCAAGACTTAAACCGTAGGACGCCAACTGAGTCGGATTGGCCTGAATCCGCACGGCTGGTTTTTGTCCTCCGCTGATCGAGACCAGCCCCACGCCACTGACCTGCGAAATTTTTTGCGCCAGCTGCGTGTCGGCGAGGTCCTCCACCTTCGGCAGCGGCAGTGTGTCAGAGGTGAGTGCCAGCGTCAGGATCGGAGCGTCGGCGGGATTCACTTTGCTGTAAATCGGGGGATTCGGCAGGTCTTGTGGAAGGTATGTACCGGCGGAGTTGATTGCTGCCTGGACCTCCTGCTCGGCGATGTCGATATTCAGATCGAGATTGAATTGCAGGGTAATGATCGAGCTGCCGAGTGAGCTGCTGGAAGTCATCTGGCTCAAGCCGGGGACTTGCCCGAACTGGCGCTCCAGCGGCGCGGTGACAGAAGATGCCATCACGGTGGGATCGGCGCCGGGATAGAAGGTCATTACCTGAATGGTGGGATAGTCAACCTCAGGCAGGGCCGAAACCGGGAGTTGCCGATAGGCTACGATCCCGACCAGCAGCACGCCAAACATCAGCAGCGATGTTGCGACCGGCCTCAGAATGAATATGCGGGACGGATTCATTGCGACGACGTTCCCGTGTTCTGCTTGCCAGTCTGAGTAGAGGCATTCTGGCGATTGCGTGAGCCGCGGCTGCCGGAATTGGCATTACCACTGGGGTTCGCTGAATTCTGCGAACCTGCATTGGGATTTGCGGGCTGGTGATGCGCCTCCACGTGGCTTCCAGGCTGCAATTTGTCTTGCCCATCGGTCACGATGGTTTCATCGGGAGACACTCCGCTTGTGACCTGGGTCACGCTGCCTTCGGTGGTGGCGACATTCACCGGCCGAGCTTCTACGGTGTTATCGGACTTGACCACATACACGTAATCTCCCTGCGGACCGCGCTGCACGGCAGCCGACGGAATCACCGTCGCATTTTTCACAGTCTCGAGCAGCAGATGAATATTGACGAACTGGTTGGGCCAGAGTGCGTTGTCTTTGTTTTGGAAGACTGCCTTCAGCCGCGCCGTTCCGGTTGTCTGATCAATTTGATTGTCGATGGTCAGCAGCTGGCCGGTGGCGATTTTGGTTTGATCGTCGCGGCTGTAGGCGTCGACTTCGAGCGGCGAACGGCCCATGTGCCGCGCCACGGTCTGTACCTGGTCTTCCGGCAAAGTGAAGAGCGCGGTGATCGGCTGCAGTTGCGTGATCACCAGCATCGGATTCGCGTCTGAAGCATGAACGATGTTGCCGGGATCCACCAAACGCAGCCCGATCCGTCCGCTCTCTGGCGCGGTGATGTGGCAGTAAACGAGGTTGAGTTTGGCATTATCGACCGCCGCCTGATCGTTGCGAACTGTACCTTCCAGTTGGTCGGCGGTGGCTTTTTGCGTATCCACCTGTTGCTGCGACATCGCGCCGGAATTTTGCAGAAGATCTTTATAGCGCTGGTAGTTCAACTGCGCGTCACGCAGCGAAGCCTGGTCTTTGAATAATTGCGCTTGGGCCTGCTCAAGCTGGACCTGATAAGGACGCGGGTCGATGACCGCGAGCAGATTGCCCTTCCTCACGAACTCGCCTTCTTTGAATTTAACCTCGACAAGTTGCCCATCGACGCGGCTCTTCACGCCGACCGTGAAGTAGGCAGAGATCGATCCCAGGCCGCTGAGGTAAATCGGCAAGTCCTGTTTCTGAACCGCAGCCACGGTTACGGGAACCGTCTGTGGGGTATTGGCGCGCGCCGGCGAAGGACCTGGCGATGATCCGGTGCATGCCGCGCCTACAAGTGCCAGCAGCAAGCCTGCTGCAAAAAAACCACGTGAAGAAAGTCGGCTCATCCAATGACCTCGCGTCCCCGCGGATAAACAAAAAGCGCTAATAGTTCGGGCATGTTGATATGAGACAGAATACTCCGCGCAAGAGTATTCGACGCTTGTTGGATGATTTCGCAAGCCCATTTTCATCAGCTATTTACAAAAATTTACGGAGAGCTATTCTGGGAGGGGCAGGTGGCAGGTATTCGGAAGCTCCGGTATATTGGCGGCCAGACGCCATGCCAACACCTGAGCCGAAGCCAGAGATCACGATTCGCGATCTGGTCACCGTTTCCGATCTGGAACGAGCTCTGAAGCTGGAAAAAGAAGTCTGGGATTTCGATGATATAGATGTAACCCCGCTCACCCTCGCGGTTGCTACTCGGGCGGCTGGAGGTATCTGGCTGGGCGCTTTTGACGACGAAGAGATGGTTGGCTTTGCATTTGCGCTTCCCAGCCTGGATTCAGCAGGCCTCGGATTTCATTCGCACACGTTGGGAGTTCGGGCTTCTTACAGCGGCTGCGGTATCGGTTATCAGTTGAAACTGGCGCAACGGAAAAAAACGCTGGCTTTCGGGATTAAGAAGATGACATGGACTTTCGATCCCTTGCGAAGCCGCAATGCGCATCTGAATTTTTGCAAGCTGGGCGTTGTTTCGGATAGCTATCGCGCCGATTTCTACGGACCGCACACCTCGAGCCCGCTGCACGGCAACAGCACCGACCGGCTGTGGGTGACATGGAACCTGACGGATGCGCGAGTGGAAGAACGTCTGCGAGGAAAAGATGTTCGCGCTGAGGTGATTGATGCGTTGGCGCACCTGGAACCGCTGGTGCGCTTTAACGGCGATGGCCGCCCGGCAGAAATTGACCTTGGGCCAGCCCTGGCGAAACAGCGAGCTGCTATCGAAATTCCAGGAGATATCGGAGTTTTGGAGCGCGACGATATCGCGTTAGCCCGTGAATGGCGCCGCGCAACGCGACAGGCATTTACGCAAGCGCTAAATGCCGGGTTCGGCGTGAAAGGGTTTTGCCGTTCCATTCGCGGGCAGCAAGGGCCAGGAGCATATCTACTGGAGAGGCAAGGCTGCCAGCAGGAGGGACCGAAGCAGAGCCGACCGCAAACTTGATTCGCTCGAGATTTCATCATCGATGAGCAGCTGCAACAGTTTCAGTTTCTTTCATTTCTTCGCTTGGCCGCAGGGCACCTCTGCGCAATGCTCGCTCTTTCATCATCACAAAAAATACCGGCACCAAGATTAGAACGTGGATCGTGGAAGTGATCATCCCGCCAACGACGGGCGCGGCGAGGGGCTTCATAACATCCGATCCGATGCCGCTTCCCAAAGGATTGGTACGAGGCTGGCGAGAACTGCGGTTACGGTCATCAATTTCGGACGCAACCGCTGAACTGCGCCTTCGATTGTCGCTCTCTGAATTTCTTTGGTGGACAACTGAACGCCGGATCTGATGTGGCGATCCAAAGATTCATGAAGGTACACGACCATGACCACACCGGTTTCAACTGCAATGCCAAAAAGTGCAATGTAGCCCACCCAGACTGCCACAAAGTGGCCTTCTCCCGGCACAACTTACCGCGTTAGAACAGCTCAGAACCCCTTCCATTGCTGGTGTACCAGTCGGAAATATTCACAAGTACGATGCGTCCTCCGCCTTAAAAGACGCAGTGCGCGCAGGAGAGGTCTCGATACATTTGGCGAAAAATGGCGCCACGCTTCTGTTGCGGACCAGCAGGAAAACCTGAGAACCCAATGGTTAATGAGAGGTATTCGGCGGAAACCTCGCAATCTGGTCGCGGTCGAAGTCGGACATTCTGGCGTCCGAGCCGCAGGACGGATCACGCTTTCGCAGCTCGTGGAATTCGTCAATCGACTTGGTGTCAGCGACCCGGCGGCAGCCATAACCTACGTTCAATCGTTGTACGACAGATCCCCGGTATTGGTCTAGCGTGTTCACCACCCATCAAAGAGATTTTCCGCGAGACCCAAGCATACTGGGACGGTTTCTTCCGATGAACAATAAGGGCAGCACTCAGAGGTTGGGCGGCGGTCCGCGACGAATTACCCATGACGAACTTAAATATCGGGATTCAGAAGTAGAAAGTCACGTACCAGAGCTTCAAGGTCTGAGCACGCTCCAATAAATTGTCTGAGAGTTCGTCGAGTCGGAGGAAATGAGTCGAATTCCTCCAGCGATAAACCGTTCTCTGAATAAGCGCGGCGGAAATCAACAAATTTTTCCCCCAGTTCCTCAACGACATTGGGATCGACCTGGTTCTGAATTCGAGGCCGTACTTCTACATCGCTGGCATTAAAGCGCCGCTGCCAGACATAAGGTGGCGAAATCACGACATCGCCGCCAATGAATTCACTCCAGTGCATGTGATTGCGAAACGCTGCCGAAAGCAAGCGGATTCGAAATCCGCGTTCCTTGAAGATTCGATAGGTTTTTTTGAAAACTGCAACTCCAGCCCATTCAAGATATCCGGGATCGAGAATAACGCCTTGTTTTTCAGCCGTGACCTTGAGCCAATCATCGAGGCGACCGACCATAATCGTGCACACCGGCCCCATATCGCCGATCGGCTTTCCCTCACGCTCGCGGCGACTCAATCCGCGCTCAACCGCCTCGGCCACCGCAATACATTGTGGCAGGCTGAAACAGACGGTTGCATTGATGCTGATTCCGCGATAAGTAGCCTCCTCGATGGCCGGGATTCCCGCGCGTGTCACCGGAATCTTCACGATCATGTTCGGCGCAAGTTTGCTGAATTCTTCGGCTTGCGCCACAATCGCATTCGTACTTCGATACAGCCGCGGATCAGTTTGTATTGAGAGCCTGCCATTCCGACCGCCCTGGGCACAAAAAATGGGAAACAGCAAGGCCGCGGCTTTGGCCGAAATCTCCCGGACTACTTGCCAAGCAATTTCGCCTTCTGTTGCAGCAGGCATTTCATCAATCAATTCGTGGATGCGGTCTTTCCACGCTGCCATCTCATTCTTCAGAACGCCGAGTACGATTACCGGGTTGCAAGTGGCCCCGACGGCGCCGTGCTCGATCGAGTAGGTCAGTTCCCGGATGGAGGCGGAGTCGTTCCAAAGACAAGTCGGGGTGGTCTGAGTCATCTCGTGAAGAGGACTCTTGTAACTCACAGAACTGGCTGCTACCGTCATGCTCGCTCACGTCAACGGACGAATAGAATTCGCTAGCCGCTTAGGATTCGGAATCTTTCTTCACTGTTTCTCGCCTCCCAGCGTCCACCTCAGTCCCGCGGAAATCGTGCGGCTGTAGTACTCACGCTGAATTGGGAAGCGTTCGGCGCCGTTATAGAACCCGAACACTTCGTTGTTGAGGTTGAGCCCAGAAACGATGACCTGCAGCCCGTGACCGCGGGGGATCCAATAGCTGACCTGGGCGTCGACCTGTGTATGGGGATAGAGGTAGGTATCGCCGCTGGGATCTTTGGAATTGCTAGGCCCGTAAGCCCAAAGGTTGGCATCATTATGGCTTAATCCCATCCGGGCGGAAACACCCTTCTTGTCATAAGTCACGTCGAAGTTCCAGTTGTTTGGCGCGGTGCGGACCAAAGTCGGATGATCGGTACGGCCAAACCCCACCGGAAAGCTGGCCTGGGAGGTGACGTAGCTGTAGTTCGCGCTTACACCCATACCGTTGAAGGCACCGGGCAGAAAGCTCAGGCCCTGTTGCCAAGCCATCTCTATCCCAGCCAAGTGAGCGCTGGGACCGTTCACTGGCTGACTCTGCTCCGCAGTCCCATTCGCGAATGGCCCCGAGGTGATCAGGGTCAGCACCGATTCGTAAATTGGATTGGTGAGGGCTTTATAAAAGAAGCCACCTTGCAGCAAACCATGCGGATTGAAATAGTGCTCCAAGAGGATGTCAAAATTCTGGGCATGCGTAGGTTTCAGGTTGGGATTTCCAAGACTGACGGGAACAGTAGGGCTCGCGTTGGGATCGACGTTCATAAACGGTGCAATGTCGCCGAAGTTCGGGCGTGCGATGCCCATGCCATACGCTGCCCTTAGGGTTGTGTCTGCGCCGAACCGGTACTGCGCCTGAATACTAGGGAACGCGTTGATATAGCTGCTACTGCTCACGAGCGGACTTGCGGACGTAAAGGCTCCATTGTTTGAATTCACCACGAACGCATGCAGGTCGTCCTGGGTCGATTCCACCCGGAGTCCACCCTGCACGCGGAAGTTGCCGAAATTGATGGTGTCCATCACGTATCCTGCCCATATGCGCTCGCTGATATCGAAGGTGTTGCTGAAATTGTTCAATGCATCGAAGCTGGTTCCTGCGGGCGCGAGGGCGGCAGTGATCTTCGTGAACTCGGTTACAGGTCCGTAGGTGTACAGGCCGAAGTAGTAATTACTGTCCCTGAAGTTGCTCAGGAAGTCTGACATGGGTTGACCATTTGCGCCGTTGTAGAGTTCTCTATCGACCAGGGATGTTTTCCGCGCATCCCATCCCTTAAGGCCGATCTCAACAGTGCTGGAATGTCCGGCCAATGAATATTCCCGGCTCACGGAGATGTTGCCGACAATATCCCGTTCGAAGATGCCGTCGGTTTCAGTGTCCGCGTCGCTCATGAAATAGTTTGTTGGGTCGTAGATATTCACTCCGTTTAAAACCGGGAATTTAGGGGCGAATGGCCGAGTCGTGTCCACGCCAAAGGCGACACTGTTGTCGGATGAGCCCGGCCCACCAAAATCGGCGGCTGAAAACCCTCCCGTGTAACTCGATTCCGAAAGTGCTAATTCGTAAATCACAAGCGTTTTGCCTAACGGGTGGCGTGCTCCAGCTTGCACACTAACAAGCTGCTGCCCTGGCCTGCGAGAAGTATTTCGGAGGTTCATGCCTCCACAACCTTGGGTTCCGCTGGTGCTTGTAATTCCACAGACATTGTTCGGATCTGTCGGATCGGTAATGAAATTGACGATGGTCGGCGTGTAGGCCCAATTCTCGCCGTAGTCTTTGAAACGCGAGAACAAGCCCCGCAGAAACACACTGGACATGTTTCCTAATCTGTAGTCCAGTTCCCCATCGAAACCATATCGACTGCGGTCATAGTGATAGTCCCGCAGGTCTTCTGTATTGGGCCCAAGGAACGTGCTGCCATTCGGAAGGACATTCACAGCTTGTCCAGGTTCCACATCATTGATGCCGCGGGCGTTGTAATCGTAACTGAATCCAAACAGGGCACCGAATTTGTTATCGTGCCCAAATCGTTGCCCTAGAGTTCCTGCTATTTGATGAAGCTCGCGTCCACCCGCAATGGGCGTATATCCTCCCATGCCCATCAAGCTCACGTACGGTTGATTCGTGGCAGTTCTCGTGACCAGATTGACCGAGCCTCCAATCGCATCTGCGTCCTGGTTAGCAGACAACGTCTTGTTGATTTCGACCGATTCAACGAGGTCCGCCGGAATCGCGTCCAGCTTCACATTACGCACACCCTCTGGGGATGGCAGGTGTATGCCGTCAACCGTCACGTTGCTGAGGCGTGGCTCGGTTCCGCGAATCTGCACATACTTGCCCTCACCTTCATCCCGTTCCAGTGACACGCTGGGCAGCCGGCCCACGGCGTCGGCGATATTTGTGTTGGGAAGGCTGGTAATAACGTCGGCCGGCAAAACCTGCACAATGTTGTCCGCAGTTCGCTCGATGTCGAGCGCCTCCATCTCTCCGCCCTCGCGATCAGCATGGACCGTGATCGCCTCATTTTGCGTTCCTGGCTTCAGCACAGCATTGACTCGGATTGGGGCTGCGCTCTGGACCGTCACTCGCGTTGAGAAGATGGAAAATCCAACGTTAGAGATGGTGAGCGTGTAGGTCCCGGGCGCGACACCCGAGATGGTGAAATTGCCGTCGTCGTCGGTCGTTGCCACGGTCGCGCTCGGTTGCAATTCAACCCTCGCGTGCTGAACTACCGCACCGCCGACATCAGTCACGTGGCCAACAATTCCTGTATGCGCGGTTTGCGCGCTCACAAATTGTGTGAAGAGCAAAGTGAGCACCGACAACAGCAAGGCGAGGCGAGTGCAGGTCATGGGATCTCCTTCTCGATGTTGTGTCTATCAAAAGGAATCTTTTGGTATTCTGCTAACCGCTTAGACGGAGAGCTTTTATACTAGATTTATCCGGCTTGTCAACAGGTTTTTGCGCAGCGACCGGGTAACGGGGCCCCTGCAACGAAGCGTCAGATTGCGCCACATTCGTTTTATCGCGTACTCGCCTGGGCCGAAGGCTCGAGTGGTAAGAACAGCACTCACTGTGCGGTTCAGAATCGAACCGGCCAGAGCAATCGAGAATGACGCAGACGCGAGGATGAACCAAGCGGTCAGTTTGACCTGCTGGCTAGCCCAAAAAGTCTCGTCTCCCGTCCACGCTGTTGTCAAGAATTTTTTCGACATGGCTCAACGCACATGGCGTAAAAGCCCCCGATCGTCAGTGTTGCTCTCCAGGTGCATTAGCGTTGGTTGCGAGAAGATATTTTCGCGGTCGGCCGTCGATCACTTCCGATGCCGGCGGGTGTACTCCAGTCAACTGGGCGAGGGTTGGCGCCAAGTCGACAACTTGAATGTCGTCTACGATACGTTGCGCGGTGACGTGCCATCCCGCTAAGAGCACAGGAACGTGGCTGTCATAGGGCCACGGATATCCGTGAGAAGTACCGGTGGGTTTATTTGAGAACAGTGTCCATTCACTGGTCAGGTAATAAACATCGCCGCTGCGCACAGGGAAAGCGCTATTTCGAAGACAGGTCCCAATCCAGCCCTCGACCGAACCCAAGTGCGCGGTGTCGTAGAAAGCGTCAATACCGGGTACGTCGTGCACTTGCGCAGACAGAGCATGCGTCGCCGCGGCCAGGGAGATACTGTGATTCGCTAATTCCGCGCTATCGAAGTACAGCATCGAATCCGTTTGTCCTGCGAACCAATGCATCGGTCCGGTGAGATGAAAAATTGAGCTGAGCTGAGTTTCGATCGACCGTTGCGCGTCAGAGAATGAGATGCGGCGTGCTCTTTCGTTGTGCCTGAGTTCGCGTTCCGCCTCGGGTGTTGGTTCGGCTCCATGGTCGGCCGAGAGCACCCACAGGATGTTTTGAGGACCTAGCCGAGACGACAGGATCTCTATCAGATGACCAACTGTGCGGTCGAGCCGGATCTGCTCATCTGCAATCTCCGGGCTGTCGGGCCCGAATGTGTGCCCGACCGCATCGTTGGACGAAAAAGCAACTGCCAGCAAATCTGGTGCGTCTTGTGGGTTCTCACCCAAGCGATTTGCCGTTACGGCCGCCTCCGCAAAAGACTCCAGCAATTCGTCTCCGAATGGAGAGCCATAGACGGACTCGTAAAGCTCCGGCCCAACTTTCTCAGGTATTGGATGAGGAAATTGCCCAGCAACTTCATGGGTGTGGTAAGCGGGCGAATCCGCGTCCAGCGCCGGTGTCCACTGCTTCCCCGCGTAGGAATCGATCGCGTGCTTACGATTAAAATCGTCCACCCAAGGCGGAAGTTGTGGCGCATAGTAGCGGCTGGTAATGAAAGCTCCGGTGCTATGCGAAAACCAGAAGACACCCTGCGGGTGATGTCCGCCGAGAGTAACAGCCGCGCGGTCCTTCAGTGAAAGCGAAAAGACGCGAGCTCCGGGATGCGAAGTCTGCAGCCAATCACTGAAATTCTCGCCGATGAAATTCTTGGGCGAAATACCAGGGCCCGAGTCGCCGACCAGGGGTGAAGCAGCGTCCTCTACGCAATAGGTCATTTTGTGGTGATCACGGTCGTACCACTCATTGGCGACGATGCCCGTGTGAGCGGGATTCCTTCCGGAAAGCACAACTGAATGGCCGAGGCAAGTTTCGGTGGGCATATGATCGTAGTTCGCGTTCAGGAAGTCTGCGCCCTGTGTGGCGAAGAAGTGCAGTCCGCCGTTTTCATATGCGGCAAAACGGTCGAGGTAATCAGCGCGCATCTGGTCGACGACAATGACCACAACTAGCTTGGGATGGGTTTGAGCCGCAGCCGCTGCAACGGCCATCAGCGCCCAAGCGATAACTAAGGCCACAAGTTTTTTTCCCCGCACAGTTCCTCCGTCTACTTAGAGACAGCTTTTCTACCCCAAACATTTCTGGAATTGCAGCACCGCCTTCGTTCTTAACGTGCCACTCCCCGATTCTTTATTCGAGATGCGTCTGGGCCTACCAGCGGCAATCGCGCATCAACCTGACTCCAGGTCGAGTGCACCCAAACGTGGTCGGGGTCCTCGGTATTCGAAAGCAGACGCGCGCTGCCGGCGAGACAATTGAGGTAGTAAACGTTATAGCCGTGGCCGGCCACTACCGGATGGAAGCCATCTCGAACCAGGACAGCGTCGCCGTCGTGAACCGTGAGGGTCAGATCGCGGTTGCCGTCGCGAGTGTACAGACGCTGATGGGCATACCCTGCTGGACGATCGATTCTGTAGTAATAGATTTCGTCCAGGTCGACTTCAGCCGGCGGGTTGTGTACGTCGTGTTTGTGGGGTGGAAAGCTCGACCAGTTGCCGCCTGGCGTATAGACCTCAACCACCATCAATTTGTCAGCCGGGAACGTGGGTGGCATAATGTCGACGATTTGCCGCGATGCATTGCCCCCGCCTCGCAAGCTGATATTAACATCTTGCGGGCGAATCAACCGCGGCTCAATGCGCGCAGTTGATGGCACCCGGCACTCGGCAAACTCGCAAACAGTTTCTGCCAGGAGTTGAACCTGATGGGCCGCGGGCAAATATACCGCGTATGGCAATCCATCAAAGACATTCTTGCGTTCTCCAATGACTTGTTTTCCCACGCCCCAATCGGCGAAGCACTGGCCGCTGAGAAGAACAATGGCGACCTCTTCATTTTGTGAATGCATTGTGTACGCCTGACCTGGGGTCAATCGGCGCACGAAAAAGCTCATCCACTCCCAACCTGCGGCATTACGCGGCAGGGACAGCAAATCACCACGGTTTTGCGATACACGAGAATGCACGAGAAAATCAGCCGCTGACATTCTTGGAAATTCCCTTTTTATAAAATCTCTAACCGCTTATAAAAACTCGACTTTTATATCTACATCGAGCCTTTGTCAAGCGATTATTCACTCCTGAATCGAAGGACCTATACCGTGGAAGCTGGCCGTTATGCAATTGCGCCCGCTCCACTTCATACAACCTTCAACGTAACAGGTCGGTTTTGACGTAAAGATTCCGTTGCAGCCAGGCTTATCTGCAGAGCCGCAAGCCCATCGGCGCCACTGATCGAAGGCCCGCGGCCGTTGCCGACGTTTACTATGAAATCCTGAATCTGGGCCAGGTAGGCTTTTTCGAATCTTTGCATAAAATGCGGCACCACGTCGTGACTGATGCCTTCCTTAGTCATGACCAACACAGGCGTATGCCGGAAGTATCCAATCTGCAAAGAGCCCTTCGTACCCCATATCTCCGTTCGAATGTCATATCCAAATACCGCATTCCGGCTCAGTTGCACGACGCCAAGAGGGCCATTCTCGAAAACGAGATTGACTAGAGCATTGTCGATATCACCGATAGATTTCATCTCAGGATAGGCCAGCGCCCCACCGGTTGCGTAGACGCTCCTTACCTCGCCAACAAACATTCGGGCGAGGTCGAAATCATGAATGCCCATATCCACAATCAGCCCGCCACTAGCCTTTGGATCGCAGAATTCGAGCGGCGGCGCGAACGGATCCCGCGATGTCAAACTGATGAGCACAGGAGTCCCGATGACTCCATCGCCAATTTTCTTTTTGGCTTCGATGTACCCCGCGTCAAACCGACGCTGAAAACCCATCTGGAAGAAAGCCCCTTTGCTCTCGACCACATCGAGCATTTCCTCTGCGTCCGCAAGTGACAGGGAAATCGGTTTCTCACAGAAAATCGCCTTGCCGCGGCTTGCCGCTTCGATCACTATTTGTTTGTGCGTGTTTGTGGGGGTTATCACCGCGACTGCGGCAACATCTTTGTCGTTCAACAGATCGCTATGGTGCTGATACCACCTCGGAACGCCATATTCGCCGGCGAAGCTCTCGGCAACGCCTTCGCGCGTGTCTGCGACGGCAATAAGGTTTGCGGTTGGCACGTGCCGGGCCAAGTCCTCGGCGTAAACACGCCCAAGTCGACCTAAGCCGATTACGCCAACATTCAGCCGCGCCTTCATAGGAATTACAAGGCTTCCGCCACTTGAACCGGCCGATTTTCCTTCACGGATTTTGTTGCGGCCAGCCCAATGGCAACTGACATCAGTCCATCTTTTCCGGTGACGGGAACAGGCTTGCCGTCCTTAACGGCGTCCACAAAGGCCACCATCTCATTCAAGTACGACTCAGCGTAACGTTCCAAAAAGAAATGCAGCGGCAGGGAAGAGTGCGCGCCTGCCCGGTCAAGGCAAACATGATCATCCGGTGTTTTGTTTTTGACCGCAACCATCCCGGCGGACCCGAATACTTCCACCCGCTGATCGTAGCCGTAAACAGCCTTGCGGCTATTATCTATGGTTCCCAGCGCGCCATTATCAAACGTGAGCGTCACAACCGCCGTGTCCCAATCATGCACCTTCTTGAAAACTGGATCGACCAGTACGTCTGCCTTGGCATAGACCTCTTTGATATCGCTCGCCATAAGAGAGCGAGCCATATCAAAGTCATGAATTGTCATGTCCAGGAAAATTCCACCGGAGGCGCGGAGGTAATTTTCTGGAGGCGGTCCCGGATCGCGACTGGTAATTCGGAGGACCTGCGCCTGGCCGATTCTTCCTGCTTCGATCATCTCGCGTAATTTGGAAAAATTCGGGTCAAAGCGGCGATTGAAGCCAACCATGAGCTGCACGCCACATTTCTCGACGGTCTGATTGATGGTCTTAATTTTGTCAATCGACAACTCAATCGGCTTTTCGCAAAAGATATGTTTGCCGGCAGCCGCTGCGTCCAAAATGATTTGGAAGTGAGTGTTTGTAGGTGTGCAAATTACGACAGCATCGATATCGGAAAGATTGATTACATCTTTATAGTCGCTGGCTGTCCTGGAAACCCCACGTCTCGCCGCCACAGTTTTTAATTCTTCCGGAAAAACGTCGGCGAGAATTGCCAGTTCGGCTCCAGGGACACGGGCCACTAAATTTTCAGTATGAATTTTCCCGATTCTTCCGACTCCGAGCACCCCGACTCGAAGCTTGCCCCCTTTTCGTCCCATTCATCGCACCTGTTATTTAGCTCTTGTCGCCATGGAGGAAGATCCGTTCTTTGGTCGCCGCCTTTTCGTAATCGCCACGTACTTTGCGGACCGCCGGCATTTCGGAAACTTCCGCTACCGGTACGTCCCACCAGCTTTCATAACCCGGCACACGGGCCTCCTTGTCGGTTTCGATCACGATCACGTTTGTGCACGGAATGTGTTTCGCAGCGTCCAGCGCCCCTTGTAATTCCGAGTAATCATTCGCACGAACAGAATGCGCGCCCATGGCTTGCGTAATTGCCGCGAAGTCGATTGCCAGCTGACCACCATCGAGCTGCCCGGTTTTCATGTTGCGGCGCTGATAGTCAGTGCCGAACCCGCGTGAACCAATTGACTGCGACAATCCGCCAATGCTGCTATAACCATGATTGTCCAGCACGACGATGTTTAACTTGTAGCCTTCCTGAATCGACGTGACGATCTCCGATGACATCATCAAGAACGAGCCGTCGCCGACCATGACGAAAACCTCGCGCGTGGGGTCGCCCATCTTCACGCCCAAGCCGCCAGCGATCTCGTAGCCCATGCATGAATAGCCGTACTCCAGGTGATAGCTACCTGGCCGTCTCGCCTGCCAAAGCTTATGCAGGTCGCCGGGGAGACTCCCAGCCGCACATACCACCACGTCCTGATGACGCGCCGCTTTGAGTACAGCACCGATTACTTCTCCCTGGCTCATGGGCGATCCGTGTTGCACCGAAAAAATGCGCGAGCTTTCTTCTTCCCAAAACTTCCGATGCTTCCTGATCTTCTCCGCATATTCACTACTCACGCGATGGCCTGAAAGTGCGTCGCCAAGTCTGTCGAGTGCGACCCGGGCATCGGCAACCAATGGCAATGCGCTATGTTTATAAGCATCGAACTCTGCGACATTAATATTGATAAACCTCACTTCGGGATGTTGGAACGCAGTTTTGGAGGCCGTCGTGAAATCGCTGTATCGCGTTCCAAGACCAATGACGAGGTCGGCTTCGCGGGCTGCGATATTCGCTCCAGGCGTGCCAGTCACGCCTATCGCGCCAAGGTTCTGGGGATCATCGAAGGCTAGCGAACCCTTGCCGGCTTGCGTTTCACCGACCGGAATACCTGTTTTCTCAACGAAACGCGCCAAAAACTCTGACGCTTCGCTGTAAAGCACGCCACCACCAGCAACGATGATCGGCCGCTTCGCTGCACGAATCCACCGCGTTGCGCGCTCCAGCACCTCCCCTTCTGGTGGAGTGCGCGGGATGTGCCATACCCGCTTCTCGAACATATCTTCCGGATAGTCCCAAGCCTCTGCTTGCACGTCCTGTGGAAGCGCAAGGGTGACGGCGCCGGTGTGGGCTGGAGAAGTGAGTACCCGCATAGCTTCCATCACCGAAAAGACAAGTTGTTCAGGACGGTTGATCCGGTCCCAGAATTTTGAAATTGGACGAAAGCAATCGTTAACCGAGATGTCTTGCGTGGATTCGCTTTCCAGTTGCTGAAGCACAGGGGCGACGTTGCGCCGCGCGAAAATATCTCCGGGTAGAAGCAGGACAGGTACGCGATTGATTGTTGCGGTAGCGGCGCCAGTCACCATGTTGGTGGCGCCAGGTCCTATTGAAGATACACATGCGAACGCACGCAGACGGTTGCTGGCCTTTGCAAATCCAGTCGCAATATGCACGGCGCCCTGTTCATTACGGCACAGGTAATAACGAAAGTCCGGATTTTCTTGCAAGGCCTGGCCAACGCCGGCGATACAGCCGTGTCCGAATATGCCCCAAGCTCCGGCAAAGAACTGGGCCTCTTTTCCGTCGCGCTCGACGAACTGGTTCTTAAGAAAGAGGACGAGCGCTTGCGCCATTGTCAAACGTCGCGTCTTCATCCGCCTCCTTAATCAGATTGCAGCTGCATGGCGAAGATATTCTCTACTCGCAGCAGCGCTTTGCTTTGGCATAATGCCCGGCTTTGTGGGGTCGACATCCTGCTCAAAAACTGCCCACCCGTCATACCCCTGCGCTTGCAGTTCATTGATGACCCCGACTATATCCACATCGCCCTCGCCGAGCGGACAAAAAACTCCGTCCGCCACGGCATCCAAAAAACTGCGTTTTTCTTTGCGGGCGCAATTCAGCACGTCTCTACGGACATCTTTCAGGTGCACGTGCCAAATGCGGGAGGCGTATTTCTGGGCAGCCTCGACCGGGTCTCCGCCACCGTACAAGTAGTGTCCAGTATCAAGGCACAAACCGAGTAGTGAAGGGTTCGTCATCGAAAGCAGGCGCCGGATTTCGGATGGAGTCTCGATGTAGGTGCCGGCATGGTGGTGAAACACCGCTCGCAGACCTAGCGGTTTCACGTCAGCGGCAATTTTTTCCAGTAGCTTCGCTGCAGAACTCCACGCTGCTTCCGGCAGCCCATCATTTCCTTCCTGCACACGGCCCGCCACGGCCATTCTGTGCTCATACATAGCATCGGCAAGGACCACAACCGGCGCATCACATTCGCTTAAGAGACGTGCAGTGGCAATGGCCGACTCATACCCTGCCGAAAATCGTTCAGAATCAGCCAGCGCGATGGGAACAAACGCGCCGATCAAACACAAGTTTCGCCGTGACAGCTCGGCCGTCAGGCGTTCCGGGTCGGTGGGCAAGAATCCCCACGGTCCAAGCTCAGTTCCTCTATATCCAGCCGAAACCATCTCGTCGAGAACAGATTCGAAACTCTGAGTACGTCCCCAGCTGGTCTCGACTTCCATAACTCCCCAACTTACCGGCGCAGTTGCGATTCGGATTGCCATCAGCTTTAATTCATGTCCAAACGTTTTTGTCCCAGGTGCGGTCCCGTTCAGTCGAACCGCGTAATTCGCCACAGCATGATACCTCCGGCAACTAAGACCAGCAGCATAGTCACGGTAAGCATGATCAGCCAGCCCCATTGCAGGTGCATGTGCGGGACCCGAGCGATCGCGCCAAAGGCAATAAAGATACAAGTCGCAATGGCAATGAGCACCCAATCCACCCATGTCCGACGCGCACGAGTGACTTCCTCATTGCTGCCTTCCATATGCGCAAGCACATATGAGGGTTCAATGCCGTAGAGAACGCTCTCTCGTTTTGCTGCTTCCTTCCAACTCGTATATTCGTCGGGCGTTGCAGATGAAAACGCGATCGCCAACGCTCCAAGGGCCATCAATAGCGACCCACCCGCGACCTTTGCGTAAATGTTCCAGCCCGATCCGTGGAGTTCGCCGAAGACCATCGTCGCCCAAAGTAAGCCCCACAGCTGGTTCGTATTCGACAAGGGTACTCCACGGCTGATGCCTACATATTTAGCAGCGTAATTTTGAAACAGGTCGCCAACCACCCACATGAATCCACCCAGCAAAGGCCAGAAGAGAATTGAGCCGTTAACCGCGAGCTCATGGAGAAATGGTGAGAACCCTCCAGTGAAACCAACGGCAATGATGGTCATCGTCGTCATTTCGCCAAAGGTGAAAAACGTCAAAAACGTAAAAGGATTCAATCCGGTGATGTAAGCCTTGCGGAATGGTATGTATTGCGAGCCGAACATTAGTCCGGCGCCCAAGGCGGCAGCCACGCCGCGGACGGGATGTCCGGATGCGCCATGCGAACTGGAAACGAACGACAGCGACAACGCTCCCGTAAACATAACCAATGCGCCACCGACCACTCCGAACCATCGCAACCAGCCCGCCCGGTGCAGCTCTCTGAACAAAAGCGTGCCCCAGATAATCGCAATCAAGCTGTTGGCATTCCACAGCGGGAACGCAATACTTAAGCCGATATCGCGGACCGCGAATACCGTCAACGTATTGCCGACGGCCCACAGGCAGCCCGCCATCACACCCCAGACGATCAGGTGAGGTACTTTGCGGATATCAGAAAACGTTCCTGCTGTGCCCAGGATTAGAGCAGGCAAGCTCCAGCGTGAAACGAACGCGCCGAGCACCATCATGAATGAAATGACGAAAGGCGAGACCGCAACCGTCACTAACTTGGTCGGCGCTTCCGCGCCTGCTAGCCAGAGTGCAGCGGCGAAGCCGCAGAAAATACCGAGAAATTGAAGCTTCTGCTGTCGAGAGCGCTCCATAGCGGCTTCGGTGACGATAGCTGGATTCACGCGTGTTGCCTTCCGACGCTGTTCATTGGACGAGGTACAAGATCAAAGCTCCGGCAGCTAACGCCACCAAAGGCACCCAAAAGTGAATGTCGTGGAAGATTGGCGTGAGCCAAGAGTGAGTTTTCGGCTCTGGGTTTCGATACGGAATGAGCAGTCTCCCGAAAGAGAAGGCGCTAAAACATGAGACAAGTCGAGGGCAGTGAGAACAGGCCAAACTCAAACCTGCTCTAACCGCTTAGAGGTGTCTGTATACACCTCCACAAGAAGCGCTGTCAACTTTTTTCCAAGCCCGCAACGTTTTGAGGGACTCAGTTGACCGGGCATTAACTCCATGAATTATGCTTCGATCGCGATATATTGATCACGCGTGAGCTGCTGGACTGTGCACAGTAATATAATCAAGACCCGTATTTCGCGCCCGCTCCGAGGCTAGCGATGAAACTAAAGAAACTCCGAAAGCACAAATCCAAAAAGTCAGCCAACATTTACGACGTCGCCAAGCGGGCCGGCGTTTCGGTTTTTAGCGTGTCCGCGGTGATTAATAAGACAGGCCAGGCGAGTGTAGCTCTGCAGCGCCGGGTGGAACAGGCTGTTCGCGAATTGAACTATCGTCCTAACCTCTTAGCTCGCAGCCTGGCGAAACAGAAGAGCCATCTTTTGGGCATGATCGTCACAGATATTTCCAATCCCTTTTTCCCTTTGGTGGTCCGCGGTGCGGAAGACACAGCCCAGAAGGCTGGCTACAGCGTTCTGCTTTGCAATAGCGATAACCAAAAGGCAAAGGAAGAGAATTATCTTGACCTGCTTATATCGAATCGGGTTGATGGCATTCTTCTTACGGTTGCACCCGGACCAGTAAACCCGTCTATCCGCCGCATGCTCGCAGATGCAAAAGTGCCGGTTGTGCTGGTTATGCGCACCGCATCAGATCTGCAGTATGACGCGGTTATCACGGATGATCATCGAGGGGCATTCGAAGGCGTCTCTCATCTGGCACGAATTGGTCACCGTCGAATTGCTTTCGTCAGCGGACCGCTGGAGGTGAGTAATGGAGCGTCTCGATGGAAAGGCTATCGCAAAGCGCTACAGGTGCATGGGCTGACTCACGAGCCGGGTCTGACGGTGGAGGGGGATTATCGCATTGAATCCGGCTATCGAGCAGGTCTAACCCTTCTACCACGCCGTCCGGATGCAATTTTCGTGGCGAACTATCTCATGACCGTCGGAGTGATGCAGGCAGCCGACGAGTTGGGCATGTCCTGCCCGACAGATTACGGCTTGGCGAGTTTCGACGACTATCCCTGGTTGCGCTGTTTTCGTCCCCGCTTGACCACAATAGAGCTGCCCAAATACCAACTCGGATTGCGCAGTACGGAGTTACTGCTGGAACGTATTTCCGGTAAGCAAGGCAAGCGGAGGATTGAGCGACTGGCGCCACAGCTATGTGTTCGTGAATCCTGCGGCTTCATTCGCGCTGTACAGGACTCGCGCCCAGAGTTCGCTAATGCCTGCTCGAGTGATGCCGCTGGGGCAAGCTCTCGTGTTGTGACAGAGGAAGTCGAAATGATTTCGTCGGATTAGGCAGCGCGCTACGAGCTTCGATGACAATAGCTTAGGCGTCTGGTTTTGCTTATAAGATATCCCGACCAGTGGGAAATCAATTGAGGGAGATGAAAGCGAATCCGTCCCGCGTGCCCTCCCTTCTGAACGCGCATTTCATCCTGCTGGTGACATTTTTATTCGCTCAACTCCCGGCGCAAACGATGGGGCAAACTGTCAGATGCATTCTGCGCGGCCGGGTTACCGACTCAGGCAGGCACGCTCTGGAAGGCGCCGAGCTCTCGTTGTTCTTCGGAGCGCGCGGCAATGCGACGGCAACAACGGTTAGCGATCGCCTTGGGCACTTCGAATTCGACGGGCTCGCCGCCAATCAAGAGTACAGATTGCGAGTTGTGCACCGGGGTTACGTTACCGTCGAAGCAGCCCGCATCTCGCTCGCCGATGGTGACACCAAAGAGCTACGTATCACGATGGATGCGCGGAAGGCGCTGGCCAACGCCGTGGTTGAACTGGTTCCCTCAGGCGAGCGAGAGGAGGTGCGTGCGCTTCCGGTGCGTGGCCAAGCGTCGGGAAATCTCGAAACGTTGATCCCGGGATCAGGCGCCAGCGGCGGAAGCATCGGATCGTTCCCGGTCAACGGCAGCCGCGCGCCCTTTAATACCTACATCGTTAGCGGAATTAACAATCTCGATCCCTTTCGCGGCGCCGAAGCCGCCGGGAAGGGGGCCGCCTTCCAGGCCCCGGCTGTCTTACTGCCGCTTGATTCGATCCAGGAAATCCGGGTCGAGACCGACACCGGCGCCGAGTATGGTCCGTCGGGAGCAGCCGTGCTGACGGCCATCAAGAAGGGTGGTTCGCAAATTCATGGCTCGCTCTTCGAGTTCTTTGATAATGACAAGCTGGCGGCCAACAATTTCTACAACAACGCTTTTCGCCGTCCACGTTCCGAGTTACGGAACAACCAATTCGGCTTCACCGTCGGCGGCCCGCTTCCCTCCCGGACGCACTTCTTCAGCTCGTATGAAGGGCAGCATGAGCGGGTGGGCGTGACTGCCGCATCGCGTTTCCCGACCAACGCGGAGATCGCCACCGCGACTTCGCTGGTCCAGGCGAGTGGCCGCGCACTGAATCGGCTGGCAGCGCCGATTCTGGCACTCTACCCGGCAGCGCTCGGGCAAGGACCGCTGAGTTTTTCTGCGCTCGGCAGCACCGACGGCAACACCGTTATCCTGAAAGCGGATCACGCCACTGCCGGCTCAGACTCGTTTTCCAGTACTTTCGTCTTCGGCGCGACCCGGCAGCGGTTCCCACAAGGGCATTTCGGCTTGGGAGGTGGCTCGCGGTTGCCGGACTACGTCGGCCAATTCCATACCGTTGTGCCCCTGTTTGCGGCTGGGTGGCAGCACGCATTCTCGGGGCAACTCCTCAACTCTGCCCGGTTCAGTTACTCGCGTTATGCAGAGACGAGCCAGCCCGGCGATCACGGCTTCGATGTCGCAACCCTCGGCCTGAACACGGGCGTCAATTCTACGCGGGACTCCGGTTTGCCCGAAATCGATATTGCGCCTGGGGAATATGAGAATCTGGGCGCCAGTCTTTCGCTGCCGCGTGGACGCGCCAGCAACGTCTTCGAATTCTCCGATAGCGCAAGCTGGAATCACGGCGCACATCAGTGGAAGTTCGGGGGCAGTGCGACATTTCTTCAGGAGAACGCGTTTACTGATGCCGGGATGAGGGGACGGCTGGTCTTTGACGGCTCGCAATTGGGCGATCATCTCACGCCTGACTTCGCGATCGCCAGCCTGGCTGACCTGCTCGCAGGCCTGCCCTCGCCCGGCGCCACAACCATCGCCCGCGGAGATTCGCAGCGCTATCTTCGCCAGCGTCGATGGGCCCTTTTTGCGGAAGACAACTGGCAGCTTCGGCCAACCCTGAAGTTGACTGTGGGATTGCGACACGATCAATTCTCGGTTCCAACCGAGGTCCAGGGCAGGCTGAGCAACTTCATTCCGGGCGCCGGCTTGTTGCTGGTCGGCTCCCACGGTCTGCCCCGTGAATTTCAACCGAACTTCGAGGATTTCGCCCCGCGAGCCGCGTTTGCCCTGAGACTGGTCGGCCAGCGCGTGCTGAGAGGCGGCTGGGGACTGTACTTCGACTCGCAGCCATTTGACGAGCTGATGGATAACAGCAGCAACTCGAACTCAGTTCTTGCCGGACCCGTATTCAATCCGATCGGGTCAAGCGCCATTTACACGATCACGCCGCCGGCACCGGTTCCATTTGGTCCCGGTGTCCAGGTTTTCGGGCCGGCGACGGCGCAGCCCCCGTTTGACGTCTTTGCGGTGAACACTCATTTTTCCGATCCGCGCTACCAGGATTACAATTTGGGGCTGGAACAGCCGCTCGGCTCCGATCAGAAGCTGCGCTTGGCCTATTACGGGTCGCGCGGCGACGATCTTCCGCTGGTGATTGATGCCAATCAGCCGCTGCCCGGTAGTTCGAATCCAGCCAGGGAGCAGGCTCGCCGCCCCTTTGCGGTCGCCTTCCCGCAGTTTCGCGTGATTAATACGCTCAGCTCCGAGGCGCGCTCCAACTACAACAGCCTTCAGATCTCCGTCGAACGCACCGCAACCAACTTCACTTTTAAGGTCGGCTATACCTATTCCAAGTCGCTGGATGATGCTTCGGGTACCGGCGGCTCGCACGGTGGACCGCCCGAAGACAGCCGCAATCTGCGGATCGATTACGGTCCTTCCGATTTTGACCTCCGGCATCGCTTCACCGTGAGTTACGCGTGGCGCATCCCGGCGCCATCAGGTGCGGCAGCCTGGCTCCAAGTTTTGCTGGCGAACTGGCAGCTGAATGGTATTACGACCCTGCAAACCGGCGGGCCGCTGAACATCACTTTGCCATTCGATAATTCCGGCACCGGCGAATTTCGCGATCGGCCGGACTTGGTCGGCGATCCTCACATAGCGTTCAACCCCACTGGCCCTTACCTTAATCCGGCCGCGTTCGCGCAACCGAAGCCCGGAACTTACGGAAATCTGGGAAGAAATGTGTTCTACGGGCCGGGGCTAAATGATTTCGATATGTCACTTGTTAAATCACAGCGCCTCGGCGGCGACCGGCTACTGCGCCTGCGCGCCGAGTTTTTCAACGTGTGGAACCATCCGAATTTTGCCAATCCCTCAACGACTTTCGGCTCCGGGTTCCGGTTGACCAGTACCCCGGATTCGTCGAATCCTTACTTTGGAAACGGTAGCCCGAGGAACGTACAACTCGTCGCCGAATTGGAGTTCTGAGGCCGTGCAGAGGGATCGACTCCTAGTGATGTTCCCTAAACGCATCGTAGGTAATCCTGCGACTACGGCATGCCGCAATTTGTGGGACATGCTACACCAATAATTTCCACGTTTTGGAACATGGAACAACAACGCGGCTCCAAACTAGGAAAGGCATGCACGCGGCTCTACTCGCAAACCAAACGATTTATGGGGTTTACTGGAAGGCACGGCGGAGGGTTTTGGTTGCGGGGGGTGGATTTGAACCACCGACCTTTGGGTTATGAGCCGAAACAAACACTAGCCCGTCTTTGCTTTTCAATGATTTAGATATTTCGTGATCTACGATATTCCCTCGTGTTCGAGCCCATTCTGTTCCACAGTTGTTCCACGATCTGTTCCACGTTTTTTGGCGCGGGCTGTGCTTCAAAGCAAGAAGTGGGGCTCGTCGTAGGATTCGGATTCCTGTGACATTTGCTGACATTCCTTGCCACTAGGCATTTGTTCGATGTCGCCGCTCGTTTTTATATAGGCGTGTGGATGAAGGGACGTCATTAACGCAGGCCTCAAGTCTTCCTAGCCGATGGTTTTATTACTCGCCGCATGAATTATCCCCTCACCCGGCGTATGCACGGCACAAACTTTCCATACAAACGCACCAACTCGCGAGACTGGAGGAACAGGGGGAATTGGCTTTCACAAATCCGGTCATTATTTCGCGAGATCGTCTCCTCATTGATGGTTACGCGCGATGCGAATTAGCGAAACGCCAAGGCCGATCGACGCTGCTATGTCTCGTATACGACGTCAGTGAAGATCATGCCCTTCACCTCCTAATTGAGACGCACCGTCGCTCGCAGGGCTTAAACGATTTCCGACGAGTCGAACTTGCCCTCGACCTTGAAGAACGCTTCAAGGATGAAGCATCGTTCAATAGGCGTGAAGGTGGTCGCCTTAAGGGTTTGTCAACATTGACAGAGGCTGAAAAAGTTGACTCGCGAAAGAAGGTTGCCCGGTTGGCACACGTCTCCGTGGGGAATGTACACAAAGTCAAGTACATCCTGGCCAAGTCGTGTGGGGCATTAATCGAGGTAGCAAGAAGCGGAGAAATATCGATCAATCTCGCAGAGAAGTGGAGCCATGCTCCAGAAGCAAAACAACGCGAGAACCTACGGCAGTATCGGATCATGCGTGGCATCAGAAAAAAGGCTCGAACCCTTGTTGCCGCCCAGACCTCTCACATTCCGAACTCGAAATCTGAAGCGCAAGTCACGAGCCTGACGGAGTTTCTCTCATTTGTAAATCACTTGAATGCCACCGCTTTTGAACAGGCGAGTCAATTAGCTTCGGTCGAAGTGCAGTTCGTTAAAGAACTGGGCAGGTCACATACTTGTGCCGGAAGAACTATTCTCCGCGTTTGTGTCGCTTGGTGGCACCAACAAATGATCAGTCAGCACCCACTTCGGCAAATCCTAATTCAGTCCCGAGCGTTCTGGGACAGCGAACGGATTCCGGTCAACGTCCGCGAGAATTTTCGGAAAATGGTCGACTGTGGAACCATCGCTCTTGGAGCAGAGGTGTATGCCTCAGCAACAGAATCCAAGCTGGTGTTTCACAGATGTAAATCACGCTTCTGCACGAGTTGCGGACAACGTGCCAGCGAAGCATGGCAGGAGGAGATGGAAGCCATTCTGCCCGACGGACAGTACGTCGGCATCACGTTTACCATGCCGGCACAATTTCGAGCCATCTTTCAGCAGAATAGGCAACTGCTCCATGACATTCCTGCCATGGGAGCGGCAGCAATAACGGAATGGGCGAAAGCCGGTTATGGTGTTCGTTTGCTCATCGTCGTTGTGCAGCAGACATTCGGCGGATTTCTGAACTTCGTTCCGCATCTCCATATAATGGTTTCAGCCGGTGGTCTGCACTGCGCGTCTAATCGCTGGATTTCCAGTATCCGATTCGATAAAGCCGAGTTGATGCGCGCTTGGCGTTTCGCTCTGATTGCCTATTTGTCTGAGGCAATGAAGAAAAACGTACTTCACTGTGATCTCTCCTCAGAACAGATCCGGTTGCTTCTTGCGACGCAGTACGAACGGGAGTGGAACATTTTCCTCAGTCGCGCCGGATCAAAGGCGTATTGGCTAAAACATGATGGTCGGTACATTCGACGACCACCCGTCGCGCAACATCGGATGAAACGGATCGGAAGTAATCAGGTGGAGTACCTAGTGAAGGACACTCGAAACAAGCAGTTCGTTTCGAAACGGTATACGAATGAAGTGTTCCTCGACCTTCTGGTCCAGCATGTGCCGGACCGAGGGCGGCACGCAATGCGATACTTTGACCTGCTATCGCCTCGTGCCAAAGCTAGATTATGGTCGGGCATTTTTGTGCTTCTTGGCCAAAGACAACGAGAGCGTCCTCGCCGGCGAAGTTGGAGATTACTTTTAGTTAAGACTTTTGGCGTTGATCCTCTCCGGGATCGTAAAGGCGAACTCATGCACTGGGCTGGCCGTCGAGCCCCGGTGCCGCCGCTTTTGCACAAACTGTGAATGAGGAGGGCGGCCTTTCCCTACCTCGATCACAACAGCTCGTACAAGTCCTAAAGGAAGGCAGATTGAAACGCCGCAACAGGTCATGCGTACCTTGCGAGCTGACTTACCGAATTCGGATTTTGTATTTCCTATACGTCAAGGATAATCGCATGGCGGCTTTGGGTGGGCCTTCAACGCCGACGACCTACAGCTACGATCCTGTGGGCAATTTGTCGAACTACACTTATCCGAATACGGTGCAGACGGCCAACGTTTTCGACACGCTGAACCGGCTGACGCAGACCTGCTCAGCAACCAGCTCTCCGGCGTGTTCGGCAAGTTCTAAGCTGTCGAGCTATTCTTATACGCTGGGCAATGCGGGCAACCGGACGAATGTGCTGGAACTGAACTCGCGCAACGTGGCCTATGGATACGACAACGACTATCGCCTGCAATCCGAGGCGATCACTGCCGATCCAGCCGGGAAGAATGGCACGGTCAACTATGTCTATGACGTTGTGGGAAATCGTGCTTCGATGACCTCGACGCTGAACGCGGTTCCGGGCGGCTCGTTCTTCTTCGACGCCAACGACCGCCTGACCACCGAC
>Ga0209580_10000056_pt1 | contig 114787 bp, 96 predicted proteins | sample Coa_R1_5_FD_187153 | JGI IMG/M metagenome (GOLD analysis project Ga0209580, IMG submission 187153) | Surface soil microbial communities from Centralia Pennsylvania, which are recovering from an underground coalmine fire - Coalmine... | ecosystem: Environmental > Terrestrial > Soil >... | reverse complement strand
GTATTCGCTGCCCAGGCGCCCGCTATGGCCCACGCGCAGGAGGATAACCTTCCTTCTCTTCGCCAGAAGGCCGAGGCCGGCGACGTGCAGGCGCAGTTCGCTCTTGCAGACCGCTACTATCGCGGGGTCGATGTGCCTCAGGACTACGTCCAGGCGCTCTTGTGGTTTCGCAAGTCTGCCGCCCAGGGCTACGCCCCGGCGCAGAACCAGCTGGGCAGCATATATCAGCATAAATGGGGCGCGCCGCGAGATTACAAACGCGCCCTGGCCTGGTACCGGTCGGCCGCGAACCAGGGCTATGCTCCCGCCGAATACAACCTTGCGGTGATGTACCGCGACGGCCTCTGGGTGGGGCGCGACAACAAGAAAGCGTTCCCCTGGTACCTCAAAGCGGCGCAGCAGAATCTGGCCGACGCCGAGGAGGTAGTGGGCTTCTTTTACCAGAACGGGCTGGTGGTAAAGCGCGACTATGATCAGGCTCTTGTCTGGTATCGGCGTGCCGCCGGCCACGGCAGCTCGAACGCCGAAAACCAACTCGGCTACATGGCCGAAAAAGGATGGGGCCAGCCGCAGAGTTACGCTGAGGCCTTGTCGTGGTACTCGAAAGCGGCGGAGCACGGCAGCGCCACGGCCGAGCAAAACATCGGCTTCATGTACCAGTACGGCACCGGCGTTCCCGTTGATTACCCCCAGGCCCGCGCGTGGTATTACCGGGCCGCCAACCAGGGCGACGGAGGCTCCGAGAACCAGCTTGGCAGGATGTACCAGTACGGTCAGGGAGTGCGACAGGACGATGCTGAAGCCCTGGCCTGGTACCGCCTCTCTGCCGACACCGGCAACATGAATGGGAAGCAGAGTCTGGACACGTTCACTGATAGCCTGGAGGATCGGGGCGACGGTTCGCTGCAGGTGGCCGACAACACCGCTGTCCATGATCCTGCACTCGATGAAGCCAGACGCTGGGCGGACATTCGCGACCTGCGCAGCCGCATTACCGGCCTGGAATCCGACGCCGCCGACCAGGAAACGCAGGCCGCCGACCTGGAACACATGGGCGATAAAGGCAAGAAAAATTTCATCGGCAAGACCTTTAACGCCATGGGCACCGTGGGCGCGGTCAAGTATCACGCGGAGGCGGCGAAATTTCGCGCGGAAGCCGCGCAACTTCGCCAGCAACTGGCGCAGCTGGAGAGTCAAACCGTCCCAGGCCGCTGATCCTGCAATGTGCGGTTCTGTCAGAAAGTTAACAGCACAAATCAGGCGGTCCCCCTGTTCAAACGAAATCTTCGTGAAGCCTGCGGGAAACGCCATGAATAGCCGTCGGTCCATCCTGAGCGCAGCGCCGCGATAAGTCCTCTCGCCCACATTGCCTCTCACTCACCCAAGCGGCACAAGGGCGCTGGGACCAGGCAAGCTGCACGCTTTATCGGTTCCTGCCATCGAATACACCTCTTTTCCCAAGGTTTCCCTTGACATTCCTCTTATAGGACCGCCCGCTTCCTGCAAAACGGGTTCGTGTGATGAACGTCACGGCTTGGTCCACGCCCTGGGGAGAAGATGTCTGTGAAGGGAGACTCTTATGGCCAGTAAGCTTCTTATTGCTATCGATAGCACGGGATTGTCTGAGATAGTTCCTGAATATCTTCTGTCGCAGGTGCACCCTGAACAGACTGAGATCCTGGTGCTGCAAGTCGTCGAGCCGTTGTTGTACTCCGCTCCTCCCGAAATGTCCCCAGGTTATCAGCCGGAGAACGCCGCCCGGCGCAAGGAGATTCAGGATCGGGCTAAGATCAGCCTGAATCTCGCACTCGACGTATTCCGTAATGCCGGATTCAAGGTTTCCTCCCGGCTGGTGGAAAGCGAGGTTCCGGAAGGAATCATTCAGGTGTCTTCGGAATGGGGGGCGGATCTGATCGTTGTAACCTCACATGCTCGCAAGGGCGTAGCAAAATTCTTTCACCGCAGCGTCGCGGAGAGCATCGTTCATCGAGCACCCTGCTCCGTGCTGGTGTTGAAGGAGGAGGCAGCGAAAGCCGCAGCCTGACTCGGAAAGAAAAGCTTCCGGCCCCCATGTGACGCTAGTCACAGCCGGATCAAGGCCAGCCAACCGCATTGGGTCGAGGCGAATCGATCGCGTACAATCTGCGCGATCACGGCGATGTTCTGCGCGCGCTTCGCTTCCCCCAAAACGCGCAACCCCAGCGCGCCCTGGGGACCTCGGCGCGCGGGCCTTGGGCAGAGAGGTGTTAATTTTTCTTTCCGCCTACCCGGCAAGCGAGTGCGCGCGACCCCCGGTGGAAGAGCAGCCCTTTAGGGCCGCGTAACGGTCCGCCCAAAATTTCTCAGGGGCTTTAGCCCCGGTGCTTTTGCATTTCCAGAATGCAAATTCGGCCCGAATACGCGCCGGCATGCGAAGTGCCCCGGTGGAAGAGCGGCCGCCAATCAGGCAAGGGTGCTGGGATCGGGCAAGCTGAACGGCTCATCCTCAGATCGCCCGATCACCGGATCACCCGATCACCGGATCACCCGATCTAGGAATGGCTCTTCTTGCCCTTTCCGATCGCCCGATCACCGGATCACCAGATCACTCGATCTGGAACCGACCCCCTGCCCCCTTGGGATGAATCCCCGATCATCCCCGCGCATCCCCGGGGATGAGGTGCACCCCTAAGCTGAGACAGGTGATTTGTCCCCCGCCTAAAGGGCAGCTTTGGTTTCCCGATCACCGGATCCCCCGATCACCCGATCTAGGAATGGCCTGGCTGGGTTTGCCTAACTACCAACTACTGAATACTAAGTACTGTTTTAGCGCGTCCGTTTGGCGGGTGGGCTCGCGACGCTTCCGAACCACGATCTGGGCTCCCCGACCGCATCGCTATTGCGCGGGCTGGGGTGGTATTCAACCTTCGAATCGTATATGCACCATAGCAAATGGAAGACGAAATGTCAAGCACTTTTTTTGAGGGCGAGCAACGTGCGTTAGCAACGTGATGGACGGGATGGCCCGCCCCGCGAGCCGCTCACCTTTCATGCCTGACAAAGTCAATAAAGCACGCCTGGCGCGACACCCAGTGCCCCCATTGTTATCGCAGTGCTCGCGCAGCAGCAACGAACTCCGCGTCTTCACCCGGAGCGAAGAGCCTGGCGCCTACTGAGACCAGCATGTCGAACCCACAACCAGACACATCGCCGTGAGGACCACGCTCGCCAGAGCCAGGCTTTCCAGCCATGGGTGCCCTTGCGCGTAGATTTATGCCTGGACAAAGAAGGACTTCTTCTTCCTGGAGGTGTTCATGGTCAAGCCAGTGCGGTTGATAGCACTCGTGGTTGGATTCCTGACCAGCTGCCTGATCTCAGGGGCGCAAGTACCGCAAACTTCTTTGGAACGCAGACAGGCGCTCGGCTACTTCGCGGACGAGTCTCGCATTGATGAGCTGGTATTTAACGTTTCGAGAAAACATCATCCTGAGAACTTCGTAATCCGGAACGTTACTGTCATTTCAACCACCGAGGGTCGCGCGGTGCCCAATCAGAGCGTTGTGGTCAGGGACGGTCGCATCGCTGCCGTGGGCCCATCGGCAGCGAGTCAGAACGGCCGGGGAGTACGAACCATCGATGGAGCCGGCGCCTATTTGATTCCTGGCCTCACCGACATGCACATACACGAGTTCGGTTCCAGCAGCCAACATTTGTTGAACCTGCTGCAAGGTGTGACCTCGGTGCGAGACATGGACGGGTTTCCATGGACTCTTCGGATGCGTGAGGCGGTAAACCGGGGAGAGTTGTTGGCGCCCAACCTCTACATCTCCGGCGAAATCTTGAATGGAGCGCCGATGGGACCCTACGCTCGCGTCGTGACCACGCCGGAAGCGGCCAGGGCTGCGGTCCAGCAGGACAAACTGGCCGGCTTCGACTTTATTAAAGTGCACAACATCATGAAGCCTGAAGTTTACGAAGCAATCCTTGATGAAGCGCACAAACAGGGCATCGATGTTGTCGGACACATTCCTCAGGGAATAAAGGTCGCTGAGGCCATCCGGCTCGGTCAGAAGACGATGGAACACTTCAAAGGGTACATCCTTGACGAGACCCTTACGATCAGCCATGAAGATTACGTCTCGGCGACAAAAGGCGCCGGCGTCTGGCTATGTCCTACTTTCTCCACCTATCGAAACTACCTGAGAGGCGCTGATGCCCTGAGCGCACTGGATCTTCCTGAAATGCGCTACACATCATGGCGCGATCGACTCAACTGGAAGAAACGAGCCGGGGAACCTGCCACACCGCAGACACAGGCCCGGCAACGGATTCTTCCTATGTCAGAGCAGATTTTTAAGGAACTGCTTCCCGTGGGAGCGAGATTTATCGCGGGTACCGACTCCGGCGGAGGATATGCCCTGATGCCTGCCGGATTCATTCTGCACGAAGAACTTCGAATCATGCAGAAGGAAGGCCTCTCTCCAGCCGAGACCCTGCGGACTGCTACTGTAAACGCCGCGGCTGCGATGGGCCGCTCAGCCGAATTCGGTACCATCGAGCCCGGCAAACGAGCGGACATGGTTCTGCTCTCCGCTGACCCGCTGCTCGATTCAGCAAACCTTTCGCGGATTCAAGCCGTGATCGTTCGCGGCATCGTGCTGGATCGCAAAGATCTGGACTCAATTGGCGAGCGCATCCGAGCCATCTATGATCCTCATCCTGCGCCATCCACGGCTGCCGTTGCGACGCGAGACGATGTCGAGCAGATGATCTCCCGTATGACTTTTCTCCACCAGCATGGTTTCGTTTTTCGCACGCAAAACATTGCTTTGCTGGGCCAGCTATTGCGTGAAGAAGGCTACACCGCGGAAGCAGCCAAAATCTCCAACTTTCAGTAGGCTCGGATAACGGCATACACGGCTGCCTACCCGGCACTTACCCTTGGGCGTGTTACGCGCCTGCGGGACGCGCCTCGTTCGCTCACGCGAAGTCAGGCCTCAAGAGAGTGCGCCGACCGCCGGTGGAAGAGCGGCCCTTTAGGGCCGCGTAACCGTCTCCCAAAATTTCCCAGGGGCTTTAGCCCCGGTGCTTTTGCATTTCCAGAATGCAAATTCGACCCGAATACGCGCCGGCATGCGAAGTGCCCCGGTGGAAGAGCGGCCGCCAATCAGGCAAGGGTGCTGGGATCAGGCAAGACTGAACGGCTTATTGGTCAGATCACCCGATCACCGGATCACGGCGATCTCTTCTGATCCCCCGATCCCCCGATCACCGGATCACGGCGATCTCTTCTGATCCCCCGATCCCCCGATCACCGGATCACCCGATTTTCTCTGGCTGATTGCTGAGTGCGGGGGTCCCCCTTGAATGGTGTCCCCCCTGATAAGCACAAAGACAAGCACAAAGATAAGCACAAAAGATTTCCGCAAACGGCTAGGCGCCCCCCATCCCGGTCCACACTCCAGCGCTGGAAGCGCGGCACAGTCGTAGCCCACCCTGAAGGCGGAGCGGCGAAGCCGTGAGCCGGGAAGGGTGGGTAGCGATTAAAAAGTCTCGAGCCCCAGCGGGGCGGCACAATGGCCTGGCGAGCGACTCCTGGCCGACCAGGCCTCGGTTCCGGGCGCAGTGCGCAGCTCCGTTCGGCGCGTTTCGGTGCTTGTATAGAACCTGCCCGGAAAAAATCATGGCTGGATCTAAATGCTTGTACCCCAACCGTCATAGAGCCCGCCGTAGGAATCCGCCAATTTCACCAGGTCGCCAATAAACTCTCGCGTCATCGTCAACTCAATAGATTGCTTGACACTCGCTTCCAAGTTCCACCGAGCAGGGTCATTAGCTATCGCGGCTCGGGTACGCCGAAGTATTTCAAAGCCTCGCTGTTTGAGAGCTTCGGCCAGTGCAGCCGATTCTTCTTCGCTCCACGACCAGAAATGGCATTCGATCGACCGCGGTGCTCTAAGATCGATTTGTTTTTCCTGGAACAAGCGCAGTAAGGAAGCATCGCGAGCGACATGCCCCATAATGATCTCCTCAATTGGCTTTCGCGATGCCATCAATCTACCTCAGCGACAAATAGTAGCGGCAGTCAAGACAAACATTTTAGGCCTGTCATCTTGAGCGCAGCGCCGCGATAAGTCCCCCCTCTCGCGCATGAGGGGCGCGAAGTACATCGGTTTGTGATCAATATGGAGACCTTGAAATAAACAGCGACGGTGGCTTATCTGCTCAACGGTCCTCTTCCCTGGCTTAATGGTGGGTATCGAACCTGGATTAGAACCGTTCCTCTTCACTCAGCCGGAAGCGCTCGGCGTTCTCTGCGGCGAATGCGATCTGGCTGCGAGCCCAGCGGCGCACGGCCTCAATCGGGAAGTTGAGAAACGGCTCAGCCATGGCAGCTTCGCGTTCTACATAACCAGCGATCGAACCAGCGAATGCGCGACCGCTCTGCATCCCGGTAACCCAACCGGAGTACACCATTTCATCGTTCCCGTACTTTTCCAGAATGTACCGGGTCACAGAGTGCAGCTCAGGCCCAGCGCTTCCCATGAAGGGACCTGGAACGTGCCGCGCGAGTATGCGTGCACCTTCTACGCCGTGCCCTTCCAGCCACTGAATAATGATATTCTCTGGCAATGAAACAACGGGAAACTTGCGAAACAGAAAGCCGAGGCTGCGATCATTCGCCAGCATGATGTCACCAATACCGTCCATCAGTTGCTGCGGACGCAATGCTGCGATGGATGGGAAGAGTTGGGCAGCGATCTCTAACGTCTCGTAGGATTCACTCCGCATCATATCAACAACAATCGACGTGCCGCGTTCCGGGTTAGCTGGTAACACGCGAGCAAAAATCTCCGCGAACCTACCGGTCTGTCTTCGCACGTCCGGAGCGGCGTGCTCAAGCAGCCCGAAAATGACATCGAGCGTGCTGTCCTGAAACACCTGCTGCAGCCACCCCAACCTGTCTTCGGATTCTGGCGTTCGCATCAAGACGAAGACAATGAACTCTAGTCCCGTCTCGGCAGCCTTCGCGTCGTCGTGCTTGCGAGCAACATCAAGGAGGGTCGACGCTGCTCGTCGTGCTTCGATCGGCAAGGTGTGCCGCGGTCCGTTCCAAGCAGCAAAGGTCCGCAAAAAAGCGGCAGGAATCTTCCCCTCGCGGACACCAGCGATCGCACGATCGAACGAATGTACAAAATCGCCAGACGGCACCATTACACCAAAACACAAGGTCGGATCTTCTGCCCAAATCTCATCCAGGCACGCGTTCAATCTGGCTCCGATCGCTTCAGCTGGTTCGGAAGGGAGTCTTCGGCGTGCGGCCTGGCTGACACCGGCGAAGTACCCGCGCGCAAGGTTCGCATTTCGAGTGGAACGGCACACCCCGACGATACGATCTAGGAGTTTGATACCTTCATCGACGATCCCGAGCTGAATGCCAAACTGAGCCGAGGATCGTGCCTTCTCGCTACTCAACCATGCAACTTCACGCTCGAATTCGTCCTCATCCTGTAAGAGGTGGGAAGCAAGCTCGCGAAGGCGACCTTCCCACTCACTCTCTTCGATCTGATGTTCCCATTCGTTCTGTCCGATTTCCTCGACAAGACGATCATGCATATCGACAGGCGCCAGATCCCGAATCCACTCTTCCACGAAATCCACTCGCCGGTTCTTCTCCTCTTCAGAATGCGGGCTGTATTCGGAATTATTCAGGAGGCAAAACTCTCTCAGTTCTGCGCGAAGAACAGGGCGCACATGACGCGGGAGGTCACCTGCGCCCTCTCTCACCGGGCTAGTATATCCGTGGAACACCAAGCTGCGGATCGACTTGATCAACGCGCGCGTAGCTCTCTCCCGCACCGCTTCGTCGCCATCAGAGGCCAAACTACTCAGCTCTCTGAGGCAAGCTTTCAGATACACGTAATACTCTTCGATGTCCTTGGGCCGCCACGGATTGGGGGCAATCCTGTTACCGTATGTTTCGCCTCCAATCATGTGAACCCTCTGCTGATCAAGAGCGCTTTCGAGAGCTTTGACACACAGAATTCTTGTCCCGCTCCCCCCCTTTTTTAACCGCTCTTGAATGATTTTCAACCGCTCATTAAATGGCGTGGGAACATATGACATGATCGGGAACAACCCCGCCCATATCTCCGTAGCGTTATTACCGATACCCGGCTCAATCTCGTGAACCGCAAGCGTGAAGAGAATTTCTTCAGCGAAAAAAAACCATTGCTCAAATGCGGCAATCTCGCCTGCGTCCACGACGAGCTGACGGCGACCGCCATGTGTAATGCCAATCTCCTCCGAAAGCGCAACGCCGAGCTGCTCGGGAGTCGCGTTCATCACCAGCCTGTGAAGCCGCGGCACCATATGGTCGGGGTCAGCCCGAACTAAAAGAAGAAGCCGGTCAGTTTCATCGGCATCCGCGAATATGTCTCCCCCTCTGGATATTTCCCAGTTGCGAAAGTACATATTAACGACTTCGCCGACCTCCTTTGGGGCACGCGACATGCGGGCAAGAAATGACTGAATATGCTCTCGAGGAAAGCTTTTCAGAAATGTCTGCGGATCGTTTTCCGCCCATTTCGACCACGCACTTTGAAAGCCAACCATCGCGATCGGTGTTGGTGTGACGTACAGATACCTTCCCGCGCGGCCCACCAATCCGTTGCTCTTCTGCATCTTGTAAAGCCGGTCGCGAACCTCAGTCGGGTTCAGGTGGCCTGCCACGGCACAAAGTCTTTCCAGCTCCGGAAACAGGTTCCCGACCACCCCGCAGCGCTCCACGAGAGAAAGCACCATTAGGGCTTCATAGTCAGCCTTTTCGAATGGACCATTCGCTTCGAACAGCTTGGCCACATAGCTCTTGGTATCGCCCAAGAACTTTCCAAGATGGCCCTCCGCAGCGATCACATCGTCGTTCTGGCATAAAACGATGGCGAACCGCAGATAGCCTTGCGCCATTTGACAGTACCGGAACCGGCGGTTGGCATCGACCTCCGGGAAATTCTCCGCCACGATCTTTTCAACCGTCTCAATCGGCTGTTTGTCAAGTCGCAGCTCAGACTTATCGGCACCCTCCAGAGCGTTGTCGATGGTGATCAGACGCACCCGGTCTTCTACACCCTGGAGGGTCATGGCGAGCTGGAACGCAGTGCCATCGAGGCATTCATCCGCGACGATCACCGCGCACTGATCGCGCTCGTTCGCTAGCGCTCGCGCGACACTGAGTGCGTTTTCTTCATCGTCTGTGTAGAGCACGAGTGGAGAGACTTCAGGAATGGCTGCTATCGCTTCGCACGCGGTGCGGCTCTTGCCAACTCCGGCATCTCCAGAGATCGTGAGCCTCGCACTGGTTAGCTTGTTATTCCAGTCAAGATGGCTGCGGACCTTTTCAAAAATTACATCGGACTGCGGGGTCGCCACGAACGTCTTCGTGACAGCTCGCTCGCGGTTGAGCCAGGTCTTGAAGTAAAAAAAGTCTGTGATGGGGGAGCCCAGTATCTCAGCCGCTATTCCAGGAAACGTGTTCACCCAGGCTACGATATCCGAAGCAAAAAGGACGATCGACTTCGGCGCGGCGGATTCGACCTTTTCAATCTCTGAATCGAGCAGATTCTTGATCTCGGCTTTTCGTTCTGGAGGTCCGTCATGTGCGACGCACATCCGGTAGCCGTAGCCCTGCTTCAGTAGGCTGCGAACGTAGTCCTTACTTTCGCCCGAAATCTCCTCCTTTACCTTAGCGTCGGTCAATTCCTTCAGCTCGACAGCCTTGTACTGCCACGTCGAAGGACCTTCGAAATAACCCCACGGATCAAGTAGCTGGGCTCCCATCGTCACTTGGGTGTCTACACCGCCATCAGGATGGTTAATCCGGGGGTTATCCAGGACCACCACGGCCGGTATCCCGAGGATCGCGGCAGAGATGCGTATCAGCCGGTCGAGAAGTACGCTAAAGGGCTTCCCGGTAGAGTCCCTCAACACGTAGATGTGTTCAGGTTTTATTTGAATCATCGGTAAAGCAGGCGCCTTGCTACCATTGTACTGGGCTATCAACGATGCGCGTGTACCATTTCTTACCCGCCAAATATGCTATCGACGATATCAAGCGTAGGCGCCTGAAGATCGCCACACTTGATGACCTGAATGATCCGTTTGATCTGTGGGCGGTCGCGCAACCCGACCCTCGGCTTCGGCAGGGGCTGAGAGCGTTCAGATCGCATATGGCCTGTCACTTCGGAATGCTTTGCTTCAGCACAGATTGGGAGAACCCGCTGCTATGGAGCCACTACGGCGATAGGCATAGGGGCATGGTGCTCGGAATTGACGTTAACGACGAAAAACTCAAGAAGGTGAAGTACGTCCGCGACCGCCCGGTCCTGAAAGCCGTTGATCTTGAGGTCGTTTATGAGCTTCTCTTCACAAAATTCCAGGACTGGCAGTATGAAGCGGAGCTTCGAATGTTCGCCAAACTGAAGGACCGCGACCACGAAACTAGCCTCTACTTCGGCGATTTTGGTCCAGACGTCACGCTTAGAGAAGTTATCAGCGGACCACTCTGTGATACGCCGAAATCGGCCATTGAGGAGGCGGTCGGCCCCTATGCTGGCTCCGTGACTCTTACGAAAGCACGCCTGGCATTCAACAGCTTCCGAGTTGTCACGAACCAGCGCGGATTCTCGATGTGACGGGGTGCGCTCACGAAGTGGGATTTATTGTCATTCTTGTGCCTTCCACTTTTGCAAAAAGCAGGTGCCTTCTGTATTCGGGCCACAAATCAAAAAACGAGAGCGCTCCATGTTTTCTCAGCCCGACAGTGTTAACCAACCATATTTCATCTGGTCGAAGGTGCCCGGTTTGTCCGGTGAAATATCTTTCTATGCCTACTGCAAAACGAAAATGTCCCCCGAGTACGTCTGCTCGTTCCAGCAGAAGCACTTTACGATCCGCACGAGTACTCAAGAGCTTCGGAAGCTTGCTGTCCAGAGCCTTCCGTAGAACCAGATCGAATGTATCTTTTGGACGGTTGCGCATTACGAACAACGAGCCTGGGAAACCTGGCATGTCGTCGAGAATTTTTTCGATCACAATCTCAAATCTAAAAGGCAAACCCGGCAAGCGATGACGAGAAATGCCTTCAGGGATTGCAGCGAGATTCAGTGCCAACCACCTTCGAACTTCCGTGGCCAGCTGATTCAAATTTGTGCCCCGTGGCACAGCACCAACTTCCGTGGTGACTGTCACATCCAGATTCGGGCGAACCAAAGTAGGGTCGGAATCCAGAGGCGCTATAACACGATTGAATATTGCGTTATCGCTGCGCTCGCCTTCGAATGGCTGGACTAATGTGTGCTCAATAGCCATCGCGAGGCGGCTGTTGGTTGTCAATGCTTCTACCGCCGGCGTGTTTCTGCTCTCGTCCTCTGGCCAAGAGGTAACCCGAAAGGTTTCCTTGTGCATGTAATTGTAGGCGTCGAGAAACCATTGCACGAGTCGCCTTTCTTCGCTCCGTTTCACGACCTGATTCTAGACCGCCAGGGCGCCGCGGTGGCCACCTTTTCGACCGTAGGTGCCCCACTCCTTGCGAATCCAACGCGGGCTAAGAGCCGAGCCTAACCCGTGTAAACAGTGAACCTCCGCGGTGGTAAGATGATTACACATTATGCCAACGCCAACCACCGCTGTGCCAGTCGAGTTGCAGCGCAACTTCCGCGTCCACTACGTCCGCTGCCCAGAAGACCCCGCCCACTTCATCCTGGCCGATGCCAATGCTCCAGACCGGAAGCGACCTGCCACTCATCTAATGATGACCGAATGTCGTGGTTGCGGCGAGCATCATCGCGTGACCACTACTGAGAGCTGGAAGACTGGTTATGTGTCGAAGCAAGAGCTAGATGAGCTGAGAGCCTATCGTGAGCCGCAACCTGAAGCCGACGATCCAGACGCTGTGAGCGGACTCGTTGCTCTGGAGGAGCGTCCGTACAAAGATTTCGTGATCGAAGTCGAAATCTATAGACGAAGTGATGGGAGCGGATACTATCCATGGCCTTACGTAATCAAGTACCGCGAAGACGTGCGGTACAGGGCAAAGTCAGCGGAGCACTTTTACGTGAGCATGGATCGCTTTCCCACAAAGGATGAAGCTCTCAACTTCGCGATACAAGAAGCTCGCAAACGGATTGATGACGGCTTCGATCCCTCGCAACGGTGATCGTCAGTCGAGAGGCTCATCTGCCGACTTCATGTGGCGGCGGCGAAAGTTGAATCACTTGCAGCTCTCTGAGCATCTGCCTTTCTAGCTGTCGGTAGCTCGTCCTCGGTGGGAATGTCGCCGTTCACGTCAATCGAACATCGCGCCGACTTCCCGTGGATTGGCGGCGTCTTTGGCGAAGTTGAACGTCCCGTGGTCGCGCATCTCCTGAGCGGCACGGATGAATGCCCCGAGAGCCGTTCGGGCCAGCGAGCTGCCTACGCTGATGCGCTTGACGCCGAGAGCGGAAAGCTCATCCAGGCTGAGCTGGACGCCGCGCAGTCCCATCACCACGTTCACCGGCCGGTCGACGGAGCCGACCACGGCGGCGATGTCTTCTTTCGTGGCCGGGCCGGGGGCGTAGAGAACGTCCGCGCCGGCCTCCTGAAAAGCCTGCAGGCGCTGGATGGTGTCTTTGATGTCCGGCCGGCCGTGCAGGTAGTTTTCGGCGCGCGCGGTCAAAGTGAAAGTAAACGGCTGCGCGCGGGAGGCTTCCACCGCGGCGCGCACCCGCTCCACGGCGTGGGCCAGTTCGTAGATAGGACGGTCGGCGCGGCCGCTGAAATCTTCCACCGAGCCGCCGGCCAGACCGGTCTGGGCGGCCAGGCGGATGGTTTCGGCCACGACTTTGGGCTCGTCGCCAAAGCAGCCCTCGAGGTCGGCGCTGACCGGCAGGTCCGTCGCCGCCACAATTTCGGCGGCGTGCGCCAGCACCTGGTCGCGGTCGAGCTGGCCGTCGCGGCGGCCGGCGGAGAAGGCGTAGCCCATGCTGGTGGTGGCCAGGGCCTCAAAACCCAGGTGGGCGAGAATGCGGGCGCTGCCGATGTCCCACGGATTGGGAATGATGAACGCGCGGTCACGCTGGTGGAGCGCGCGAAAAATACGTCCCTTTTCAGCTTGCGTCGACATGGGAGCTGTCTGCCGGGCTTCGGGCCATCTGAGGATCAAAGATCAGAAGATCAGAGGATCGCGCCTTACCGGCCACGGGCCTGGCTCGCTGTGCCCGTGGCTCGACTGCGGAGCTCAGGAACCTACTTGAAGGAGCGAACGGCTTCGGTTTCGTCGTCCTTGATGTCGAAGACGGTGTACAGCTTGGTGATCTGCAACAGGTCGTGCACCTTCTTGGTAAGTTTGAGCAGTTTGAGCTCGCCGCCCTGGTTGCGCACCGAGGTAAAAGCGCTGACCAGCTCCCCGATGCCGGAGCTGTCGATATAGCTGACGTCGCCCAGATTGAGCAGGATCTTCTTCTGCCCTTTCCCGATAAGGTCTTTGATGGAGTCTCGCAGCACCACGCTGCCCTCGCCCAGGGTGATGCGGCCGCTCATGTCCACAATGGTCACGCCGTTCACCTGACGGTTATTCGCCTTCATTGTCACTGTGTCTCCTCCTTGGAACTCGCTGCCTTGCGGCTGTGGTGTTTGATCAATGTAATTTCCGTACCTGGAGCTGCGTTGCGGAACTTCACTTCGTCCATGAAAGCGCGTATGAGGAAGATGCCGCGCCCGGAACCTTTCATCAGGTTCTCCGGGGAGAGCGGATCGGGAAGCAGGGCCGGATCCAGGCCTTGTCCCTGATCGGTGATGGTAATCACCAGGGCCTCATGCGTGGTCTCATAAGCCACAAAGAACTTCTTCGCCGGATCGCGCGAGTTGCCGTGCAACACCGCGTTCACCGCCGCCTCGCGCACGGCCATGGCGATGTTGTACTGGTCGTCTTCGCTGAACCCGGCCCGGGCCGCTATTTCGTGGGCCTTACTTTCGGCGTGGTTCACGCTAACCAGCGTTGAGTCCAGAGTATAAGAAACCCGATTTTTCATTCGGCGGTCCACAGATGCCCAATGGACAACGCAGGCATACCAGGGCAAGGCGACAACGTAGTTTGCCTAGGCGTAGAGGGAAATGTCAAACCGCGCTCGGGAAAAACCGGGCCGCCGCCGCTCAGTGGGTGATGGGGGCAAAATTGAGCACCATCAAAGTCTGGTCGTCGATCCGGCGGGCCGCGCCGACGAATGCCGCCAGATCGTCCACGCAGGCTTCAAGCACCTGGCGCGGGGATTTTCCATGATGGTCCTGCAGCAATCCGGCCAGCCGTTGCCAACCATACTCGGCTCCGCCATGGCCCTGGGTTTCGGTGAAACCGTCGGTGTAAACCACCAGGCTGTCGCCGGGGGAGAATTCGATGCGGGTGCTGGAGAACTCCTGGTCGTGGAACATGCCCACCGGAACCGAAGCGCTTTCCAGCCGGCTGACCCCCTGGCGGCTGACGTGGAACGGCGGCAAATGTCCGCCATTGCTGATCTCAACCGCGCCGCAGGCGCTGGCCCGGCCCACGATCAGCGTGGCGTACTGGCTGGGCAACGTGCTCTCGGTAAAGATCCGGTTGGCGCGGCCCACCAGCTCTGGCAGGGGAAGCCCGGTGGGAATCAGGGTGCGGAAAGTGGCATGCAGATTGGCCATCAGCATGGAGGCGGCCACTCCCTTGCCGGAGACGTCGCCCAGCATGAAATAGAGGTCGTTGCCATGGGGAATCAGGTCGCAATAGTCGCCGCTGACCACTCGCGCCGGCTCATAGTGATAGGAAACCTGCCAGCCGGCGGCGTTCATATGCCGCGGCGGAAGCAGTCCATCCTGGATGCGGGCAGCCAGGGCCAGATCCTCTTCCAGCGCCCGCTGTTCGGAGGGCAGCAGGCAATCCAGGCAGACGCGGGTCAGCGGATCGGCCAGAAGCCGCGACGCTTCCACCGTGCCGTGGCAATGCTCGCACAGGCCGAAATCGCCGGTGTCAACGCGCTCCAGCGCGTTATCCACCTGCTCCAGAAGCTGCACCATGCTGGCAGTTTGCGACCTGGCAATGGCCGCGCCCAGCTTTTCCCGGCGGACCAGCAGCTGGTCGCGCAGGAGTTGAAGGTCGGTGACCTGGATGCCCATGACTTCTCCTTGAATCTTCCCTTACCAATAGAATTCGCGAAAGGCAGCAAAGATTCTCTATTTTCACGGGTGAAAGCTGCCGATGAACAAACTTTAGGACTGCGCATCACGGGATCGCTATCCGATTTTTGCGGTGAAAGTGTCAAATACTGTGGCATCGTCTTAATAACTTAGGTATTCTGCGAAAGCGTGGAACATGAGCGAAGAAATCGCACTGTCGACCCTGCTGGGTGCGCCCGTCTATGACGTCTCCGGGGCGCTGGCCGGACACGTGCGCGAAGCTGCGATTTCTCCCAAAGACGATCCTGGCCGCATCTCCGATCTGGTAGTTAAGACCCGTTCCGGCGACCGCCTTCTTCCGGCAAAATCTGTTGCCGCCCTCGAGCGCTCCGCGGTTCGGCTTCCGTCGGTGCGCGCGGCGGGCAAGGCTGAAGACTGGCCGCTGCTGCTCAGCTCGGACGGCATGCTGCTGCTGGAACGCGATCTGCTTGACCAGCAGATCATCGACGTCTCCGGGCGAAAAGTCGTCCGCGTGAACGACGTCGACCTCCGTCCCGAGCCCGTCAACGGCACGGTGAAGCTCAAGCTGGGAAAGGTGGACATCGGGCTGCGCGGAGCGGTGCGCCGTCTGCTCAAAGGCCTGGCTCCCAGCGCGGCCATCGAAGCGCTCGCCGGCCGCATGCCGGAGAGAGCCATTCCCTGGGAAGCGGTCTCGCTGATCGAAACCGATCCCGCGCGGCGCGTCCATCTGAAACTGGAATACCAGAAGCTGTCGCGACTCCATCCCGCCGATATTGCCGACATTCTGGAAGACCTGGCGCCCGCCGAACGCGAAGCCATCTTCGGCACGCTGGACGAAGAGGTCGCCGCCGACGCGCTGGAAGAGATCAGTCCCCGGCTGCAGGCGGAACTGCTGCAGTCGGTGGATTCAGACAAGGCAGCCGACATCGTGGAAGAGATGGAGCCGGACGCCGCCGCCGATCTCCTGGCCGACTTGCCCCTGGAGAGATCGGAACAAATCCTGGAAGAGATGGAGCCGAAGGAGCGCGACGAAGTAACTGAACTCCTGACCTTCGGGGAAAGAACCGCCGCCGGGCGCATGACGACCGAGTACATTGCCGTGCCACCGCAAGCCACCGTGGCGGAAACGGTGCTGAAGATCCGCGCCTTCGGCGGCCCGGCGGAGCTGATCAGCACCATCTATCTGATCAATCCCGGCGGAAAACTTGCAGGCGCTGTGCCCCTGGTCAAGCTGGTGCTGGCCCCGCCCGAAACCACCATGGACAGCCTCTCGCCCGAACACGTTATCTATTGCGAGGCTGACGTGGGCGAGCGCGAGGTGGCGGAGATGTTTGATAAATACAACCTGCTGATCCTGCCTGTGCTCGATAAAGAAGGCAGCCTGGCCGGCGTGGTTACGGCCGACGACGTGATCAGCATGCTGCGGCACAGACTTTAATCGGCTCCGCGGATATTTTCTCAAAAAGATTTCACTGCTCTATTGTTCTGGACTTCGGCAGTCGTTTATTCTGCCCACTCGGGTTAAAACTTGTGCAACGCGTGACCAATGAGATGGCTGAGGCTTTGGAAGACCCGGATCCTGCTGATCTTTGCGGTAGTCGGCCCGGGTTTCATAACGGCGAACGTCGATAACGATGCCGGCGGCATCTACACCTACTCGTTTGCCGGCGCTCAGTTCGGTCACGCGCTTCTCTGGAGCCTGATTCCCATCACCCTGGCCCTGATCGTGGTGCAGGAAATGTGCGCGCGCATGGGCGCGGTCACCGGCAAGGGCCTGAGCGACCTGATCCGCGAAGAGTACGGCTTCCGCGCGACCTTCCTGATGATGGGCATGCTGATCGCCATCAACTTTCTCAACGTGGTGGCCGAGTTCATTGGAATCGCCACCAGCGTGGACCTGTTCCACGCTCACATCCGCGGGCACGACTTCCTGATTTCGAAGTTCATCAGCGTGCCCATCGCGGCGATTCTCGTCTGGCTGCTGGTCACCAAGGGCAATTACAAGTCGGTCGAGAAGATCTTTCTGATGGCGTCCTTTTTTTACGTTTGCTACATCGTCGCCGGCTTTCTGGCCAAGCCCGACTGGTCGGACGCGATCCGCGCCACGGTAGAGCCGCCGTCGCGCCAGGTCTTCTGGAACAAGTCGTACGTCTACATGCTGATCGGCGTGATAGGAACCACCATCGCGCCCTGGATGCAGTTTTACCTGCAGGCTTCCATCGTGGAGAAGGGCGTCACGGCGCGGCAGTACAAGGCTTCACGGCTGGACGTGATCCTGGGCTGTCTGTTCACCGACGTCGTCGCCTGGTTCATCATCGTGGCCTGCGCCGCCACGCTGTACGCGACGGGACAGACCAACATCGAAAACGGCGCCGACGCCGCCAAAGCTCTGCGGCCTCTGGCCGGCCGATACGCCTTTCTCCTGTTCGGCGCCGGGCTGTTCAACGCCTCGATCTTCGCGGCATCGATTCTGCCCTTGTCGACGGCTTACACCGTGTGCGAAGGCCTGGGCTTCGAATCGGGACTGGACAAAAAATGGAGTGAAGCCAAAGTCTTCTACTGGCTGTACACGATTCTGGTCGGCGCGGGCGCGGCTGCCGTCCTCTTTATTCCCAACAAGCTGCTGATCAAGGTGACCGTGCTCTCGCAGGTCCTGAACGGCGTGCTGCTGCCGCCAGTCCTCATTTATATGCTGTTGCTGATCAACAAGACCAGCCTGATGGGCAAATACGTCAACAGCCGGTTCTTCAACTGGATTGCCTGGGGCACGGCGGCGATTCTGATCGCGATCACCGGCGCGTACGCGGTGCTGGGCCAGTGAGGGTGAGCTTTCCCGCGGCAATGTCTCTGACCAGAGCTACATCGGCTTCGAGGAAATCGTAGTCAACCATTTGTTCGCGACTCACCCAGCGCACGTCGCGAAAAATACGGTTCTGAATCTCTCCCGCAAAATGCTCGACCACGAAGAAATGGAGTTCGACCTGGCCGCCGTTGCCGTAGGTGTGGCGAATGGTCGTCAGCTTGTGGCCGATCGTCGCCTGGATTCCGAGCTCCTCGTCCAGCTCTCGGCGCAGCGCGGCATCTTCGGCCTCGCCAGGCTCGATTTTGCCTCCGGGAAACTCCCACTTGAGCGGCATGCTCTGATGCCGCGTGCGCTGGCAGATCAGGATCTTGCCTTGGTTGAGGATGAGAGCAGCTACCACCTGTTTCATGTCAAACGCGGACCCTTACCTCCGCACGGTTTTTCCCGGGACGAATTTGCATTATAAGATCAGAGCTTGTGAGTTATTCGGAAACGGTCCTCGAGCACTTTCAGAACCCGCGCAACGTGGGCGATCTGCCCGACGCGGATGCCGAAGTGCGGCTGGAGCATCCCGTCTGCGGCGACATTATGAAGCTGGCCGTCAAGCTGGCCGGCGGCCGCATCGCCCAGGTCCGCTTCCGGACTCAGGGCTGCGTGGCCTCGATCGCCGCGGGATCGTGCCTGACCCAGATGCTCTCAGGAAAGTCACTGGCCGAAGCAGCAGCCCTGCGTCGTGAGCAGCTTCTGGACGCGCTGGGCGGACTTCCCAGCGCCTCGGCCCACGCATCTCATCTGGCCATGGACGCCCTCGCCCAGGTGCTCCAAAAACTAAAGTGACTGGCTTTAACGCCTGCAAACATATGACGATCCGGGCCCAGCCCCCTTCGCCAGGAAATTGTGATCGGCTTTATCACAAGAATTTGTGATCCGTACGATCTATTTGTGAGTAAAATAGTCCACCTATTTTTGGCAGGCGAACGGGGGCCCAGGAGGAGATGATGCCCGTGTTGCTGCTGTTTCTGGCGATGATTGCTGCGGTGTTCCTGCCCGAGACCTCGGTCCCGGGCGTGAAGATTGTGTCTCGCCAGGTTACTGGCGGCTTCTCCGACACGCGAACCGAATACCTGACCGCCAATCGTCTGCGCAACGAGTGGCAGACGCATGCCGGCGACCGCATCGGGCATCCCATGGCCAGCATCATCCAGCGCGCCGGAACCAATCGTGTTTACCTCCTTGACCTTCAGGCCCGCCAGTACGTGAGCTATGAGACCGACTCTCAGGGCGTAATGCTGGGCGCGAAATCTCACTCGGTGGAGAATTCCGGGGGCACGCTGCAGATCTGGATCACCAGCACCGACACCGGCGAGCGCCAGGAGATGTTCGGACGCATGGCTCGCCACATCGTCACTACGGAAAAGCGCGTGGCCGGCCCCGGCGCCTGCTCCAAGAACTCCGACAGCCAGACCGATGGCTGGTACATTGACGACTCGGTGATGCCTGACTGGCACCATCCCAAGGGCGGCAGCGGTGGCGTAGTGATTGCGTCAGTGTTTGCGGTGAATGCGGGCAGCGCCTGCATGGACCGCGTCGACAAGATTGAAGTCCACCGCAGCGGCGTTGAACCCGGCTTCCCGCTCAAGAGCACGACCAGCATGACCAGCGAAGTCCCCTCTCCCGACGGCACTCGCATGGTGGCTTCCAACTGGGGATCGGAAGTTCTGGAATTTAAAGAAGGCCCGCTCGATCCTTCTCTCTTCGAAGTGCCCCCTGGCTTCGCCAAGGTCGACGCGCTGCAGAACTGGTATTCACCGGCGCCGCGCCGGCAGGTCTCAGGATGGGATTGGCTGCGCGACAAGCTCGCGGAGATATTCCACTAGCGCGGCTCTGCACCTCATCGATCTCTCGTGCCATCGGGCCAGTAGATGGTCCAGTCCTTGCTTCGCGCGATCTTCTCCAGGTCGGGATTTGGATTCACAGCTACAGCCTTCTCCGCGATCTCCAGCATGGCAGCATCGTGGATCGAGTTTCCGAAACAAATGGGCACAGGCCGCCGGATGATCTCATTGATGGCCACCGCCTTTGCCGGACCGCTGGGCACCCGGATCAGGCGGTCAGTGGCCAGGCTGTCTTCCACGTTCACGCACGCGGCAAGAATGTTGGATTGCGGAATGCCAAACCGCTTTACCCCGGCCGCGATCGTCCACAGATTAGTGGATGAAACCGCCCACAGCTCGCAGCCGGCGCGCGCCAGCGACTGGGTTAGCTCCAGCATCTCGGGAAAAATGCGCGGCTCGACCACAGAGACAAAGAATTTTTCCGCTTCATCTTCCATCTGCCGTTCGGAAATCCCCGCGTTGATGGTGACCATCTCGCCGCACATAACTTCTTCGTTCACCTTGCCGGCTTTGTAATCGCGATAACGGGGAACAATCCGCTCGGCAACGTTGGCCGGAATCACCCCGCGCTCCAGCTCCCAGTAGAAGAAGTCGGCTCCGGCGTCGCCGCTCCACAGCGTGCCGTCGCAATCGAAGACCGCCAACCTGGGCCGCAGCTCAAGCATCGCATCGATAAATTGCCGGGCAGAAGAAGAAAGCGGAGTCTGAACTCTCAAGCCGGAGTCCCCGTGGAAAGTCTGGCGAAATCTTCCGGCGTGTCCACATTGGCTGCAACCAGCGGATCATCTACAGGAACGTAAAGGATGTGCTCTTGCCGCAAATGCTCTACTTCGCGCGCCGTGCTGGTTGCGGGCGCATCGAGAAAGGCGCTGATCATCTCCCGCCCAATCACGATCGGGTGACCATGCTTCCCGTTGTACTCGGGAACCACCGCCCAGACGCGCTGATCTGCGGCAAGAAAAGTTTCCTTCAGCCGCGTGATGGTCGCCTGATCGGCTGCCGGACGATCCACCAGCGTGATGATGGCGGCATCGCGACCGCGGTTGAGCACTTCCTGCACGCCGATCCTTAGCGAGCTGAACTGCCCCTGCTGCGGATCGGGATTGACCACCAGGAACGCAGCATCCCGGTTCACGATCGGCTCCAGATCGCCCGAATTGGCGCCGCCCACGATCAATACAAAGTCTGTTTCGGGTTGAAGCGCGCGGATGGCAGCAGAGAGAAATGTTCCCCCCTGCCACGGCAACAATGCCTTGTCGCGGCCCATGCGCGAGGATGCGCCCGCTGCCAGAACTACGCCCACAAATGAAGGAGACAGTGCCATTTGGTAATTTGGCAATTCGGGAATTTGGTAAGTGACGATGCCGGCTGGATTTCAGATTGCCAAATTACCAAATTTCCCAATTACCAAATCTATTTCGGCTCCCTCAGCATCTCCGCGGCCTTCTGGCTCTTCATGTGCGGCAGCGATGTCTCCGAGCCGCGGCGGATGGCGATCAGCTCGGCCACGATCGAGACCGCGATCTCCTCCGGCGTAACTGCGCCAATATCGATCCCCACCGGCGCATACACCCGCGCCAGCTTTTCCGCGGCGATGCCTTCTTTCTCCAGTTCCTTGTAGATCGCGATGGTCTTACGCTGCGAGCCGATCATGCCGACATATCGTGACGGCGTCTCCGCCGCCCAGCGCAGTACGCGCATGTCGTCGCGATGGCCGCGGGTCACGATCACGATATACGACGACTCTCCCGGCGCTAGTTGCGACATCACGCGCTCGTATTCGTCGGCGTAGACGTCTCGGGCATCCGGAAAGCGCTCGCGGTTGGCATAGGTTTCACGATCGTCGGTGACCACCACATCGAATCCTGCCAGCCGTGCAACCTTGTACAGGCTCCAGGCCACGTGGCCCGCGCCGAAAATGTAGAGCGTTGAGACCGGCAGCACCGGCTCCACGAACACCTCCAGCGTTCCCCCACAGACCAGGCCGGTATCGTACTTGGGATTGTTGTTGAGATTGAAGTTCAGCGTCTGCGGCTTCTCTGACTTCATCACCTCGCGGGCGGTCTCCCACACCTCGGCCTCCACGCAGCCGCCGCCGATCGTTCCCACGATCGACCCATCGTCGCGCACCAGCATCTTGGCAGTCTCAAACGAGGGAATGGAGCCACGCACATTAATAATGGTGGCCAGGGCCCCGCGCCGTCCTTCCTTGCGCAACCGGTTTATCTCTTCGTAAACATCCACGCCACTATTGTAGCCGAGCCCACAAAACTCACCACGGTGAGACGGAGGCACGAAGGATAGGCATGCGGTTAAGCGGACGGCGCCGCCGGCGATCTCTGCGGGCCCGATCACCCGATCACCCGATTTTCTGTTACCCTCACTACTTTCCAAGGAGAGCGCCCGGCGATGAAGGCTATTCGTTTCCACGAGTTCGGGGGCCCTGAAGTCCTCAAGTATGAAGACGTCCCTGACTTGCGTCCCCGCAAAGACCAGGTCATGGTCCGCGTCAAGGCCTGTGCGCTGAACCATCTTGACCTGTTTATCCGCAAGGGACTGCCCGGAGTTAAGCTGCCGCACATCAACGGCAGCGACGTGGCCGGCATCGTGAGCGAGGTCGGCGAGTACATCACTGACATCAAGGTCGGCCAGCGCGTCCTGCTGGCGCCGCACACTTTTTGCGGCGTCTGCCCGGCCTGCACCCGCGGCGAGCAGAATTTCTGCCCGCAATACAGCGTACTCGGCTATTTGAACGACGGCGGCAACGCCGAATTCATCGTGGTGCCGCGCGTGAATGTCGTGCCTATCCAGGGCGAGCTCACCTACGATGAGGCGGCGTCGCTTCCCCTGGTCTCGCTGACCGCATGGCACATGCTGGTGGGACGCTGCAAGATCAAGCCTGGCGACACCGTGCTGGTGCTGGGCGGCGGCTCCGGCATCGGCTCCATCGCCATTCAGGTCTGCAAGATGTTCGGCGCCACCTGCATCGCCACCGCCGGCGACGAGAGCAAGCTCGACCAGTGCCGTGAACTGGGCGCCGATCACACCATCAATCACTTCCAGCAGAAGATCTCCGACGAGGTCAAAACCATCACCAACAAGGGCATGTGCGACATCGTCTTCGAGCACGTCGGCAAAGCCACCTGGGTAGAGAGCATGAAGTCGCTCAAGTCGGGTGGCAGGCTGGTGACCTGCGGCGCCACCACCGGTCCTGAGGCCAGTTTCGATATCCGCTTCCTTTTCACCCGCCAGCTTTCCTTCCTGGGATCGTTCATGGGCACGCAGGGCGAGTTTCACGAGGTGTTGAAGCATATCTTCGCCGGGAAAATTAAGCCGGTGGTCGACAAGAGTTACCCGCTGCGCGAAGCCGCTGCGGCCCACGAGCGCCTGGAGAAGAGTGAGCAGTTTGGAAAGGTGATTTTGAATCCCTGAACAAGCCCGGCTCATCGGGATGCCTGGTTACGGTATTTCAGAAATGCTTCCCGCGCTTTCCCCCATGAACGTGGTTCGCTTCGCGGTCGCCATAGTGGTGTCGGCCAGCGGAATCGTTGCGCTGCTGCTCTTCGTTGTCCGTGTTCGGCGAAGGGACTATGGGCTGCTGTACTTCGGCGCAGGCGCGACTATGTATGGCGCCCGGCTCTTCCTCCAGATGTTCCAGCCCGGACAAAGCGCCGAACTGGCGCTCACTCTGCTCCTTCCGGTACCGCTGGTGCTGTTCTTCGTGGATTCCGTGGCGCTAGAGTGGAAGAGGGTGGTGTGGTGGATCGTCGGCGCCTATCTTGCTACCGCCGTCGTTGCCATGAGTGCGCGTTTCCTATACCCGCACTCGGCGCTCCCCTGGAGAATCAACACCGTCGTCGTTCTCTGTTCACTTCCTATCTGGGTAGGCATGGCTTTCTTTCCCCGCCGTGCACCAAGCCGTGACATCCGAGTTCTTCGTTACGGTTTGATCGTTTTTCTGCTGTTCGTTTTTTACACCAACCTGTACTGGCTCGGCTGGCTCCCGGGCAGCGGGTTCATGGAGTTTATTGGCTTCAGCATTTTGCTTGGCTGCCTCGGCTACGTGGCCCTTTCGCGCACCCAGCGCAATGAAGAACGGCTGCTCAGCCTTCACAAAGAACTGGAGATAGCACGGAATATCCAGACCAATTTGCTGCCCCAGCCCGTTTTGAGCGCGGGCGAACTTACCATCGCCAGCCGCTTCGTGCCAGCGGCCTCGGTAGCCGGGGACTTCTTCGACTTCCTCATCAGCGATCATGGTCTGGGTGTTCTGGTGGCCGATGTCTCCGGACACGGCATCCCCGCCGCCCTTTCCGCTTCCATGGTCAAAGTTGCGGTGCGCTCGCAGATGGACCGCGCCACCGATCCGGCAGTGGTCCTGCACGGCATGAACTTAATTCTTTGCGGAAACCTCCAGGGCCAGTTTGTCAGCGCCGGCTATCTCTTCCTGAACCCGGAGAAGAATGCGCTGGCCTACGCCGGCGCCGGCCATCCGCCGCTCCTGGTGTGGCGCTCGCGCGACCGGAGAATCGAGAGCCTGGAGGAGAACGGCTTCCCGCTGGGAATTTTTGCGGATGGCAGCTACTCCGCCGCCGCCGCGCCGCTGGCGCAGGGCGACCGCTGCGTGCTCTACACCGACGGGCTGCTGGAAGCCTCGCATCCCTCGGGCGAGGAATTCGGCGGCGAGAGGTTGAAGTCGTTCATCGCCGAGCATACCGCGCTCCCCGCGCAGGCTTTTTGTGACAAGCTGGTGGAGCGTGTTTCCGAATGGTGCGGCCCTGCGCAACCGCCGCACGACGATCTCACCATCGTGGTGGTCGATTTCCCGTGACAAATATGCTTTCAGCTCAGTCCAATCCATCATGAACGCCGCCACTCAGGTCATCGCTCCCGGCGAGCAGTCTTCATCACGCTACCTGTCCGGCCCCGCTATCGTGCTCTACATCGCCTCCGCCAAGCTGTTGTTTCATCTTCTTACCGCCGGCCGCTACGGCATCTTCCGCGACGAGATGTACTACCTCGCCTGCTCGCAGCATCTGGCCTGGGGATACGTCGACCATCCGCCCCTGGGCGTGTTCATCGCCTGGTTCGCACGTCACGTCTTTGGCGAATCCCTGCTCGGGCTGCGCCTGCTGCCGGCCATCGCCGGCGCCGCGCTGGTCTGGCTCACCGGCAAGCTGGCCCGCGAGATGGGCGGCGGACGCTTCGCCCAGGCCCTGTCCGCGCTGGCCGTTCTGGTAGTGCCGATCTACGCCATTCTCGACCACTGGCTCACCATGAACGCTTTCGAGCCTCTGCTGTGGATGGGCTGCATCTGGTGCGTGCTGCGCGCCATCAACACCGGCAATGACCGTTACTGGTTCTGGTTTGGCCTGCTCGCCGGCGTAGCCTTTGAGACCAAGTACGCCATCGCCTTCCTGCTCGCGGGCGTGCTGGTGGGCGTGGTGCTCTCTCCTCAGCGCCGCGTCCTGAAATCGCGCTATCTGTGGCTCGGAGTGCTGGCCTGCGCCCTGATTTCCCTGCCCAACCTGTTGTGGGAGATCCGCAACCATTTTCCCTTTCTCGAACTCATCCATAACATCCGCATGAGCGGCCGCGACGTGGTGCGTGGGCCGCTGGCCTTCATTGGCGATCAGGCCATGATCATGCATCCCGTGCTCTTCCCGCTCTGGGCGGGAGGATTGCTCTGGCTGCTCTTGGCGCGCGACGCCCGCCGCTATCGGCTGCTGGGCTGGACTTTCATCGTCGTGCTGACGCTCTTCATCGTGTTGCACGGCAAGAACTACTACGTCAGCCCGGTTTATCCGATGATGTTCGCCGCCGGCGCCATCGGTTTTGAGCGAATCACGGCCGCAGCTTCGCGCCGCTGGCTGCAGGTGGCGCCGCGGGCGCTTTACGTGGCCCTGGTCATCATCGGCGGCGCGCTGCTGGCGCCGCTTTTCTCTCCCATCCTGCCGCCCGAATCTTTCATTCGTTACCAGAAGTGGCTTGGGCTCGAGCCTCCGCAGGCGGAACACCAGAACAACGGGCCGCTCCCGCAATACTTCGCCGACGAATTCGGCTGGGAAGACATGGTGCGCGAGGTGGCCCGCGTCTATCACAGCCTGCCGCCGGAGGATCAGGCGCGGACAGCGATCTTTTCCAATGGATGGGGCCAGGCCGCGGCTGTGGATTTCTTTGGGCCTAAGTACGGTTTACCGCGCGCCATCAGCAAGGTCAACAATTACTGGATCTGGGGACCGCGCAACTATACCGGCGAAATCGTGATTGTCCTCAGCAGTGACGGCAGCGGCGATCGCCGGCATTTCAGCAGCGTGGAAGCGGTGGGCAAAGTCGAACATCCGTACTCCCGCCGCGACACTCACTTCACGATCTGGCTCTGCCGCGGACCCCAATTCAATCTGCAGGATGTCTGGCCGCGGATGAAGGTGTACGACTGAGTGTCGGACTGGTAATCACCGTCCGCTGGTTGCTGACGTCCTTTGCTATTTGCTTTTCTTCGCCGCCAATATCGCCACCGGAAACGCGAAGAGAATCTTCCCCTTCTCCCGCCGCGTATTGAGATCCAGCGTATTGACAGCGATCGAGTCTGCAAAAATCTTGCGAACGCGATCGGCATCGCCTGCATTTGGAAACGACCGACTCAGCAGGTCTTCCAGCTCTCCTTCGAGACGATAACTCTCCATGCGCGGCTGCGGCAGGCCGGCTGTCGCGAACAATTCCCGCAGCTCGTCCACCGGCATGGCGCGCACGTGCGAAGGATCGCGCAACCGCTCCTCCGCGTTCAGCGCGTCGGCCTTGTCCGCTGCCGGAGCTATATCCGCTACCACCACGCGCCCTCCCGGTTTGCACACGCGCTTCATTTCCTTGAGGGCCGCCAGTGGATCGAGCAGATGGTGAAAGGCAAAGCGCGAGCTCACGATAGAGAAGTGCGCATCCGGAAACGGAAGCGCGTTCACATCGCCCAGATGCCAAGTGACGTTCTTGAGGCCCTGCTCCGCCTGCGTCTTGCGCGCCTGCTCCAGCATGGCCGGCGTCAGGTCGATGCCAACGGCATGGCGCACCACGCGGGCAAACGCGCAGGCCAGCAGCCCCGGTCCGCAGGCCACGTCCAGTGAAGTATCTTCCGGCCCCGCACCCGCCAGCTTCACAATAAGGTCCAGTGCTTCCTGGTTGCGGATGGCCTGCGCCTGGGCAAACGGCGCCGCCTGCCGTGTGAACTGGTCGAGAATACGAGATTGGTGGTCCATTGCTTTTTCTGACGTTGCCTTTTTCCGAAGTCCCGAGCGTAGCGAGGGATCCCTATGGTTGGCAAGGGCTTTTCCGGAGGGAAACGGAGTTTGGTCCAGACCCACTGCGCATCGCGATCATAGCGATACCTCCCTTCGGTAGTTGATTTCAGATAAAATAGAACTATGGCCGATCATCTTGTCGATGCCGATGTAGATCGCGAACTCCGGGTCAAGCGCTACGAAAACACCGCCGGCAACCCCGACGATGCCCAGCACCTCAAAGAGGTCCTGTTCGGCAACGAGCAGCCCCAGGGTGTGGTTCTGACTACTCTGGACAACGTGGTCAACTGGATGCGCAAGAGCTCCATCTGGCCGATGACTTTCGGCCTGGCCTGCTGCGCCATCGAGATGATGGCCATGGGCGCCTCCCGCTTCGATATCGCCCGCTTCGGGGCCGAAGTCTTCCGCCCCTCGCCGCGCCAGTCCGACCTGATGATCATTGCCGGCCGCGTCTCGCAAAAGATGGCTCCCGTCATCCGCCAGCTCTGGGAGCAGATGCCCGAACCCAAGTGGGTCATCTCCATGGGCGCCTGCGCCACCTCCGGCGGCGTCTTCAACAACTACGCGCTGGTCCAGGGCGTGAACCAGGTAATCCCGGTGGACGTCTACGTCCCCGGCTGCCCGCCGCGCCCCGAGCAGTTGATCTATGCCATCAACCTGCTCCAGGAAAAAATCCAGAAAGAGCGGGGATCCTTCAAGCGCGCTCTGAACCTGGCGTAAGAGCCCGCAGTTGTGCCGCACCGGCAGTACCTGCCGGTGCTTTTCTTTTGAGATCTGGATTCCCCGTTCAATGTCCTCCCATTTGAGCGATAATCGTTGGCACAAATTACCCGAGGTATCCTGCAATGGCGTTCCTTCGGCCCATCATCCTGTTTGCTTTCATCGTTGCCCTCATTCCTTCATGCATGGCCCAGCAACCGGACGACAACCAGCTCCTCTTCACCATCTCGGTCGCGCCTCCCACCAAAGCCAAAGACGTTCAGGTGCGCTACTCCTACAGCGGTGATTTCGGCAACCACGAGTCCTCCATCGCCTCGCCCACTGACGACAACCAGATCGTCATCAAGACCGGTGTTGACGGCAAAACCGCCAAATCTTTCCGTCTCGTGGCCTATGTACCCGGCTGCCAGTTTGTGACCATCAGTGTTGACGACCTCTCTGCCACCCGCCAGGGACAGTTCCAGTGCACCGCGCTCAATACCGTTCAGTTCAACGGCCACATCGATCTCTCCTCCGTCGGGCAGAAATCGCTCACGGTGCGAGCGCTCTACGTGTGCGACTGGTGCCCCCAGTTCCTGGGCATGAACGGCGGAGCCATCTCGCCCTTTGTCCTCGATAAAACCGGGGTCGCCTCTGACGGCACGTTCCTCTTCGACCTGCCCAACTTCGCCGCCGATCCTCTCTGGTCTTCGCTCAGCAGCCGCGCCTGGCTGAGCTTCACCACCCTCGACGCCAACACCGGAGAGCCTTTCTCCGCTCTGCAAAGCCGGGGCGCCGGCGCCGCCAAAACCGGTGAGGTTCCGGTAGCGCCGCTCTACTCTGCCCTTGAGTTCCAGCTGCAACGCTGACCACGAAAGGGTCCCGGGTTGTCCCGAGCCTTACTTTTTCCGCGCCGCGGCAAAGGCTTTCATGATGAAGGCCTGCGCCTGGTCGCTGCACGGCTTCTCGAAACCCGCCGGCCAGTTGCCCTGGTCGGCATAGAGCTTGTTCAACCCCTTCTGGATCTCCGGGTCGCTGCCGGTAAAGCCCTTCAGCAACTCCGACCATCGCTGCGCCAGCGCTTGTGCTTTGCTGCCCGCCGGATCTTCTCCGGCGGCGTGGGCTGCCTCCACATCGGCGATCAGTTCCTTCCATTGCTGTGAGACCTTGGCCTGCAGCTTCGGAGTCCACGTTCTGGCCCGCTCCGCGATCTTGGCCAACGCCTCCTGGCTGTAATATTTCTTCGTCCATTCTGTGCTGCTTTGCATCTCCATCACCTCGATGATTTTCCTCACGGCCTGCCAGTCCGCCGGTTGACCCAACCTGGCCGAATGCTCGGCCACCTCGATCGCCTGTATGGCCACGTCGATCTGCCGCCGCTTCTCCGCCAGGATTTCTTTCTGAAGCCTGAGCGTCTGCGGCAGATCAAGCCGGCCGTGGTCCAGCAGAGCCTTGATCTGTCTGAGAGGCACGCCCACGAACTTCAGCGTAGTGATCTGCTGCAGCCGCGCCAGGTCGCGGTCACTGTATAGCCTGTAGCCGCCCTTGCTTCGCGCCGGGCGCAGCAAGCCCAGCCGGTCATAATGGTGCAGCGTGCGCACCGTCACGCCGGCCTTCTCAGCAAATTCACTCACCTTGTACATGGGCCAAGCTCTTCTGCATCATCCTGTGGGCTGACGCAACGTGAGACTCAAGCATTATTTTGCTGCTAATCTGACAAAAAGGCAGGTTCGCAAAGGACGTCGAACCACTCCAGGAGTCCGAACTCTATTTCCCTCCGTGTCTCCGTGGTGGATGTTTGAAGGCAGCAGAACACCCGGCCAACGCATCCCAATAGGCTGGCAGGTCAGCTCTCCTTATGCAAAGAACCCGGATATTCGTTTCCCTGGCCCTGTTCGTCCTGAGCTGCGCGTTATGCGGATACGCCGCCAAACTGCGCCAGGTGGCCATGATCGACCTGCCCGGCGACCCCGGCTTCAACCAGGTGGCCATCGCAAACGGCCAGGTGGTGATCAGCCGTCCCGCCACCAATACGGTGGAAATCTTCAGCCCGGCCAAACGCCGGGTGATCGCCCGCATCTCCCAGATCGATGATCCTCGCGGCATCGCCGTTGACGACAAGGGCTTTCGCGTCTACATCGCGCTCGGCGGCAGCAACCGCATTGCCGTCGTCAACTCCCGCGACTGGCAGGTGGAGAAACTCATTCCCGTCACCCATCGCCCGGAGAAACTGCTGTGGGTCGCCGAGGCCAACACCCTGTACGTGACCAGCATTCTGGATCGCACCCTTAGCCTGGTAGTCCCCGTGGCCGGCCGCGAGGGCAGCGTGGTCGACCTTGACGGCCTTCCTGAAGACCTGGCCTACGACTCGGCGCGTCATGCGCTCTTGCTCACTTTGCAGGACCTGAGTGAAGTCGCCACCCTCGACCGCAGCGGGCAAGTCATCGGGCGCTTCAAACTGGCCGCTTCCGAGCCCACCGGCATGGTTCTCGACAACGCTCGCCGACGCCTTTATGTTGCCGTTCGCTACGCCGTGGTGGCCCTCAACGCCGATACCGGCGCCGAACTGGCGCGCGTTCCCGCCCCCGGCGGAACCAGCACCCTTGCCCTCGATTCCGACTCCAACCTGCTCTACGCCGCTGCCGGCGACGGCTCCGTGCTGGCCATCGACCTCAATCGCAACACTGTCGACCACGAGCTGCCTACCGACGTGAAGGGCTACAGCCTAGCCTATGACCCGGTGCACAAGATGCTGTTCATGCCCGGCGGCCGCGAAGGCCGCTCCAAGATGGTGGTGTTGACTCCGATCTCGCTGAACGTGCCGGCCACCGCTCCGGTGGCCGCGCAAAAGAACTCCGGATTAGAGCAGACAGCGCAGAAATAGAGCAATCGAAATCGCCGGAGACGCCGAGAATCGTGGGCGTCCGCCGGAATCTCAAAAGCAAAACCAACTCCATACCGCGGATTTACTCGGATCCTCGCGGATCAGAGCGCGATCAATAGCTACAAACTGGGGACATCCTTGAAAAAAACACACCCGAGGGATCCCCGGCGTTGGGGGCTGCGTGTTCAACCGCAAAAATCCTGAAGACGGACTAAAATCAAGTCAATTCGCGGCGCGCGAACGTGAACGACGAAATGGAAGAACGAAGAACAATGACAATTACGACCAGTAGATGCTATTTCCGCTCCTCGACATGTTTACTTCCCTTTCTGGTTTCGCTCGCTATCGCTACGCTTCTCTCTGATGGATACGGACTGCAAGGGAGCCGGCCGAACAGCGCCTCGGCTTCGCCCACGGTGATCTTTGTCTGTGAGCATGGAGCGGCCAAAAGCGTGGTAGCGGCAGCGTGGTTCAATAAGCTGGCGTCAGAGCGGCATCTGCGGTTTCATGCGGTAGCTCGCGGCTTCACGCCCCAAGCGGATCTATCGCAATCCGCTATAGCCGGGCTGCGGCGTGACGGGGTAACTTTCCCCGAGGACAAGCCGCAAGCGCTCAACGCAGCCGAGGCTAGCCGCGCTCTGCGCATCGTGGCGCTGGACCCGCCTCCGGCATCAGCCCAGTCTTTTCACGCCGATTTCTTTGCCGTGCCGGCGCCCAAAGACGGCTATGAACGGTCACGCGATGCAATCCTTGAACGAGTAAAGACGATTCTAAGCGACCTTCGGCAGCACGCAGCCTCCAAGTAGAGAAACCGCGGCGCTTGATTGCCGGACAGCCGGGCGGTGGCTGATATAATCGGGCGTCCCGCCGCAGCTCCTCACGCCCAAAGGAAGTTTTATGAAAAAATTGGTGCTTGCTGCTCTCTTGATTATGTCCACCCTGGTCAACGCCGACGATAAATCCGCCGCCAACGGTTCCGCGGCTGCCGCGCCGCCTGCTCCTCCCGTCGCAAAAAAAGTCCACACCGAGAACCGCATCAACGGCGGCGACCTGGTGGACGACTACGCCTGGCTGCGCAACAAGTCCAATCCTGAGGTCGCCCAGTACCTCGAATCCGAGAACGCCTATACCGATTCCATCATGAAGCCCACCGAGGCCCTACAGCAGAAGCTTTATGACGAGATGATCAGCCATATCAAGGAGACCGACGTCAACGTTCCCTGGAAATATGGCGACTACTTCTACAACTCGCGCTGGGAAAAGGGCCTGCAGTACCCCATCTACTTCCGCAAGAAAGGCAGCCTGGAGGCCCCGGAAGCGGTCACGCTCGACATGAACGAGCTGGCCAAGGGCGAGAAATTCATGTCCCTGGGCGCTTACGATCCCAGTGACGACGCCAACCTTCTCGCTTACACCACGGACAACACCGGATTCCGCCAGTACCACCTGCACATCCGCGACCTCCGCACCGGAAAAGATCTGCCGGAAACGGCCGCGCGCGTGGGCTCGCTGGCCTGGTGTAACGACAACCAGACGCTCTTCTATACCGTGGAAGACGAGCAGACCAAGCGCCAGTACCGCCTCTATCGCCACAAAGTGGGCACCGACACCGCCAAAGACAACCTCATCTACGAAGAGAAAGACGAACGCTTCACGGTCGGTGTGGAGAAATCGCGCAGCGGCAAGTATTTGTTACTGGAGATCGGAAGCCACACCACATCCGAGATGCGTTATCTGGATGCTTCTGCGCCAGGCGGGGAGTGGAAGGTAATCGCGGCGCGGCAGCAGGACATCGAGTACTACGCCGATCATCTGGGCGACAATTTCTACATCCGCACCAACGACAAAGGACGCAATTTCCGCCTGGTTTCCGCGCCGGTGAACGCGCCCGGCAAAGACAACTGGAAAGAGGTAGTGCCTTATCGCGCCGATGTGATGCTGAGCGACTTTGAGCCCTTCCAGGATTTCTACGTCCTGGTGGAGCGCGAGAACGGCCTGCCCGAACTGACCGTCGTCAGCCTGGCCACGGGCGAGAAGAAGCGCATCGCCTACACCGAGCCAGTCTATTTGGTGGCGGCGCAGATCAATCGCGAATACAAGACAAAACTCTTCCGCTACTCCTATCAATCGCTGGTCACGCCGGCCTCGGTGTTTGACTACGACGTGGAAAAGCACACCTCCGCTCTGCTCAAGCAGACCGAGGTCCCGGGCGGCTACGATGCTTCGAAATACAAGTCCGAGCGCCTCTGGGCGGTGGCTAAAGACGGCGCAAAGGTCCCCATCTCGGTGGTCTATCGCAAAGACCTCAGGAAAGCTGACGGCTCCAATCCGCTCTACGTCTACGGCTACGGCTCCTACGGAATCAACGTCCCCGACACCTTCGGCTCCGGGCGCATCTCCATGCTCGACCGCGGCGTGGTTATGGCTTACGTTCACATCCGCGGCGGCGGCGAGATGGGCAAAGCATGGCACGACGCCGGCCGCATGATGAACAAGATGAACACCTTCACCGACTTCATCGCCTGCACCGAATACCTGGTAGCCAACAAATACGGCGCGCGCGACAAGGTGGCCATCGAAGGCGGCTCCGCCGGCGGCCTGCTCATGGGCGCCGTCACCAACCTGCGTCCAGATCTCTTTAAAGTCGTGGTCTCGCACGTGCCCTTCGTCGACGTGATGAACACCATGCTTGACGCTTCCCTGCCGCTCACCGTCGGCGAATACGAGGAGTGGGGCAATCCCAACGAGAAAAAAGCCTACGACTACATGCTGCAGTACTCGCCTTACGACAACCTGAAGAAGACCGCCTACCCCGCCATCCTGGTCAAGACTTCGTTCAACGACAGCCAGGTCATGTATTGGGAGCCGGCCAAATACACCGCCAAGCTTCGCACCCTGAAGACTGACGGCAACGTCCTGTTGCTCAAGACCAACATGGCCGGCGGCCACGGCGGATCATCCGGCCGCTACGACCGCGTTAAAGAAGCCGCCTTCGACTACGCCTTCATGCTGACGCAGTTGGGGGTAGAGAAGTAGAGACTTTTCTGTAAATCCCGACCGCAGGGAGGGAGCCCTACAGTCTCATACAGTTTTGAGGCCAGCGAAGTGGATCCTTGTTCGCCCGACACCCCACGAAAGATCATAGGGATCCCTCACGCTTCGCGTTCGGGACTCCGGAAAGAAACGCCCCCAATTTGACCTGAGCCATCCTGACCAGTGATAATAGTATCCGAACGAACGTTCGGTAGACTTCTCTTCATGGCTCTGGACTCGCTGGAAACCCGCTCTGTGCCCGCCGCCGTCAACGGCCGCAAGTCGCGCGATAGCAATGGCGCCGGCCAGGAGGTCGCCGACAGCCGCTTTGACCGCCGCCTGGCCAAGCTGCTGGACCACGCCGCGCAGATATTTTGCGAAAAAGGCTACGAGGGCGCCTCCATGCGCGATCTTTCCCGCGCCACCGGCATGTCTCTCGCCGGCCTGTATCACTACTTCTCATCCAAAGAAGAGCTGCTCTACCTGATCCAGAAGCACACCTTTGAGACCATCATCGCCAACCTGCGCCCGCGCCTTGAAGCATCCAACTCCAGTGACGCTGAGGAGCGCATCCGCATCTTCATCGAGAATCATCTGGAATACTCGCTGGCCAACAAAGAGGCCATGAAGGTCCTGGTCCACGAGGACGAGACTCTGAAGAACGAGCACGGGACTGAGGTCCGCGCCATCAAGCGCGACTACTACCGCATCTGCCTCGAGCTGCTCGAAGATTTCCAGCGCGCCCGCGGATTACAATTCTCCGGACGGCTGGCCGTACTCAGCCTGTTCGGAATGATCAACTGGATTTACACCTGGCACAACCCGCGCGTGGACGCCAACGCCGCCGAGCTTGCGCGGCAGATGAGCGACATCTTTTTGAACGGCGTGCTGAACGCCGGCAAGACCAAACCCAAAGCTGCGCGGACAAAATCCTGACGGGCTTTGCCGCCATCCAAGATTTGCTATCGTAAAGGAGCTTTCACGAACCATGGCCACCACCACAGCGACTGACACCAAGACCCTGGTGAACTACCGCGTCGAAGACGGCATCGCGGTGATCGAACTCAACGATCCGCCCGCCAACACTTACACCTACGAGATGAACCGCCAACTCGACGAGTGCATCCTCAAGGCGCGCATGGACAATGACGTTTACGTCCTGCTGCTTACCGGCGCAGGCGACAAGTTCTTCTCCGCCGGCGCCAACATCAAGATGCTGGCCTCCGTCGACCCGACTTTCAAGTACTACTTCTGCCTGCATGCCAATGAGACCCTGCTGCGCCTGGAGCACACGCCGAAGCTGGTGATCGCGGCCATCAACGGCCACTGCGTGGGCGGAGGCCTGGAGATCGCCATGGCCGCCGACCTGCGCATCGCTCGCCGCGATGCCGGCAAGATCGGCCTGCCCGAGATTAACCTCGGCGTTCTGCCCGGCACCGGCGGCACGCAGCGCCTCAGCCGCATGGTCGGCAAGAGCAAGGCCATCGAGCTCATGGTCACCGGCAACACCTTTACTTTCGAAGAAGCCAAGGACCTGGGCATCATCAACGACATTTACGAGCGCGAAAATTTCATGGAGAACGTGATGGAGTACGCGCGCCAGTTCACGCCTCCCAACAAGGCCGCCAAAGCCGTGGGCAACATCAAGCGCTCGGTGCAAACCGGCTGGGAGATTCCCATGGAATCGGCGCTGGCCGTGGAGCGCGAACTGCAGCAGCGCCTGTTCTCGAGCGAAGACGCCAAGGAAGGCCTTGCCGCTTACGTGGAGAAGAGACCGGCTACGTTTCGGGCAAAGTAGCTTCACGTCGGGACACAGCATTTTCTGAAATCCCGAGCGAAGCGATGGAGCCCTGCTAATCGCAACACTCTCCCGTGTCTGTCGTCCTGAGCGAAGCGGCAAGCGAGCGCAGCGAGTGAGGCGCGGAGTCGAAGGATCCCGAGGATGCGTGAGGTGCCGAGAGCGCTTCAGGGCATCCTCCCTAGACAAGAACTGGGGAGAAATCCCGAAAGCAAGACGAGGAAACTATGCTTACCGCCACCAAGACCAAAATCGCCCCCGGCAGACTCCTCATCAACGGCCAGTGGAGTAGCGGTTCCGGCAAATCTTTTGAGACCGTCAATCCCGCCACCGGCGAGATACTGACGGAAATCGCCGAGGCCTCGGCTCACGACGTCGATCAGGCAGTCGCCGCCGCGCGCAAAGCCTTTGACGACGTCACCGGCCCCTGGCGCAAAATGTCGGCCAGCGAGCGCGGCAAGCTGCTGTGGAAGCTCGGCGACCTGGTCGAGAAAAACATCGACGAGCTCGCCGAACTCGAGACCCTCGACAACGGCAAGCCCATCTTCGAGTCGCGCTACGTTGATATGCCCATGGTGGCCGACGTCTTCCGCTACTACGCCGGCTGGGCCACCAAGATCCACGGCGAGACCGTCAACACCTTCAACAACGCCTTCACCTACACGCTGCGCGAACCCGTAGGCGTGGTCGGCGCCATCGTTGCCTGGAACTTTCCGCTGCTCCTGGCCAGCTGGAAGCTCGGTCCCGCGCTGGCCTGCGGCAACACAGTAGTCCTGAAACCGGCCGAGCAGACTCCGCTGACGGCTCTCCGCTTCGGCGAACTGGCTCTCGAAGCCGGTCTGCCTCCGGGCGTGCTCAACATCATCACCGGCGGTCCGCAGACCGGAGCCGCGCTCGTGAAACATCCCGGCGTGGATAAAGTCGCCTTCACCGGTTCAACCTCGGTCGGCAAGGAGATCATGCGCGCCTCCGCCGATACCCTGAAGCGCGTGACTCTGGAACTGGGCGGCAAGTCGCCCAACATCGTCTTCGCCGACTCGCAGATGGACTCCGCCGTCAAGGGCGCACTCAACGGCATTTTTTACGGCAAGGGCGAGGTCTGCTGCGCCGGCTCGCGGCTCTTCGTAGAGAAAAAAGTTGAAGACGAATTTCTGACCAAGCTGGTGGAGTACAGCAAGAAGATCAAGCTGGGCGATCCTCTCGATCCCAAAACGCGCCTGGGCGCCATCGTCAGCCAGACGCAGATGGACACCGTGCTCGGTTACATCGAAGCCGGCAAGAAAGAAGGCGCCACCGTCCTGGCCGGCGGCAAGCGCGCCGCGGTCAACGGCGATCACGGGTACTTCATCGAGCCCACCATCTTCGGCGGCGTGAACAACGACATGAAGATCGCGCAGGAAGAGATCTTTGGACCGGTGCTGGCCACGCTGACCTTTGACGACATCGAGCAGGTCGCCGAGCAGGCCAACAAGAACGTTTACGGCCTGGCTGCCGCGGTCTGGACCAACGATATTAAGAAAGCTCATCAGCTATCGCGCCGCTTAAAAGCCGGCACGGTGTGGATCAACACCTACGGGCTCATGGACGCCGCGCTTCCCTTCGGCGGCTTCAAGCAGTCCGGCTTCGGCCGCGAGCTGGGAATGCACGCGATCGATCACTACACCGAGTTGAAAACGGTGTGGATGAATCTGTAGGAGCCGCTAGCTGCCAGCCGCTGGCTACTAGCTAGGCTCACAAAACTCAGGATTTCGCTAGGAGCTAGAAGCTAGCGGCTAGGAGCTTTTTCGTGCCCGGTAAAGTGCCAAAAATCGGAACCTTCAGTGATTGGGTAGGCCTGTTTCATGAGTGGCGCCGCGAAGTCGGCGTGGACCGCGAGACCATCAAAAATTTTGGATTCGACACTCTCTACGGCGCCATCGAAACCGAGGAGATCACCTTCGGCTACTACAAAGGCCGCCGCAAGTGGGAGAACCTGCGCCAGATTCCTACGCAGAACATGCGCGACGCACTGATGAACCTGATCGTCTACCAGGGCGATACCGAATTTGCCAGCGTCGAGCAGCAGCGCTACCTGTTTGAGAGCGCGCCCACCGACTGGGACCGTTCCGCCATCACCCGCGTGATGATCGAAGAGATGCGCCACGGCTGGCAGATGTGCGCCCTGCTGATCGAGTTTTTCGGCGATACCGGCAAAGTTGAAGCCCGTAAGATGCTGGAACGTCGCGCCTATGAGAACAAGCGGCTGCTGGGCTCCTTCAACGAGGAGTGCGACAACTGGCTCGACTTCTTCGCCTTCACCGACTTCGTCGACCGCGACGGCAAGTTCCAGCTGCAGATGCTCAAGTACTCGGCCTTCGCCCCCCTGGGCCGCTCCATGAGCTACATGCTCAAGGAAGAAGCTTTCCACATGGGCACCGGCAACACCGGCCTGGCGCGCATCGCCGAGGCCGGCGTGGTCCCGCACTGGCTGATGCAGAAGTACCTCAACAAGTGGATCTCCAGTTCCTACGACCTGTTCGGCACCGACCATTCTTCGTCGGCGCACTGGGCCTATACCTGGGGGCTGAAGGGACGCTACGACGAGCCTGCCAATCCCCACGCGCCCGACCTCGACGATCTGAACGACTACAACCGCCATCTCTATCGCGACGAGTGCGCCACGCTGGTCAGGCGCATCAGCGCCTCCCAGAAGCCGGGCAACGAGGAGCTCTACTGTCCTGACATCAGGTTCAACCGCAACATCGGCCGCTGGAAAGGACAGCTCTTCCATCCCCGTACCGGTGAGCCGATGGAAGAGAAGGCGTATCGTTCCGAATACGAGCGCTGGATGCCTACGCCGGCGGACAAGAAGCTGCTGCTCGACATCATTGGTTCAGAGAAAAAATGGATTGCGCCTCGCGCCGGCGCCCGCGACCCGCTGCTTACTATCGGCGAGGTGCGGAAGAACGCGTTGAACGCGGTGCAATAGCTTCTTCTGAAATCGCGACGCGAAGCGGAGGGAGCTCTACAATCTCGCATCAATTTGTGGGGGAACCCTGCTGACCTCTGAATCCTTCTCAGCCGATAGGGATCCCTCGCCAGGCTCGGGACTTCAGAAAAAAGCGTTACACTGCTGACCATGCGTCTTGACCTTAAGCTTGAGGGCCCGCTCGCCCGCATCACTTTCACGCACCCGCCGCTGAACGTCTTCGACTTCCAGATGATGGACGAGCTGCTCGGCGCTCTCCAGTCCCTGGAGCAACGGCGCGAGGTGTCCGCCGTCGTTCTCAGCGGCGGCGAACGCGCCTTCTCCGCCGGAGTCGATGTTGCCATCCACACTCCCGACAAGATCCACGACATGCTGGGGAAGTTCCATGGCCTGATTCTGGCCGTAACCCGGCTGACCAAAATCACGATCGCGGAAGTTCAGGGCGCGTGCCTGGGCGGCGGCGCCGAGCTGGCCATGGTGTGCGACATGTGCTTCACCACCAACGATGCCAAGTGGGGCTTCCCCGAGATCACTCTCGGCTGCTATCCGCCCGTGGCCTGCACCGCGCTGGCCGCGCTCATCGGCGAAAAGCGCGCCGCCGATCTCGTCTTCACCGGCCGCATCATCTCCGGCGAGGACGCTGCCGATTGGGGGCTGGCCAACCAGGCCTGCGCGAAGAACGAACTATCTGGCACGATTCAGAGCCGCCTCGATCACCTCTTCAAACTCAGCCCCGCGGCCCTGGCTCTGGCCAAGAAAGCCTTCTACGCCTGGGATTCGATCCATCTCGATAAAGGCCTCGCCCGCGCGGAAAAAATCTACACCGAGGAACTCATGCAGACCGAAGACGTAAAGGAAGGCATCCAGGCCTGGACCGAGAAGCGCAAGCCTCAGTGGAAGGGAAAGTAAAATCCCGAGCGCGGCGAGGGAACCCTATCATCTCCGATGATCCTCAGGTGCACCTCTTCTTTCCTAATCTCTAAAAAACTTTTTTCAACAGTAAGGTTCCCTCGCTTTAGATCGGGATAGATAACTACGTTGAGTAGTCCGCGTTGATATGCACATACTCGGCCGTCAAGTCGCAGGAAAGAAAATTTAATCCCACCTTCCCCGCTCCAAGAACAAACCGAATCTCGTACGCCGGCTGCGACATGTAGCGGTGCGCGGCGTCTTTGTCGAAGGGATGAGATGCTCCCTTGCGGCAGACTTGCTGGTCGCCCAGGTAGATGCTGATGCGTTCCGGGTTGACCTTCACTCCCGAGTATCCGATCGCCGCCAGCATGCGGCCCCAGTTGGGATCGGCGCCCGCCCACGCGGTCTTCACCAGCGGCGAGTTGGCGATGGCGCGGCCGATCTTCCTCGCCTCTTCGCGCGACCGTGCCTGCTCGATTCTCAGGCGCACCACGTGCTTCACCCCTTCGCCGTCGCCGACGATCTGTTCGGCCAACGAACGGCACACGTTCTTCAGCGCCCGATAGAATTCCTTGCTCACCGATTTCAGCGCTACGCCGCTTTTGCCGCTGGCCAGCAGCAGGACGGTGTCGTTGGTCGAGGTATCGCCGTCGATGGAGATATTGTTGAAGCTCTCGTCCACGGCTTCGCGCAGGCAGCGCTGCAGCTCGCGCGGCGAGGCCACAACATCGCTGAAGATGTAAACCAGCATGGTGGCCATGTTGGGATGGATCATGCCCGCGCCCTTGGCCACGCCCACCAGCGCCGCCATCCGTCCCTTGTAATTGATGGTCTGGGAGGCAATCTTTTTGCGCGTGTCCGTGGTCATGATGGCCGCGGCAAATCCGTCCAGCGCCTCGGAGCCAACATGTGCTGACGCGACCAGCCTCGGCACTGCTGCCGTAATCTTCTCCGCCCGCAGCGGCACGCCGATGATCCCCGTGGATGAAGGAAACACCTGGCTGGCCTTGGCTCCCAGATTTTTGGCCAGCTCTTCGCAGACTCTTCGTGCTGCCTTCAGGCCTTCTTTGCCCGTAGCGCAGTTGGCGTTGCCGGCATTCACGATCACCGCGCGCACCTGCCCGCGCGAAGACTTGAGATTATCGCGGCCGACCGTCACCGGCGCCGCCACCACCTGGTTGCGCGTGAAGACCGCCGCGGCAGACGCACCATCGGGAATCAGCGCCAGGGCGACGTCAGGCTTGCCGCTGGCTTTGATCCCGGCGGTAGCGGAAGAAAAAAGGAAACCCTGGGGGCTCCACAGCGGCTGGCTCACACCGCAATCCTCACCAGCGGCTTGGCGATCCCCGGATCGCGCAGCCCGTTGTGGAAGGTGGGAATGGTGCCGCGAACCATGGCCACTTCGTCGCAGCACAGCAGGTTCGGGCAATGCACGCAGTCTTTGTAGATTTTGTCGGGAAGTTCTTCGCGCCGAGCCACGCCAAACCCCAGGTGGCTGAAGAAATCGGGAATACGCGTGAACAGGCAGACGCAGGTCACGTGATGGCGTCCGGCTTCTTCGAGCAGTGCCTCCACCAGTTTGCGGCCCGCGCCCAGGCCTTTGGCTTCCGGCATGACGGCGATGGAGCGGATCTCCGCCAGGTGCAGCCCGTAGAGATGCAGCGCGCCGCAGCCGATAACGACGCCTTCATTCTCCACCACCACGAAGTCGCGCACGTTTTCGCACAGCTCGGAGACGGTCCGCGGCAAAAGCGTTCCCGTCTCGGCATAAGGGCCGACGATGCTGTGAATCTGCTCCACGTCGGTGAGCACGGCGCTACGCGTGAGTAACATAGGCCTCCCGCAACGCCGCCAGTCTCTCTTTTGCCTCTTTGAGCGCTTGCTTCACCCGCTCCGGCGCCGTACCGCCCGGGACATCGTGGCAGGCCAGCACCGCCTGCACGCTGAGCTGGTCGAAGATGTCGGGACCAAACGACGGGCTGAACTCCCGCAATTCCTCCAGGGTCAAATCCTGAAGCTCGCAGTGCCGGGCAAGACATTTCTGCACCGCGTGGGCCACCACCTCATGGGCTTCGCGAAACGGAACGCCGCGCGTCGCCAGGTATGTCGCCGCCGCCAGCGCATTCATGAAGCCGCTCGCGCAAGCCGCCTGCATGCGCTCGTAGTTGAACGCCACGGTCCGCATGAACCCTGTCGCAACCTGCAAGCAGCCTGCCGCGGTCGCGGCAGCGTCGAGCAGCGGCTCCTGGGTCTCCTGCATATCTTTGTTGTAAGCCAGGGGCAGGCCCTTGACCGCAGTCAGCAAGGTCATGTGGCAGCCGATCAGGCGCGCCGACTTGCCGCGAATCAGCTCCAGCGAGTCCGGGTTCTGCTTCTGCGGCATGGCGCTGCTGCCCGTGGAGTAGGCCTGGGGCAGGCGAATGAAGCCGTATTCCTGCGTGGCGAAGAGGATCAACTCTTCCGCCCAGCGGCTCAGGTGGACGCCCAGCAGTGACAGCACGCCGACGAACTCGACGACGAAATCGCGATCGCTGGTGGCGTCGATGCTGTTGGCTGTAGGACGATCGAAGGCCAGTTGCGCGGCGGTGAGGTTGCGATCCAACGCCAGAGGCGCTCCGGCCACCGCTCCTGATCCCAGGGGACACACGTTGGTTCGCGTGCGGCAATCCTTCAGCCGCTCAGCGTCCCGCCAGAACATCTCAAACCACGCCAGAAGCCAGTGGGCGACCAGCACCGGTTCAGCGCGCTGCAAATGCGTGTAAGCCGGCATGGCCGCCAGCTTGCTTTCTTCCGCGCGCGCCAGCAGCGCGTCCAGAAACTCGCCCAGGGCCGCACGCAAATCATCGATGCTTTCGCGCACGAACAACCTCAGATCGGTCGCGATCTGCTCGTTGCGGCTGCGTCCGCTGTGCAGCTTCTTGCCCGCCTCGCCGACCAGCGCCACCAGCTGCTTCTCCACAAAATGGTGGACGTCCTCCGCTTCGGCATCATTGAAGAACTCCGGCTGCGCGCTGGAGCGCTCGATCTGCTCCAGCCCGGCGAGGATCAGCTTGCGTTCTTCTGCGGAAAGCACTCCCGCGGCCGCCAGAGCTTGCGCGTGCGCCCGGCTGGCCGCCAGCTCGTAGCGCAGCAGCTGCTGGTCAAAGGGAAATGACCGCTGCCATTTTTCGAATTGCGGGTCCAGGGGCTGCCGGAAGCGGCCCGACCACATCTTCACTTGGCCGTCTCCTGAGGCTTCTGCCGCAGCCGCGCCCGCGAGCGCGCCGGCAGGCCGAGAATGCGGATGAACCCTGCCGCGTCCTTCTGGTCGTAGCTCTCGTCCATGGTGAACGACGAGAGGTCGGTGCGGTACAGGGAGAACTCGGACTCGCGGCTGGCCACGTCCACGTTGCCCTTGTAGAGCTTCAGCGTGATCTTGCCCGTGACTTCCTTTTGCGTCTCGGCGACAAACGCGTCCAGCGCCTCGCGCAGCGGCGTGAACCACAGCCCGTAATACACCAGTTCGGCGTACTTGAGCGCGATCTGCTGCTTGAAGTGCATCAGGTCGCGCTCCAGGCAGAGCGCTTCCAGCTCGCGATGCGCCGCGATCAGCAGCGTCCCGCCTGGCGTCTCATAACAGCCGCGCGACTTGATGCCCACAAAGCGGTTCTCTACCAGGTCGATGCGGCCGATGCCGTTGCGCCCGCCGATCTCGTTCAGCAGCTCGACCAGTGAAACCGCGTCCAGCTTCTGCCCGTTGACCGAATCCGGCGTTCCCGCGGTGAAGCCGATGCTGACTGTCTCTTCGCGGTCGGGCGCCTCCCTGGGTGAGCGCGTCATCTGCCAGGTAGTATCAAACGGCGCGTTGGCCGGGTCTTCCAGTTCGCCGCCCTCGTGGCTCAAATGCCAGATATTCCGATCGCGGCTGTGAATCTTGGTGCGGCTGGCAGTCACGGGGATGCCGCGCTGCTCGGCGTAATCCAGGCAATCTTCGCGCGACTTCAGGCTCCACTCCCGCCACGGCGCGATGATCTTTAACTCCGGCGCCAGCGCCTGGAAGGCGTGCTCAAAGCGGACCTGGTCGTTGCCTTTGCCGGTGCAGCCGTGGGCCAGCGCCGTGGCGTTCTCGCGCAGCGCCACCTCCACCTGGTGTTTGGCGATCACCGGGCGGGCCAGCGACGTCCCTAGCAGGTACTTGTGCTCGTAGACCGCGCCCGCGCGCAGCGCCGGGAAAACATAATCCTTCAGGAACTCGTCGCGCAGGTCTTCCACCATTACTTTGGCCGCGCCCGTCTTGTGGGCTTTTTCGATGACGGCGTCGATGTCATCCCCCTGGCCCACGTCGGCGATCATGGCGATCACCTCGCAGTTGTAGTTCTCCTTCAGCCAGGGAATGATGATGGAGGTATCCAGGCCTCCCGAATACGCCAGCACTACCTTCTCACGCATGATGATTGCTCCTCGATCTGGCGCGGGGCATGCCTCCGCCCAGCAATGAAAGTAAGATCGCCTTTTGCACGTGCATGCGGTTCTCCGCCTGGTCGTAAATTACGGAGTGCGGAGAATCGATCACATCCGCCGCCACTTCCTCGCCGCGATGAGCGGGCAGGCAGTGCATGAAGACCGCGTCGCTGGCAGCCAGGGCAAAGAGCTTCTTGGTAACCTGGTAGGGCATGAAGATCCTGGCGCGTTTTGCGGCCTGGTCTTCCTGGCCCATGCTTGCCCAGACGTCGGTGTAGATGGCGTTGGCCCCGGTCACCGCCGAAGCCGGGTCTTCGGTGATCTCAATGATCGCCCCCGTTTTCTTGCCGATGGCCCGCGCCGTCTTCACAACCTCCGGCTTTGGCGCATAGCCGCGCGGCGTGGCTACGGCAATGCTGCTGCCCAGCGTGGCCGCGGTCAGAAGCAGCGAATGGGCCACGTTGTTGCCGTCGCCGACGTAAGCCACGTGCACCTTGCCCAGGTCGCCGAATTTTTCCTGCAGCGTGAAGTAGTCGGCATAGGCCTGGCAGGGATGTTCGTAGTCGCTCAGCGCGTTGATTACGGGAATACAGGTGTTCTCCGCCATCTCGGTGATGGTGGAGTGCTCGTACGTGCGCAGCACCACCACGTCCACCCAGCGTTCGATGTTGCGGGCGATATCGCGGATGGGTTCGCGCTCGTTGAGCCGCGAGCGCGTCTGGTCCACGAACAGTGACGTTCCACCCAGCGCGGCCATGCCCGCTTCAAATGTCAGCCGTGTGCGCAGCGATGCTTTTTCGAAGAAGAGCACCATCTGCTTCCCTGCCAGCGCTCCGCGAAAGTCCGCGGGACGGCCCTTGATGACCTGGGTCAGGTCGAAGAGCGAAATTGTCTCCTCCGGCGAAAAATCCAGTGCCGAGACAAAATTCCGGCACAGAGCCTCTGGCTCCGGAGCCGGATGGGAATTAGGTACGGCGTAAGCCAAAGCTTTGCTGGCTGCGGGCATCAATATTTGTTCCTCTTCCCTGCCGCCACCGCGACGGCAGTATTTTTTTCGAGCGTCTGATCGAGCAGCGCGATCACCTCATCCACATGCTTTTTCTGAACAATGAACGGAGGTAGGAAGCGGATCACGGTTTCGTCGGTGCGGTTCACGATCACTCCGCGGTCCAGCATCTGCTTGAATACGGCCTTGGCCAGGTCGGCGGAATCCAGATCCATGCCCAGCATAAGACCCAGGCCGCGAACCTCGCGGATGGCCCCGTACCTGGCTTGCAACTCCTGCAGCCGGCGCAGGAAGTAAGCTCCCGTCTTCTCTACGTGCTTGAGCAGTTTCTGCCGCTCCAGAGTATGCAGAAGCTGCAAAGCAACGGCGCAGGCCAGCGGACCTCCCCCAAAGGTCGTCCCGTGCATCCCCGGATGCATACATTCCGAGACTTTCTCGCTGGCCAACAGCGCGCCTAACGGCAAGCCACCAGCCAGAGGCTTGGCCACCGTAACTAAATCCGGCTGAATGCCAAAATGCTGATAAGCGAACCAGCGGCCGGTGCGTCCCAGGCCGCTCTGGATCTCGTCGGCGATCAGCAGCGCGTTGTGCTTGTTCGCCAGATCGCGCGCCGCCTGCGCGAAGGCCTTGCTCAGCGGGCGAATGCCGCCCTCGCCCTGAACAAACTCAAAGCCGATGGCGCACACCGTGTCGTCAAACTTGCGCGCCAGATCGGCCACGTCGTCAAACTTCACGAACTCCACTCCGGGCACCACCGGAGCAAAAGGCTCGCGGTATTTTTCCTTGTGCGTCGTGGCCAGCGCGCCGAAAGTCCGCCCGTGGAAGGCATGCTCCAGGGCCAGGATGCGCCACTTCGGCTCTGTGCCCGCCGCGCAGTTGGCCTTGGCATAAGCCCGCGCGACTTTCAGGGCTCCCTCCCAGGCCTCCGTGCCGCTATTGGTGAAGAATGCCCGGTCCAGGCCGGAGATCCTGGTCAAGGACGCCGCCAGCCGCGCCTGGTATTGGTGATAGAAGAGGTTGGAGGTGTGCACCAGCAGCTTGGCCTGCTGCGTGATGGTTTTGGTCAGCGCCGGATGCGCGTAGCCCAGAGCATTCACGCCGATGCCGCTCAGGAAATCGAGATACCGCCGGCCCTTGTGATCGTAGACGTGAACACCGCGCCCCCTGTGCAGCAGCACGGGATAGCGGTCGTAGGTCGCGAGCAGCAGTTTGGCTTCGAGCTTTTGGACCTGTTCCAGGTTCACGCGACCAGCACCTCGGTTCCCGATTCGATTTTGGTGGAGTAGAACTCCGGCAGTGCGTCCACCGACTCCGCTGGGAGGATGCGCACGCGGTTCACCCCGCGGAGCAGGGCATTGCGGCAGGCTTCGAGCTTTGGCAGCATGCCGCCGTTGATCACCGACTGCTGCGTCAGTTCGTCAGCATGCTCCAGATCCAGCCAGCGGATCACCAGGCCGTCGGCGTCTTTCACTCCGGAAACGTCGGTCAGGAAGATCAGAGCGTTGGCGTGACAGGCCACAGCGCATGCCGAAGCCATCTGGTCGGCATTCACGTTGTAGTACTGGCCGTCGCTTCCCAGGGCCACGCTGGAGATCACCGGCACGCAGTCCTGCTGCCAGATGGCCTCGATCCAGCGCGGATCGGCGGAGGAAATTTCGCCGACAAAGCCCAGATCGTGGCCGTTGGGCGTCTTTTTGCGCGCGCGGAAAGCCAGGCCGTCGCCGCCGCACATCCCGACTGCGGGCTGTCCCACTCCGGCCAGTGCCGCCACCAGCTTCTTGTTCATGTGCCCGGCCAATACCATCACCGCGAAGTCGCGGGTCTCGGCGTCGGTGACGCGCAGGCCGTCGATGAACTCCGTAGTCTTGCCCATCTGGCTGAGCACGCGGGTCAGCGCCGCGCCCCCGCCGTGGACTACCGCGACCTGGTGCTCGTCGGCCAGTTGTTTAACTGCCATCGCCGCGCGCTGCAACAGCGCGGGATCCTCCAGAGTGGCGCCGCCAAGTTTCACAACGATCTTCACTTCAGCCCCTCCTCTTCGCTCCATCCGAACATCAGGTTCATGTTCTGCACGGCCTGCCCGGCCGCCCCCTTCATGAGGTTATCCAGGCACGAAACCATCACCAGCCGCTTGCCATCCGCCGCCAGGGCAAAACCGATATCGCAGTAGTTGCTGTGCAGCGAATACTGGATCTGCGGCAGCTTGCCGTGGGGGAAAATCCGCACCCAGGGTGACTGCGCATAGAAATCCCGCAGCGTAGTTTCGATTTTCGCCGGGTCGGCGGGGTTGAGCAGCCGCAGGTAGATCGTCGACAGGATGCCGCGCGGGATCGGCAGCAGGTGCGGTGTAAACACCAGTTGCTCGGGATAGAGCCCCAGCTGCTCCAGTATCTCGCCCGTGTGCCGGTGATTGAATACCGAGTATGCGGAAAGATTCTCCGCGACCTCCACAAAGTGGGTCTTCTGCGTCGGCTGTTTGCCCGCGCCAGAAACTCCCGATTTGGAGTCGCAGATGATTCCGTGATTCAGATCCACCAGCCCGGAGCGGACCAGCGGGGCCAGCGCCAGGATGATCGATGTGGCGTAACAGCCGGCGTTGGCCACCAGCGCGGCCTCTTTCAGGCGGTTGCGATGCAACTCTGGAATGCCATACACCGCCTTGGCCGTCAGCTGTTCGGCGAGCTCCGGATCGGCATCGTGAAATTGATAAACGGCACGCGACGCCGGCGTGGCCAGCCGCCATGCGCCGCTCAGGTCAATCACATGGACTCCGCGGCGCAAAGCCTCGGGCGTCCACTCCCGCGAGACCTCATGCGGCGTGGACAGAAAGAGGACATTGACGCCCCTCTTCTGCAACGCGTCCCACGCAAACGGCTCCAGGGGATAACCGCCATTACCGCTGATGTGGGGATAAACGTCATCCAGGCCGGAAGAAGCAGAGTCGTCGCCTTCACGCGTAAACAGCAGGGGCTTCTTCACCCGCGGATGGCGGAGAAGAAGACGCGCCAGCTCGAAGCCGGCGTAACCGGTGGCGCCAACAACTGCGGGTTGGATGGACGCTGTCATCAGGCGCGCATCGCCTCCATCTTGAGCTGCAGATTCTTGGCGCTCTTGTTGTTGGCCACTATCACCAGCAGCGTGTCGTCGCCAGCCACGGTGCCCACCACTTCATCCCAGCCTTCGGCGTCCACGGCCACCGCCACCGGCTGGGCGCTCCCGGGGATGGTCTTGATCACCAGCAGGTTCTGCGCCCGCCGCACTTCGCGCACAAACTCGCGCACCACGCGCGAAACTGCGGGCAACGGCTCAGCCGCGTTGTCGTCGTTTGGGAGCACGTAGCCTTCTGACGTCTTCACCAGCCTCAGCTCGTTGATGTCCCGCGACAACGTGGCCTGCGTGACCGCGAATCCCTTGCGCGCCAGCACCTTGCACAGCTCCAGCTGATTGGGCAAAGGCGATTCCTGCGCGAGTTCAACGATGGTTTGCTGCCGGGAAAGTTTGGTCATACCGAGTTCCGTATAATTATTCAACCGCATGTATAATATGCAGCAGGGCACACAGCAATGTCAACCCTAAAATAAGGGGATTATGCACTTGACACAGAGAAATAAATAAGCTATTCTGGCCTCAGATTCAAAGGGTTTGAAGGTTTTGCATAAATATACAGAGGCCAGAAAATGAACCTGATAGACGTTACAAGCCAGTTCAAAACCGACGAAGAGTGCCTTGCATATCTGGAAAAGATGCGCTGGCCGAATCGCGTACGCTGCGCCGTTTGTGGCTCCGATAAGGTTTCCGTGATCGAGCGCAAGAGCGAGACGAAGAACAAGCGCGGTAAAATCTATCAGTGCCTTGAGCCCACTTGCAAGCAGCAGTTCTCAGTAACATCCGGCACTATTTTTCACGACTCGCATCTCCCGTTAACAAAATGGTTCATGGCCGTGGCGATCATCGTAGACGCCAAAAAGAGCGTGAGCGCAAACCAGCTTAAGCGGCATCTTGGAATCGGCAGCTATCGAACCGCGTGGTATATGGCGCATCGCATTCGCAAAGCGATGGAAGACACGGAGGGGTCTCTGCTGACCGGAACCGTGGAAGTTGACGAAACCTATATCGGCGGGAAATACGATCCTCGGCGCAAACGTGCGCGTCGCGAGAAACCGGGCGTCGTGGGTTTGATCGAGCGCGGAGGTCAAGTCCGCACCATGCGAATCAGCACTCCGAGCAAAGCCGTCCTGGTCAGCAAGATTCTGGACCACACGACCAAAGACGCGCAGATTTACACGGATGAATCCACGGCCTACAAATCAGTAGGCCAGATTCGCAAACACGACACGGTAAACCATATAACCGAAGAGTGGGTACGCGGAGACGTGCACACAAACACAATCGAGAATCACTGGTCACTTCTCAAGCGCGGCATCATAGGCAGCTTTCATCAAGTGAGCGTGAAGCACCTGGACCGTTACCTATCAGAGTTTGAGTACCGCACCAATAACCGCAAGAATTCTGATCTGTTTATAAAAACCGTGGCCCGGATGTGCGGAGTAAAGCCGATGCCATATCAGAACCTAATCGCCGATCCAGAAACCAATCAACCCTTCTGAGGATCGCGTTCCAGTATTGGCCGTGGGCTCCGTTTCTTCGGAGCCTTTATTTTTTTCTCGGGTAGTGGCTTGGCTTTAAGTAGCCGCCCAAGAAGATCGTCAAACTGTGCTTTCTCGACTTTCACAAGAGTTATTCTACCACTCGAATGATTGTTGCTTTTTTAGGTCAGCTCTGGTCTATAATCTATTAGTTTCGGCAGTTTGGATAGATACCAGCCCTCTTACCTATTGCCGATGACATCACTGGAACGAAGTATTGAGTTTCGAAGAGCGAAGACGACCACTCCGGGCGCGATGCGAACCGCGTTTCCCAGGTGGAACGAAAAAGAATAGAGTGGCCCCCGTCAAGAGTAGCCTGGCTAGCCGACCAAGTCGCAGTAGCCGATGTCGAACATCACCTGGAAAAATTAAAGACCCGCGATGAATGCGGGCCTAAAATCTGCTCGATGGACAAACCGTCGAGGCTTGTATTGAGTGCTTGGACAGCTTCAATACTAATCCCTCCCCGTTTGTTCCGTCAAGAAAAAGTGCGAATTTTTCGCAGGGAGAAGTGTGTGCCTTGCGAAAAGACAAAAGGCCCGAAATATTATCCGAGCCTTTTGAGTGCGCTCTGTGGAGAGCGACCATCTGGTGATGGGACTGGTCTTATAAACCAGAGTTCCTTAATTGGAACGGGGTCCGATCCCCCCGCTCTCCGCTCATTATAAGCCAAACCGAAAGGTAAACGAATGACGGAATCAACACAACAATCAAAGGCCCTTGAAGATGCGCCGCCAAGGCTAAAAACCACAGATGATTTACAGCGCCTTTTGTGCTGGTTTGAAAAAAATATTTGTAGAGAGATGAAGGATCCACGCGGCCATAGAGTACAGATCGGGCCCGAAAGGTTCCCCTATCTCGTGAAACTCAGGAACAAAAAGAACGGGGAAAAGATCAAAAAGCCTCTCAAAATTGTGAATAAGATACGAGAGGGAAAACTGAAGGATCATGATTTTGGTGGAATAGATCAAGACAGAGCGCAGACTCTAACATGGCTTGAAGCCGTGATATGTAGACCCACTTGCATCACCAAGAATAAGCATAAGAATGTTCCTGGCGATGAGGTCTATATCAAAGAATTCGCACCCAGCGTAAATGGAACGAAACGCATCAAGGCTGTGGTTTGTTTGCGAATGAACGCGTTTCTATTGGTTCCGATTAGCGCATTCAGAAAGAGCAGAGTCGGAGCCAAAGCCGAAGACGTCATTTGGCCCTAAACACAGAAACCGCCTTTCGGCGGAATCTGTGTGTCCCTTATTTTACCCAGAGACGACGGGGAAAGCCGGGAAATTACTCCCGACAAATCCGCTTGGACAATATTCAGGTATACACCTTAGTAATTGTCCGTACGCCTAATGATGCAATAAATCCAATGAAAGTTTCAAGGGTTTACAAAATAAAATTTATTACTTAGGTGCGAGGGCCTAAGTCCCAAAATCCGCAAAAAGCCACGAGGGCGAGCCCGCAAGGGATCGCCCCCATTTATAACCATCTCACGCCCAGAAAAGAGCTGAGCGCTTAGGTTCGCACGTTTTGAGTATAAATGGGGCTTGACTGTTTAGCAAGGGTATAAAAGGCGAAAAGAAGTAACGTGGCGACCCCGGAGAGATTTGAACTCCCGACCTCTAAGGTGCGAACCTAAGCGCTCTGTCCAGGCTGAGCTACGGGGTCCTTCACTTCACTCACCCAGTAAGTCCTTTGCGCCGTCAGGCAGTACACATCGCGAGGTTCAATTCCCTCGAAAACTCCACGTTTATCATTCTATCAGAGTTGATCCTGAATGTGAAATTGCTTACAAAACACGACTCCATTCTGCACAATCGCACATCAGCGATCTGAGCGCAAGGGCCCCTATCATTCTGATAACCCTGTCACGGCTACCTGTATTCAATAGCTTACGGGCCTCTCTGTGTCAAGTGCATAATCCCCTAAAATAAAGCGTAAGTTACTTTCGTATGTGCTCTTTGAGAGAGGTGGGATGCGGTCGATTTTCAGGCTCGGCAGCCGCCGAAAAACGCAAAAAAAGGGCGACGGCGATCCCAGAGGCCGTCGCCCATCAAGGGCACCGGAGGAAGTGCTCAGTGCTGCAAAGCGAAGTGGTCGCGCCGGTTCTGCTGCCAGCAGGCTTCATCGTCCTGACTGCAGAAAGGCTGCTCTTTGCCGTAGCTGATGGTTTTAATGCGGTCGGGGCTGACCCCTTGCGCCACCAGGTTGTCACGCAACGCGCGGGCGCGGCTCTCGCCCAGCGCCAGGTTGTATTCTTCTGAACCGCGATCGTCGCAGTGGCCTTCCACCACCACGCGCAGGTTCGGGTGTTTGGCCAGGAACGCCGCATCGCCCTCAGCCGCAGGCTTATCGGTGGAACGGATCGTCGACCGGTCAAAGTCGAAGAACACGTCTTTCACGGCCTGCCGGAACAACTCGTCGTCGCTGGGAATGTGTGACGGCACGGCGGCGGCGGTTGCGGCAGTGACGGTCACGCTGGCGTTTGCATTCCCGGTGCCGCCCGGTCCTTTGGCGGTCAGAGCGTAGTTGGTAGTGATGCTGGGTGAAACCCGGCGCGTCCCGGAAGCTGCGACAGTGCCTAATCCTTCAATGGTTATCTCGTTGGCGTTGCTGGTTTGCCAGGTCAGGGTCGTACTCTGGCCTTGTTGAATGGACGAAGGGCTGGCCGTGATGGACGCTACCGGCGCGGGAACGGTCGCCGGCGGCGCCTTGGCCACGGTGGTCTTCTTCGCGCAGGATGTCAGCAACAAGGCTGCTCCCAGCGCTAGAATCGGAAACACGAATTGAAATCTTGTGCGCTGCATTTTGAAAACCTCCCCGCGAGGCGTAACTCGCGCCTCACGCAATGATTGGAAAATCCCGGAAACCTGCCTTTTTCTGGGCAGCCGAAAAGCGGTTAGTTCACGAGATCAACAGCGAAATACTTCCGTGAAAGGGGAGGGGAGCAGAAATGATGGCCGGATATCGCGCCGGCAATGGTTTGTACGGATTGCAGGCGTCGCCCTGGACCAACTCCTGAAAGCCGCCAGGAGAATCGTCGCGCAAAACAGGGTCGCCAGCCAGAAGAGGATTCGCAGCTCTGTAACCGGCCCGTGGGTTACGGCATAAGGGCCCTGGTGCGCGGGGAAGAAGAAGATGCTAAGGATGCAGAGCGCTGCCAGCAGAACAAGAGCCGCCGTGATCGCGCGCCGCGCTTCGCGGCGGCGCCAGAAACAGGAAATTGCGATGAAAGGCAGCAAGGCCGAGTCCTTCAGCTACTCTGCTCAAGGACTATATATCGTTATACGATGCAAATGCAATATCCCGAAAAACACCCGGGTTTCGACAAAGGACTAGCCCTTCTGTAACTCCTACGGGGCCGGTTCCGCGGCTGGTAGCATGTGTTTACCGCAATGACGCCCGACCACACTTCCCCGAGCCGCCCCCGCACGGTGTTGTTCCTGCCACCGTCGCGCGCATGATCGCGGACGGCTCTGACGTCCGGCCCGGCATCAGCTTTCCTGCCGACGCCGCCGATCCCAGCGCCCTCTTTGCCGAGTTGCATAAGGCGGGAATCGACGTGGTCTGAATTCGCTGTTGAGAACGGCCTTGTCCGGCCCTCTATTTGAGCTGGGCCAGCTTCCCGTCGATGTCGCTGAGCGCCTGCCACAGTGATTCCGTATAGCGTTCGTTGGAGGAAGATTCTATGCGGTGGAGCAGGTAAGCGCGCGAAAGCAGCAGGCTTTGCCGCTCGCGCTCCTTCTCCTTATCACCGGTTCCATTGCCTGCGGATTTCTGTTGGCCGTCTGTCTGTGCGGATTCCTGCTGCGATTCCACTGACTTGCTTTCCCATCCTCGCGCCATACTTCAATTATAGGAAGGATCGCGAGCTGAATCGAACTATTCGTGGCCGGAGTACCTCAATTTATAATCCTGCTGTCCGGCCGCCTCTGGCGGCTCGCGCGCACTCAATGGCAACAAAAACCGATCCATCGCCGGTGGTACGCCGTACCGAGCTGGCTTGCCCTGCCCATTCGCTGAAGATGATGGCCAAAGCCGCGGCCGGCGAGGCCGATGAGGTCGTCTTCGACCTGGAAGACGGCTGTGCTCCCTCGCAGAAAGTCGAGGCGCGCAAGACGGTGATCGAGGCCTTCCGGACTCTCGATTTTCGCGGCAAGATCCGCGCTTTCCGCGCCAATGCCATTGAGACAAAATACTTCTACCGCGACGTGATCGACGTCGTGGAGGCCGCCGGCGCGAACATTGACGTCCTGGTCATTCCCAAGGTTCAGGACGCCGCCGACATCCTCTTTGCCGACCGTCTGCTCACCCAGATCGAGCAGAACATGGGCTGGACTCCGGGCCGCATTCGACTGGAAGCGCTGATCGAGAGCGCCCGCGGCGTGCTCCACGCTGAAGCCATCGCCTGCGCCACCCCGCGCCTGGCGGCGCTGATCTTCGGCGTCCTCGACTACGCCGGCAGCATCGGCGCGCGCGAGCCGGTGCGCGAGCAGTTCGCGCTCTACCACTATCCCAAGGCCAAGACCGTGGCTGCCGCGCGGGCTGCGGGCATTGACGTGATTGACGGCGTCACCTTCCAGTTCCGCGACCTCGCCCTGTGCGAGCAGGATGCACGCAACGCCGCGCGCATGGGCTTCGACGGCAAGTGGGCCATCCACCCCGATCAGGTGCCGGTGATCAACCGCGCCTTCACCCCAACCGCGGAGGAACTGGAGCGGGCGCGCGAGATCCTGGCCGCCTACGAGCGCCAGGACCGCGACGCCGGCGTCGGCGCCTTCGTGTACAAAGACGAAATGGTCGATGCCGCAACTTTGCCCATGGAGCGCAAGAAGCTGGCCATCGCGCGGAAATGCGGACTTAAGTAGAACCGTGATCTGCGCATGTTTGTGTGGCACCTGCACTCCTGCTGGTGCTCTGTCACCCATAGAAGGACAGCCTGCACTACGCGCGCCGACCGACAATGCGGCGCCGAGGCATCTGAATCTGCTGCGTTCTGCTAAGCTTTCTCGTCCTGGCTTAGCCGGTTAATTGCTATTTGCTTCATGCTGCCCGCGGATAAATCCGAGCTTCACCAGCAACTTCGCACCGCTGTCCGCGAGTTATGCCGCAACTACCCCGATGTCTACTGGCGGGAACTGGACCGCCGGCGTGCTTATCCGGAAGAATTCGTGCAGGCACTGACCCGCGCCGGATACATGGCGACATTGATTCCGGAAGAATACGGCGGGGCCGGCATGGGAGTGAGCGAAGCCGCGGCCATCCTTGAAGAAATCCACGGCTCGGGCGCCAATGCCGCAGCCTGTCACGCTCAGATGTACGTAATGGGGACGGTGCTGCGCCACGGCTCCACGGAGCAGAAGAAGAAATATCTGCCGGCGATCGCTCGCGGCGAGCTTCGCCTGCAGGCCTTTGGCGTGAGCGAGCCCACTACCGGGTCCGACACTACGCAGATCAAGACATTAGCCGTGCGCAAGGGCGACAAATATGTCGTCAAGGGCCAGAAGATCTGGATTTCCCGAGCCGAGCACTCCGACCTCATGCTGCTGGTGGCCAGAACTACGCCGCTCGATGCAGTAAAGAAACGGACCGAAGGCCTTTCCACACTGCTGGTGGATCTGCGACAGGCAGCGGGCCACGGCCTGACCATTCGTCCGATTCGCACCATGATGAACCACGCCACCACCGAGATCTTCTTCGACGACGTGGAGGTGCCGGTGGAAAATCTCATCGGCGAAGAAGGCCAGGGTTTCCGTTATCTTCTTGACGGACTCAATGCCGAGCGCATTCTGATTGCCGCCGAGTGCATCGGCGACGGCCGCTGGTTCCTGGAGCGCGCGTGCAGCTACGCGAAAGAGCGCGTGGTCTTCGGCCGCGCTATCGGGCAGAACCAGGGGGTGCAGTTTCCGCTGGCCCGCGCGTACGCCAACGTGGAAGCCGCCGCGCTGATGGTGGCGCAGGCCGCCCAGTTGTTCGACTCTCATCAATCCTGCGGCGCGCAGGCCAACATGGCCAAACTGCTGGCGGCCGACGCATCCTGGGAAGCGGCTAACGCCGCGGTCCAGACCCATGGCGGCTTCGGCTTTGCCGAGGACTACGACATCGAACGCAAGTTCCGCGAGACGCGTCTCTACCAGGTCGCTCCGGTCTCCACCAACCTGATTCTGGCGTACATCGCCGAACACGTGCTGGGGCTGCCGCGATCTTACTAGTCTCGCAAACCTGATTTTGGAGCTGAAATCATGGCCATCAAGACCGGCTGGACAGGAAGGCTGTTTGAGGATTTCGAAGTCGGCGACGTCTACCAGCACCCGCTGGGGCGAACCGTTATCGCCGCCGACAATATCTGGTTCACGCTGCTCACGCAGAACACCAATCCCATTCACTTTGACGCCGCCTACGCCGCCCACACCGAATACGGCAAGCCCCTGGTCGATTCCACCTTCACCCTGGCGTTGGTTACCGGGCAATCGGTGATGGATATCTCGCAGAACGCCATGGCCAACCTGGGCTGGGACGAAGTCCGCCTTCCCAATCCGCTGTTCGAAGGCGACACGGTGTACTCGCGCAGCGAGGTGCTGGAAAAGCGCGAATCAAAATCGCGCCCCAATGTCGGTATCGTCCGCTTCAAGACCACCGGCTACAAGCAGGATGGAACCGTGGTGATCGAGTTCAAGCGGACGGCGATGATCTACCGCCGCGGCCACGTCCCGCAGCATCCTCCGGAACCGCGGCTGGAGAAATCGTAAAGCAAAAAATCAGGCCCGGTCTGGTTCGCCGGGCCTGAAAACTCTCGTGGGGAAAAAGTATTACATGGTGTTGCGCAGCGAGTAACCGAGCGAAACTGCGTAACGCGTCACCCGCGGTCCGGCGAACTCAAAGTTGTTGTGCACCAAATAAATGTGGGCTTCCGGGCGGATAAACACGTTGTGCCAGAAGTAGAAACGCAGCCCGCCTCCGACATGTCCCAGGAAGTGGTTACTGCTGCTGTAGTTGGTGCAGCCGAAGAAGGTGCAGTTGAAGAATCCCTGGTAAAAGCGCAGACTCTCGGCCCCGATGCCGGCCTGCACTTCCGCCTGTGCTTTCTTGCCGATGGGGGGAGCGAATACCGCGTTGAAATCATAAAGAATCGGGCGGTAGGGCTCGCCGAAAACATCCAGGTTCTGGTGGGCCCGCCAGGTTACCTCGCCGCCGACGCCGAGATATTTCTTGATGAACAGAAAATCCCCGCTGAAGCTCGGGTAGCCGCCGCCGCTGATACTCTGCGCCTGGTGGGTTCCGTTGAGAATATCGGTTACGGTGGCATCGCCGGCCGCATTTCCGCCCAACGTGCCATAGCCAAAAGCGATGTCGAACTGCTGAGCGTTAGCAGTGCTGGTAAGGGCAAACAACAGGAAAGAAGCCGCAACAAGCAAAAGTACTTTTTTCAAAGTCACCTCGCATTAAGGCGGGCAGGAAGGGCATCGGGGCTTGCCGGCATCCACCTCACCTGCAAATGTATATCTCGCGATTATCCTCTTTGCGGTGTTGCCCTGTCCATACTCAGAGGGATGCGATCGCATCGCTCTGAGACATGTCCTATCGATTGCTTAACAGATCTTTACAGCCGGCCCTGCTGATATTCTCGAATGTGATTTTTTCCTGCCGCGGAATTCTCTTTGATCTGGACGGAGTGCTGGTTGACTCCACAGGAGCCGTCGCTCGCGTATGGAGGCGCTGGGCGCAGAAGCATGGGCTGCCGGCGAAACTGGTGATTCAGACGGCTCACGGCCGGCGCAGCATTGAGACCATCCGCCTGCTCACGCCTCATCTCGGAGCCGAAAGTGAGAACCGGATCGTTGAAGCCATGGAAATCGCCGACCAGGAGGGCGTGGCCGCGCTGCCCGGCGCGGCGGAGCTTCTACGGGCTGTGCCGCCGGATAGATACTCGATCGTAACCTCGGCCACACGTGCACTGGCGACGGCTCGCATGAGCCACGCCGGACTACCGCTACCCAGACTCTCTGTGACCGCCGACGATGTACGCGAAGGCAAACCCTCGCCGCAACCTTATCTCAAAGGCGCCGCGCTGCTCGGCTTGGCGCCGGGAGATTGCATGGTGTTCGAGGACACACCCGCAGGGGTTGAATCGGCGCATCGGGCTGGAATGCGGTCAATCGCTCTGACCACAACGTTTCCCAAAAACGAGTTGGATGCGGCCAATGCGATTGTGGCTTCATTGGCTGACGTTCGCGCCACAATCGAGCCGCGCTGTATCCATCTCGATGTTAAGGAAGCGGGGAAAGAGAGCTGACGCTGGGAGAGTTTTAAGTCTTAGCTGGCGTGTCGTCGTCAGATGAAACCTTCTTGCGGATCTCGACCACCGGGATTCTTATCCACTGGGCCAGGACCTCCTCGATATCTTCGCGTGTGACAACGGCAGCTTCCACTTTATGCTTTTGCTGCAGCTGACGCAGTCCCTCCCGCTCTTTGCGTTCTTCGGCAGCATAAAAGCGCGCCTTCTCAACTTCACTGTTGGCTATAGCGACTTCCATGCGGTGGACAATGAAGCGAATGCGTTTTTGAACCTCGCGGATTTCGTCCGGTGTGCGAGGAGACTGCGCCAGCGCGTGGGCCGCGGCCTCGTCCAGCAGGTCTATGGCTGCAACGGGCAACGCCCGATCTTTGATGAGTGCACTTGAATAACGCACCGCATCAGAAGGCAGCGATGGGTCAAACGTGACGCCATGGAAGGTCTCGAGGCGCCGTATCCTGGCCGTCACAGCGGCAATTGATTCCGCTTCGGTCATCGCCGGTATCTTGATCGCAGTGAACCAGCGATCCACCCATCCATGTTGTTTGCGAGCATCCCGATGCTGTTCGTCCGTAGCCGAACAGATGCATTGGATCTTTCCATCCGAGATGAGCGCTTTCAGGATTTCACCGCCTGCAGGAAAATCCGCGGGCGGAGTTCCTGCCAGCAGAGGCACGAGATCTTCCAAAAAGAAAATATTAGTGCTTCCCTTCAGCAGCCATTCCGTTGCTGCCCCGCGCCAGCCACCGCGGAGTTGATCTATGTCAAACTCCACCACCCTTTTCTGCTCAAGAAAGGAGGGCACATCGCCTTGGGCAGTTCTGTGGGCCAACCCTTCGACCAGGGCGCGCCTGCCACTGCCCGGGTCCGCAACCAGGATCACGTTCTTCCTGGCGGAGCGCCCCAGGACCTGGATCAATCGGTGCATCTCTTTTTCTCTGCCCAGGAAGGGATCCAGCTTGTTTTCAGAAGCCATGGCAGTAAGATCTCTCCGCAATGGAGAGAGTAATGCGGCAACATCGGTTTTTTCAGTGTCGACGGGGGGGCCCTTCGCAACCTCGGCGCGAACGGCCTCGAGATTCAGGCCGATTTCGACAAGGATTTGAGCCGCGAAACTCTTTTCCTCGCGCAAGAGTCCAAGGAACAGATGTTCGGTGCCGATGTGCTTGTGCGAAAGCCGCTCGGCTTCCTCCGCCGCATAGGCGAGGACACGCCTACATTCGTTGCTCAAGGGAAGGTCGACCGAGGTCTCAATCTTTTCCCTTATGGTAGTTGCCGATTCAATTTTCTTGCGAATAGCGGCCGCCGAGGTAGCTTTCGCGATGAAGCAGTGGGTCAGAGCTTTGTCCTCGCGCAGGATGCCCAGCAGGAGATGCTCGGTCTCGATGTAAGGGCTTCCGAACTGGGAAGCTTCATAGCGGGCAAAGAAAATTACGCGACGGGCTTTTTCTGTGTATCGCTCAAACATAGGCATTGCCCAGGGCGAGGGCGGGAGGCGAGGGATTATTGTAATCCTTTTACATCGCTGCCAGCGCGACTTGAGGCAGGTTCGCCGTGCCTGGGACCAGCGGATAAAAATTGACGGTTCGCACGGCAACGTCAGACTATTGGTGCTTCGATAGAAAACCTAAGGAGATGTCGCATGCAACGAAACGCAAGCGCCCACTGGAGCGGCGGGCTCAAAGACGGCAAGGGCACGATTACCACCGCCAGCGGAGTTCTCAAGAACACACCTTATTCGTTCAGCACTCGTTTTGAATCCCAGCCGGGCACCAACCCGGAAGAACTGATCGCCGCGGCCCACGCCGGGTGCTTCACCATGGCGCTCTCGGCGCAGCTGGGCAACGCCGGAATAACCGCGCAGGCTCTCGATACCACGGCCACGGTCACGCTGGAGAAGCTGGAGTCGGGGTTCGCCGTCACCTCGGTTCACCTGCTACTGAAGGCCACGATTCCCGGCGTCGACAAAGCCAAGTTCGATCAGGCAGCGAAGAACGCCAAAGAGGGCTGCCCGATCTCCAAGCTCCTGAACACCAAGATCACTCTGGATGCGCAACTGGTGAGCTGAGAGTTGAAGATTTAAGAGGCCGCCGAGGCCTGGCGATTGGTGAACTCCACCAGGGCGTCGAGCTTCTTGCGCGCGGCGCCGGAGTCGATGGATTGCGCGGCCTGGGGCATGGCCTCAGCCAGTGAATCGGCGCGGCCGGCGGCCACCAGCGCGGCCGCGGCGTTCATCAGCACCACGTCGCGCCGGGGCGATTTCTTCCCGCCCAGGATCTCGCGGATGATGGCAGCGTTGGTGTGCAGGTCGCCGCCGCTGATGGCGCTCAGCGGGGCCGGCTCCAGCCCGAACTGCTCCGGCGTGACCTCATAGACGCGCACCCACTCGCCGCGGACCTCGCCGATCTTGGTCGAGCCGCTGATGGAGATCTCGTCGAGGCCGTCGGCGCCGTGCACCACCAGGGCGCGATGCAGGCCGAGCATCTTCAAGGCCTGGGCCAGCTTTTCCACCAGGTCTAACGAGTAGACGCCCACCACCTGGGCCGACGCCCGCGCCGGGTTGGTGAGCGGCCCCAGCAGGTTGAAGACACTCCGCAGCGGCTTCAGGTCTCGGCGCGCCGGCTGCACGTATCTGGTCGCGGTGTGCATGGCCGGAGCCAGCATGAAAGCAATCCCCACCTCGCGCAGGCAGTCGCCCAGGCGGTTGATGGGCAGGCTGATGTTGACTCCCAGGGCTTCCATCACGTCGGCTGAGCCGCATTTTGAAGTGATGCCGCGATTGCCGTGCTTGGCTACGCGCACTCCGGCGCCGGCTATGGTCAGGGCCGAAGCCGTGGAAATGTTGAAAGTATCGCTGGCGTCGCCGCCGGTGCCGCAGGTGTCGACCAGGGCGTCGCGCTCCGTACCGCTCAAGTCGAGCGCAGTACCGTCAGAGCTACTGATGGGCGCCGCGGCGGCGCGGATAGCCTCGGCAAAGCCCACGATCTCCTCTACTGTCTCGCCCTTCATATGCAGCGCCACCAGCAGCGCGGCGATCTGCGCGTCAGTAGCTTTGCCGGAAAGCAGCTCGTCCATGACGGCGCGCGCCTCCGCCCGGCTGAGCGAGCCGCGATGGTGCGCGATCTTATGGAGGGCTTCGGTCAACATGCTGATTGCTTGGAAGGATTATAAGAGATCGCTTCAAGGCCGTTCTGCCGATTCCGTGCGATCGCGACGATCGCGGCGATCACGGCGATTCTCTCCGTTTGCCCATTTCCTCGCTCGTCCTTTAGAATCACTGGTTCCCTTCAGCGCTTCGGCGCCAAAAGCAGAACCAGCCAGCATGAAAATTCACGAATATCAGGCCAAAACCATCCTTGCGAAGTACGGCGTGGCTGTGCCCCGCGGCGAGATGGCGCTGACCCGCGCCGAAGCGGAAAAAGCCGCGCACAAGCTCTTTGCCGAGGGCGCCAAAGGCGTGGTGGTAAAGGCGCAGATTCATGCCGGCGGCCGCGGCAAAGGCGGCGGCGTGAAGGTGGCCAAGAACCTGGAAGAGGCCAAGGCCTGGGCCGACAAGATTCTGGGCATGCGCCTGGTCACGCACCAGACCGGACCGGAAGGCAAGATCGTCCAGCGGTTGCTGATCGAAGAAACGCTGCCTATCGAGCGCGAATTGTACCTCGGCATCGTAGTGGATCGGGCCACGGCTCGCCCGGTGTTTATGGCGTCAGCCGCCGGGGGAATGGAGATTGAAGAGGTCGCCGCCAAGGACCCCAAGGCCATCCTGAAAGAAGCTATCGATCCCACCATCGGCTTTCAGGCTTTCCACGCACGCAAGCTGGCTTTCGGCCTGGGATTGAAAGGCGAACAGATCAACGAAGCGGTACGCTTCATGACCGGCCTCTACCGCGCCTTTATCGATACCGACGCCTCGCTGCTGGAGATCAATCCGTTTATCACTACGACCGACGGACGGCTGTTTGCTCTCGACGCCAAGGTCAACTTCGACGACAACGGCCTCTTCCGCCACAAGGAGCTCAAGGAGCTGCGCGACATCAACGAAGAAGATCCGCTTGAGGTCGAGGCTTCCAAGTACAACCTGAACTACATCAAGCTTGACGGCAACATCGCCTGCCTGGTGAACGGCGCCGGGCTGGCCATGGCCACCATGGACATCATCAAGTACGCGGGCGGGTCGCCGGCCAACTTTCTGGATGTCGGCGGCGGCGCCAACGCGGAGCAGATTCGCCACGCCTTCGAGATCCTGCTCAGCGACAAGCATGTGCGCGCGATATTGATCAACATCTTCGGCGGCATTCTGCGCGTGGACATGCTGGCCGGCGGCGTAGTCGAAGCCGCCAGGGCCACGAATCTGAAGCTGCCCCTAGTGCTGCGCCTGGAAGGAACCAACGTGGAGCAGGGCCGCGAGATCCTGAGAAACTCGGGACTGAACTTCATCGTAGCCAGCGACATGAAGGACGCGGCGGAGAAGGTAGTGAGAGCTGCTAGCTACTAGCTACTGGCTTCTAGCTAAGGCGAGCTAGTGGACGAACTGAGCGAACCGAAATCCGAGGAAACAAGATTTTGCCGGCTAGCAGCTAGAAGCTAGCAGCAGCTGAAGCAATGGCTATACTTGCAGACAAATCGACTCGCCTCCTGATCCAGGGCATCACCGGACGCGAAGGCACCTTCCACGCCAAGGCGGGCGCGGCTTACGGCACCAACATTGTCGGGGGCGTGACGCCGGGCAAAGGGGGCACCACGCACGAAGGCTGGCCGGTGTTCAACACCGTGGCCGAAGCCAAAGAGAAGACCGGCGCCAACGCCACCATTATTTTTGTTCCGCCCGCGTTCGCGGCCGACGCGCTGCTGGAGGCCATCGACGCCGAAGTTCCGCTTATCGTCTCCATCACCGAAGGCATTCCCGTACTCGACATGGTGCGCGCCTACGAATATCTAACGGTCAAGGGCAAGTCGCGGCTGATCGGCCCCAACTGCCCGGGGATCATCTCGCCGGGCAAGTGCAAGATCGGCATCATGCCCGGCCACATCCACAAGGAAGGCCACATCGGCATCGTCTCGCGCTCGGGAACGCTGACCTACGAAGCCGTCTTCCAGCTCACGCAGCGCGGCATCGGGCAATCGACAGCCATTGGCATCGGCGGCGACCCCATCATCGGCACCAACTTCATCGACGCGCTGGAGCTGTTCAACCAGGATCCGGAAACCGAAGCCATCATCATGATCGGCGAGATCGGCGGCAACGCGGAAGAAAACGCCGCGGCGTACATCAAGAAGAACGTGAAAAAGCCGGTGGTCTCGTTCATCGCCGGGCAGACGGCGCCTCCGGGACGCCGCATGGGCCACGCCGGAGCCATCATCTCCGGCGGCAGCGGCACCGCGGCGGAAAAGATCAAGGCGCTGGAGAGCGCGGGGATCGCGGTGGCCAAATCGCCGGCCATGATGGCGCAGACACTGCTGGACAGGATCGGCGCTAAAGTCTGAACCGACACGGTCGAAATCAAGCTAAACAGGAGCTATCGAAGAGGAATGCAAACTTTGCAACGCACTTTTTCCATCATTAAACCCGACGCCGTGGCCAAGGGCGCGACCGGCGACATCCTGCGCATGATCCAGGAAAAAGGTTTCCGCATTATCGGCATGAAGATGCTGGAGATCAGCAAGCATCAGGCCGAGGGCTTCTACGCCGTCCACGCCAGCCGTCCGTTCTTCGATTCCTTGACTACCTTCATGTCCAGCGGTCCGATTGTGGTGCTGGCGCTGGAGAAGGAAAACGCCATCGCCGATCTGCGCAAGCTGATGGGCGCTACCAATCCGGCCAACGCCGAGGCCGGCACGGTGCGCAAGAAGTGGGCGGACTCCATCGAGCAGAACGCCATCCATGGCTCCGACGCCGACGATACCGCGCGCTTCGAACTGAGTTACTTTTTCGCCGGATACGAACTCACCCGGTAGGCTGTGCCTGGGATGGGAAGAGCCCCACTCTTCCCGGTTCGCGAGGAACTTATGCCGCACATTCAGATCACCATGCTCAAAGGACGCACCACCGAGCAGAAACGCAAGATCGTCGAGCGCCTGACCGATACCATGGTGGAAGAGGCCAAGACCAGCAAAGAGGCGGTGGTGGTGACGATCATCGAGGTGGAGCGGGAAGACTACGCCAGCGGCGGCGTCCTGATGGCAGACCGAAAATAGAAGGCGCCGGTTTTCCTTTGTTCATCCATTCCATGAATGCTATCCAGCCGCGCCGCGTGCACAGAGGGTATTTCTCTGAACCATCCGATTTGAATATTTGCCAGACATCGCACCGGCTTTCCCAAAATGGAACTATCCGGCTGTCCGACTAACTATACTTTTGTCAATAGATATTTTTAGTTCATTATCTATCTAGCTATCATTTTAGATATTAGTACTATCTGTCCACTGTACTTATTCCATGCAGTATCTAGTTCAATCCAAGCTAGAATCCCCCCTCTTACTCTGAGTATTTTCCAAGGAAAAAACTGAACGATCCCTGCCAACCCCACGAGGAGCCCTTATGTTTATGATTGCTCGCGGTACTCTGGCCATCGCAGTAAGAACCGGCCGCAACCAAAAACTATTACCCACAGCCGCTCTCCGCGGGCTAGTCGTATGTTTATTTTTCCTGGCGGCCGCCTGGACACAGGCCCAAAAGCCGGCTCCCTCGCCTCTGCCGCAATCCGACAAGATCATCGTGAAACTCAAGCCTTCTCTCGCCCACGCCGTGGAAGCGGACCTCTCGTCGACGGTCCCTCTGCAGGAGATGCATGTTGATACCGGGAAAGCGGGAAATCCTGACGTTCAGAGTTTTATGCAGAGGCATTCGCTGCACCGGCTGTCGCCTTTATTTCCCCAGATCATCCGCCAGCGGCAGAAGCACGGCTGGTCTGACGCCCAGTACGCGGACCATCTCCACCAGCGCTTCGCGCAGCGCGCGCACCGGCACGCGCACGGTGGTGTCGTACCCGAAGTATCGCGGTCTTATGTCCTCGACCTGGGTCCGCTTTCACCGGCGCAGAGAGCACAGATGGTAAAGCTCCTGCAGGCCGATAGCGACGTGGAATTCGCCGAAGCCGAACACACGTTGTCCAAGGTCGATCTGCCCAATGATCCATTCCTCAGCTCCAGTGGGAGCTGGGGACAGCCCTACCAGGACCTGTGGGGCCTCTACGCGATCGGCGCCCCAACTGCGTGGAACACCGCCCAGGGAGATGGTGTGATCGTGGCCGTGGTTGATACCGGCCTGGATTACAACCATCCTGATCTTGCCGCCAACGTGTGGACCAACGTAAACGAGATTCCCGGCAACTTTTTCGACGATGACGGCAATGGCTTCATTGACGACGTTCGCGGCTGGAATTTTGCCTACGGCAACAACGATCCTATCGATGATAACGGGCATGGCACCCATGTGGCGGGCACTGTCGCAGCTGTCGGCAACAACAGCATCGGCGTGATCGGCGTTGCCTGGCACGCCCAGGTCATGGCGGTAAAGGCGCTGGATTTCAACGGCAATGGATTTGACTCCAGCATTGCTCCGGCGATCATCTATGCCGTCAGCAATGGCGCGGACATCATCAATGCCTCGTGGGGGCTGGAGGGGACAGACCAGACGATCGAAGAAGCAATCCAATTTGCCGACGCACTGGGAGTGGTGTTTGTGGCGGCGGCAGGCAATTCCAGCGAAGACGCCATGAATTTCTTTCCAGCCAGCTCGCCCGAGGCTATTACCGTGGCATCCGAAGATCCGTTCGGAAATTTCTCCTTCTTTTCGAACTTTGGATCCAAGATCGACGCCACGGCCCCGGGGGAGAACATTCTCTCGCTTCAGGCAGCCAATACCTTTCTAGCTTTTCCAGTAATCCCTGGCTACGGGCTCTTGAATGGTACGAGCATGGCTGCACCGCATGTTTCCGGCGTCGCTGCCCTGCTCTTGTCGCAGAACCCGCCTTATTCAACAGAGCAGGTACGCCTGATCATTCACGCGTCGGACACCCCCAATCAATTCGGCGATACCAGATTTGGCTTTGGGTCATTGAATGCCGCGGTAGCCGTAACAATTGTTAACCCTCTGGACGTGAAAATTACTGGAGTGCAGTTCGGGGCAACTGCTTCCGCTCCGATCACGATTCTAGGCTTCGCCCAAGGTACCGGGTTCTCAAACTATTTATTGGAGTTCGGGCAAGGCGCACAGCCTTTCTTCTGGACACCATTCTTCAGCAGCGTGACCCCCGCATCGGGAATACTGGGCCAACTGGATCCCAGCAACTTGTTTAGCGGCATTTATTCGGTCCGGCTCACCGCGTTTAACAACAACGGAAACGCCTTTGTCGATCGCACACAATTCACAGTGACTTTCGCGCAGATCACGAACCCTCCAATGATCCCATCCACCTACAAGCCAGGATTTTCATTGCCGATCATTGGAACGGCGGACATACCCGGCTTTCAGAACTTTACGATTCAGTGGGCCGGGCAGGACGGGGTAATGCAAACGGCAGGCATAACGCTTACTAATGGGGGGAACTCTCCCGTTGACAGTGCCCAACTCGCGACCTGGGATACCTCGGGAATTACTCAGGCCGGCTTCTACCTGATTTTGCTGACTGTGAACGGCACGCACACTGAGCAGGCGAGCACAAATATCTGCCTTGAGCCCGATCTACTCTCATCGGGCTGGCCGGTCTTTCTCGATCAGGGGCCATGTCTTGAATGCCCGGTAGTACCGGCCCTCAATCCGGATGGAACCAACCGACTGTTGGTAGGAACTTCCAGTTTCGGATCAACTGTGCCCGCCGCCCTGTGGACGCTCCATGCGGACGGATCTTCACAGAAAACCGCGCTGAACTCGTTTGGAACTTTGCATCAGCCCTCGGCTGGCAGCCTTAGCGGTCTTCCCGGGGATGACGCCGTGGTTGTCGACTTCAACGTGGTCGACGCGTTTCATCCCGATGGCACCCTCGATGTCTTCAGTCCAAATGCCGATGTTTTTCTCACCAATTCCGTGCTGGTGCTCGCGGATCTGAATAATGACTTTCAGCTGGAAAGCATCCAGGTCGGCACCAACCTTGCGGGCAACGCGGCGTATTTGTTTGCATGGCAGCCAGACGGACAACAGGTAAACGGATTTCCCATTGCGTTGCAGGAAAACAACAACTTATATGGCATTTTCAACCTGACCCGAGTCATTGCGGGAGATTTCGCGGGCGATGGATCCAAGGAGGTGCTGGTCATTGAGGGACTCACTTCGACCACCTACGGCCTGAGCCTCTTCAATCATGACGGAACACGCAAGCCGTTCAATACGCCAATCCTCACAGGAGTGCCTGCGGCGATGGCTGCTGCCGACCTGGATCACAACGGCAAGCTTGAGACTATCCTGGTAAGCCACAGCGATTTTCTCGGAACGCAGGCGACGGTTCACGTCTTCCAGTCCGACGGTTCAGAGCGAGCGGGTTGGCCGGTGGACATAACAGCTTCTCATTCGAGCTTCTACAGTTTTTCAGGCATCGCGGTCGGTGACCTCAATCGCGATGGGCATGAAGAGATAGTGCTATCCAACGGTTCCGGACTGTATGTCTTCAATACAGATGGAACGCTGTTCTCCAGCGCCTGGCCAGTTCCCATGGTGAATACAACAACTTATTTGCGACCCTTGATAGCGGACATCAACGGCGATGGGTTTCCGGAGATCGTGGTTCCGTTCGATGACTTTAACTCCCTCAGCCTACAGCTTCGCGCCTTTGGTCGCGACGCGAGCATAGTGAAAACATGGGTGCTCACCGGCAGCAATAATATGCCCAACATTTTCGATGCTGCGATCGCCATAGGGGACTTCAATCAGGACGGAAGTACAGCCATCGCGGCGTCATGCAGGCTGCAGCCGCCTCCGAATCCGAATCAGTTCGTCGTTCCCGGCATGGTAACAATCCTCGATACGCCTGCTCCTTTCGTCGCAGCCAACAACGATTGGCCGCTGGTCCTGCAAAACTCGCGGAACAATCCTGTGCTTCTGCGGCCGGTCGCTTCGACCCTTACCGTAGCCCTCACTGCGGGCGCCAATCCTTCCGTTGTTGGCGACGCGCTGACCTTCACCGCCACACTCAGCGCGGCCGGGAACGGCTCGGTCCAATTCCTCGACAGCGGTACGCCCATCTCCAGCGCGCTCGCTTTGAGCAACGGAACAGCATCTTTTACTACCTCCAGCCTTGCACTGGGAACTCAGACCATTACCGCTCGCTATACCGGCGACAACCAGCACAGCGCGGTAGTCAGTCCGGCTTTAACTCAGAATATCGTCAAGGGAAATTCCAGCATTGCGGTGGCGCTCACCGGCGGGACCAATCCCGCCCTTGTCGGCGATACGCTCACCTTTACGGCTACCGTGGCCCCGGCTGCGGCGACCGGAACGGTAGTCTTCTTTGACGGCGCCACGGAAATCTCCGGTAGCCTGCCCTTAAACGCTGGGTCGGTGAGTTTCACTACGTCGACTCTGGCGTTCGGCACTCACTCCATCAGCGCTCAATATACCAGCGACAACAACTACAACGGATCCACATCCAGCCCGTGGGTGCAGACCGTCAACAATCCCAAAGCCGATACCTCTGTCGCTGTGGCCCTGCTGACGGGTACGAATCCGTCTATGTTCGGCTCCACGCTCACCTTCTCCGCAACGGTTTCCTCGTCCTCTGCCACCGGGACGGTAACCTTCTTTGATGGAAGCGTTCCTCTCTCCAGCGCCCCGCTGAGCAGCGGCACAGCGAGCTTCACGACCTCTATTCTCGGCGCGGGGAGCCACTCCATCACCGCCCAGTACAGCGGCGATGCCAATTTCAACGGCTCGACCTCGGCCGCGTTTATCGAGAACGTAGCCAAGGCGGGCACCCAAGTGGAGCTGGAACTCGCGGTCGGCGACACTGCCTTTGTAGTTGGAACGACGCTGAGCTTCCAGGCGACGGTCTCACCCAACACCGCAACCGGATCCATGACCTTCTTCGACGGAACCACAATGATCGCCGGACCCATTCCGCTGACCAACGGCTCCGCAACCTTCACCACGTCCACGCTGAGCGTGGGATCGCATTCGATCCGGGCGCAGTACAGCGGCGACGCCAACTACGTGGGCTCAACTTCACCCGCGCATCCCTTGTCCATTAAACAACCCTAGCCTCTCGAAACTTCAAAGGGAGCCCTGACGGGCCCCCTCTTTTTTCTAAATTTTTTGAAAGCAGGCAGATCGGGCCGGATACACAGCAGATGGCCAGAGCTTTGGAGATGGAGATTTCTCGTGATTACCGGCTGGGTAGGTCGAGATTGGAGAACTAGCGATTCGTGACTGGACCATGGTCAAGAGACCCACCCTTTGCTGCGAGCGCAAGGACCAAGGGCGCGCTCTCCGCAAAGAGGGGCCGCCCCAGTATGGTGAGGGATAAAAAAAGCGTGGGAAAGATGGGCCACCCGGCCTCTGTCGCCAGCAAGCGGGGCAGTGAGTCTCTCGAACGAGAATCTCTCAACCGAGAAACATCAGTGGTTCTCTTGAAGCGGTTGGCCTGTACCGCCACGGCTATTCGGATTCAGCATTGAAAGTATCCGACGGACAAGCGGCTTGTACTCTCCGTTCCCACCACTAGTACTGCTGAGCGCAATGATGCCAGTTTTGGTGGATTCGTCAAACTCGTAGGCAGCTACATAACCGCGCCTTAATCCACCGTGTCCAAGAACGACCATGTGTCCGTCTTCGTTTCTGACGGCGCTGAATCCAACGCCGTCGCCGTACAGCAAGTCAGCATCGGAAGCAACGAGTCCTGTGAAGGCAGATTCCAGAATCTCCGGCTTGAGAACAGAATCAGGACCATAACCGAGCTGGAAGCGCATGAGCTTGGCCAGGTCTGGCACCGTTGAAAGTAGCCCACCCACGGGGGTCCAGTACCCCTGGTGCCCATTCTGTTGTTGCGGGAAATCTGGGTCAATCTTTTCCTCCCCGAGGTAATAGCCTTTGGCAACTCGTGGAGCCAGATCAGGTGTTACGAAAAAGCTTGTGCTGGTCATACCGAGAGGCTTCAGAATCTCTTCCTGTATATAGTCAAGATAAAGTCTGCCTGCCGCCCGTTCGAGCGCGGCACCAAGAATGGAATAACTAATATTGGAGTACAGCCTGCGAGTCCCCGGCTCGTATGCGTACGCTGTGCGAGGGAGTGCTGCTATCAACTGCTTCTGCCATTCGGATGGAGGTCCCATGGCATAAGGGTCTCCGACTGTGGACGTCGTAGCCGGCAATCCTGCGCTCATGGTGGCGAGTTGGATGAGTGTTATGGGCGGCGACCACGGATATTTCCTGGGGATCAAGTTGATTTCGGGAAAATACCTCTCGACGGGATCGGTGAGATGAACTTTTCCTCGATCGACGAGTTGCAGAAGCATCAGCCCCGTAAAGATTTTCGTGACAGAACCAATCCCGTAGACTGTGGTCTCTGTTGCTGGAATATTGTGCCGCTGATCAATAAAACCGTAGCTCTTCGTCCACACCAGTCGTCCCTCTTTGATCAGCCCCACAGTCAACGCCCCTGCCTTATCCTTGGTGAATTCTTGATTGAACATCTGATCAATGACTGAGGTTCTAAGGAGATCTGGCAATGGTGGCTTCGATTGAGAATGACTCACCGGGCCGGATGCTGTCGCCAACAATTGCAGCAACAGAAGGCTCCTCCACTGAGGCCACTTGCACAAACTCATAAATAACAGATCCTTCGCACCAGAAATCACAGATTGGGGCGTCCCGCGGAGTTAGTTTACCCTGCGCGAGGCACTCATAAAGGGCAACTGGACGAGGTGTCCGGGACAGGGGCTAAAGCCCGCGGATTCAAAAAAGAGGCGCTTTCGCGGCCATGAATGGCCGCTCTTCCACGGAGACGCCTTTCGGCAACGACTATGAGTTAGACGCGGCAGTGCCGCGTCTCTACGTCGGGATTCTTTTCATTTCAAAAATCCAGGACCTGTCCCCGATTTATGCGTTCCACCGGACAACGAAAATATCAGAAAACGTTGCGCGGGTCAGGTTTGCCGGCGATCGATTGCTGAAGGACGGACTGACTGATATTCAGCGGATGACGGTGTTAGTCGCCGGCTGCAAGGAAACTTCAAGGGAAAACTCTTTACCGGGCGGCAATTCAGGAATCTGGATCGGCCTGGAGCTTTCGTAACCCTCGGCGCTCACGGTAAGGGTCAGCGCGGTCAAGGAGGGAACGGCCACGCTTCTGGTTCCACCGAAGTACGCGCCTTCCTCTTTATTCCTTGCTTTCAAGAATTGCAGGTTCGGGGTAAGTGAGCGGCCGGTAACTGCATCTCGCACGGAAAGCGTCACGCGCGCGGCCCTGGGGCCTACCGGCAGCTCGACAAACTGGCATTCGCCCTGCATGGACGCGACAATTGTGACTTTGACGATTTCGCTGTTCTCTACTTTGTCCCAGCTCCAGATGTACTCGCCGGCTCCGGCTCGGCGGCCGGTGGAGGATGGTTCACTCTCCACGAATATGGCGTAGAGGGTGGGTTGAATTTCTCCGATCTTGAACTTGCCTTTCTCGCCGGTCCGGCCCTGCGGCAACACGTCCCGAAACGTGCCATCGAGCGGATTGAGCGTTACCCTGAGGCCGGGCACGGGGGCGCCGGTATTGTCGAGCGCAATGCCCTCAAGACACCCCACCCCGATGGGCTCCAGTTCAAAACTGAATTCGCGCAGCTCGCGGGGCTGCAAAGGGTCGACGGAAAAGTGAGCGCGCTTGAAGCCGTTCGCCCCGATCTCAAGATCAAGGCCGATCAGGGAAGGGACATCCAGCGGCTGCCCGGGTTGAACGATCGACGACAGGCGCTGGCCCTGCCGGGAAGAGCGACCTAAGCTTACCCAGACTATACCGAGCGGCTTGCCGGCTCCGGTTCCGTTCAGATTGAGTTTGGCTGCCGGCGATCCCACATCCACGAGGACGTCGGCACAGGGTCCTGAGCCCGACAAGGACACCTCAGGCGGAGGCACATTGCGAAACAAGCCCGAGTCGCGAAATATATAACCGGCAGCCTGGTCCTGTGCGTAGACCTTGTACTTTCCCTCCGCCAGGCCGCCGATTTCAAATTCGCCGTTCTTGCCGGTGGCTACTTCGGAGCTCACGCGCGGAGGCCTGATGGAGACCGCTTGAACACCGATGCCAACCACGGGGCTGCCATCGCCGTCCACCACCATCCCAGTCACGCAACTCTGGCTTTGACCGGCCGCCGCGGAACAGCAGACAGAAGAAATCAACACCCAGCGCAGCGCCGCATGCCGCAGACATTGCCGCCGTCTAAACATTGTGAAATCCGGGCAGTGCAACACGATAAGGGAACGGGGGAGCGAACCAGGTTTTGCGTGGTTTTTTGGGGGGCGACAAAGCCACAGCCGGGGGCGGCTGTGCCACACGGCCTGCTCCACCCGAAACAGCGCAGGGGCTAAAGCCCGGTATCTTTTTCAATCTCTTTCGCGGCTCTAAAGAGCCGCTCTTCCACCAGAGAGAATCGGGGATCGGTGCATCGGGCGACACCCGATCCCTCGCCAGGAGTGCCTGTGCCGCACGACGATTTTACGGAGCACAGGCAGGAGTGCCTGTGCCACACGATAGCCGCGAAGCGCCGATAGGACGAAAGAAGTAGTACGAGGCGCGCGCCGGCCTACTTCGCACTTGACGTAATAACGATGATGTGGTGAAATGATGGCGGCTGGTAGTATTTAGTACTTAATATTTAGTTGTTAGCAAGAGCGGAAACGCCGGCTGCCCCAGGGCGGCCTGCGGGTTTGGTAATCGGGTAATTTGGCAAATGGAAAGACCAAAGAGCCGCACAAGGCGGACTGTTCGGGAAGATCTTTGACAAATTAGCGCTCAGCATTCAGCATCCAGGGCAAGCTGGGACCTCCAGCTCAGCATTCACCCAGACCCGGGAACCACAAGATGTTGGGGTCGGCTAGCTACTTCTTGATAAACCAATCCCCAGATATTGGGTTTGGACGGAAGGCCGGCAAGCTAAGTCCTTTGTAATCCTAGCGGCTGGCAGGAGAGTGGAGCGCTCCGGCAGGCCTTCCCCGGGGATCACCGGGGATGAAGTGGGATCCATCCCAAGGGGGCAGGGGGGTCGGCTGAGATCTGGTGATCCTGGTGATCGGATGACCACCCCAGCCCACGCAAACCGGCGGTCCGGGGGCGCCGGGTGATCCGGTGATCGGAAAGGCGGGAAGAATCGCCGTGATCCGGTGATCGGCTGGGCGCCGGTGGAACGGCGGGCTCTACTCCAGGACCTGGAAGAAGTCGCGGGTTCGCGATTCCACGATGGTATCGAGGCCGCCGCGGACATATTGCTTGAAGTGGGCTGACTCGCGATGCGCATCCATCGCCGCCTGATCTTTGTACTGCTCGTAGATAAGAAACTTGCGCGGATTCTCCGTGGACTGGTGGGTGAGGTACATCAGGCAGCCGGGCTCGCGGCGCGAGTTTTCCTGCAGGGCGTGCAGGTAGTCTTTGCACCTGGCTTCGGCGCCGGCCTTCACCAGCATGTCGACCTTGAGAACGATCATTTCGCCCTCGCGATGCGGTCGTTCTTCCTGGAGGACGACGCCATCATCTCTTCGGCAAATTCCCCGATCACGATAGTCTGATCGCGATCGGGGCCGGTGGAAACCATCCCGACGCGGGCTCCGCTCTCGCTTTCGAGGAATTGCAGGTACTCCTTGGCCTGTTTGGGAAGTTTCTCGAAGGTGGTGATACCGGCGGTGGATTTCCGCCATCCCGGCATTTTGTGGTAGACGCAGTGCACCTGGTCAAAGCCGGTGGCCAGCGCGGGAACGGAATCGCTCTTTTTGCCGTTGATCTTGTACCCGACGCAGACCGGAATCTCTTCCAGTTCGTCGAGGACATCCAGCTTGGTCACCACCCACCAGTTCACGCCGTTGATCATCTGGGCATAGCGCAGCAGGGGCAGGTCTACCCAGCCGCAGCGCCGCGGGCGTCCGGTAACCGCGCCGAACTCGTTGCCGCGAGCGCGAAGCTGCTCGGCGATCTCGCCCTGAATCTCAGTGGGAAACGGCCCGCCGCCCACGCGCGTGCAGTAGGCCTTGGTCACGCCCACCACGCAGGAGATGGCGTTCGGCGGCACTCCTGTGCCGGTGGCCGCGCCGCCTGAAGTCGCGCTGGAGGAAGTGACAAAGGGATAAGTCCCGTGGTCGATGTCGAGCATCGTGCCCTGCGCGCCCTCGAACATTACCGGCTCGCCTTCAGCCAGCGCCCGGTTGAGCAGCACGGCGGTATCGGTGACGAAAGGCGCAATTTGTTCGGCGGCCGAGGCGTACTCGCGGTACATGCTGTCGGCATCCAGAGGTTCGGAGTTGAACAGCGCATGAGCGATCATGTTCTTCTCGCGGACGGCATTCTCGATGGTGCTGCGCAGCAGGTGGGAGTCCAGCAGGTCAGCCACACGCAGTCCGCGGCGCCCCATCTTGTCTTCGTACGCCGGCCCGATGCCGCGCGAGGTAGTGCCGATCTTGACGCGTCCCGGCGCGTTTTCGGCGCCCATCTCGATCATGCGATGGTAAGGCAGAATGACCTGCGCGCGGTTGGAGACGAACAGGCTGTGGTCGACCTTGACGCCCGCCTGGCGCAGCATGGCAATTTCTTTGAGCAGCGCCAGAGGATCCAGCACCACGCCGTTGCCGATCACCGACCGGCAGCTCTGGCGCAACACGCCGCACGGCACCAGCTGCAGCACAAAGCGCTTGCCGCCGATGATGACCGTATGTCCGGCGTTGTGGCCGCCGGCATAGCGCGCTACCACCGAGAAATGGTGGGAGAGCACGTCGACGATCTTGCCTTTGCCTTCGTCGCCCCACTGGGCGCCGACTATCACCGCAGCCTTGCCCTGCTTCACGCTTTTGCACACTCCTCGCCCGCAGGTGGATTTTTCAAAAAACTGAGTGGGAAACCTGGACGGGTAAGCTAGTTACTTTTAGATTTTACCAGAGATGCGGTTCCGATGATGGCATGAGCCAGTCGCATTACGATCTGGGTCGCGCGCTCATTTGATGTCGCTCACGCGCGTCTCGCTGATCTTTTTCCCGGATTCAAGATCTGCCGCCATCCATTTTTGGGCGCGCACATCCGCAGCGTGACAGTGATCACAGTCAAGTCACGGTAAAGTTCTGAGAATTACGCCGACAGGGAGCACGAGGATGCTGGAAAACATCCGAAGATTGTTGCAGGCGCTCCGGAACGAACGCGAGTTCTTCCTGGCGGGCGGTTATGGCTTGAAGTTCCGCGGCAAGTGGCGGCCTACGCTCCTGATCCGCGACTCTCCTCTGTGCACCGATAACAGCAATGCCGGAGCGCTCAGTCCCTGCGCCGAGTGTCCGCTGTTGCTCCTGGTGCCGCACCACAAGCGGAATGACACCATCCCTTGCCATCACATTGCACTCGACGCGCAGGGACTGACCATCGCCCAGATCTACGAGACCGGCTCCCAGCAGGAGCTTGACCGGCGTTATTTAAGTTGGTTAGGCGCGGTCATTGAGGGCCTGGAACACCAGCGCGAGATCGCATGACGAAATGGCAAGACACAATACAAATGGTCACAGGGCCACACTAAAGCAAAAGCAGGCGGATATCAGGCCAGTGGCAACGCAGGGCCCGGACATTTTGCCCGTCGGGCATGGTGTGAATTTCTGAACCCACCACCTTCGCCCCAGCCCTCTCGTAGAACCGGAGAGCGCGTTGGTTTTGTTCGACTACCCAGAGATACATGCCATCAGGAAATCCCTCGGCCATCAGGCGGCGGGCGACCTCAGAAAGCAGGCGTCTGCCCAGGCCCCGACCGGTAAGTTTTGGCTGCACGTGCAGGTTGTCGACGTAGGAGCCAAAGATCGCGTGGTCAGCCGGAAACACACAGGCGAAGCCTTCGATCTGACCGGCGCTTTCCGCCAGCAGAACAAAAAAACCTCGGCTTTCGGCTCCCGAGAACCTTGCGTTCCAGGCCGCAGCCCGTTCCTGATGGACCTGGTGATCGAGAAAGTCGTCAGAGAATGTTCCGCGGTACGCTGAGCGCCAGCTCTCGGCGTGCAGGTGGGCGATAGCATCGGCGTCTTCGGCAGTGGCGTCGCGGAACGACATGAAGGTCTCAAGAGGATAGACAACCGCCGGCGATCAATGGTGAGCAGGCCGGGAGACGTTCAGAACCAGCTATTCGTAGCGCAGGCGATCATGGGATCGACGCGCACTCTACGTGCTGGAACGTAGCAGGCGATGACGGTCATGCAAGTAGTACAGCCGCACCCACCCGGCGGCGACGACGAAGCGTAGTATGCTTAGCTTGGGTCGGGGCAAGGCGCAAGCTGCAAATCAAATCAGTACGGCCAAGGATGTCGGGAATGCTGCCTTTCAAACTCGTGTACACCGATGGCTACTATCTACCGCTGGGAAGTCACGTCTTCCCTGCGCAAAAATATCGCATGATCCACAAGCGCCTGCTGGAGACGGAGGTTGCCGCTCCTGACGACTTCGTCACCCCGCAGCCGGCCCATGACGAAGACGTCATGCTGGTGCATACGCGTGAATATGTCCAGAAGCTGAAGAACGGCACTCTGACTGCCCAGGAAGAGATGCAGATGGAGGTTCCTTATTCGCCCGAACTGGTCAAGGCCTTCTGGCTGGCAGCGGGCGGTTCCATCCTGGCCGCCGATCTCGCGCTGCGTAATGGCGTGGCGGTCAACATCGGCGGCGGTTTTCATCACGCCTTTCCCGATCACGGAGAAGGCTTCTGCGTGGTCAACGACGTGGCTGTGGCCATCAAGCGCATGCACCACGAGGGTAAGATCACGCGTGCCATGACCGTGGACCTCGACGTCCACAACGGCAACGGGACCGCCGCCATCTTTCCTCCCAAAGATCGTGCCGGCCATCCGCTGCCCAGCGCCAGCGCCAGCCGCCAGGACATCCATGCCGCGCCGCTTGAGGAGCATCATCAGGTCGCGGGAGAGCTTGAAGTCTTTACCATATCGCTCCACCAGGCGCATAACTATCCGCTGCACAAGCCGCCTTCCTCGATCGACGTCCATCTGCCGGATGGGACCAACGACGTGGAATATCTGGGCTGGCTGGATCAGTCGCTGAGTTCGGCGTTTCGGCACTTTTCTCCGGAGCTGATGTGCTACCTGGCGGGCGCCGATCCCTATAAAGAGGACCAGTTGGGAGGCCTGGCCCTTACCATCGAGGGGTTGAAGAAGCGCGACGAGCTGGTTCTGCGCGCAGCCCGCGCCCATAACGTCCCGGTGATGGTCACTTTTGCCGGCGGGTATGCCCGGCAGGTGGAGGACACCGTGACGATTCACTGCAACACCGTGATCGCGGCCAAGGAGATCTGCGCGGTCGCGACCGGCGCCTGAATGAGCCGGTTACCTTGCGCAGATGGCTCGAACCGCGTCCAGCGTCTCAAGGCAATCGTCGCGCGTGACGTCGTGATGGGTGCAGAAGCGCATCTGCTCGCTGTCAATCCCGGCGGCGAGAACGTTCCGGGCAGCCAGCCTGCGGCTGAACTCGGAGGTTTCCATTCCCGTTCCGCTGATATCGAAGACCAGGATATTGGTGGGTGATTTTTTGGGGTCGATTTTAATTCCCCGGATTTGCGCCAGTCCTTCAGCCAGAACCCGGGCGTTGTCGTGGTCATCTTTCAAGCGCGCCGGCATTTTTTCCAGAGCAATGATTCCCGCGGCGGCCAATACACCCGCCTGCCGCATGCCGCCGCCCAGTGCCTTGCGGTAGCGCCGCGCCTTCTCGATGAAGGCCTTGCCGCCAACCAGCATTGATCCCACCGGCGCGCACAGGCCTTTGGAAAGGCAGAACATCACGGAATCAAATTTTTTGGTCAACTCGGCCACGGGCCGTCCCAGCGCCGCCTGCGCGTTGAAAATCCTGGCGCCGTCCAGGTGAACGGGCAGATTCATCTCATGGGCTCGGTCGCAGATTTCTTCGGCCTGGGCCTGGGGAAAGATGGTTCCTCCGGCGAGGCTAAGCGTGTTCTCCAGCCAGATCAACCCGGTCTGGGCACGATAGTAAGCCGGCGGCGCGATCCTCTTTTTGATCTCCGCCCATGTCAATGCGCCATCCTCGCCGCGCAGAGTGCGTGGCTGGCATCCGGAAAACGCCGCCACCGTGGCCGACTCCAGGTTGATGAAGTGTGCGCGCTCCTCGCAGATGATCTCCTGCCCGTGGTGAGTATGGCACTTCACCGCGATCTGGTTGCCCATGGTGCCGCTGGGCACGAACAGCGCTGCTTCGCGCGCGAAGATCTTGGCCGCGAGTTCCTGAAGGCGGTTGACGGTTGGATCTTCGCCGTAGACATCGTCGCCGACTTCGGCTTCGGCCATGGCGCGGCGCATCTCCGGCGTGGGACGAGTAACGGTGTCGCTGCGCAGGTCAATAGCGGTCTTGCGCCTGGGTTGATCTGCAGCGATAGATTCAGATTGAGCCAATGATGGGTTCATTTCTTATCTTCCATGAGCCATAGATGGGCTTGGATCCTCTACGCGGCCGGCCGGCTGATCATCGTGAACAAACTTCGAGAAAACTTCATTTGATAACAGACGCCCGCGCGGCGTTAGTCGAATGTGATCGCCCTCGCGAGCAAGGAGCCCGTCCGACAGTTCTTCTGCGATAGCTGCGCTGTAGCCGTTGAACCGCGCACCAAACTGCTTGCGCAGCCTTTCAAGATCAATTCCCTCATTCAACCTCAATCCGAGAAAGAAGCTCTCCTCCAGCGCCTGCGCCATGTGGACAGGCGAAACGCTCAACTGCGGAGACGAGAAGAACTCATCAAAAGAGTCCGTGGTCGCAAAGCGCAATGATTCCAGGCCATCCGCGCGCAACTGCGCCGTGCCCGGCAGCATGGAGTGAGCGTCCACGCCGAAGCCCAGATATGGTTGCCGCGTCCAGTACTTCAGGTTGTGGCTGGACGCGAAGCCCTCGCGGGCGAAGTTGGAGATCTCATACTGCTCGATTCCCGCGGCCTCCAATCGCGCGCAGGCGGTTTCGTAAAACTCGGCGGTCAGATCTTCGTCGGGCACAAAATGGGCGTGATACCGGGTGCCTCCGGCGATCAGTTCGCGTCCCAGGCGTGAGTCTTCGTCGATTTCGAGCATGTAAACGCTTACGTGAGGCACGCCTGACGCGATGGCCTGACCCAGCGAGTATTCCCAGCTCTCCCGGGTCTGGTATGGCAGTCCGGCGATGAGATCGACATTGACGTTGCCGATGCCCGCCGCGCGCAACCGCTCGATCTCACCCAGTGTCTGTTCCCGTGTATGCAGGCGCGCGACAGAGGCGGCTTCCTTGTCGACAAACGACTGAACTCCCAGGCTCACGCGGTTCACGCCGCAGTTGCGGAATGTTGCGACAATTTCTTCAGTCAGAGTGCCGGGAGCACACTCCACAGTGATCTCTGGCCGGGAGCTCACCACGAAGTGTTCGCGCAGAATAAAGAAGAGTTTTTCCAGTTCTTTGGGTTGTAGAAGTGTGGGAGTCCCGCCGCCCAGGTAGATGGAATCGCAAGGCTCAGGTATTTCCGCCCGGTGACGCCCGGCAAACTCGCGGCAGGCCTTCACATCCTCGTTCAGGCGCTCCACGTAGCGGGCCATGCGGGCGGAGGAGAATACGCCCGAGGCAAAGTTGCAGTAAGTGCACTTGGAGCGGCAAAACGGGACCGAAATATAGATGCCCAGAGACATGGAAGGCGGATACTGTAGAATACTCCAGCCATTATAGAGTGATTGATCGACCCTCATGATGAAACGTGCCGTCATTACAGGCATGGGCGTAGTCAGCCCAAACGGAATCGGAAAGACGGCATTTTGCCGCGCCATCCTCGATGGCAAGAGCGGCGTCAAGCTCATCAGCCGCTTTGACACCTCCGACCTCGCCGTCAAGATCGCCGGCGAGATCCAGGATTTCAATGAGCTGGACTGGATGGAAGCCCGCGAACGCAAGCACGTATCGCGCGCCGTCCCGCTGGCCCTCGCCGCCGCTTCGGAAGCGCTGCAGGACGCGGGAATCGATTACGCGCGGCTCAGCCTCGACCAGCAGCGCGAAATCGGCGTGGCCCTGGGCACAGGCGGGGGAGCCAACGACTTCACCGACCAGCAATATCACCTTTATTACCAGGGCAAAATCAAGCAGGTCAGTATCTTCACCATTCCCAGCGGCACCATGGGCACCATGTCCAGCGAAGTCAGCATGCGCTTCGGGTTTCGCGGGCTGAGCCATGTGATCACCAGCGGTTGCACATCTTCCACTGACGCCATCGCCTACGCCACTCGCCAGATCCAGATGGGAACGCAGCAGGCGATGCTGACCGGCGGCACCGACTCGCCGCTGGCCTGGGGCGTGGTGAAGGCGTTTACCCTCATGCGCATCATGACTGAGTCGTGGAACCACGCCCCGGAACGTGGATCGCGGCCGTTCAACGCCGACCGTGACGGCTTCGTCATCGCGGAAGGCTCGTGGATGTTCGTGCTGGAGGAATACGAGCGCGCCCGTGCTCGCGGCGCCCGCATCTACGCCGAAATCGCGGGCTACGGCTCAACCTGCGAGGCATTTCACCGCGTCCGTCTGCAGGAATGCGGCGAGGAGCCTGCGCGCGCGATTCAACTGGCGATGAAGGAAGCCGGGATCGGTCCGCAGAACGTCCATTACGTCAACCTGCATGGCACATCGACTGAACTCAACGACCGCATTGAAACCCGGGCCTTGAAACTGGCTCTCGACGGCAACGCTTATCGCGTTCCCATGTCGGCGTTGAAGTCGCAGATCGGCCATCCCCAGGGTGCCTGCGGAGCAGCTGGAATCGCGGCCACGCTGATTGCCATGAAGCACAGCCAGCTTCCTCCCACCATCAACCTGGAGAATCCCGATCCTAACTGCGACCTGGACTACGTCGGGCAGTCAGGACGGGCGGCGCAGATCGAACACGCAGTGTGCAACTGCATCGCCTTCGGGTCGAAGAACTCGGCGATGGTGTTGCGCAAAATCACCTAGCTCGAAGCTTATTTTGTGCCGGCCGGCGCCGATCTTCCCAACTCGTCCTTGCCCGGTGGTCCTGACACCCAGTTCACATCCCACGCGGAATCAACCGTGATGAATACCAAGGCGTCATCGGAGGCCCATGCCTGATGATGTGTCTTCGCCGGGATGTAGTTGAACCCTCCGGGCCCGAGCCGGTGGGCGGCTCCATCGTGTTCGAAAACCCAATCCCCCCGAATGACCGTGTGGGTTTCGTTGGCGCTGTGCCAGTGCATGGGAACATGGATCTTTTTCGGCACTCGAATCAGCAGCTGCGTCGCACCGTTTTTGGGATCCACGTGGAGAATGGAGATTTGAGGAGAATCCGCTCCGAGATCGGGCACAATCGTCTGCCACTTCGCGTCGGCATAAGGAACGTTGAGCGATTGCTGGGCGGTGGAAACATTCCCCTGAGCTGCTGAGGGGGCGCGCACCTGCAGCAACACAAGTGCAGCAAGGAAACACAAGCTAAGTTGTTTCAGAAGAGGCTCCTGGGTCGTGGTACCAACATGCTACTCTTGCTCGACTGATTTTGTCCATGCAGTGCAGCCGCCACTGTCGATTTCTCATTTGTCATACGTCGTGATCAGCGGAGTTACCTGAACTGCTAAGGAGCCATATGACAGCTACGGTGCTGTATCGCATCGCCGCGGTGTTGTTTTTGTTGTTTGCCACCGGCCACACCCTTGGCTTTTTGAACTTCAAGCCGGCGAATCAAGAGGGCGTGGCTGTCTTTGAAGGCATGACCAAAGTCCGCCTGGCGATCGGCAACGGCCAGCGCACCTACAACGATTTTTATCGCGGCTTCGGGCTGTATTGCACGGCTTATCTGCTCTTCGCCGCTTATCTTGCCTGGTTTCTTGGCGGACTGGCAAGGAGCAACCCCGCCGCCGTGGGCACGCTAGGCTGGGCGTTCTTTGTCCTGCAGTTGGTCAGCCTGGGGCTGTCCTGGATTTATTTCCTGCCTCCGCCGGTGATTCTCTCCGTGCTGGTTTCGATCTGTACCGGATGGGCAGCGTGGTTGGTTAAGGCAGCCTGAAATACCAGCGTAGACAGTTAACTTGCCCCCCAGATGCGGCGGAGTCGTGTCTCTGCATTTGAGACGGATTGACCCCGGAGATTTCGCGCTAACGCACCATAGTCTTGGCGGTGGTCGCGTTCTCAAAGCGGTCGAAGACGCGAACCACGACGATGTGCTCGGTATGCGGGGTTGAGCTTGCCTGCCGTGACCGCCCCGACTTCTTCTGCGGCTCCGGTGCTTCTTCCCCACCGGGCGCGGCCGGCAGCAGCACGTTGAAATCGTAATTCTCGCTTCTGGAATCAGACAGCTCTCCGACAGGCTCCAGATATTGCCAGTCGCCGGCATCGACCGAATACTCGGCGCGCTTGATGGCCGAGTAATCGTCATAGGCGTGGAAGGTCACGTGGATCTGCTGGGCTTCAATGCGCGCTGCCAGATTCTCGATCCGCGGCGGCGTGTTGTCGACATCGAAGCGCAGGCTTTCCTTTTCGTCGGTCAGGGCCTCATCGGGCGTGTGCGACGGGGCGTCGCTGGCCACCACCTTCAGCTGGTACCCGCCGTCGGGAAGCAAGCCGGAATCGAACGAATAGTATTTGTCGGTGATTGCCGATTTGAGCAGCTTCCAGTCGCGCTCCCCTTCACCGCGATAGTAGAGGGAATAAGCCAGGCTGTCGTCGTTGTCGTCGTGGGCTGCCCAGTGCACGGCAATGGAAGAGCGGTCATGCACGGATTGAGGCAAAACCTGCGGCGACGGCTGCGCCACTCCCAGAAAACCGGCTGAAGCGTCGCCGGGATTCACTCGGGGCTGGGTCGGATAGCGAGCGCCCACTTGTACAGTGATGTCCTCCACCACCGGCGCCACGTTCTTGGGCAGATAGTTGATTGCCACCTCATCGACCATGGTTGGAGGATTAGCCGGCTTCAACACCGCGCGCCACTGAATAAAGCGCGCCGACGGCGCTTCCAGACGCGCGTCCTTGTTCAGGTCGATTCGCGCCCAGGGACTCCAGTTGCGATCAGGATTGTCGACGTTGCCGCTGCGCGCAAAGAGTTCGAAATTACCCCGGCCACGGACCTCCGCGCGCCCCCAGCGGGAAAAATTCCTGGCGTCCTGCACGTCGCTCTCGAAAGTTCCTTCCGGCTCCAGGGCGTTGCTCATCAAAAAGATTTTTCCCAGGTTGCTGCTGGAACAATAGAGACCGCCGGGCGCCTTGGCAAATGCCATCACCTCGGTGGCGCTGGCTTTGAGCAGATCGGTATAGTCCCCACTCTTTTCGACTGCGTAAATCCTTCCTTTATTGCCGGTGCCTGCGATCAGGCGCCCGCCGGAATCAAATGCCAGCGCGTAGACCACGTCTTCGCGCGACGACCACAGCTTCCGCGGCGACCCGTCGGGCGCGATCACATAAATGTCCGACCCGCCCAGGTTCACGCTACCGATGAATGGCGCGGCTGAAGACTGAGCCGGTTGCGGCTGCGGCGCTGGAGACGTGGGATTCGCGGCGGCAGGTGCAGCGCGCTTGTCGCCCGTACCGGCGGCATAGATGTTGCCCGCGGCATCGACAGCGAGCGCCGTAATTTCTTTGCGCGGCGCGCTGTACAGAACGAAGCCCTCGCCCGCGGGCGAGACACGATAGATCAGCCCGCTTCCGTCAGAACCGGCAATCAGATTGCCTTTTGGATCGAACGTGAGAACGCGAATGTGGGCCTCGTCTGATTTGAAAAACATCGATCCCTGGCCGCTCTTGTCGACACGGTAGATCTCACCGTTGTCGCCGGTGGCGATGTAGAGACGGCCTTCGCCGTCAAGAGCCAGGCTCCAGATGTACTTTGTCTTGGGATCGAAGAAAGGCTGGGCGGAAAACTCGGGCGCCGCGTTTGCCGTTCCCTTGGCCGCATTGCGCGTGAGCTTGTACACCTTGCCGTCAGGCGATGTCGCGGCATACACGGCGCCATCGCCGCCCAGGGCAATCGCCTGCACCTGCAACTCTTTCGGCTCAAAGATCACGGCAGCTTTGCCGTCGGGAGTGATGCGATAGACGCGCGCCGGCGCGCCCGTAGCAGCGTAGACGACTCCGTCCTTATCGGCGGCGATGCCCCAGATGAAGGTGGAGGGGCTGGTGTAAACCGCCTTGAAGGCAGGCGCCAGCTCCAACTGGCCGGTGCTGCGGATAGCCACGCCGCGCGCGGTCCCGCGCTCAAAATCGTCGTAACCGGATTGCTTCCAGATGCGTGTCCCTTCGGCAAAGAGCAGAGACACTGAAGAAAGGATTAAAAGAACTAAGCGGAGTTTCCTCATGGTGCACCTACAGATTATCAGGAGGCGGAGCGAGGCAGGAAATGCGCTGGAAACTTGCCGGAGGCGGAAGGTCGAATAAAGCGACCGCAGCGAGGGGTTGATCTCCCAGCGCTGCGGTCAATGCCTGGCCTACTTGATGGTCAAACTGATGACCTGCGAGCCGCTCACCACGTAGCCGACCGGTGTCGACGATTCGTTGACGGCTGACTCGCTGTAAACCACCATCTCCTGCGTGGCGCGCATGCCCTCCATCACGTTCATCACGGAGAGCGGGACGGCGGGCATCACCTTGTCTTCCACGGTCGCCTGGGGATTGGCTTCGAGTAGCGAGACGTAAAGGTGATCGTTAACGTGCTCCTTGTTGAGCAGCTCGATGGTGGAGTTCAGGTCCAGCCGCCGACCGGCCGCAGGGCTCACGTGGCGGGCGCGGTCCAGAGTATCGGCGTCGCTGACCATGATGCGCAGAGTTCCTTTGGGAACCGAAGTGGGGACGCGCACGGGGATGCGGCGGACAATGCGGTCGCCGCGGTAAGGACGAAGCACGGCTTCGATAGTGATCTCGTCGCCGGGACGCGCTTCAGTGACGTCAGTGCGGGCATTCTCCAGCACCGCCGAGTGACGGTCGCGCTCCAGGTCGAACTCCAGCGCCACACCGCTGATGGTCGGCGCCTGGTAAGGATTGTCGTAAATGCGGTTGAAATGTTCGCCCAGCGCAGTAGAGACAGCCAGCGCCGTGGGCGCGTTGTCGACGGGCGAAAACATGTTGTTGAGCTTCACATCGGGATAGCCGTTCACGTGAATGCGGCCGTTCATCCGGTAGGTGGTCTCTTCGCCGTATTGATTCATGCCCATCAGCGCGTTGAACACCGTGGTCATCATCATCAGCGGGGTGAGCTTGGCGTTGTTAAGAACTTCGTAGTGAAACTCCCGCGGGCCGCTGGCGCCATGAATGCTGACCGTGACCGGAATCATCTTCGGTTCGCGATCAAAGCGGCCGAGTATGCCGGTGTGCCGGTCCTGCACGAAAGATCCCACAGGTTCCGTGGTGTTCACGATCTTGAATGCGTTGAGCGGCGAAGCCAGCGTCGCCACCACGTTGGCCTTGGTCATGGGCATGTCCACCATGCCGAACTGCGTCAGCGGATGACCGCAGGCAAGGAGGTGGTCCTTATCCATATAGGTCACTGTGCAGGTGGCGGCTACATCCATATCGCCGCGCACCAGGACCGCGCTGACGGCCGAACCGGGCAGCAGGGCTTCCGGCTGTTTGGCGTTGCTGGAGCCGCCCACGCCCATCACCGGAGCCACGCCCGCGGCGGAGAGCTGCGGCGCAAACTGCTTTACCGCGGCTTCACTGAATCCGCCAAACACAAAGGGCGAGTCGATGGGTTGCAGGATTTGCGCGTAGCTTTGCAGCGCGCCGGAATCAGTCCCAGGTCCGCTGGTCTTATTCACCAGCGGAGGCTTGGTCGCGGTCATGGAATCCGGACCGGAGGTGCTCTGGTCGAGCTCGTTGATCTCCAGCATCTGGCCGATGGGCGTGACGCCGGCAATCGGTTCTTTGGAGAACGAGCCGATGCGGTAGGAGATCGCGCCCACAATTTTGCCGTCGATATAGACCGGGCTGCCGCTCATGCCGGCGACCACGCCGGTGTATTCCGGCTTATCGCCGTGCAGGCGGACCAGGATGAGATCGCTCCGGGGACCGAGCATATTGCGCAGGACCCCCAGGACCTCCACACCCATGGGCTCGGGCTGCGTTCCCTGGAACACGGTGTAGGCGGTACCCTTCATTCCCGGGCGCAAATCGTCCACGGCCATAACTTGCGGCACGACAGCGGGTTTCGGCGAAGCAGGGTTGTCACTGGATCGGGCTGGAATCGTTCCCAAGCCCAGGAAGGAGACGAACAAGACGAAGACGGCTATTTTTTTCATACAGCTCTCTGAACCCGGCGTCGCCCGAAGGCGGCGCTTTACCCTTCTTAAGGGTTAGCAAGAATCACACGCTAGAAGGTGAGTTGCTGAGCATCTATACTAAAGTAGAAATTCAAGAAAAGGCATCCATAAATGCGCTTAATACAACTCCAAAACGCGCCCTCATTTTCTAAGGTAAAAGCCGGAATTCTTTTCACTGCTTTTGCGTCTATAGCCGTTTTCGCGTTGCTGTTCGCTACGGGAGTGCAGGCCCAGTCGCCCACGCCGGCGCCGACCGTCGCCCCGGTGGGGGACCAGAACCAGCAAAACACCACCGGCGAGGCGGGAGGCCCATCTGGGGACATCGGCCCCATTGCCGTTCCCAAAAAGAAGCCGGAAGAGCCGCCGCGGGCAGCATCCACGCCCACTCCGCAAAAAATTGAAGGCCTGCCCAACTACACCTTACATGTGAGCGCGCAACTGGTGAACGTGGATGTTGGGGTACTGACCAAGGAGGGCATGTTCGTCCCCGGGTTGAAGAAAGAAAACTTCAGGGTGCTGGAAGACAACGTGCCCCAGACCATTACCAGCTTCAACCAGACGCAAGCGCCCATTACAGCGGTTATGCTGGTGGAGTTTGCCAGCAATTTTTACGAGTTCGAGATCGATGCCGTGGGCGCTTCCTATGTGTTCGCCCAGACGCTGAAAAAGGAAGACTGGGTGGCGTTGATCAGTTTTGACATCAAGACGCGCATCCTGTCCGATTTCACCCAGGACAAGCGCGGCATCTTCGAAGGCATCCGCAGCCTGCAGATCCCCATGTCGTCAGAGACCAACCTTTTCGACGCGCTGTACGACACCATCGATCGCCTGGAGACGGTGGAGGGACGCAAATACATCATCCTCATCGCCAGCGGAAGGGACACTTTCAGCAAGCACACGCTGGACCAGACGCTTAAAAAGATCCAGAACTCGAAAGACATAGCCATCTACTCGGTGGGCACAGGCCAGGCGCTGCGCAACTGGGCGGAGAGCCATGGCCTCATGCAATACCTGTGCCCCATTACCAGCTTCGCGTGCACTACGGAATGGGCCCAGGCCGATAACCAGATGAGGAGCTTCGCTAAGATGACCGGCGGCCGCCCTTACTTTCCGCTCTTCCAGGCCTCATTCAGGGACGCGTTCGTAGACATAGCCAATACCATCCGCAATCAGTACGTTCTCGCTTACCATCCCACGAATCCTGCGCAGGACGGCAGTTACCGGAAAATCAAAGTGGAACTGGTGGGCGTCGACGGGAAGCCTTTGATCATGCGCGACGAGAAACATCACGACGTGAAATATCAGATCGTGGCCAGAGAGGGATACAGGGCGAAGAGAGAAGTGGAGTGAAGAAATTTGGTAATTTTGCAATTTGGTAATTTGGTAATTTGGCAAATTTCAACTGTTCCCCCTGGCTGTTCTTAACGAAGCCGAAAAGATCGCCGTTAATTCGCGCGCCTCTTTTGAGATTTCCTGTAGCCGCTGGGGTTTCAGGACACCGGTTTCTTCGATCAATTCGAGCCACAGAATGCTCTCGTCTGCCTCCTCAGCAACGATGCCGAGTCGAGCAATGAACTCAGTTCTCGAGCGAGCACGGCCGACCGCCCGATAATTGGCTGCGACGGATGTTCCGCACCGCAAAAGCTGCTTGCCCATCACTTGGGCTTCCGTCGATCTTGGCAAAGCGCGAAAGAGTTTTACAATTCGGATTGCGAAGTGCTTCGTTCGTTGCCGTAGGGCTTCTCTATCATCCATACGTTTGACGGTTCTGGAGCTTACCAAATTACCAAATTGCCAACTTACCAAATTCTCTCAGTGAAAGAGTCTTTGCAGCAGCAGAACTAGTCCGACTCCGGCGAAGACCATGAGGGCCTTCTTGAAGCCCGGCTCGCGGTTAACTTCGGGGATCAGGTCTGAGGCGGCGACGTAGAGAGTTACACCGGCGGCCAGAGGCAAGCCGGCAATCAGCGAACGCTTAAACATGGAAACCGCCAGCACGCCGGCCAGGGTTGCGGCTCCCAGGATGGCGGAAGCGCCCCACGCCACGCCGCGGCTGCGTCCGGCGGCCAGCATCACCGACGACGCCGTGAAGCCCTCCGGCATCTTGTGCAGGATCACCGCGAGAAAGATCACCCAGCCCAGGAAGTTGGAAACCAAAAAGCCTGACGCGATGGCGATGCCGTCAAAGAATGTGTGGATGATGAGTCCCAGCAGCACCGAGTAACCGCGGTGGGGATGGATGAACTCCTCAGTGTGAGTCTCTTCCCCGAAGTGAAAGTGAGAAGTTACGGTGTGCTCGAAGAAATGCACCAGGAAATATCCCGCCAGCACCAGTAGCGGCGCCGCCGCTCCGGCCAGGCGCAGACTCTCAGGCAGCATTTCCAGAAGCGCCGTCCCCAGCATGAACCCGGCGCCCAGCGCGACGAAATATTGTAAGTAACGCTGGGTCCAGTTGCGGTGAACGACGGCGGCGCCGCCCAGAAAGTTCGCGGCGGCGGCGGTAAGGCCGAGCAGAATGCTGAGGAGGACGGGGTTCATCGCGGAGGAGGCAGAATACCAGATCAGGTTCCGCTTCGCTCACGTGCGCCCTAAGACGCTGATACTGGCTCGTGCGTCGAAGGCGACGCACTAGCCGCTGTGTCTTATGTGCAGCACATCACCGTCCTGAACGATATAGTCTTTGCCTTCCAGGCGCAGCAGGCCCTTGGCGCGGGCGTTGGCTTCCGATCCCGACTCCAGCAGCTTGTCCCAATGAATGGTCTCAGCACGGATGAAGTGCTTTTCCAGATCGGAGTGGATGGCTCCCGCGGCAGCCTGGGCGCGGGAGTGGCGATCCACCGTCCAGGCGCGGCACTCATCCTCCCCGATGGTGAAGAAAGAAATCAGTCCCAGCAACTCGTAAGTCTTATGAATCAGACGCGTCAGGCCGCTCTCGGCGAGCCCGTAGCTGGAGAGGAATTCCTGGGCCTCCTGATCGCTCATCTCGGCCAGCTCAGCTTCAACCTTGCCGCAGATGGCAGTTACGCCGGCATTCTTGCGTGAGGCCAGCGCGGTCAGATTGTATTTTTCCGGCGCGCCTTCCAGGTCTTTTCCGAGGCTGGTGGATTCGTTCACGTTGAGCACGTAAAGCATCGGCCTCTGGCTGAGGAACATGAATCCGCGAATCCGCTTCTCATCTTCGGCGGACATCTCCATCTCCCGCAACGGCGACTCAGTCTCGAGATGAGCCTTGGCGCGCTTCAGCAGATCGAACTCGCGCTCCAGTTCCGGACCCTTCATCTTCTTGAGGTCTTTTTCCACGCGCTCCAGCCGCTTTTCCACCTGGCCCAGATCGCTGACAATCAGGTCGAGTTCCACCGTCTTGGCGTCGCGCAACGGATTGATCTCGCCGGCATGAGGAATCGAGGGATCGTCGAAGGCGCGCAGCACTTGGGCCAGGGCGTCGACCGTCCGCAGGTTAGCGAGGAAGGCAGTCTCTTTGAGCGCCTCCTGCCCGATGGCGGCAACGTCAACGTATTCCACCGTGGCATGGGTAAGTTTTTTGGGATTGTAGATGGCAGCCAGGCGGTCCAGCCGGTCGTCTGGGACCTTGGCTACGCCCAGATGCGCTTCCCGTGGGTTGGCAAAGCCGCGGCTGGAAATGTCCGCTTTGGTCAGGATTTTGAACAGTGAGGTCTTGCCCACCTGGGGCAGGCCGATAATTCCAGTTTTCATTGGGGAAACGGTACTTGGTATTTAGTAGTTAGTAACTCAGCCCATCAGGGCTCAGCCTTCAAATTGTATCAAGGGAAGTGAATTATCTGAGCTCAGACCGGCGGGGCTGGAATCGGAGTGAGTTCCGGGTAGCCGATTACTTCCCCGCTGCGCCGGCCATCTTTTTAACCATGGTCAGGACCAGCTTGCGGTCGCTATCGTTCAGGTTGATGGTGTAACGGCGAATCTGGCTGAGGAATCGGACTTCATCTTCGGTCAAGCGGGGCAGTTTCTTCGACGAGCCATTGCTGGATTGTTCTCCGAAGAACTGAGCGATGGGAAGTTCCATGGCGCCGGCGATTTTCGCCAGGGTATCGAGGGAGGGGATGGTGTGCCCGTTCTCCACCCGCGACAGATAACATCGCAGCAAGCCGGTGCGCTTCTCAATGTCGCCCTGCGACATGCCTTTTTGCAGGCGGTAAGTGCGGATTGTCGCGCCTATGTTCATGCGAGGGCCACTTGAGGAAGATTGTTATTCATGTGGAGAGTTGGCTGAATAGTAATCAGAGCTGGATGTTTGTGCAAGAACAATTTTTGTCGTTTGCACCGCGCCAGAATGCGCCATTGCACCGCGGGTGTGACAAAAAAGGCACTATGTAGACGAAAAAGATAACAGCATCAGCGCAATGCGGCCTGTTGCCCGGAGATTGCAGTTACAGCGGGCTGGATCAGGCCCGCTGCCTTGCGCGATATGAGCTCCATGCCGCGCTGGTGGGATTGCCGCTCCAGGACGGCAAGGTGGGAACGCCCGGCAGCAGGCGTTGCCCGCAATTCCACTTCACCCAGGGCCAACCGCGCCTCGGCCTCAATCAGGTAGTAGCCAAGGGTGTGCGCCTTGGCAATGACCTCTTGCAGCCTGGCGCGCTGCCGGTTCCATTCGCCCGTAGGATTCTTGCCAACCGCAGCTTCGGCCATCTTCACGCGTGAGGACGCAATGGCCAGCGGCAGGATAACGCCGGGATCCTGGCTGTCACGGCTGAGCGAAGCCGCTTGTGTAACCACGCTCTCGGCCTCGGCGGTCTTGCCCTGGGCAAGAAGCACCCTGGCCAGATCGATGTCAGCCCGCACCTCGTCCATCCTGTCTTTGTCGTTGTGAAACTCTGCGATGGACTCACGCAGAGGTCCTTCGGCCTCGGCGGCTTTGTTTTCTTCCAGAGACACTGCGGCAATCGCGGCCCGGCTCTGGGCCACGACATTTTTGCCTCCCATCTTCTGGCGAACCTCAAGCGCAGCCTGAAGATTCTGCCGGGCTGCGGCCAGTTCTCCCTGTGCGATCAGGACATCAGCGAGCGTAGCCCTGCCCTGTGAAGAGTCCTGCGGAGAGCCACGAGCTTCCGCCTTGGCAATCGCCTGCTCGGCGTAACGCCGGGCCTGCGCCAGGTCACCGGCAAAGAGCCGGATTTGGGCGATGCTGCACAACTCATAGGCGCTGTCGGCCGGAGAAACAGCTTCCATGATGCGCAGGACGGCCTGATATGTCCTTTCCGCGCGACGCAGATCTCCGCGCGCGAGCATGACATCAGCAATGTCGCTCAGGCTGACGGTAGCGTTGAGGGTGTCTCCACATTCTTCAAAATTGCGCCTGGCTTCAGTAAAGAGTTTCTCCGCTCGTGCGAACTGGCCCATGTTCTCCAGGGCGATACCCATATTGTTGAGCACAGCGCCCGTCTTCTCATGTTCGCCGAGGGGGCGAAGCATCTCCAGAGCCCGCCGGTAGATCTCCACGGCACCCTCAAAGTCGCCTTCCGACCCACGACGGTCGCCCATGATCCGCAGTGCATCAGCAGCCATGAGGCGGTTGCCGGCGGCCATAAATATTTCATACGCCTCCTGGCAAGGCGCGCCCGCGGCTTGCGGGGCTTCGCTGTAGATCAATCCCAGGCACTGCCCCAGACGAACACGCGCGTAAAGAAGTTTTTGTCCGCGAGCAGCGGCCTTTTCGGCAGCGCGGTTGATGAAGGGCGCTGCCGCAGGGCCGTTGCTGTAGCTGATCAGATTGGCCTGCCAGTAGTCGATGCGCGCGTCATCCGAAGTGGGCGGCGGCAGCCGGCGCAACTGTTGAACGATGGCCATCGCTTCCTCCCGATGCGAGGCCGAATTCAGCATACCCACCAGCTGCAGGGCTTGGTCCAGGTTGTCTGGATACAGAGCGTAAAGCGCCCGATACGCCGCGGCCGCCCGTTCTTTGTCTCCCCGGGTTTGGTAGTAAGCGGCTTCAATCATCAGCCTGTCTGCCTGGGGAAGGGCGGGGGAAAGATCAAAGGCCTTTTTCGCCTCGGCGCGGGCTTTCAGGTCATAGCCCAGATCGCCCCAGGTTCGAGAAAGCTGAAGGTGCACGAGAGCGAAGTCAGGAACGATTCTGGCAGCCTGCAGAAAAAGATCGCGGGCACTCACGAAGTCGTCAGCGCGCATCTTCTCCAGCCCCAAAGCATAAAAGCGGGCGGCATCGGGGTTGGCAGGGAGAGAAGAGAGGGCGTCAATTTGTTCGGATTCGGTCGCCGGAGGCAGTCCCAGGTGCTCGCGCAGCGCGATTCCCAGCCTGGCGACTAGCCCAAAGAACTGCTGCTCGCTTCCGGTTTCCGCTCCCTGGTAAAGGATTCGTCCGCTCTCGGCATCCTGCAGTCGAAAATCAACCCGAATGGAGGCCGGCTTAAGCCTTCCCAGCGTGACATACGAACCAAGGACGAGATAGTCAGCATCGAGCGCCGAGCGCAGCCGGGAAGCAGTTTCCGAACTCAGCGAGTCAGTCTCCGACCAGGGCGCGGCGCGTCGAAAATCCTCGACTTCTTCGCCGGAAACCACGCGTAATCGATCCCCTGCGCCCAACTCGGTGCGCAGCATCTCTACCAGCGCTGCGGATAGCCATGTATCCGCCGGCTTACCGGAGGCATTGTGAAAGCCCAGAACCGCTACCGAGCGGCGGTGAACAACGGGAACAGCCGAAGCAGTTGACGGCCCAGATCGCGGGCGCTCGCGGCGCAACACAAATCCTGCCGCAACCGCGACCAGCGCGATAGCCATTCCCACTACCGCCAGCCACAGGCCGGTTCGAGAGATCTTCGGGTTTCCAAGGGCTGGGATGGCAGCGGGAAACGGCGGCTGCGGAGGGGCGCCGCTGTCAGAGTCGAAATGTTTGCTTTCCGCAACCACGTCGGCCGGTGGGCCGGCAGTAACGGCGGAGGCCGGTGTGACCGGCGCGATGAAGCGATACCCCCGCTTGGGTACGGTCTCAATGAATCGAGGATTATCCGCGGGATCTTCCAGAGCGGCGCGAAGACGCGTCAGGGCAGCGTTGAGACTGCCTTCGAAGTCCACGTACGTGCCCGCCGGCCAAAGTTCGGCCCGCAACTCCTCACGGGTCACGATTTGCCCCGGCTTTTCCAGGAGCATGGACAGGATGCGAAAAGGTTGCTGTTGAAGCCGAATCCGGACGCCCCTCCGGCTCAGCAGGCAGCTTTCCAGGTCAGCTTCAAAAAGTCCAAAACGGAACAGCCGTATCGGGCACATGAAACGGCTCCTCGGGCTCGCTTAAGTGGGCGGGAGTATAGCACAAGGCAAGCGCCGGCCGACCGTGTCATGAGCGCCTGTAAATTGTTTTTTTTCAATGTATTGGCTCGTCATGAATGGATAGCAACCTCGTCCTTTGACCTTCCGTGGATACCCGGCTAAGTTACGCACGCGGGAGCTGCTTGGTTGCTCATGAGGGAAGCACGAATCATTCTGACGGGAAAGCTGCTGGCCACGACGTGGATGGCCGTGCCGTTTTTTGCCGCCGCAGCGGCTGCTATCGGTCTGCAGCCGGGAGAATTCCTCTTCACCATTACCTATCAGATCCAGGGAGCAGGTAAAGGGACGTCGAGCACGAACTCGCGCTGCATTGCGGCCGCGGACCTGGACAATCCGGAGAAGGTCTTCAACGACAGGGTATTTGCAGATTTCAAAGCGGATGAGTCCTGCACGGTCAGGGACTTCAAGTCTTCCGGAGGAAAGATCTCCTACGACGCTGACTGTTCCAACCGCGTTGCCCATGTGGAAGGCCGGCTTACGAGCACGGAATTCTGGGTGATTCGCGATGTGACGCCGAAAGCGAGCCGCGGGGTATCGCTCAAGCTCACGCTCACCGGAAAGCGGACAGGCGAATGCACAAAGTAGAAACAGCTGCATGAGATGACAAGAGACCAGGCAAAGGGCCGCTCCGGAAAGCACTGCGGAGAAACCCTGCGCGGCAATGGGAAAGGAACTGAGGTTAGAAATATGAGCAAGAAAATTCAAATCGTCGATTTACCTTCAATTTACCGGCCCATTGCGCGCTTGGCCCTGACCGTGGCGATCGCATTCTGCTGGTCGGCGGGCGCCGCTCAGATATCGCAGAAGATGCCGCAACAAAAATTCTATCTCGGACCCTCCATCAGCAAAGTCACGCCGGACCACGGTCCTGGCGACACGTGGGTGACTATCACCGGCGGCGATCTCAGCGGGGTAACAGCGGTCATGTTCGGCGGGCAATCGGCGAACTTTACAATTCAGAGCAACACCAGCATCAAGGCGTACGCTCCGCTGAAGGGAATCCCGGGCAGCACGGTGCCGGTCACCGCCATCAGCGGCGGCCAGGTTGTGCCCACTACCGCGATGTATTCCTACCCCATCGCGGAGATGGAAGTGGATGGACCATTGCCGTATCCGCGAAATTCTGTTTCGGATATGTCCTGGTACAACGGCACCGGGCACTCCATCTCGGTGACTCCGCCGCAAACCATCCAATTCGCCCTCCCGGCGCCGACATTGCACGTGGATGCGAGCTTCGCGGATGACACACCCAATTACCCGTCTGGGAGCTACCAGGGGGACCTGATCGGCAATGAGGGAAGCTTCTCAGTGATGGCGGAGATGTGCAGCCTCAACGGTAAGCCGTCATTTGCGACGTCGGACACCGGGCAACCCTGCACCAATCATGATCAGAACACCGGCACCTGGGTCACGCTCCCCGAGCAGCATCTAACCTTGAGCAGTCCAGGGTCGGGGCAGACTGCGCGGGGCGATATTACCGTGTCGCTGGGCCCGGCCTTCGACCAGTCCAATTTCGCGCGGACTTTTCGTCTTCAGCTCTCGCTGCAGCAGCTCGATACTCATACGGGCGAAGGCAATAGCCGGCAGGCCAGCAAGTTCTCAAGCCCCTTCACCGTGGTGGTGACTCCGGCGGCGCTGGTTCAGCTTAATGTGGTACCGCACACCATCCTCTACCAGCCGCCAGGCGATCAGAGCACGGCGAGTTTTACCGCCAATACCACCTACGGCACCAATTTCAGCCTGGGAAACAGCACCGGCACCAGCAATTCCAGCAGCAATTCGCAAAAGAGCTCCGTCAAAACGGACGCTTCCCTCTCCTATTTCTTCGGGTTCTCCCTGGGGCAGACGCAAAACTGGGACACAACGACGAAAGAGAGTTTTGGAACGACGCAGGGCACCACCAATACCGGCAATTCCGGCATGACGTTCCAGGGAACGTGGAGCACTCAGGCGGACACCAATCTGTTGCCGGGGTCGGGGGCGACTTGCGCGTCGCCAACCGACTGCTCGCAGACCAAGCAGGATCCGAACATCCGCAGCAAAGAGCCGTTCTGGCTGGACCGGTTCATCCTGCTGGTGCATCCCCAGTTCGCGGTGTGGGTGCTGGGACAGAATCAGCCAAACCGCTATGTGATGTACGGCGCCGTCCCGGTGACGGCGAACGTAAACGTGATCCAGCTGGACGCATGCGCCAGCGGGCAGAAGCTCTACGGAGTAAACCAGTGCATCATCGACTATTCCGACGACGGCCTGATGGACGGCGGTGGAAAGGGCCTGGTCTACCAGGGACAGAACCACTCCATCGAGATCACGGCCGCCGAAGCCACGAACCTGCTGAAGCTGGATCCTTTCTACAGCGGAGGACAAGGCGCGTCGCTTCCTGAAACTCGCGCTATCCCGGTGACCAGCGCCACTTACGGAGCCAAGATCCAAACACCGCCTACGGTATACGCCAACACGCTGAGCAATGTGACCCAAACTCAGCAGAGCAACAACAATCAGCTGACACACTCCACCACAGTCTCTGACGTGATCGGCAGCGATCAAAGCGAAGGAATGAGCTTCAGCTTCAGCCAATCCTCAGTGGGTTACAAAGAAGGCGTCACGCTGGACAATGGCGAGCAGACGAGCTTTGACTCGGGCATAACCACCACCTTCACCGATTCCACGGCCGTCTCCAACCAGCAGGTCACCACGGCCACGGTGACATTGAACGACGTGGACAACACCAGCGCCCAGTGCAAGACCTGCCATGATCCGCTGCCGGACTATCCCAGCGTGAACATTTTTCTGGACCGGATGTTCGGCAGCTTCATGTTTCAGGATCCCGGCGCGCCGCACACGACAACGCCGCCGATGCTGACGGCCCAGGAACGCAGCGTGAAGCTGGTGGCCGCGGCAACCAAGCAGGAGCAGTCTTCGCAGCGGTTCAATGACGTGGCCAAAGGCTCAGCGTGCCAGGTGGCGGCGGGGCTGCTGGCGCGGACGCACATTATGAGCGGTGACCAGAACGGGCGCTTCCGTCCCGACGATCCGATGACCCGCGCACAGCTGGCGGCCAGTCTCGCCAGAGCTCTTAACCTTTCGGCGCCGGCGGGACGCCAGTTTACCGATCTGCCGTCGACGGATGCGTCTGCTCCAGCAGCCCAGGCCGCAGCACAGGCCGGGCTGCTGCAGACGCCATCGGCTACGCTATTTGGCCCGAGCGATCCGGTCTCACGGCAGGAGATGGCAGCAGCGCTGGCCAAAGGGTTCAACTTGTCCGCGGGTTCAATTCCGGCAGTGACGGACAGCAATGCCATCGCACCTGCATCAGTCGACGGTGTGAATGCGATGGTCGCCAACGGTTTCATGAAAACCAACGCTGACGGCTCGTTTGGTCCGCGCACTCCGGTTACGCGCTGCGAAGCGGCGCAAATCATGGTGGCGGTACTGAACGATCGCGAGGCGAAACTTTATGGACCGGCAACCTCAACCACTGCGCAGCGCCGCCAGCCTCCGGCACAACAAGGGCCGGCGCCGCAGAAACACGAACCGCCCGCGCAACCGGCGCCTGCAAATTCCACGATCCTTGTCCCGGACAACGCTTACCCCGGCGGCCTGCTGACAGGAGTAGTTGTTGGGCCGGACGATAAGCCTGTTCCCAATACGCCGGTCGAGATCGCGGGCGCGGTGCCGGCAACTTTGGGTGGCGAGGTAGTTGGCGACGCCACGCCTTGCGCCGCCGGAGATCCGGCTTGCCAGCCGCAACCGCAACAGCCTGTGGCGGGCAATGTCCCCGCAGGGACTGTTCCTCCTCCCCGAGCTAAACCTGCTCCGCGCACGGTAACGCCGGCCTCTACGCCATCGGCGAGCGGCACGCCTGCGGGCTCGCCGATCAACTGCGCGTCAATCCTGAAAGCGGCAGCGAACACTCCGGCGGGCGCGCCGGTTGCAGGTCAGCCAGGATTCACACCCGCGGGCGTGCCAGTGAACCCGGCGACCGGAGCTGCGCCAGGACAGCCTGGTACCCCGGCGACGCCCTCTACACCTGGTGTCCCCGGCGGCACACAGGTGATGACCGATGCACTGGGCCGATTCGCTCTTTGCATGGCGCCATCTGCGCCGTCGCTAAGCGTGAATCTTCCCGGTTCGCCTACCAAAGTGGCGGTCAGCGCGGTTCAGGGAGCACCGCCCGCGGTTGATCAGCCGCCCGATTTCTTCCAGGGCGGACAGAAGATTACTTTCAACGGCGGCGTCCGTGACCTGACGGCCACGCAGAACGACACCACCTGGCAGCTCCCTGTGGCTCGCGCCTGGAGCCCGGACGGCAAGCGGAGCGTCACGGTAGTGAGAACGCCGTTGCAGCTCCAGCCGGGAGCAGCGCGGCTCAACTACACCGGCAACGATGGACAGCCGCATTCAACCCAGGCCAGCGTGTTTCGCATCGTGCGCGCCTTCCTGGATCACTCACAATTGCGCAGCGATCAAGGGGCCACTTTCGAATATGACGTACAGTTCGCGGCGCAATCCGGCCGGCAGCTGTGCGTGAAGATGCATACCATCGGGCCGGTGGTGATGGTGAAAGCTCCGCCCGAGATCATCGTGGTGGACGCCAGCGGCCTGGGCAGGTTCGGCGGCAAGATCCGGGCCACTCCGGTTGCGCCCGGATCAACTGTGCCCTTCGACCTGACGCCCGACATTCACGTCTGCGGGCCGACAGCCAGGCGCTGACCGCGGGTGAAGTCCAACTCCAGGAAGAGGGTTTCTTTTACCGGGCTGTTGTAGTAGGGAGCGATCTCGCGAAAGCCCAGGACACGATATAAGGCGATGGCACGGTCCATCTTGCCCTGTATCGTGTCCAGGCGCATGCGGTGATAGCCAATCGATCTGGCTTGCGCGATCAGTTCGTCGACCAGCGCGCGTCCTGCGGCGTGACCGCGAAAATCGGGACGCACATAGAGGCGCTTCATCTCGCAGGCTCCGTTCTCATCTACAGGGCGCAGAGCGATCATCCCGGCGGAGCGGCCTTCAACCTCAGCCAGCAGCAGACGCCCTGCGGGCGGAGCGTACTTGCCGGGCAGCGTGCGCAGCTCTTCGTCAAAATTCTGGAAACAGAGGCTGATTCCGAGCTCGGCCTGGTACTCGAGCATCATCTCGCGCGCGGCGGCGATGTGCCCCTGGGTCTCGGCCTGAACGATCGTGAGCATAGGCGTAGTTCTTAGACGCGCAGGCCGCTGGACGGTTGCAAGGAAAAAAGCCTCGCGCAGCGAGGCTTCAAAGCCGGCGATTTCTTATTTCGTTAAAGCTTTCGTTAAACGGTGAGGCCGACGCCCGCCTTCCAACGGCCTTCAGCCCATCAGCATCCCGCCATTTACCTTCAGCACGTGACCGGTGATGTAAGCGGCTTCCTCAGAAGCGAGAAAACGCACCGCGTGCGCAACTTCCATATCCGTGCCCGCGCGCCCGAGGGGGATAGCTTCACTAACTTTGGCTTTGAGTTCGGCAGAGAGCGCTTCGGTCATCGCTGTCTCGATGTAGCCGGGAGCGACCGCATTGACGGTGATGCTGCGCGACGCAACTTCGCGGGCCATGGCCATAGTGAAGCCGATCAGCCCGGCTTTCGACGCGGAATAGTTGGCCTGGCCTGCCTGTCCCGTCTGGCCGAAGACGCTGCTGATGTTCACCACTCGTCCCCAGCGCTGCTTGAGCATGGAGCCGATGGCAGCCTGAGTGCAAAAAAACGCGCCGCTCAAGTTGGTCTGGATCACGGAATCCCAGTCGGCGCGCTTCATGCGCAGCAACAGCGTGTCTTTGGTGATGCCGGCATTGTTCACCAGAATTTCTATCTTGCCGAAATGTTCAACCACGGCTTTGACCGCGGCTTTGACTTCATCTTCGTTGGCGACGTCCATGCGGAAGCAGGCAGCCTTGCCGCCCTTCGACTCGATCTCATGCGCCACCTGGGCCAGCTTCTCCCGATTGCGCGCGGCCAGCGCGACGGCTGCTCCGCCCTCGGCCAGCGCCAGCGCGCAGGCGCGGCCGATCCCCTGCGAAGCACCCGTCACCAGCGCAACGCGGCCGTTAACTCCCGCCATGCCAGGTTCTCCCCTATGTGGATTAACTGCGAATGAAGGCAACTGCGGAATTATACCTATCGCATCTGCGCGCTCTGCGGCGGAGGCTCAGATTCGCCGTCAGCAGTGGCCAGAGCCGCGGCCGTCCGCACATCTTCGCGAAATACCATTTTGATCAGCGACGGCGCCACCAGCGTGGTGGCTCCGGTCATGAAGATCACGAGCGCATACGCGCGTTCGGAGATCACGCCCGCCTGCAGTCCGGCCAGAGCCACGATGAGCCCTACTTCCCCGCGCGGCACCATGCCCATACCGACTTTGGCGGCGGTCCGCCAGCCCTGATTCAGCACGGGAAGCCCGCAGCCCACCAGCTTGGAGACGAACGCCAATATGGAAATCACGATCGCCGAGATGACGAAGCGGCGGTCAAAAATTCCGATGTTCAGCCGCGCTCCCATGCTGAAGAAGAAGAAGGGCGCCAGAAATTCGTTGATGGCGAATACCCGCGGCCCGAGGTTCCAGCGTGGAGAGTACTCGGCGAAGGCCAGTCCGGCAAAAAAGGCGCCGATGATGGCAGAAATCCCGATCTTGGCTGCGGCGAATGAGAGACCAAGACATATCGCCAGCGCGATCACCAGCGGAGCATCGCGCGTGGACATGCGCTCCAAACCGGGCTCCATCCGGCGCACCACGCGCGGCGCGTAGAAGATCATGACCAGCGCAAAGCCCACGGCTTCCACAGCGGTCACCACCAGTTGCACCCACTTGCTGGCGCCTGCGGTGGTGACCAGTCCGACAACCACTCCCAGCAGGATCATGCCCAATATGTCGTCGAACACCGCGGCGCCCAGGATGATGCGGGCCGGCCGGGTCTGCAGCAGGTGCAGATCGTCGAGCACGCGGGCCGTGATGCCGACGCTGGTGGCCACCATGGCCGCGGCCACGAACGTGGCCTCCGCGGGCGTATGCCGGGCCATCAGCATGTAGGAGAAGCCAAAGATGAAAGGAACGGTTATGCCCGCCAGCGCCACATATAATGACATCTGGCCCACCTGGATCAGATCTTTCGGCCGCGTCTCCAGCCCCACGGTGAAGAGCAGGAAGATGGCGCCGATCCCGGCAACGGCGTAAATGGAGTCGCTGGGCACTACCAGCCGCGCGCCGTAGGGCCCGATGATGATTCCGGCGAGTATCTCTCCCAGCACAGCCGGCAGCCTGAGCCGCTCGAAGACCTCTCCGCAGAGCTTGGCCCACACAAAGATCAGAAAAAGCTGGAACAGGAACGGATCAGCAGAGTGCATGCTTATGCCAGCCTGGCCAAACTCTCATCTTCAGATGCAGTGATACCACAAAACGCGAAAAGCAGAGCTCCCAAACGGTCCATCCAGCAACTCAGGCACTTTTTGACGCTCGACCAGCTCTCGATTTTTCCCACAGCAACCCTGCCTTTTGCCATCCTAAGGATGGCAATCATTGAGTGCCGAACAGTCATGTGATGCCATTTATCGAGGATCTTGCCGTTGTTGAGTATGCACCGCCTGATTTCGAATAAGCGAACCCTGACCTGGCCGGCAATTCCTTCCGCCGCTGAACCCCTGGTCGGAGGGTTAGGGTGCGCGCTGGCTGCCCTCGCCGTGAGCGCCGTGGCCGCCGGGCATGGCTGGGAAGTATGGATTCCTTTATTCTTCAGCGTGGTACTGCTTGTGAATGCCCTCTTTTTTGGAACCAGGGCCGGCCTGATGGGAAGCGTGCTGGCAGCCTTGGTTTTTGCCATATTCCTTTTCAGCCCAATCGGTAAAATAGATGTGGCGGATCAAACTGCCCGCACGAACCTGGGCTGGATGACGCTGACGGGAATCGCCTTTTCTTTTCTATTCGCGCCACCGCGCTCCCGCCTGCATCGTTGAAGCCCGCGGCCGGGTTGGGAACCGGGGAACAACGGAAGTCGTGAGAGCGGCATCCTAAAAATTTCGGGACACTTTTAAGCAGTAGCCATTTCTCTAAGGAGTACTATGGCCGCAACTTCGCAGCGCGCAGTTCAACCGCGGCGGTCTCACGCGCGCTTTTATTTCAACTCCGGCGCGCACCTCCTGCGGATCGTCCGTGAACGCGCCAGCAACCTGCAGGAGCTCCTCGACGCCATCCGCACCTGCAGCGATGCCTGCATCTTCCAGCACACTTTCCAGACGCTGGAAGAGCACCACTTCCTCCGCGAAGGCTTTTCCAACGATTTCTCTCACTGGGCATTTTCCGCCTGCAACGAAATCGAGCTGGCGGAGCGGCTGGCCGCCACCGATATCCGCGAGTTCACGTCCATCGCTCCGCTGCGCGAGCGGCTGGTGCAGATCATTGACGCATACCTCCGCAAGAACCAGCGCGCGGCGGGCAAACCCGCCCTGGAGCCGTTCTACTTCATGGCCGCCGACCTGGTAGTGATTCCCACGCCGTACTCCGCCTGCAGCGGAGAAGAATTCGCCGAAGGCCTGCGCAAGGTAAGCGTCCACAGCATTTACTACCACTTCATCGACGCGCGTCTCCGCCTCAAGCTCAACAACAACGATTTCTCGATCTGGCTGGAAAACGAACTTGACATGGGCCAGGCGGCCGAACGCATCAACCGCATCGATATCTACACCTCCACGCTGGAAGGCGTGCGGCGAAACATTCTAAGAATTGTCGAAGGCGAGATGGCGCGCGCCTGACACCTCCACCTGCCAGGAATTGCGAAGAGCATGAGCATGAGTGAAGACGACCGCAAGCGCAGAACCACAACCGAGGAACCCGGATCGGTCAACGGAACACCCGCGAGCAGCCCGGCGACACCGCCTTCGCGCGATCCCTCCGCCGCCGAAACCAGCGAGCGGCGTTTTCGCGAGAGCACGCTGTCTCCTCATTTCATCGAGCGCCGCCGGCGTCCGCGGATTCAGACCGTGCCGCCGCCGCCGCCCGCGCCTCCGCGATTTGACGAATACGCTCCGATCATCGGCCAGCCCGAGCTGGATGAGATTCGCTTCCTGGCCAAACACGTCCAGGGCAAAACGGTAAAGATGGTCAACTCCACCGCCGTCGGCGGAGGCGTGGCGGAAATTCTCAACCGCCTCATTCCCCTGCTCAACGAGCTGGAAGTTCCCACCAAGTGGGAAGTCATCACCGGCGGCAACGATTTTTTTGAGGTCACCAAATCGTTCCACAACGCCCTCCACGGCGACAGCTACGATCTCACCGACAAAATCAAGGAAATCTTTCTCCTTTACAACGAGCAGAACCGCCAGCGCATGGAGTTTAACGAGGACCTGGTCGTCATCCACGATCCTCAGCCGGTAGGCCTGGTGCGTTCAAAACCGCAAGGCCGAGGGAAGTGGATCTGGCGCTGCCACATCGACCTGGCCAACCCTCATCTCGGCGTCTGGGAATTTCTCAAGCCCATGGTGGAGGTCTACGACGCGGCCATTTTCTCTTCGCCGTCGTTCACTCGGCGCCTGTCGATCCCTCAGTATCTGTTCTTCCCTTCCATCGATCCGCTCTCGGAGAAGAACAAACCGCTGGAAGAGAGTTACATTGACAAAATCTGCGACGACTTCGGCATCGACCGCTCCCGCCCCATCCTCACCCAGATCTCGCGTTTCGACCGCCTCAAAGATCCCGTGGGCGTGATTGAGGCCTACAAGCTGGTCAAGAAGTACGTGGACTGCCAGCTGGTGTTGGCCGGCGGCGGCGCCAGCGACGATCCTGAAGGCGCGGCCGTCCTGCAGGAAGTAAGAGAAGCCGCGGGCGACGACCCCGACGTCATCATCCTCAACCTGCCTCCGTGGTCGGCGCTCGAAATCAACGCCCTGCAGCGCGCCTCCACCATCATTATTCAGAAGTCGCTGAAGGAAGGCTTTGGCCTGACCGTGACCGAAGGCTTGTGGAAGGAAAAGCCGGTGGTGGCCGGCGCCGTCGGCGGCATTCCCAACCAGATCATCCACAAGCTGACCGGGGTGCTGGTGCACTCGGTGGAGGGCTGCGCCTACCAGATCCGCTACCTGCTTACGCACCGCGAGTTCGCCACGCAACTGGGCAAGAACGGCCGCGAGCACGCCAAGGAAAATTTCCTGATCACGGTGAACATGAAGCGCTGGCTGCTGCTGTTCCAGATTCTTCTGGGCATGGCCGATCCCGGTAAGACGATTCCGTAGCCTTTTTCCCGAAATCCCTCTCAGCCTGCCTGCTCGCCACTGAACGGTGATCGGAAAATCCTTCACCACAGAGGATACGAAGGGACACGGAGGAGGCGACGGATCGCCGTGATCGGGAGAGGCAAGTAATCGCCGAGGTGGCTGCGCTAGAATGCGTCCCGCTCTTTTCGGCTGAGTGCTGAAGTGCGAATTGCTCGGTGCTAATTGCTGCGGGCTATTTTTCTATTCCCAAGCTGGTTTTGATAGAATTCGAGCGTCACTCGGAAAAAGTATAGGTTGGCAATCCTTGCAGGCCGGCGGATTTGTGTGATTTTTGTAACAAGTCCCGGCTTCTTGTCACTTCCTCCGAAAAGCAGACAGCAAATTTATGAAAGGGACATGGGCGGATTTCACCCCATGACTTTAGAGATGAATCCTTGCAAACTATCATGCCGGCGCGCAGGTATGGCGCTGGTCTTCGCGGTTGCCGCATCACTTTCTGCCTTGGGCCAGACGTCGGCAACGGAAACCGGAAAAGCTGATACGGGCAACGATGTTGTGCTGGTTGCGGTAGCGACGCCGGATGAGGCCGGCAGTGCATCATCCGCGCCTGCTCCGCCGCCTCCCTCCGGATCCGCCTCCAGTTGGCAGGGATTCTATGCCGGCGCGAACATAGGACGAGCTATGGGCGACGCGGCCGATACCGGCGTGATTCCGCTCCCCAGCGCCGCCATTTTCGTCAACCTCTTGCCGCAGACGATCCATTACTCGCCCACCGGCCCGATCGGCGGCCTGCAGATGGGATACAACTGGCAAAGAGGGCGCATCGTCTTCGGCCCTGAGGGCGACATTTCCGCAGCAGGGGTGCAGAAAACCAGGATTGTTACTCCCATCATTCAAAACAACGGGACCGTGTTTCCCGGCCCCACCAACGGATTCGGCAACAACATCACCGCGCATCAGAACATGGATGCCATGGTCACAGCACGCGGACGCGTAGGTGTGACGCTGGGCTCGCGTCTTCTGGTTTACGGTACGGGAGGGCTGGCGGTCGGCCACCTGCACTACAACGCCAACACCGACTTCCGGCCGGTGGGCACGGAACAATATCCCGTCAACGTAACCAAGACGAAAACCGGGTGGACCGCCGGCGGGGGCGTCGAAGTCGGCGTAGGAAAGGGATGGTCGGTCAAGGGCGAGTACTTGCGCTATGAACTGGGAGGCGCGCTATCGGTGAATGCCAGCCCGGTGCCACCGCTCCCGCCCTTCGGGATCACCTACACCTGGCCCAATGTCTCCGGCAATCTCTTTCGCTTCGGCGTGAACCGCAGGTTCTAGATTCGCCCCCCGCGAGCAAGCTCCTGACACGACTGCACTGCCCAGCCGCTCCTCGGAGAGAGGCTGGGCATTGTTTGCGCCGGCCATTTATCGCTTACGTGATGTGGGCCGTTTGTCGAACCCTCATGCGAGCATAAAGCCAGACCTTGGCTTTCATCGAGGGCCGCCGGCCCGAATTGGAAAAACCTGACGAAGTGTTCCAGATTGCACAACTTTCATCTGAGCAACAATCGATACTGAAAGATGATCATCGTGTATCTGAAGGCCCATTGCTGCTGAAATCAGCACACCTGGCCGCCTTCAATTCAATTGTGCCGAGAATCCGGCTCATTCGGAAACCAGGAGTCGCCATGAACACAGCCACGTCGATCCTGACCATAAGCCGTGATGGAACACTGCGACCCACCAGAACCATCATTGTGGCGCGAACCGACTACACGGTTTCCCCTGCCCTGAACATAAAGACGCGGCGGGCCGAGCCGATTTGGTAACAGAATGAACTCTTCCCTGCACACCAGAGTTGCGGAGCGCTTCGGCGTTCTGCCCAACTTTTTTCGCCTGGCGTCCGCCGATCCGCAGATCACAGAGAATTTGTGGGGATTTGCCCAGTTTGCGTATTTGGATAATCCCATCCCATCACTGTTCAAGGAAAGACTCTTCGTTTATCTCTCCAGATTCTGCAAAATACGCTACTGCATAGCTCGACACTTAGGGTTTCTTGTGGGTTTGGGAAAACCTGCAGGGGATGCCAGCTGCCAGCCACAAACGATCGGAGAGGTACTACCGCTGCTGCGACGAACCCTTCCGTTTGGACCTGACTTGGACCAATACCTGTCGATTTGCCTGGAACGTGGCGGTGATCCTGTTTTTCCGGGACCAGATACCCGGGAGGAACAGGCGATTTTTGCTTGTGCCGCGCATGTATTCGTCCAGACCAGCGACGCCTCCAGGTGCCTTGCAGCTCTTCAACATGCGTTCGATCCGGCAAAGCTCGAACACATCCGGCTATTTCTCGCCTTCGTGCGAACGGCGCATTACTGGACTGAGATACACCCCGAGCTCGTCTTTGAGGACGATATTAATCAGCTGTTGCATACGCATGAGGCTCTTGCGGCTTGCGTTCTTTCAGAGCCGGCGTATGAAGACGACTTGAGTCAGCAGATTTCGGGGGAGTTGGCTTCACTGCGCGACTTGGGCACCCGTCACGAACAACTGAAACAAAGCTACGAGATTCTCAGCGTTGACCATCGACAAACCGCAGCGGAACTGCGGGAGAGAGAAGAAGACATCCATTACATGGTTCTCCTCAGTCCGCAGGTTTCGTGGACAGCCGATGCTGAAGGACGCGTTCAATACCTGCACCCGAAATGGTCTCGCGTCACCGGGCTCATCAGTGAGCAGACAATTGCGGGAGGTTGGCTGCAAGCGGTTCACCCCGAAGACTTCGCTGAGGTTTCTGGAGCGTGGGCCAAGTCCCTGCGAACTGGCGTGCCGTTCGACATGGAACATCGAATCGATCCCCCCTCGGGCCAGTCTCTGTGGGTTCGTTCCCTTGCTTTTCCTCGCCGCGATGCAAATGGGCGGGTTATAAAGTGGTACGGCACGACGGAGAACATCGACCAACGCAAAAAGACTGAAATTGTGATGCTGCGAACAGAGAAGCTAGCGGCTGTCGGCCGTCTCGCAAGTTCGATTGCGCACGAAATTAACAACCCTCTGGAGTCCATATTCAACCTGGTTTATCTGGCGCGCGGAACTAACGATCCGGCAAAAATTGACGAGTACCTTGCCGCGGCCGATCAGGAACTGAATCGAGTTTCTGCGATCACCAGCCAGAGCCTTCGTTTTCATAAACAGCCCACCCAGGCAACGCCGGTTGTCTGCGATGATCTTTTGACAAGCGTTTTATCGCTCTACGAAGGACGGTTGCAAGGTTCAAAGGTAAAAGTGGAGAGACGCAAGCTTACCGACCGGCCGGTGATGTGTTTCGAAAGCGAAATTCGCCAGGCACTTTCGAACTTCATCGGAAATGCGATTGATGCAATGACGCCGGTAGGTGGGCGTCTTTTGTTGCGCAGTAGCGAGGCAACCGACTGGAAAACGGGTGAAAAGGTTGCGGCAATGATCATTGCCGATACCGGACCAGGCATGTCAATTCAGGCCAAAGAGCATTTGTTCGAACCTTTTTTCACCACGAAAGGCTTAAGAAGCAATGGCCTTGGACTCTGGATCAGCAAGGAGATAGTCACCCGGCACAAAGGACGAATCAAAGTAAAAAGCAGCACCAATCCACCCAACCCGGGAACTCTGGTTAGCATACTTCTTCCTTTCGATATGGCCGCATAGAAGATCGATAAGGCAGAAAGCACTTCCTGGCGGCGATCGGAAAAGCGTCGCGGAGGCCGTCGGCAGAAAAACACTACGAAGGAGGCGGGGTCGGATAACACTCCCGCGCTGTTTTTGTTACGTCCCGTCTGACACGCTGAGAAGAAATAGCTGGCGAAGAATTGCCGACTTTCCGCCCGACCAGTTACCGCGGGACCACGATGGTGGTCTTCAGCACAGCAGACTTGCCGGAGTTCGTGATAAGCGTACGCGTCTCCTCCGTCGCGATCGTCTGCTCGCGCCGCGCCGGAAACTGATAGGCAACGGGCGAACTTTTGTCCGAGCTCCGAAAGAGTCCTCCGAAAGTCTTCACCGGGTCGGCGGTATTGGCCGATTCGATATAGGGCGTCCCTCTCGCCGGCACCACGATCCCCACAGAAGGTACGACGTTGATCGTGACCGTAAGTTGGGCCGTAGCCTGTCCATTTCTCGACTGCGCCAGAAGCAGCGTTGGAAAGAAAATTACGATGGAAGCCAGAGCTAAAGAACTTCTGCGGATCATGCAGCGGATTATCGCCAGAAATCACCGGCCGCTGACAAACCAGCGCTCGCAGTCGCTGATTCCAAAACGGGATAAGAAGGGATTAATCCGTAAACACTTCTTAACAGAACCGTTCAGAAAAGTACTTTGCTTTAAGCGCATCGGCCTTAATGATTGCCCTAAGTTTGGGGCACATGCCGTACTAGCCTGCTGGTAACAGCGTTCCGAATGCAGAACAAAGCTCAGTGGTCCGGAGCCGCTCCGCCGGCGGAGGCCGGTAACGCTCTTCCCGGCTCGTTCGATCCCTTTCCCGCCGAGTTGCTCCACGATGCGGCCGAGTCGACCTTTGGGTGCATCGCTGCGCGACCTCAACCGACGCCGGCGGCGAGGTGGTGCAGGGCTACTTTCCGGAGAGGCGATCCAGACGATGCGTCAGTTCTCGGACCGCATCAGCCACCTTACGGGTAGCATCGAGTGCATCCCAGACATGCTCCAGCGCTCGGCCCTCAAATTCCCGCGTCCGCTCCATTGGTGGGTTGAGAGCCCGGAATAGAGGCTGTTTCTCAGTAAACATCGAGATCGTGGGCAGCGACCACTTTGCCGGCGTAAGCGTCCTTGACTTCTTTGAGCAAATACTCTTCGCTGCCGGTCTTGCGACAGTCTTCTGTTCCGGCCTGGTCACAGCCCGCATTTCCGCGATGAAACAGGATGAGCACGCCGGGTTTGGCCCTGGTCGCAATTTCTCCGAGCTCCTGTGCCGAAGTGTGGTAAGCACGACGGTATTGCTGCCACGCCGGTGGAACCAGGTCAAAAGATGCTTTGGTATAGGCCTCAGCGATCAGAATGTCGCATTGCCGGCAGTTGTCCACGAGAGCATCTGTAGGCGAGGTATCTCCCGACATTACGATGGTGCGGTCCGGAGTTACGAAGCGGTAACCGTATGCATTCACGTTGCCGTGACGAACGGCGAAGGCTGTGACGGTGACGCTCGAATCTTTGAAAACCACGCCCGGCCTGATTTCATGCACATTCACTCTCCAGCCCGTGTTGTTGGAGTGCTCCATGCCTTCAACTCTGATCTTGCGGTCGATTTCATAGGCTTCGAGGATGCGGTTGACCATCGCCTGCGTTCCCGGCGGACCATAAACTGCGAGCGGCTCTTTGCGGCCCATGATCCACGGGGTGATCATCAAGTCCGGCAGTCCCAGCGTGTGGTCGGAGTGCAGGTGGGTCAGGAAGACGGTTTTGAGATTCACCGGTCGAAGCGCATTTACGCCTTTGTCACGGGCAGCAGCAGCCCGGCGCACCAACCCTGTCCCTGCGTCGACAATGTATGAGTTCTCGTTGACGACGACTGCGATCGACGGGCCGGCGCGCTCAGGATCAGGCAGCGGCGTACCTGTGCCGAGCATGACCACCTGCGTGTGTGTCGGCTGGGACTTTTGGGCCAGTGAAAAATCATTCCCGGTGATAACAGTCAAAATCACCAGGCCGAGTGCAACCTGAATTGCTCGTCGCATGGGGATTCTCAGAATGAGAGCACCATGGTACAGCAGCAAGAGCCCAGTCCGGAAATGTGGGATGGTTCAACGGCTAGTGACATATCGAGGCCCATTGGTGGGCGCTGGCAGCCGGCTATGAGGGCTACACCCCACATCCTCATCCCTACAACTTGGGATTTTTGGCGACGAACTCCCGCATCATCTGGGCGATGCACTCCTCCTGGGCAGTGCAGGGCCAGGTGCCCCGGGCTTTGGGCTCTTCTGTCCGCCACGAGATAAGCGCGTGCCCTGGCCTTTCGCGCCTTTGCTTTTTGCGGAAGGGCGGGACTCCATGACGCGTCCCTGTCATTTTTTTTAGCGCGCTCCGCTCCGCTGCGCGCCGGGCCTTCGGCAGATCGGTGTTGGTTCTTTCTTCTACCTTTCCCAGGGTTCCAGCAGCCCCGCCGCGGATTGGCGCTGGGACGGCTTCCATCCTGGGCTACTCTCTTGCCGCTTCTTCCACCCCACCGCACGAAGCGTGCGGCGGGGACTCCGGCCTACCGGCGCTGACCATCGAAGCAGATGCGAATCGCCTGAAGAGTTTTCTGATGAGCAAAGCTCTCGGCGGTTACGGAACCTTTCGTCGCTCTTAAAGTCATCGCCGCGAAGCCCGATCCAGCCAGGGACGAACCCACGGTAGCCGGCCGAGCTCTACAGTTTGGCGGCTTCGTCCAGCTTGGCTTGCGCTTCTTTGGAAGGAATCAATTGGACTTTTGGTCTGGCTTAGGGAACATTAGTTGTTGGTACTTATCGACTCACCGCAAGACAGATGAGGAAACTCTCGCAACCTCGATATTTGGCGTCCGCGCTTCACATCATTTTGTTTGCCACGGCGTGGGCCGTGTATGCGGTTTCTGGTGCGCCGATGTTGGATGGCCCCTCGGGGAAGCTGTTCTCCACTTTAATCCTTGCCGACATGCCAATTTCCGTGATCGCTTTCGGGGTTCTCTTCTTCGGATCTCCGTACGCCTGGGTGGCAATTCTGCTATGGGGTGCAATTGGTACTTTATGGTGGTATTTCCTGGGCCGTTTTATGGAGGGGATTGTTCGGCATTTTCGGGAAAGGAGAGCACGCCACATTTACGGATCTCAGCCGCCGTCCTCAGAGCCGCCTCGTCCGGGGATTTGGGGCCTATGGGTCGCAGGCGGCGCAGCCGCGATGGCTGTGTCCCTGGTTACCTTTGTCTGGACCCAGAATGCGCGGGAAAAGGACGAACACGGCGGACCTATCACCAGCATTACTTTCTCGCCGGATGGGCAATCTGTCGTTCTGTCCCGCGAGCAGGGCGATTCGACGTTCCTTTACAGGGTGCCGCTGACCGGCGGCCCAGGCACGCGCCTTACCAGCGCAACCATGGGCGTAGAAAGCGCTGCGGCGTATTCTCCGGATGGCAAGCACATCGCCTACGTTTACAGGTCTCCCCAAAACCAACACTCACACATTTTTGTTATGGACGCAGATGGGAACAACACGCACCCGCTATTCGCATCCGTCGAAGACGCGGACGACCTGTTTCCCAAATTCGCCCGCAACGGGAAAATCTACTTTGCACGGTCAACATTCTTCGGTAATTACTCACCGGTTGCGCGGCCGGCACACCATGACTGGGACATCTACTCGACCGATATAGATGGTCAGAATGTGCGGCCGCTGACGCATGACCGCTTCTATGAGATCTCCGAACCGTCGCTCTCGGCCGACGGCAGCAAGATCATGTTTTCCACGGAGACACAAGCCGGGAGCCAACTGCAGATTTATGCTCTCGATTCGGACGCTCCTTTGGTGACGGCGCAGCCGCATGTGCCGAATGAACCCAAGTCGCCGATTTATGCCGGAGCCATTTTTTCTCCTGACGGCCGTAGTGTGATTCTGCTGGCAGCGAGCCAGGGACGAGGCCTTTTCAGCTACGACGTATACCGCATGGACCTGGCCAGCAAGACTGTTGAGCAGTTGACCACCGCCAGCGGTTATTCCACGCTGCTGTGTCTCTCACCCGACGGCAAGAGAGCGGCATTCCTTCGTTGGACTTCCACTCATGGGACCATGCCGACAGTTAGTAGAATGTACCTGCTCGACCTGGCGACCAAACAATTGGTTGCTGCGCCGATCAGCGGAACCCGATAGTTCAGGTAATCCGAAACAATTCGGGAACAAACGATTCGGGGGCAGGAAAAATTCAAAGCGTGGCGTGGCAGAGGACGGATTCTCATGCCCTCTCCCTCTCTCGCTTTTTTAGCGCGCTCCGCTCCGCTGCGCGCCGGGCCTTCGGCAGATCGGTGTTGGTTCTTTCTTCTACCTTTCCCAGGGTTCCAGCAGCCCCGCCGCGGATTGGCGCTGGGACGGCTTCCATCCTGGGCTACCTTCTTGCCGCTTCTTCCACCCCACCGCACGAAGCGTGCGGCGGGGACTCCGGCCTACCGGCGCCGACCATCGAAGCAGATGCGAATCGCCTGAAGAGTTTTCTGATGGGAACCCCGGAAAAACCTGGTGCAAGCGGCGCTCAGTAGTCAGCAATCAGCATTCAGCCGGAGAAAATCGCCGTAATCCTGTGATCGTATGATTTGATCGGATGACCACGCCTGCCCGCGCAAAACCGGCGCAGTCTGGGGACCCCGGGCCTTCGGCAGATCGGTGTTAGTTCTTTCTTCTATCTTTCCCACAGCTCCATCAACGCGCTGCGGTGTAACCGCAGCGCATTGCTTCCGCAGTGGGCTACCCTGTGGGCGCACCTACCGGCGTTTGGATTTCCGACAGCTATTTCGGGCGTAACAGTTTTCGAGTGAGAAAAAAGCCGGCTGCCGCCCCAACCAATCCACCCAGGCCAATTGAGAGAAGGTACGCTCCGATCACAGCGAGGCCGCCCCCCAGCCCCATCCATTGATGACCGACCCTTGGAGCCAAGACTAGTACCGCTGTCGAAAGCAAGAACGAGACAGCTGTTGCCGCCGTCGAGACGCTAATCACATACACTCCGGTTCGACGAAATCTCTGAAAAAAGAGCAACACAATTCCCGCCAGGATGCACAGGATCCAAACGGGGACAATGAGAAAGAATGGCATTCGGGCAGGGACATTGTGCCACAGTCGCGTGGCGCGTTGACGCGCCTCCGGCACTCGCCGTGACAACGGAGGCGGCGCGGATCGCTCGGGGATCGGGAAGAATCGGGTGATCCGGCGATCGGGTGATCGGAGGAAAAAGCTGCTAGTTGCTGGCTCCTAGCCAAAAGCCGGAGCCAAAAGCTGGCCAACAGCCAGCAGCTAGTAGCCAGAAGTTATAGGCTGGATGAGTCGCGTGATCCGCGGCAGGCCGGAACAGGTTGGGTGATCGGAAAAACCGGAAGACGTTTTCGCCGCGAATTTTCACGAATGAGAGCAGATCGGGTTTTTTCCTCTGTGTGCCTTCGTATCCTCTGCGTTAGTGGGGTTGGGTTGGCGAATTGCCAGCTGCTGATTGCTGACTGCCAAATGAATAGGAGCTGAGATCGGTGGTCAGGGGAGAAAATCGCTCACGATTCTCTCTCCGCCTCGTCTCATCATGGTTACCGCGCCGATATTCCATGGAACGAGGCCGCGCGATGGTTGACCGGCTACTCCACTGCTCGCACCGCAATCCCCGCTGGTTTCAAGCATTGCGAACGACTTGCCTGTTTATGTGCCTGTTTATGTGCCTGGTCGCGCCGGCCGGTGGACAGCCATCGGGTCAGGCAAAGGTGGAAACCGGATTTGTCGCGGCCAACGACGGCGTCCGCCTGTACTACACCAAGGTAGGCAGGGGAGCACGGACGGTGATTCTGCCGGGGCGGCTTTTTCTTTTTCCGGCTTTTGCACGGCTGGCGCATGGCCGCACGCTCATTTTCTACGATATGCGCGACCGCGGTCTTTCCGACGCGGTCGAGGAGCCGTCCCGGATCAGCTTGCAGCATGACGCCGACGATCTGGAAGCCGTGCGCGCTCACTTCGGCGTGGAGAAGCCCGACCTGGTCGGCTTTTCTTATTTAGGCAAGATGGTGATTCTCTACGCCACGCAGCATCCCGATCAAGTGCATCGCATCGTGCAGATCGGCCCGGTGGCGCGCAAGTTCGGAACCAGCTTTTCCCCATCGCTCACCGCCGGAGATGCGAGCACGGTCCCCGATCCGGCTGAAGTCAGCCGGGTGGAGTCACTGGCCGGCAGCGCCTTCGCCAGGGAGCATCCGCGGGAATATTGCGAGATGGAGTGGAAGACGGAGCAGCAAAGAATGGTAGGAGATCCGGCCAACGCCGGCCGCATCCCCAGCCCTTGCGAGATGAAGAATGAGTGGCCGGCGCATCTGGCCCGGCATTTCCAGCCGCTGCTGGCCTCCGACCAGGCGCTGGACATCAGCAAAGAATCGATTGCCAGGGTGAGGGCGCCGGTACTGACCATTCACGGAAGAAAAGACCGCAATGCTCCCTACGGCGGGGGACGCGAGTGGGACATGCTGCTCCCTGACGCTCGCCTCATCACGATTGAGGGCGCCGCTCATATGTCCTGGATCGAATTCCCCGACATCGTGTTTCCCAGCATCGATCTCTTTTTGAACGGGCGTTGGCCGGAGCAGGCAAAGAAGATCCGGACTCTGGAACTGCGGCCAGTAAGCCCGTAACCTTCGCGGGACGCTTCCCCGGGGATCGGGACATGCTGGATTTGGTAATTTGGCAATTTGGTAATTTGGCAAGCGAAAATCGGAAGAATCCGGTCGGCACCGATATGGTAATGGCCGCCGCCGAACTTTTACGAAGTAGGACGAGGGCGGGCGGAAAGAAGGACAAGGCGTGAGATGGCCTACTTCGTGATTGACATGATAACGATGATGTTGTGAAATAAAGTAGTATTTAGTAGTTAGTATTTAGTAGTTAGCCAAAACCGGAAAACCCGAAAGCCAAAGGCTAAAAGCAGAAGCCGCGGCCGCCGCAGGGAGGCCAGAGCAATTGGGTAATTTGGCAAATGGAAAAACCAAAGAGCCGCGCAAGGCGGACGGTTCGGGAAGATCTTTGACAAATTAGTATTCAGCATTCAGCACTCAGCCGGGGCAAAACTGCTAAGCCCTTTGGAATCATAGATGGACCCGCGCCGGATGGGATGCCATGGGATGAGGTGGGATGATTGGGAGACCATACGGGGCGGGGAAAGATCTGGTGATCGGGTGATCCGGAGATCGGAAAATCCAAAGCGCCTTTAGCCGGGGATGAATCACCTGTCTCAGCTTAAGGGTGCACCTCAATCGCC
>Ga0209580_10000055_pt1 | contig 117490 bp, 177 predicted proteins | sample Coa_R1_5_FD_187153 | JGI IMG/M metagenome (GOLD analysis project Ga0209580, IMG submission 187153) | Surface soil microbial communities from Centralia Pennsylvania, which are recovering from an underground coalmine fire - Coalmine... | ecosystem: Environmental > Terrestrial > Soil >... | reverse complement strand
ATAAACAAGTAAAGCTTGCTGAAGAACCACAGCGCGAAGTGCTGGATCTTGTCCGGCTGGAGAAACAATCAATTCAGACAATGCTTGCTGCTGTTGCAATACCGAAAGTGTATGCATCGATACTTTCAAGTCTTTTACAATCTCAAATTCTTTCTCAATACGATTCAATGCTGAGAAACTTTTCAAGTCCATTTTATGACTCCTTTACTCTCTTATCTTTTTTACTTAATGCTGGCCCACGCTGCTTTTGCAACCTGCTCTCGATTAGATTCTGGAATTTGTTGTATGAGGTAATCCGCTAATTGTTTATTAATGTTCACTCTATTTTGCAATGTCTCAATTTGACACTTCTTACAAAAATCGTAATCATCTTCTTCAAGAAGGGTATATCCATCACAGTTTAAACAATACTGTATTTCTTTAGACATTATTATCCTCTTGTTGCTGATGCTTCTTAGGCTGGCTCTCCAACGACTGTGGACGAAGTGTATCCGAAATCAACGCCCTCTAGAACTCTTAGGTCTCCACCAGCAATGTTGTATGTGGCAGAAACGGAATGAATCCAAACACCAGTGAATATCGTACTCTTTGTAGGAGCCGTTGAACCTGCGGGTGCAATTTCCTGTTTCAAAATACCAATTGGAGCATTGTTGTTTACAATGTCGTCACCAGAAATTCCCAACTCTTCCAGAGCATCTGACAAATACAACATCACACGATCCGCGTGAAGGCTGTATTCATCCACTGTACGAGGCAATCTTTCAACGGGCTTGCCTTGCTGATCAGAATCCAACTCAAATCGAAAATCTGTATTTCGACGTTGAGTTTGGGTAAATGATTGCACAGCACCAATCTTAGTAGATTGCTGCGCCAATGAAAGAAGAGCCGCAGGATTATTTAATGTGGTAGCATTTAAACTCTGTGGTAAAAGAAAAAGTGAAACTGATGTACTTAATCGTGCTTGTGTATCACCTAGCTGGGCCATTGTGATTCTCCTTAAATTTCTTTGTTAAATTCTATCTATTATTAGGCTAAATTCAAACCTAATGTGATTAAGATTGTATCCAATTCCAATACGGGCTGTACGCCCACATTCACCAAAATCTGTGTTGGTTGTAGTGGGTTTACTGTTGCGATTGGTTGTGTAAATGATTCAATGATGTTACTAGATTCAATATCTGACAAAATTGCGGAAGTCACAGTTTCAACCTGTGAAGGTGTATTTGCCAGCAATTTCTGTCCGATAAAAATAGGATCTAGAAGACCACGAATAGTTTGAGTACAATAATCTGCAATCTCTGTCACCTGATAAAGTTGATTTAGAATAGTATCAAATGCCGTTGTTGTACCAAATACAACCTTTGGCGAACCAGAAATATTATCCACAATCAGTACGCCGTTATTGGAAAGAATAACTTTTTCAGATTGTGCCAAAGTATTAGTTGTTGCAATTCCTGAAACCACTTCACGAGTAAGAGGCTGGGCAACGTCAAATGCTGGATTTGTTCGAAGAGCAGCAAGTGCAGAAGCCATCATTGTACCATCTACAGTTGAAGCTGTTGTGTTTGTCCCAATGAACATGGAATAAGTTGTATTCGTTTGATTCACAACAACAACACGATTGCTGGAAGCTGCCGTTGCATATCCAAGCATTGTTGTATCGCTAGGATTTGATAGGCGAGAAAAACCAATAAATGCCGTTCTCTCTAATCGATTAATTGTGCTTGAGGCAGTAATGACGTGGTTCGTAATATCTGGAATTAGCATTGCATTGTCTGCTGCATCCAAAGAAACAACAATATTAATATTTGGAATTAGAAGCTTCGTAAGGGCTGCACGAACCTGAGAAGCATTGGCACCATCAACAGGATTCATTTGCATTAAACATACAATGCTTGCTCCGTTTTCTTGTGCCAATTGAGCAGCAATTGGAAGAGTCCAAGCGCCTCCCATATTAGCTGTCTGAGAATCTCCTCCGCCAACAGTTCCCACAGCATTTGTAACTGAACTAAAATTCTGTAGAAAGAAAAACTGTGGCTCAAAAGAATTCTGTCCATCACCTACAGCCTTAGCCCATTCATAATTTACAAAGTAAACAACACCTAGGGCTGGACGTTGTGGAGTAGAAACTAATGAACCCGCAACAAATCCAAGAATAGAATTTGCCGTTCCGTTTTCAATTGAAATAGAAGAATTAAATGAAGCAGTTGTTGTAATTACAAGTGAATTATCTCCACCTGATAAAGTCGAACTGGCCGGAACAGTAACAGTACCAGCACTTGGAAATGTAACGGTTGTTCCACTGGGACCATAAACTAAAGCTCTACCATTCAATACTGAAGAAGCTGCAAAAGTAATGGATGTACCTGCTAGAATAGTTCCATTAACGGTATCATTGGCACCAAATGTAAAGGTTGTACCTGTTACGAAGTAAACGTTATTAGCAGTGGCACCATTTTCTAATATTACACTTGCGGCGGCTGGCATTGTAAGACTTGTACCAAACAAGAATATATAAGTACCTGCACCATTGAGTGTAAGGTTTCCGGCAGACCATGTTCCTGCTGCGGCTGCTGAATACGTTCCAGGTGTTGCAACAAAACCACCTAAGTCTGTTGAAGTAATATCAGTTCCTGGACCTGTTGCTTGCAACGTAGTTGCAGCAGAAGTAGCATCAGTATGAGCTTGTGCAGCAGCAGCATCACCTTGATGAAGAGAACCAGAAAATGTACCTGGAGGAAAACCCGTAATGCTACTTCCAGGAGAAACGCCCAAGTCTCCAGTAAGTACTGTGTTTCCTGTGTTTGTAACGGCAGTATCTCCTAGAACGGCATACGTTGCTGATGTAGCAAGATATGGATTAGAAGAACTAACACCAGAAACTGGAAGATAAGTAGAATTAGATGTGGTTAAAGTAATATTATCTCCAGAAGGCCCTGCTGCATTTGCGGTTACTGTAATAACATTGCCAACAGCAGATCCAGTAGAAAGAGTTGTGGCCGTAGCAGTTGTAATAGCATTTGCTAATGAAGTAGCAGTGGCGTTATTATTCGTAGCCGCTGTCCATTGTGTTCCTTGGGTAAGAGAAATACCATTAACCGTTAAAATTGCATTATTTTGTCCACCAGTTAAAGTTGCTCCAGAAACTGGAAGATGGACCGCATCGGATGTAGTCAAAGTAATTGTATTTCCTACTGCACCAGCGGTATTGGCCGTAATTGTAACTACGGCTCCTAAAGCAGATCCAGTAGAAAGAGTTGTTGCTGTGGCCGTAGTAATAGCAGATGCTAAACTTGTAGCAGTAGCTGAATTACTTGTAGCTGCTGTCCATTCAACACCTTCGGTTAGAGCGTGGCCATGAATTGTAAGAACAGCCCCAGCAAGCATTGTATAATCTACGACTGTGGCTGTACCTTTAGCGGAAGCTAAAGATAATTTTGTATAATCTACAACTGTAACGATTCCAGTAGCATGAGTAGATGGAGTGGTTGAAGCAACGGCTCCAGTCATAGATGAATTCAAAGTTGCCGCGACTTGCGCTGCTGTAGTTTCTGTGGTAAAAGGAATGGTTTGAATAGCCCCATTAGCAATACGCAATTGAAAATTTAATCCACTAAGACTTGCATAAGGATCATGTGTGGTACCTGTTAAAGAAGTAACACCAGTAAGCCATGCCATTCCACCAGAAACCGGGGTTGAGGAATAATCCACACCTGATTCATACGTGGCGAAATTTTGATCTGTAATGGTTGTTCCATCTAATGCAACTGCGGTATGAGAAAGAGCGTCGTCATTTCCGCTACCGCGAGTAACGGCTTCACCTGTTACTAAATTTGTTAAACGCCCAGTTCCAATATAAGCGGCTACACGAATTCCGCCCGTAACTGAGGGGAGCAATTGCTGTTGTACCTGCGTGAATACTCCGGGTAAAACTGGTTGATTATTGATAGAAGGCATTTGGGTAATCTCCTTAACTTAAATTACTTAAATCGAGTTTAATACTGTGTAAAATTACGTAGGTATGGTACTCCCTAATAATACCACAATTTATTATATTTTTAAGGGGTTTTTTATTCACTTAAACTTACAGAAACATTGTTAGCTGTTATATTCACAGCGGGTGCTACCACACCATTCCACTCACTGTAAACATCCATTACAAGCTTACCTGAAAAGAACCATCTCCCCTCATTGTACGCAGAAGCGAATGTTGGGAATGACGTTTTGATTATTTCTATACCAAAATTAGCTAAATCCGTTGTAGTGTATTTAAAATTGTTGTAAAGCAAATCAGTAATTTCATCTCTCTGGATCGAATCATCGATTGTATAAATATTGATTGTTACGGTTGAAACAATGCTAGAAAACAACAATTCATTTCCGGCTAGATTGGTTGTTGTTACTGCCCATCCAGATGTGCTACCAACTGTAATCTGAGGAACATTTGTATCATACGCGGTTCCCACCACAAAACCAGAAGAGCTTGCCACCTGTACATAATTTGGGCCCGAATTTGTTCCTACGGCTTGAACGGTCGTGGTATGTACGCCTTGAACAATTGTATCTCCAATTTTAATTCCTGCTATAGAAGAAACAACTATATGAGTGGAATCCGGCACACTTGAAATCGTAATGGGCAGACCTACAAAAGCAATGGTTGTGGTATTTATTCCTTGCATAATAACATCGCCAATATTAAGACCTGTCAACGAACTAACACCTAAATGTGTGGAATCTATCACCGCTGTGACATTGAAAGGTGTGGACGTTGTATTATCTTCTGCTGAAGGAGGCAAGCTTTTTGGTATATATTCCGATTCTGGGCCCAAATAACGAGTTTCAGCGCCACTTATATTTTCAACAACAATAGCAGGATAAAATGCATGATCCTGGGGAAAAATATCCGAGATAATTACTTTTGTGTTGGTAAAATCATACTCTCCACTAGGAAGTTCTACGTAAGTATATTTTGGGTCCGTAGAGAGAAGCCTACGAATGTTATTAATAACTTGATCACGAATCTTCGTGATAATCTGTGACCTTACAACATAGTCGGGCGTGTATCCCATTTTATAATCCTAAAGGAAGTTGATAAACTGGATGATTAGTTTCTAAAAGCGTGATATCAAACTTTTGGTGGGTAACAAAATGTCTCCACCTACACTGATCCACTTGGGTAATCATAAATCTTTGTCCATTTCGACGAACAATTACATCACCCTTTTCCAATGTGGGTTCCCAAAGTGTCCAAGACCTGGGTGTGTATTCTCGTTTCCAACCTACATCTTTATCATTCACATTATTGTATCCGCCAGCCATCAAACTTGCAGTAATTTCTATGGAATGATAATACCCACCCAAGCCATCTGGAAGAGCTACTGACGTAGCACTGGCAGAATTAAATCCTGGAGTATTTGCCAAGTTCACATTTGGATTGATAAAATTTGTCCCGTAGCAAATAGTATCTTGAACGTGTTGCTGACTGGAATGCCGAACAGTAGAGGTAAATGGACAAAGCTGACCATCATATCTACGTTTCAAAAGCAATACTCTTTCGTGTCCAGCAGCACTCAACCATTTCAACCTATCTCGAATAGAAGTAAAATAATATTCAAAATTGGTTGGCCCATTGTTAGTAACGTCAGGCAAAATTTCCATTATGTGTCCGATTGGAATATACCTCTCTTAATAAACTTATTTTATACTTCCATCAATGTGATACTGCTGGCATTATTTCCACTATTAATATCCAATCTTATGCCACTACCCTCTGACCTAGCATAAATACCGTAAGTGACTGGAGAAGATGTAGCCGGAGAATCGAGCCATTCAATTACAGCCGTATTTGCGATTTGACCAGTAGAAGCTACATCACCAATAATCCTATCAGCAACATACACAAATGTGACACCACCATCTCTCGATATTTTGAAATCGAAGTAAACAGCCCCAGCATCGATAATAGCGCACATAACCACGGCTCGGACCAATACTTTCTTAGTGTTTGATGAAGGAGTAATTGTAGCTTGAAGATCAATGAATGTATCTGTTCCAGTCGAAACAATTACCTCGCCAGTAGCATTAGCATAAACTAAATTGAGTGAACTGCTCCCGCCACTAGTTGTCCAACTTAAATTACCAGAACCATCATTTGTTAGAACTTGCGATCCACTGCTTTGAGCAATGGGCAATTTAAGAGTATATGAGGAAGTAATAGTAGTAGGAGCTTCTAAAGTGACCGTATTAGATCCAGTATCTTGAAATAAAACCGCGTGTTCATTAGCAAGTGTTAAATTTCCCGTTAGTGTACCGCCAGTAAGCATCAAGAAATTTGTGTCAACATAATTCTTTGTGGCGGCATCTTGTGCTGCTGTAGGATCAGCAAGATGAATAATTTTATTGCTGGTACTCATATCTAGAGCAGTATTAAAAATAACTGGTACTGGAGAACCTAGGGAACCGCCGACATTAACAGTAATAACCGTATTATTTACACTATCTTTTATGAATATATGTGCAAGCCCCGCATTAATATTAAGGTTATCACCAGTACTAGTGATGACAGGAACATCCAATGTAACAGAAGGAACACTATTAAGTTTTACTACTGGATTGCTGTCTGAGGAATTTATTGAAATAATATCCACAGTTCCATCTGATGTTTGAACTTTTACAAAAGAAGAATTGTCAAAAGGCTGTAATGCTAAAGATCCAGTAGTTTTACCTTTTACTTCATTCGTATTAAGCTTTGTGGTAGTAGAAATATCCCCGACCACATCCAAAGATACTGCTGGAGTATTGGTACCAATCCCAAGTCTAAAATTTGTGTCATCCCAGAAAAACTTAGCTGCATCGCCACCAAGAGAACCAGACGCATTAAATTGCACTGCTCCACTAGTAGATCCTGGCGTTCCGCCACCCACCGCTGTCCAAATTGTCCCATTATAAAATTCAATTTCATTAGTTGTTGTATTGAAAATCTCTAACCCCGTAGTGGGAGAAACTATAGCATTTCTTTGCGTAGTGGTTAATCGTGGAAGAAGAAAACCAGATGTTGTAGTATTTGAAGTAATTCCACCAGCAGCAGTTATACTTCCTGCTGTAACTATATTTCCTGTTGTTCCATCGACTGAATAAAGTGTTCCCATAATAACTCCTCCATAATTAAATAACTCGGCTGTAACTAAATCGCTAGAAAATGCATTATCTCCAGCAGCCATCAAAACAATATTGGATGATAATCTAATAAACGCTGCGTACACTCGTGGGGTATTTGGTGAGGTAGTGATAGACCACGATACTGCAATTGGATCATACAACTCTGTAGTGGAAACGGGTGGATACGAATGTCCAGTTGCTAATAAAACCAACCCATTTCCCAAAACTATAGGAATACTACCATCATGCATTGAGGCCATGAGCGCGGTATGTCCCCATGTACCTGCTACTGGATCATACACTTCTGATGTTTTCGCAGCAGTAGTTCCAGCAGATGAAATACCACCTGCCCACAATGCAGTACCATCCTGCAATAAACAACAATCGTTATCGCCCACTTCTAAATTTGCATGTGGGAATGCCATACTTCCCGTCGTGGAAAAAGTATCAGTCGTTGGATCATATAGTTCACAAGTTGAAAGACTTGTGCCTATAGGAGATTCTCCACCAGCAATAAGTACTTTACCATTGCCCAATACAACTGCGCTATACCCTGATCGTGAATGAATTGGAGCGCCAGTAGTAATACTCCACGTACCTGCTACAGGATCGTAGATTTCCGCAGTTGAAAGAACAGAACCACCATCATTTCCACAAGTAACTAATACTTTTCCATTGGACAATAAAACTGGTATAATACCCTGTCTTGGAACACTTAATGAACCAGTAAATGTCCAAGTAGCGGCGGTAGGATCGTATAGTTCACAGGAAGTTAAAGGAGTATTTGAAGTATCTGCTCCACTCACAATAAGTACTTTACCATTTTGTAAAGTAACTGACATTACATCTCGTCTAGCCGTATTTAAAAATCCGGTGTCTGTCCATATTCCCGTCATGGGATCATATAGAGTAGCATTGGGTAAAGCGGTTGGAGAAGAAAAAGGAGAATCTCCTCCAGCAATCAATACTTTTCCATTTTGTAGAACAGAGTATCCAAATCCCGATCTAGGTGTGTTGGGTAAAGAACCAGTAAATGTCCAAGTGGGAGAAGGCATTTAAAACCTCTAAAAACTTAATGTATTGTTTGTATTACAAAACAAAAGGAAACCTTTCGCTGTTTTAAACAGCGAAGGATTTCTTAATTTCTATGGAAGATTAATTACTTAGAAGCAGGGGTGGCTGGCTTTAGATAAATATCTGAAGCTTCAATCGCACCTTGAAGTTTGAGCTTCTTAATATTTAAATTCTTAAGCTCTTCTTCGCGGGTTTCGATTGCGTCCTTAACATTAGCTAATTGCTTCTTGAAATCATCTCGCGCATTTGTAACCTGGGTACGAAGTGCTTCTAACGCAAGTGTATCTTTATGAGCAACGGGCCTCTCCACTACTTGTGCATCTTGTACTTTGTCATTCTCATTCATTTTCTTTTCTCTCCTAGAGTTATTTTACTGCCTGTACATACTATATCAGGTCTTATCAAGAATTACAACTACCTTTCTATTTTTATCCTAAAATAACCCAGCTACTTCCATTCCACTGATATAATTGATGATCCGTCAAATCATAAACTTGTAAACCCTCAGCAGGACTACTAATAGACGTTCTTTGAGTTGTTGTCATTCTTGGAGGAAGGAAACCTTGTGTGGTCGAAGCTACATCTAAAATAGCACTTGCAATTGGTGACTCACCAATTCCAAGAGCGCCCGTTAAGGTACCGCCTGTTAGAGCTAAATCAAGACTGGCATGACCTGTTAATGACGCTGTAATAATTCCCGCTGCAAAATTTCCGCTGCCATCACGTTTCACTATAGTTGAAGGCGTATTTAATGCTGTAGCGGCATTTGCGGCCAACTCAGCACTATGTATATTGACTGCGCTACTTCCACCAACACTAACAACGGTAGCGGCTTGAGAACCACTTCCCGGTCCTGCCGTAACATCTGCGGTCAATTGTGTTATGCCGCTAGATACACCATTAGAAGCGGCTGTAATTCTACCTTTACTATCTACAGTAATATTAGCATTCGTATAAGAGGTAGGGATTACGGCTGTATTGGCTAACGTTAATACTCCAGTATTAGATAGAGTAGCATCCCCAGATAAGGCGGTATCCGTGGCAATATTTGAAGCATTCCCTACAAAGATATGAGAAGATGTTAGGGTTGTAGAAAGTTCACCTGTTGCATTAACTGTGATAACTTGCCCCACTTGAGAAAGAGTGACATGGGTTCCAGAAACGAATTGAATGGTTCCGGTTAAATTAGGATTGCTATCTGCATTCACAGATAAAACGGCTGCATTAGGAGCTAAAAGAGATGCTGTAATAGACCCATCAAATATTTGTTCTCCCGCATTAATATGTTTAAAATTGGCTGTCATAATTACCTCTTAATATCTTACGTATTCAATACGAAGAAAATCTGTAGAAAGGGGAGCCGCTAAAAGAGTAAACTGCTGAGGAGGAGTTAAAATATAATCCACAGTAAGCATTAATTTAACTCCGTTTAGATAAACCGAAAGCGTTTGATTTTTGTACGGATATGCTGTAGTAAATAAAGTATTCGCTCCGTTCACTAACCCACTTGGCGTTTCATTGTTAATTACATCCGAAGACAGTATAACAGTAGGAAATGGCTGTTCCTCGAACGAATGAAAAGACATATCCTGAGTGGGATTGGCTGTGTCTAGAGAAGATTCGTTTCCTCCGTTGTCCAAAGCAGTTACAATGTAGTAATACACCAACCCAAAGGTAAATGAAACGTTATCGATATATGACGTGACATTCGCGGGTGTGCTATTAATTAAAGAAAAACTACTTATGTCCGTGGGAGAACTGCTTCTGTATACTTTGTAAGCGACAATATTGTTTTCAATATTTGGAGCCCATTGCAATAAGAAACCTCTGTTATCAAGCAGGTTTGTTACTTGTAAAGCTCTAACATTGGAGGGCCCAGTAAGAGTCGTAACTGGCCCTAAAGATGTAAAGGAGGTTTCTACAAGTATTGAATTTCGAGCTTTTACCTGACCGTAATAAATAGTGCTGGGAAGAAGATTTGTAAATTCATGTGTCGGTGCTGTAATCCAGCCAGAATCAAGTACTCCAATTGAAAAACTTGGGTCTGTTGACAATTGGACATCAAATTGTGTCCCATTGGGATTACCATTTGGTAGCCAAAAGGCTGTAACGGTTGTTGAAAAAATAGCTTGGTAAGGCTGTGCTATAGGTGCGGTAGCCAAAGTAGTTGGACCCACTGCCGGACCAAAACCAGTATGCCCTCCTCCACTTGAATCAAGAGCAGCTTCTAAAGCAACGGAAGCTGTTGTGTTTGGAGGAATACTTGATACATTTTGGGACGACCCCAAGAGAAAAATTGGCGTACTGCTTAATCCTCCACTTCCATCTGCATAAAACGTGGAAGTATTATATGAAATCATCCAAAGGTAATAGGTACCTCCAGGATTTCCATCTGGATTTCTAGTTGCAGTAAAACCAGACGAGGTTATAGCAGAAATTGTTGGCGCTACGGGAGTATTTAAAGGCATTAGGCTACCTCCCCGTCATCCACAGGCTTCGGAGTATTTTCAATCTTCTCTACCGCATCTAAATCTACAGCTATTAAATCAATTCGTACATTCTCCCAAAAAGGCTCATCTGTTTCAGGATTGATAAACGCCGCTTCAATAACATTGTCGAAGCCCAAAAGTTCTGCTTGACCTTCAGCTACTTTATTCACTTCTGCCACAATACCACGAGGCAAGTTCAAAGTGTATTTCTCACAAACTGGTTGGCCAACAGATCCCACACAATAAATACCACCATTATCTTTTACAACTGTGGCTGTAACAGAAATATCTCGACTTAAGTAAACTAAATCCCCAGGTTTAAGTTCCACCTTAGCTACTTTATAAATTTTCTCCACGTCAAGCGAGGCCACTTTCTCCACAAGATTTTCCCCAAAACCATCGGTAATAAAATACCCAAAATCAGAAGCGAGAATCCTATCTTCCACATCTATATTAATCGTAAAAGATACTTTGTAAGTGCCATGTAACGGCTTTTTGCCGCTGGCCTCACTGAATGGTAGTTTATCGTTCATAGACAACTCCTGGGTTTGGGATGTTACGACGGTGAATTCCAATTGAAACTGGAACCTAATGAAATTTTCAAAAACTGCCCAATTTGCGATTGATACCTGGGGCTTGAAATACCAAAGGCTCCTTGTGCAAAAATCTGTGTCTTCTTAAAATTGGTAATCATGTGGCGGTAAAACTCTAACATATTTTGGTAACTCTGAGCAATTTTTCCGGTTTGGTCAATATTCAATGAAAGTCCATTATCATTGTAATTAAAGTCTTGGAGTGTGGCCGACATTTGAAAGAACAACTCTGCCATCAAGCTAATCCCAAAATACAGAAGAGGCAGCGCTGCCGGGGTTAAAGTATCTGTCGTAAATCCTTGAAGAGGCGGAAATAAATTAATATCTGCCAATACAACCTCAGCAAATGCAAGAATACGTTCATCACTACAATTAACACTAAACTTCTGCGGCATCAACAATCTGCTTTGTTCAATAATAATTTGCTGCTGTGGTGTAAAAGGTCCAGATGTTGCTACTCCGGCAGGTAAAGTAACAAATGTAGTAAACGGTCCATACGCCGTAGAATTTGTTCCCTGGGCATCTTGAGCCGCAGAAGCAGAAAGCATGAACTGTGTAGATGGTGCAACGTTAACAACCGTGATAGTCTGGAGATTGTTGTACATATTAGCCGAGGATAAAATGCCAGCACTAGTTACATAATTAATAAGACCGTTCGTGATTACACGAAAGCTATAAAATGTCCCAGGAGGATTCCCATCATTTCCAGTAGATACTGTAAATGTTGTTGGAGAAATCCCACTAATGATAGGAGCTATTGGAAGATTTAAAGACATGTTAGATCCTTATTAGAAATTCGCTGACACAACCTCGTCAACGCTATCAACTTGAGTAGACCCGGCTTTAATAGCTAGAAAAGCTGTCAAATCAATCTGCTGCGTAGAAGTCAATGGTGGAGCATAAAAAATATGCGTGGCCCAAAGTATTTGATTGGCGAGAGTGCTATCAACCTTATAGAGTTGATAGGAAGTTCCGTAATCAATATAATAAGCGGTACCGCCTTTAGCTGCCCATTCGGTCCATGTTAAATTGTAAATCTGAATATTTGCCATTGTTTACTCCTTTAATATTGATTCTCTACCACTAAATCTGGTATCTTAAATTCTTTAACAATACCTTCCCAACATTGTTCGCACAAATGAGCTTCGTGAATTTCTCCATCGTGGTAGGTACTTCCATATCCCCAATGAACTTTCAGTTCTGCACAATTAAAATTATCACAATCTATTGCCTTGCAACTAGCACCACATTTATTACACAGAACATCTTTGATTACTTCGACGTTCTTTGTTTCATGTTCTTTTCTAATCATTTCACTCTCCAAATTAGAGGATCTGCTGCTACTTCATCTGGGGTAATAAACCCATTCTCTTCTGTTTTAAAAATTATTCCCGCCGCCTTTTCTGCTTGGGTAACATAAGTACTGCATATTTGGGCATGTTTAAAAGCTATCCAACCACCCAACAATTCAGGCAAATCATACCATTCACCTAAATGATCTTCAGCCCAATGAATCGCATCTAATTGCTGTCTTGGAGTTACATTTTTAACTCTGAACAATTGAACATCATATTCTTTATTTAGGTACGACCAATCAATTTTCCAAATTCTTGTTTTTGGCCATCTTGCTTCCATAAGATACGTTGGATCAAAAGCTACTAAAGCAACGTGGCAATACTCGCTCTTTGTTGGTGCATGTCCTAAAACTTTTTGTCCCCATCCGATGAATTTGGAGACCAAAGACGAAGAAGATTTCACTTTAAATAAAAGTAAATCTCCAGGATGAAGGTCTTCTTGTGTAACCATTAGCTCATCCAATTATTTGAGCCGCTATCGCAGCATCTACCGAAATCGATGAAATAGCCGTACTTTTTATATTCGCTTCAAAATCTACTATGTCTACCGCCGAAGAAATATTAGAAGTGGCAATAAAACCACGCCCAAAATCTATTAATAAAAGGCGATATTCTTTATTGTCTTTTATGTAATAGGTATTAACAGCTAAAAAAGTTCGCATTTGTTTCCATTGATCGTAAGCGAGGGACAACATTTGTAATTGCATAATTTTTTATCCTATATAAAATTAATAGTTAACAATATCCACGGTAAAAGTAAAACTTGGATTTACTCCACCAATCGTCCAGGCACATCGTATAGTATCACAGCAGGGTTGACCAGTTGGAGGAAATACGCTAAAAAGTGCAACAGTATTAATACCCGCAAAAGAAACAGTGCCTGAAGCATTTGGAATATTATACCAATCAGTTCCATTGGGAGACTGCTCTACAGAAATAGCAAGAGTTGGTAAAACACCAGAAACAGCAGAGACATTTACAAATACTCCTACTATTTGGTTGGTAGGAAGACCAAAGGCAATGCTAGTTCCACTTGCAGTTTCTGTACCTGTATGTAAATTAGTCGTTGGGTCGGCCACAATATTTCTCCTTCAATATAATTTTATTCTTCGGACCATTCAAAATTGCAAGCAACACTCAACCCAAGGGGTAAGGTCGCTCCATTAAAATTTAAAGCCAATACCTGGGATGTGCCACGAAGTACAATTCCTGAGCTAATTCCAGAATTCGTAAAATCAAAAACATATGCTGGCTGGGAAACAGTAGTGGTAGTGTCAGACAAAATCCTAGAGGTCCTTAATGTACCAACAGCCGAACCAAGCGAACTTGGATTTGCTGTATAACTCCTAACTACGGCGGTTGCTGCATTATTAGTAGAATCTAACGGAACTATAGTTGGAGTTGCTGAAGTTCCTCCACTATTTGCTGACGACCGAACAACAATGAACCATGTGTTTATTCCAGCAGTGCTTTGAGTAGTAGATAATTCCAATCTTGTAATTCTAATAGTTTTCGTGGCGCTGCCTGTAATAATAGCTACATCAGTTGGGGTAGAAGGAGGAGTAAAGGCTCCAGTACTTACTCCATAATATTGTTTAGAACTTAAAAGTTGTTCAGTACGTAACGCACCAGTAGTACTTAAAGATAGCGGTTGATTGGTGGCTGTCGCGTAGGTAGGTGGATTTGTAGTAACGGCTCCTTCCACCAATCTTGGATCAATCTGCGTACCAGCCACATCAATGCCTACATCAAGAGCTTGTTTGGTTCCATTTACTTGGGAAGTAATATTATTCCCAACCCCATCTTTCAATTGTGCCCAAACAATAAACGTCTGTGCCGATGTACTATATACTTGTAAAGAATTATCGCCAGAACTAGCAACCCAATTAACAGATATGGTTCCAGATGTAAAAGCAGTAGCTATTAATTGAACTTGATAAAATCCACCACAATTAACGATGACAGGCTGATTTACCGAAAACGATGATGTAATAGCTTGACTTGTTGGAACATAGCCAGATATACTAAACCAATTTATACCATCTGTTGTTGCTTGTAATCCAAGAGTCGCAGACCATGTACCTGTAACATTAAAAACTATAGTGGAACTGCCCTGTACTGGAGCTATGACTGTTCCATTCAAAGACGTTATAGTTCCAGTATTATTTTTTGTCGTACCAAAAGCTTTGTTGGCAGTAGATTTGTAATTAGTTTCAAAATCGGTTTGATTCGCTCCACCATCTTTCTGTACAACTGTTTCCCACGATATATCAGCTTCTGCGGCAAAAATAAAATATTGATTGCCATTATCAACATATTGTGTCAATAATCCTTTATTAGTTACTAGAGATTTAAATGTTGAATAGTCAACGCCAACTTCTTTCATATATTATTCCTCTGTCCATTCAACACTAACTAGAAATGATCCACCAGTAATAGTTACAGAATTTAAATTTATAGCCAACTGCTCATTTACGCCTCGGAGCACTATAGCTTGTCCTGGCCTATCTCCAAAAGTCCATACCGTAGGAACAGTAGCAGCAACAGAAAGTGCTGCTGGAATAAATGTTGTATTTTGTCTTACAAACAAAAAAGCGCCAGCAGTGATTACTGGGTTAGCCGAATATTGTAATACCGTAGCAGTTGCTGGAGGATTTTCACTATCGTGTCCAGGCCAATTAAGATAAGTAGAAGCAGTACCTCCAGTATTTGCAATGAGCCTCTTTATCAATATGAGTAGCACTTGTCCTGCCGTAGTTTGTGTGCCAGTAACTTCAATTCGTAAAACCCTAATTACTTTCGTTTTACTCCCCTGAATTAGAAAAATATCTGTAGCAGTGGTTGGGGGACTTATGGCGGAGGTACATAAAGAATATGTATTTTTAGTTCCATCAAGAGGAGAGCTAGAAATGGACCCGTTAGGGTTAACATTTAAAACATCTCCATTATTATCTGTTATGGCAGAAAATTCAGGATCTAAAGGTCCACCCATTAGAAATTAACCTCCATTAAAAATTAACTTCTTCCCATGTTAAACTATAACCAACGAGATAAGTAGTTCCTGCTCCTGCCCATGTAGGCACTACGCCAAAACCAGGAGGAACAACAACTTCACCATCGAAGTTTTCCACATATCCAATACCAGCAGGAGACGCTAATGCTGTTGCAGAAGATGACCAACCTGTATTTAAAAGTGTCGTTAGTGCTGATCCGCCAGTCAATGCTGCACCCGCAGCAGAGGCCAAACATACACCTTGCCCCAAAGGTCCATTAATGTAATTACTGTGAACGGCTCCAGAAGTAGATAAAAATGTAGCAACACCAGAAGCATTAAAATAAGAAAGTGTCAAACCTCCGGCTGTGGGAGTTCCCGAGTATTGCTGAATTCTTAGCTTTTGAAGCACTAAGTTTACAGAAGACCCCAAAGGATTCCAAACAGCAAATTGAGTAGAAGCTGCTGCCGCTGCGCCTACAATGTTACCCGCTGCGACAGTGGTGGTCCCTTGAGAAAGAATTGCAGTAAACAATTTTTGCTGTGAGGCCGCTTCTGACCAATGCCCATGTCCATCTGTCACAACCAATGCGCCTGTTTTGTCACTTCTTGATGGGTTTACGGCTCCGTTCGATGTTACAATTACACCTGTTCTAATTTCTGATAGCATTTTAGCGTATCTCCTTAAAATTATACCTGCTTGTTTTTTCTCGTGCTAATTCTGTGGATAATAAATTAGCCTCTGCCATTAAAAGCATTTGTTCTTGTATCTGTCTATTTAGATAATCTGTCACATGTAAAGCTAGACCTGTATTAAATAAAATTCCATCATTATCAACTATTTGGGTTGTTGGGGAACCATCTATATTTAGAGTTTCCGTTACACTTACAACATTTGTTCCTGCGCCACTGCTTGCCCATGCTACGTTGATAGTACCAGAAGTAAAAGACGTTGCAATCAATTGTACTTGCAAAAATCCAGAACAACTAATAGCTACTGCTTGGTTAGAAGAAAATGACGAAGCAATGGATTGTGTAGCTAGTATAAATCCTGGAATAGAAAACCAATTTATGCCGTCAACAGTAGCTTTAACTCCTAATGTTGCTTGCCATGTTCCAGTAACATTAAAGACTATGGAAGCTTCCCCAATTATTGGAACAACGATTGTTCCATTTAATGCCGTAATTATTCCAGATGAATTCTGCGCCACATTATACCTCTTGCCACATAACTGTAAAGGAATAGTTCATGTTATTAGTTTGTGGTTCTCCAGTAATTAACAAAGTGTTATTTGCTGCTACCCTAATTAAGCCATCGAAATCTATTGGCATATGCCCAGGTTCAATTACATTTCCAGATCCTGTATTTACTGCAAATAATACTGTACCATTGGCGGAGGCTGTAGGTCCTGAAAAAGCTGTCATTGCTGAGGCACCCGCTCCACCACCAATACTTGTTGATGAAATTGTTTGCGATGTTCCATTTGCGGAGGTGGTTGGATTTCCATATATACGAATTACTGCTGCTCCATTTGTCGCATCTTCACATGAAGCAGATATTATTTTTAAAATTAATGTTTTTCCAGACCCACTTGGATTTTTAATATATACTGCCGGAGATTCTGTTCCATTTGTTGGAAGATTAAATTCAAATGATGTTACATAAATCTGGCCGGAAGACGCGGCAGACTGGCTCGGAGAAGCAATTAAATTTACATCTATTCCCTGCTTTGCATCTAGTGCCGTTGATGTAATAGCGGTTCCTGAACCATCTTCGGTTTTAGAAACAACTCTCAAATCTCCCGATGTAGTTAAAGATAAGGGATTAGTTTGGGCCGTTACATACGTAGGAGCCGATGTTGTAACTGCCCCTTGTATTAATGGACCCAATTGACCAGACGTAGTAGACCCTTGAGTCAACGTTAAATCAGTATCAGTAACAAGCAACTCATTCGTTGCATTGACCGTAGCTATATTAACGCCACCCGAATCCACAATCTCGATTGGCCACTTATTGGCCGCTGTATTAGCAGTTCCTTGATTAGCTGTAACAGTTCCAGATACTGGTTGAGTAACTGAACTTCCATCTACTCGTAGATTACCAACAATGGTCAAAGACAGCGGGCTGGTTTGTCCTGTGGAATATGAAGGTGCTGCTGTCGTAACAGCGCCCTGAATCAAATCCCCATGCTCTCCAGAAGTTGTTGACCCTTGTGCAACTCCCGTAACTCCTATATTGTTAGTTCCAGTAGGTACCGGAGAATTTGGAGAAAGAGCTACTACTAACGAATTATCGCCTACAACAGCGGCAGTGGAAGCTGCTTTTACATTAGCAACATTCGCTGTCGTAGTCGGATCATTAACGACAATGGGCGTTGCACCCGCATCGCTCGTAATAGGTAAATCAGCCATTTCTTATCCTTTGCTTAAAACTTATCTTAAATTAATTAATGGGTAAAGAAAGTAACGTAAAGATCTTGTGCTTGTGTGTCTCTATTTTTAAGAGTAACTTTCACAGACGATCCTGTAGGAATAACATAAGGAAAATTCAAAACAAAACTAAAATCTTGATGAGACGCGCTATTAAAACCATTCCAATATGTCACTTCACTGCTTGTAACACCAATAGCAACGGTACCTTTCATCTCACCTGATGCTGTAAAATCAATCTTATCCAACGTAACCGGACCTGCAACAGAATGCGTTGTCGTAGCGCCGCTTGCCACAGCAGAATCTGTAAAATAAGTAAGAACTGGAGTTGGCGTCGGTGAGGTATTTTCAACAGCTACGCGAAGATTTCCATTTGTATCAAGAGATAGGGGATTAGAAGTTCCAGTAACATATGTAGGTGCGGAGGTAGTTGCGGCACCTAGAGGCAAATTACCTACTTGACCGGAAGTTGTAGATCCTTGTGCATATGCATCAGCATCTGTAGGAAAATTGGTAACATTGACATTTAATGAACTGCTGGTGGAAGATATGGAATTTCCAGATCCATCCTCAAGTTTAGAAACAGTTCTCAAATCTCCAGACGTTGTTGTAGAAAGTGGATTGGTTGTGCCTGTTGTATAGGTTGGTGCGGCTGTTGTAGTAGCAGTCTGATCTAAAACACCATTCTGTCCAGAAGTGGTAGAACCTTGAGCATAATCCTCGGCTGGATTAATAGTTGTTCCAGCAGCATTAGCTATTTCTGTTGTAAACTCTGTTGCGGTAGTTCTTACTGGTTGTTGTGCATCAAAATCTGCCATTGTAATTCTCCTATTACTTCATCTTCGCTATAGAATCTTGAGTATTCTGAATATCCAAATTGGTTGCTTTAATGTTTTCGTCAATCTTTCTAAGTTCTTCTGCAATTTCTAATTTACGCAAATCGAGACGTTCTAGTTGAAGTTTCATCTCTGTTACATGAACACTTAAACGTTTCTTGTTCAATTCTAAATTCGGCATTATGTCTGCCATCTTCTTCTCCTCTTATCTTTAATTCAATGTACCCAATAAGTTTGCTTTAAAATCTTGTGTTGATGTTTGATATTGTGTAACATTCACTGTTACAACTTGTCCTGATGTTGCAGGTATTGGCGCAGCTATATAATCCAAATGTAAAGTACGAAATGATGGAGAAGACCAACCACCGCCAACTACAACACTGTCTACTTTGATTACAAATTCTCCATCTGCTTGTCCCCAACCATAAACCCCTGTAATACTTAAGGTTTTTCCGGCAGGAACTGTGTAACTTAAAATAGCCGTTAAAATGGATGAAGGAACTGTGGTATTTTCTGCGAAAACATTTACAGGAGTTCCTGCTGCGCCTGTCGTGGTTACAATCAAAGCTCCACTACTAAACTGAAACTTATTTAAATCTGAGAGAATAGCTAATGACGTTACTTGAGTAGCAGGAGTTATTTCTACACCATTTGAATCTCTTAAATTTACATGAAAGGCTCTATACTGTGTAAGTCTTGCGGCTCCGGTTTGCCCCGCAGTTAATGTTGGTGACGTATCTTGATACACACCTCCAACTGGCTGCTCTAACGATGTGCCGTATGTAAAAGAAGATTTGTCATCGACACCCACTTCACCTATGGTAATAGAACCAGAAAAGGTAGCTTCAACAACAAGCTCACCAGTACTGGTAATTTGAATTGGAATAAATTCGTTTGAAGGGGTCACGCCGTACAAAACCGACGTGGGAATCGTAGACATCAATTCATCGGCTGTAAGGGGAACTCCAAATTCTGGGGGGATTACTGAACCCATAGGTTTCCTCTTAGTGTGAAAGTCTTACTTGGATGTTATTTTTAAATTGGTGGCTATCAGTTTTACTTAAAATTTCTTTAAGTAATTCTTTATTGTTGGATTCCTTAATAAAGCGCAACTTCAAAAAATAAGAAAGTTTACTAAAATCGTCAAAAGTTTTTACGAGGCTGAAATTGGACAACGTACTTTGTGCTTCTGGCAAATTTGGTTTTACTTCTTGTTTTTCCTCCGCTTTATTAGAAACTGTAGGAGGGGTGGGAATATCCGAAGATTGTATACTTCCGGTTCCCTGAATAGGTTTGATTGCTTCTAAAAATTTTAATTCTTTTTCTGTAAGTGGTTTTGGTTCCGGCCTTACAATAAATTCTTCAATCCAACCACTATCAGTATAACGCTTTAACGAACCCGCTAACCACGACTTTCTTACATCTTCTTTATCACAGGCTTCTAAAGGAATTTCGTCTCCCTCTTTTATTTTAAGAGGTTCTGCCCATCCATTTGTATATTTCACAACCAAATCGGGGAAGGGAACATAAGTTAAATTGTCTTTGGAATTCTTCACTTTAACGCGATAGCGTTTCTTTTCTTCACTCATACCAATCCCTTTTCTTGAGCTTTCGTTTCTATGAAAGTGAGATTATCTGGGAATTTGACACGATATTCATTGTTGAAAATTAAAGGACTGTGCTCGTAGGAAGTCGTATCATCAGCCGTATTCCTATGAACCCAGGATCTTGTACAATCCACACAAAATATATAAAAATCTCCGCTCCCAAATGTTAACTTTTCATGTTTACATTCGTTCTGTTCTTTGTACATGATATTCCTTCGGGTCTTATCTTATGAGATTGTTATCTGACAATTCTCAATTCCAACAGCGTTAATCTTCGCAAAAAGTTCTTTACAAGCAGTTTGGGTTGTATCAATATCATTTCCATCTCTAACAGTTCCACACAAAATACAACCGTCGCTACAAGCTTCGAAATTACCCCAATGCAATAAAATTTCTGTCCTTCCTGGAACCCCGATCAACAAGGGGACTGTTGCGTTTCCCAAATGAGGACTTTCATGCCATTCTAACTTATATGTACCTGCGGGGATAAAAAGCTTTTCGTTTTCTAGCGATACAAATTTGAAAGAATCCCACGTTAAACTTCCATCTCCAAAAATTCCCGCTGATGGCTCAAGTGGACCACGAAGAATTGAAATTGTATTTACGCTTGGAGTTTGATTTGTCGATGTATTGGCAACCTTGGCTTGACCAATAAGCGATAAAATGAACTGAAGAATTGAATTAAGGTCCATTTTATTTACCTATGTTGAACACACTTTGACATTCTGTACATTCGAGCAAATTTTTACAGTTTGGATCTGGACAGCCACAATTTAATAAAGAAACAAGTTTTGAGCCGCAAGCGGGGCATTCCATGATTAGAACCTCACACGAAGACCAATAAGTGGGTTCTTGTGCTGATTTATACCACCAAAAATAGAAGTGTTTGGCAACTTATTAGAAAATTGGTACGCAGCACCAATAAAAATATCCGTATTTTGTACATTTTTAAAATCGGTTCCAATACCAACCAAACCATCTACCCGCTTCCAATAGCCCCAATCCACGGTAAGGTCCAATCTTCCACCATCTGGGCCAATATGGGCACCAAGACCTGGACGACATTCAAAGCCAATTGTTTTTTCTTTTACAACAACTTGGCCATTTTTCTTAACTTCTACGGTTACATCTCGTGTGCCCGTCACCGTCGTAGTACCCTTTTCAGTTGTAACGGTTGTTTGATTATGCTGGGTATCTACTTTAATTATTTCCCTATCATCTTTGGGAAGTACTGGTACAGTGGGGCTAGAAGGGCCTGAAACTGGCGTTTTAGGCGGAAATAGCTTCTTCGCACATCCCTGAGCTTTAAGCATCAAAAAAGCCCCTAAGCTGACCAGTAAAAGCTGTCTCCAATATTTAACAACAAAATTTTTAATTTTAGCTAGGATTGCCAGAATTGTTATCATTGCTTTTCTTCTCCTTAATCGAGTCGTTGCCATTCTTAGACATGTACTTATTACCAATACTGGATGCACTATACGCCAACACAATACTTGAAAATATGGCTGCTACTGCATTTGGTATGGTTTTGGTCTCAATGCATACCCACAAACACACTACCAATAAACTTAAGCTCCAAAGGTTTAAAAATGTATACCCAGGAAAATCAATAATATCCAATAAATTGGTTAAAAAGATGGCTATTTTACGTATCATTTTCTATCCTTTTCTTATCTATTTAAAATCTATTACGGTATGAACAATACTCTTACTACTGCACCCGAACCCATATCAGCAGAATAAATAATATTTAGATGTCCATTGGTAGTATTAGTCCAAGCTAGGAGTGGAAGGGCTGCTCCACCTGCTGTTCGTTGAGTCACTGCCCAAATTGTAGATGTGGTTAACAATCCTGCAACAGCGACAGACTCAGTAGCCGCACCACCAACCGTAGCAGTAGAATCAGATACTGTAGGCGTCGAACCGCCACCTACTTCAGCCCATGCACCATTCTGCCACTGCCACGTTTGATGTAAAGTTGTATCATAAACAATTAACCCCTCAGCAGGAGAAGAAATAGCATTGCGCTGAGTTGTTGTCATTCTTGGGGGAAGGAAACCTTGAGTTGTTGATGTAACCTCAAGAACCGCGCTTGCATCGGGAGTGGGGAATCCAATACTAACATTTCCTTGAACAATTAATCCATTTGTAGGAGCACCAGAAATTCCAGCATAACCAGAACCAATAGCAGCATTTCCATTAACATCTAACTTATTTGTATGTGCTCCACCAGTATCGATTGACAATTGATGTGTGTCACTTACGTGCCATGCATTCGTGGCTGTGTCTCTATCAAAAAGTGCAAAACCATCATTAGAACTTCCATTAGAAGTACTATTGCCTAATAACCACCATTCTTTGGTAGTGGCGCTTTGGAATGCGAGAGCTTGTCCGTTACCCAAATTACCATTATTTCCACGTAAAACAAGAACTGGAAAACCAGGATTTGTTACCACATGGATAATTACATCTGAATTAGATGTATCAATATCCATTACAGATGTGCCAGAAGCAGTAGTAAGTTTTATTGCTGCCCCACTATCAGAAAATGGACTGAGAGTTAAAGCTCCAGTTCGTCCATGTACAGCATCTGTCACAACTTGTGTATCTACCGTTAAATTATTTGTTACATGAGTCATTCCAGTAACGGAGAATGTAGTTCCATCCCATGTTAAATTAGCACTTGCACCAAATGCTCCACTATTATTAAATTGAATATCTGTATTTGAACCTGCTGGAGGTGTACTTCCACTAGCGGCATTAATTGTAATAGCTTGACCAACCTGGGAAAGAGTAACATTAGTACCTGAAACTAATTGAACTGCTCCTGTTAAGTTAGTATGTGAATCAGCATGTAATGCTGTTACTGCTGTCGAGAGTTTTGTATTCAATTGTGTTTGAATGGAGGATGTTACGCTATGCACAAATCCTAATTCTGTAGCTGTCGTAGAAGAAGCAACTGGTAGCCCATTAGCATCAGAAACTAATGCACTATTTGGCGTAGGGGTCGTTAGCCCAGAAACAGCACTTCCAGTAGTAGCATAATAAGCTAATTGAAATTGAGTACCCGCACCTACAGACCCACCGCCTCCCGTATAACCAGATTCAAACTCAGATGTATCTATAGTGGCGGAAACCGAAATAGATCCTGCTGCTACAAGCTGATTTAACAAATGTTGTAGTGCAATAAGATCATCCTCAGTCATTGTAGATAAGAGATCAAGGGTAGCAAACGGGGCTAAAACTACAGGAGGAAGAACCGCCGAAAGAGTTGGAACAGTAAAAGGAATATTTACTGAACGTAAATTTGTAACGCTACGAATAATCAATGTCATGTTAGAGGACTCCTAGATTATTACTTTTCACTACATAGTATAAAACCTAAATTTAGAGGGCCCTTTCGAGCCCTCCAATTTAGATTCTTAAAACTAACTTATTATGCTTAGGAAGGAACCGTTACAGTACCTGCACTTGGGAATGTAACTGTTGTTCCAGCAGAGCCATAACAAATAGCTCTACCATTAAGAACGCTAGAAGCTGCAAAAGTAATGGATGTACCTGCTAGAATTGTACCATTAACAGTATCATTGGCACCAAAGGTGAATGTTGTGCCTGTTACGAAGTAAACATTCTTCGCCAAAGCACCACCTGTTAACACTACGTTTGCACTTGCTGGCATTGTAAGAGAGGTTCCAATTAAGAACACATAGGTACCCGCACCATTGAGTGTAAGGTTTCCAGCAGACCATGTGGCAGCAGCAGTTGTACTATAAACTCCAGGAACAGCCGTATGTCCACCTAGATCTGTAGAAGAAAGATCAGTTCCAGGGCCCATAGCTTGAAAAGCTACTGCGGCTGAAGTGGCATCATTATGCGCCTGAAGTGCTGTGGCATCGGCATTGTGAAGAAACCCAGAATAAGTACCTGGAGGAAATCCAGTAATAGAAGTACCTGGATAAATACCAAGGTCTCCAGTAAGTACTGTGTTTCCAGTATTTGTAACGGCAGTATCTCCTAGAACGGCAAATGTAGATGCTGAGTTAAGGGGTGGATTTACAATGGTAGATGAAAGAGTTAGAATTGAAGTACCATTAAACAATTTCAATAAACCACTTGTAGTATTATACCAAACCTGTCCTGCATCCATTTGACTTGGAAGGAAATCCACAGACACTGATGGAATGCTCGTACCAAACAGCATTACTGATTCAATTGACTCAGCCACGGTGACATGACCATCGGCTACTAAAGCAGTCAACTGTCCCTGCATAGCATGAAGCGTATCACTGGATGTTACAGAAAGTATATCCAATGTGGCACTTGGAGCCACAACCACTGGATTCTTTGGATCAAATCCAGGAATCATAAGTGGTAGTGGAACTGTTGCACTTGTATTTGTAACTGAACGTATTAAAAGACTCATTATTTTATATCTCCTTAGTTTGAATTTTGGCTTTTCAGCCCTAATCTATTCTAGGAGCTTTTCTTTAGCCAAATTTGTGTATTTATCGTCGAGGGTGTCCCCTCATATATACCAGATTTTATTATAGTCTTTTCTTGATTTTGAAAATAAACGGCAGGACGTAACCTTAAACTATCCTTTTTGGTCTCGTAGTAGGACAACTACGCTATAACGGTCGGTAACATCTAAATGCCTACTTGGGTATCCCTTCCAAGTTCTTCCTTTATAAAATAAAGGGCTTCATCAGGCGCAAAGCTTTAGGCAAATGGTTGCGCCCCTAGGAATCGAACCTAGCTCTCCAGCTTATGAGACTGGAATTTTCACCAGAACACTTGGGTGCGAAATCATCCTTCTTGGGGTTTCGGGTTTACGCCCATTCCAAGAGGATCAGAGGTCAGCCCGTAAAGGCTAAGAGAGATTGAATCGTCGTTTCCAATGGCATGACCCATTTTCCACGTATCAAATAATCTAGCCTCAATACTTATTTTTGTCCCTCGGCGTATTATTAAAATTGTGTGGAGTGTGGAGATTACCATCCTCCGGTTGCTCCACCTGCAAGAGTTGCTCCTACCATTGGGAACAAGCCCACAAAAGAAACCTTAATTTTATAGATTTATCAAGAGAGGGATTTTACTCCCTCTCCAGTAAATCTACAGCTTTTAGCTAACTACGATCTTGACGATACCTTTGGCGTATCGGATCAAGAATCCAATATCTTCCCAAATTGCAAAAATGTCTGCCATCTGGTTTACATCTTTCATCGTCTCAACAGAGATATCAGTACGAACGGCGAGAACGCCAAGATAATCTGCTGGGGCTAGAACGTATGTGTTAGCCGTAGGAACAACTACGGACTCTAGGACATCAACGCCCCAGATTCCACCTACGCGACCAGCTTTCAATGCCATATCCTGGAAATTGGGAGCGAAAATTCCGGCCCCGCCTGTCCCTGATGTGGTTGTGTTGAAGAGCATGAGGTCAGCAGTTCGTAGTGGGTTCAAATAAATCTTTGAAGCTACGAGCAACTTTGAACGTAGTGTAACAATACCTGTTACTAGTGTCTGCATGTCCAACTTACCAGTCGTTGTTAGAACGGTTGGGTTATTGGTTGCAGCAGAGGTTCCTGCTAGTGAGTTCACTGGGGTCTGATTTGTTAGACCAGCAGCGAAGTCGATAAGCTGAAAACCTTTTGTGTCTTCTTGAAGCATAATGGAAGCCTTCGCACGTTCCTGGGTACGATTAAGAACATCGTACTTGCGGAAGTTTGATTCGTTCCAACGGATCAAGGGACGGGTTGCTAGTGGGCCAGTTTCGACGCGGATACGATCTGCTTCGACCTGTAGTTCCTGTGGCAAACCATGAACGGAAATGGATGCGGCTGGAACGTCTAGATCGGCGTCAAACACAGCTTCCTCGCCTAGCGCGAGTTTGTACGTCTGGAACAATTGGCGAATGCGACCTTCGTATAGAAGTTCGCGCTTTAGAGGGCTCAACATTTGCTGAGCGATCTTCTGCAATCCACCAGGACTGTTCATCAGACGAGTTAGCTTTTCTTCAACCTGAGCGGCAGTTAGGCCAGCGGCATAAATGTCATCAGGAGAAGCGGTTTTGGTAACTTGTTCTGACATAATAATTCTCCTTGAAAAATATACAAGTCATCATTGCTGACGATCTTGTTAAAACTTTACTATCTAATTGTTATTAGATGAGCAATTTGATTCTTAGCTGATTGGGATTTACGGCCTGATCGAAGAATGTAACAACACCAATTGCAACGTTAGATGTAGATGTAGGCGTGATGTTAGCTGCGCCTGTTGCTGAATAATCAGCATAAACTAGATCATTGATTGCGTATGTGCCATTCTCGTAAGGCTTTCCTGCTCCTAGACCGTCATCGTACAACTGGAATTCTCCACCATTAATGAATGCACCCATCAAACCGTCGCGGTTGAAGTTGGTGTAGTCAAAACCCTGGCCAGCAACTAGACCGGACGCGGGTTGGAGTGGAGGAATTACGTTGGATTCACAGGCTAGACCGTAGGGCTGTTGAGGTGTTGGTGTGCCTGTACCGAAAGGCAAAACCTTACCTGTATTAGCTGGGTCCCAAGCTAGAACCGTACCACCAGAGATAGTTCCCGAAAGAACTGGTGCTCCTGGTGAGCGATTTACTTCTTTGTAGATGGTAATAGCCATTTTGTAACTCCTTAATTAATTTAACAACATGAGTTAGTTTTGGCTTTTCTTTGCTTTTCTTTTCAAGGAGAGAGTTGTTCAGAGACTCATTACTTTAACAACTTTTCCAAAGGACATCTGAGGAAATCTATGCTTTCATTCTTTTATGCAGTATATCGAACCGTCAACTTTCCTCGAATTGAGGTTTTTAAATTTTACTTCTTAAATTACTGATTCCAATGCGACCTACGGCCCATTTGATCAAAGATGCCTTTTATTTCATCTTCTTCTGTTGGAATTGCATCCCATTTAACAAAAGGTACGCGATTGGCTTTCTTAGAAACTTCAGCTTCTGGAAGCTTGATATCATTGACTGTTTTCTCAATGGCTGCAAGTGCTACATCATCGGAAGCCATAAGCTCCTTAAGCTTTGCTGAAATGGCGTGATCGAGAGCAGCTTTACGGGCATCCAAGAGATATGTACCTTCTTGCAATTTCTCTTTCAATACCGTGTCATCCATTGACAAAACATTTTTCTCAAGCATGGCTTCAATCACTCTGCGGCAACGATCTGTGCGAGAAGCAACAGCCTTTTGGAACCTCTCAGCCTTAATTTCAGCTTCTTTGGCAATGAGAATAGCTTCTTTCTTACCAATTTCCTCTTCCTTAACCTTGAGTTCGGCAGCTTTCTTTTCAAGCTCAACTTCAAGAGCAGAGGCTTTGAGGGAAGGCGTTTCGGAAGGAGAAGACATTTCAGGATGAACTTCAACTTTCTCTACAACTTCATCTACGGGGGAAAGGGTTTCTCCTGGTTTTTCATCTTTTTTCTCTTCCGTTGCAGGAAGACCAAGAACGGCTTTTAGAAGACTTGTAACAGAAGCAACATCAGCACCAAAACCATCTGGAAGACGCTTCATTTCCTTGCCATCTTTGGAAATAACTATCTCTTTGGTTTCTTTGTCCTTAGAAGCATCGTACCCATCACCAATAGTAAGTTTGTCTTCAACCTTGTCAAAAGCTGAGCCAACTTCCGGCTTGGGAGCATCCATTGCTGGGCCCATGTCTTCCTGAGCGGCCATGCAAGCACATTCATGTAGCGGCATGGAACATTTCTCACACATCTCAGAATCGGCTTTCAAATCAAGCTCAGATTTCTTATGAGGCGTATAACCTTTATTTTTCATCCAGTTCGCCACTGCCCAAGGATTATCAATATCCTTTTCTTTCTTCATTTCACGAACAGCATGTTCCCAACCTTCCGGGGTTTTGGCAACTTTAAGATTAGAACCTTTTTGTACTGAAGAATCTGGGTCCTTATCTGGATTGGCTGGAGTAGGATACTGGTCTTCCTTAGAAGAAGTTTCAGGCTTACTTGTGAGGTCTGGATGCTTTTTAAATTCTGTATCCTTTACGGATGTTTCAGGATCTTTATCCGATTTAGCGGGTGCTGGCATCTTTTCCTGAACTGAACTATCAGGTGTTTTTGTTAGATTTGGTGTGCCCTTTGGCATATTGTTTTCAGCAACTGAAGCTTCGGGATCTTTATTTGGTTCGGAGGCTTTTGGATATTGGCTCTCTTCAACAGAACCTTCAGGAGCATCGCCAACGGTTTTTGCTGTTTTATTATAAGAAGAATCTGGTTCATCACCAGAAGTTTTGGCATCTTTCTTGGGATATTGGCTTTCTGCCACTGCGCCTTCGGGAGCGTCCCCTACAGTTTTAGCAGCCTTTTTCTCGGACTTTTTCTCTTCATCATACATCAAATCGCCTTTGTAACCAGTTTTGACTTTCTCTTCCGACTTAGCATGTTCTTCGTCAAGTTTGGTTTTCTTATTTGTATTAACGAACTCGCCTTCTGGCTTTTTAAAATCATAGGTTGTTTTAACATCTTCGTGCTTAGGGGCCGCAGGGCCTTTTTGACCAGCCTCTGGAGCCTTACCTGGAATATTGTATTCTGTCTTTACATCTTTGCTCTTGGGAGCGGCTGGACCTTTTTGACCTTCCTCTTGCCCAGGGAACTTAATATTGTATTCAATTTTAACTCGTTTATCATTCCACTTATTTGAGGAATCTGATCCGGGCTCAAAGAAATTCTTTGCATCAAAGAGTTTGCCCTTACCTTCCGTAATATCAAATTTTTCGTCAATATGCCCAGCCTCAACCTTTTTACCCTTCGCTTCTGTGTGTTCTTTTTCTTGCATATGTTTAATCTCCTCTGGAGTGTATTTATTAGAAGAATCACTTCCAGGTACAAAGAAATCTTTAGCTTTGAAAAATTCGCCGTGTTCGGATGTTTTGTCCATAATAGCCTCTTTATTTAATTTATAAGAAACATCCCAAAGGTCGGCAAGTTTCTCAACGCCTCCAAGTTTAGGATCTAAAAATCGTGCGGCAATTGCTCTGCCATATTCTTCACTGATTGCAAAATCTTGATTTGCTTCAAACTGGTCTCCCCAAATCTCATGGAGTGAAGCATCTAAAATAACTTTGTCATTACCGTCTAGGAGAGTCCAAGAAGATTTCATTGGTTCTGCTTTGTTTACTGTAAATGTAGCTGTGAGGGATGATTTTTTATCTTTCTTTTCATCTTCAACTTTGCATTTGGCACATATATAATCATCATTGTCGCCAAGCTTTTTTTCACAAATTGCACATTTATCAGGATCGGTATCTGCCTTTTTTGTTACTTTTTCCTCTTCAGCCAATCGCTGAATCGTTCTTGCAAATACCTTCCCAGCAGCCGTATTTTTTGCTTTCTCAAGGATGCCGTTCATCCAATTGGAATCATTGGTCTTTGTATCAGCAGCAGCGGTCGCTTCTGCTTTGCGTGTCTTATGTTGGATATAATTCTCAAGCTTCTCCATCTCATAAGCACTCACTTTCTTCAATAAATCTGTTACTTCGTCGTTCGATTGTTTCTGGGGGGTATCGGACATGTTGTTCTCCTTAACAATTGGGCAACCGCAAAATTCGGCTTTGACCTGTTCTTTTGTGTTCGCATCTAAAGTGTCCACAAGCTTTTCAAACTGCGCTACTAAATCGAGTTGCTCCTCTTTCGTAAGAGAAGCTTGTTTACTAATTGTATTCTTAAGATTACTTAAAATTGTTGTGACAAATGCTCGTGGCCATGCAGGAACGCCGACAAGCGAAAGCTCATTAAAATTAATTTCAGAGTTAATAGCAAAACTCTTTACGGTCTGCCCCTTATGAATTCCAAACTCTGGAAGGTCAATCTCTGCTTCAAAATCATGCATCAATTTCCCAGGAGAAAGGTGAGCGCATTTTGGATCATCGTCAGTTCTAAGGACTGTTCCACAAACAGAACACTTTGATTCACCGCAAGAACAACCCATAGAAACGGTGTTTAGTTCACCCGTCTCTACTTTACGAGCAATTTCTGGATGGAGCTTTCTATCAATCTTGGCGAGACAAGAAATGCTCCACTCTTTATTATCTGGGTCTACCGTGGGAAAAGCATCGATAATCTTACCAACAGAATACATAACGCTGGATGCGTTGTGGTCGAGGTAAATACCTTTGCCAATAAATGTTTGATATGCGCCTTCAATTTCTTTCTTAGGGAAGTAGTCGGCATTTCCGTTGTAGTTAGGCTCTCTAGAACCATTTTTATCAATCGGACCTTCATCCCCTGCTGCAATTGCTTTGGCAACAAAGTATAGAAACTCAGGATTTTTTCCCTCAACCACTTTTGTCTCTTCTATTAGAGGGCGGTCAATAAGAAGCTCCGTTGCAGATGCAGCAGTCTTAGTAATCCTTAAAATGGTTCCACGTTTTGTCAATGCCATAAATTAAGCCTCTGAAGGATTTCCTGTAAAATCGATTTGAAGAGTAGGTAGCCCATCTCCGGTACAAATAATGACACAACGGCAGTTCGGATGAGATTTGGAGAAGATCGGGGCATCGTGCGTCGTACTGTTTACAAAATCAGCAAAGTTAAATTGTTGTGCTTCTAAATCCTGACAACGCATACAGGGCACTGGATTAATAGTTTTCCAAATAGCAATTGTGTATCCATCTCCCAATAATCTTTGGAAGGTTGGCAAACTCACTTCTGTTGCAACAGCAATTTTCGAAATGCTGTGCTTCTCAGCTAAGTTTGCTGACCACTCGTTGCTTTCTTGCATTTTTTAAATCCTAGTGTTGTCTTCGTAACCATACTTCTTTAAAATTTTGTGTGCAAATTCAATACGGTCGTATGAATCGTCTTTCACAGTTCGCTGAAATTGTTCAAATGCTTCTTTGTGCTGAATAGCCAAACGTCCCATATCTAGGGCTGTGCCCATTGATAATGTAAGCAAGCTTTCAATAAAAATATGCAGATTCAAATGCTCATTTCCATGTTCATCAATAGTGATGAAATTTATCTCTTTTCTTGGTTTCTCGTTTGGCATAAATTCTCCTATCTATTCTTTCCTTTGTTTTAAAATTACCTAGGGACAATATCCCCTAATAATACCACAATTTATTATATTTTTAAGGGGTTTTAGACGTTTCCTATAACAGTAATTCCTACTGCATGTAACCTTCCAGCAAGTTCCTGCATATCCTCGGCTTTGTAATCAGTAACTCCAAGCGTTTTAAGAACTTCGTGAAGATCGTTTATAGAGAGTTTCTTTTCTGGGTATTTGTCAGAAATTACACTTGCTAGAACGTTTAAATCCACCTCAAATGCGCTCTGCTTTAAAACTGTAAGTTTGGTTGGACTGCCTGTTTTATTGAGTGCCATGTTTACTCCACTGTCGGTGTTGCTGGTGTAACGGCTGCTGCTGGAGCTTCACCACCTGCTGGGGCAGCACCTTCAGGTGCGCCTGGGGCTGCTGGCTCTCCACCTTCAGGAACTTCTCCAGGTTTGGTGGGTTTTACTGGCTTTATTGGTTTCACAGCGCCTGGGGCTGCTCCGCCACCGCCTTTTCCACCAAATCCAGTATCGCCTCCTGGCTTAACAACTGACTTGTGAATTTTCTCAGGCAACCTAGCACCATCACCCTTATCAAAAATAGTTCCACGCTCAAGTTCCAATTTCTTCTGTTCCGTCTTGAAGTCAAGAGTGGGGAATTTCGTGAAGAGAGTTTCCGTGCTGATAACTCCGGCTTCCCACATTTTTACGAACATTTCGCGTTCTGCTTCAGCATCTTCAATGTCGAGGGATTTCTTCCAAGAAAGTTCTGGAAGAATAAGCTTCTTCATTCCATTTTCAACTGTATAAAATTGGTTCTTTTCTGCGATTGGTTCAAAGAATTTATGAATAATCCAATCTTCAAATTTGTCTCTAACCGCTTTATATTCCATCATTAAACGGTGAAGGGACATTCCTTTAAGTCCTGCACTGAATGAAGGTCCATCACCAGTCATCAAATTCTTGTTTACACCTAACCCAATCATCAATTGGCTGAGCGTATACTCATACCATTCTGTGTTTACCGGGAATGTTTTTCCTGCTGTACTCAAAGCTTCATACTTAACATATGGAGGTGTAACAAGTGAAAATGGAGGCTGTTGAATAGACTGATTGATAAGCTGTTTCCAGTTCTGTAAATCGGTCGTGCTTGGAATGATGTTGTTTGCAATATCTCCAATGGACCACATTTCAACTGGAAATACATAACGTTGAGCATACGCCATCTGCGCCAAACGAATGAAGTCATTTAGAATCAAATCTTTAAATAGACACTGAATACGACTTGTCCCACGAGTGGCTGAAGGATCAGTAAGATTTGCAATAATAGAAACATTTTCATCTGAAAGACGAATGTTTCTATTTTCCTTAATGGCTTTTACAATTTCTGGGGACCACTCTTCCAGTTGCTTTTGAGCCTCAGAATCTTCAGGACGAGTGGAAGTAACAAGTTGTTTGAGTTCAGATGTTGGAACCATCTCAAAGGTTTGCTTTCCGCTCATCATATCCGACTTTACATCAATGAGTTCTGGCTCAAGAAGAACGAACTTGGTCCATTGAACCTTGTCACCCTTTTTCTCCATCGTACCAAAGCAAAGGGCCTCACCAAATTTTTCGTAGGAAAGGGAAGCTTGTAACATAAAATCGTACAAATTGAAATTTTTATTAAATGACATTTGCTCGTAAAATTGTTTTACCGTTGGGTCTCCACAAACAAGCTCAAATTTGGAAAAAGGATACTTCGAATGCATGTTAATAACGCTATGCACAATAGGATTTAAATTGTAGAATACACGAGCCCAGCGGCAAGTTTCTTGGCGGGACTTAGGAAGGAGCCATGATTCTGTGGTTAATTCTGGACTGTAGAAAAATGAAGAAGTTTGTGATACACCATAATTGGCTTGCTTATTCAAAGAACCAATTTTCATCAATCCTGCATCTACACCAAAAGAAGTGGTGGAGCCAGTAATTCCTTCACCTGTAACAATAGATACGGGTGCTTTTACTTGTTCAGCGCTTTTAGTAATATTTTTTGAGCCCTTGGGTCGTCCCATAATTTTATTCCTCTGTTATCGTTTCTAGATTCTTTCCTTTAGTTGCCTTCCAAACCTTCATCATATCCTCTAACATTTCTAATTGTTTTACATCTTTCTCTATGCCTTCTAAAGCAGCAGTAATAAATACTTGTTCCTCTGGAGCAGCATCTCTAAAAACTTTTCGAAGAGTATCATGTACAGAAATTAGATAGTTTTTTGATTCGCTCAATGCTCGTTCTTTTCTCATTTCAAAAACCTACTTTTCAAAGTGGTGTCTGCGGGATTTGGGATTCCTCGGGACGCTATAGAACCAGGACCGCTCAAAGGTTGTATCATTGGACGAGTTGCAAAAGTTCCTTGGTAATTTTCTACTCGTGTTGCCGCCCACACTGCGAGAACATCTGCGTTAGGAGCATCATCGTGAAAATCCGCAGAGGGCGCTTCAATAATTGCATTGATTCCTTGCTTCTGATGCCTCTCAATAAAACACCATTCCTGGTAGGATTTATTGAAAACTCTATCCTGCTGAAATTTCTCAAGCTTCGGATATTGCACCCTTCCACATTCAAGTTCAAATACAAACTGATCGAACATCGCGTTTTTATAATTTTTATGAGTTGTTGGTTCAGTAGCTTGGTACTGGATTCCGTCTATTGGAATCTTCTCTTTCTTAAAAAAATCCACCATACTAATCGCAATATTACTGAAGTCGGCCAGTCCAAATACGCAAGGGAACAAACCAGTTTCTGGATGAATGATTGCTTTTATATCTTCCATCAAATCTGAAGGTGGAACATCCTGCCACTCAAACACAGCCACTTTCTGACAGATATTATCGTGGGTCTTACGCCAAATAGCCAAGTTGTTAAAATCTCGGTCCTTCCTACCTGGAAGGATTGAGCCCGATGCTGTATCAAGTCCAAAGAAGTACTTATCCATCCTTGCTTTATTAGCTCTCTCAAGTGGTTCAAAATCTCCAGAAACCAATCTAATTTGATTCTCTTCATTAAGAACCAAATTGGCATCATTTTCCCAAATCATCGCATAGTGGGAATTAAAATCCAATTCCGTCATGCCTACAACAGAATCATAATGAAGGTCAGGCCTATCAGGAAAATATTGCTTTTTCAAAGTGATGGGCATCTTATCAATTACTTCTTTTGGAAGTTCCATTCCCTGATAAGTGAGAGAACCCTGATTAAGAAGAATTGGGCACTGTGTCCAATCTTTTACGATAACTTTGAAAGCGGTATTAGGAGCGGCACAGCTTTTCCAAAAATGGTTTCTGCCCACTGCCACTCCAAGTTTAATGAGCTTAGAGATTTTAAACGACCCAAGCATTCCTGAAATACGAGTAGCAATACTTGCGTCGCTTACGGCATGGGCTTCGTCTACAATTACAACTGAAAAGTGATATCCTTCCTGCTGACTTTGTTCTGAAGCTGAAAGAGCTAAAACGTCTGACCCATTCTTAAAACGAACGTGGGAATGGGACGTGTTGCTCCAGTCAATAAAATTGTAACAAGGAGAGGATGGAAGAAGGAGGTGCCCAATAAGTTCTTCTTTAATAATGCGATTGGCCTGTTCTTCTTTTGGGGCAAATATACCTACGGCAAGACCTGGATAATCCAAACAAAGTTTAACGATAGCCACCGCTACTGCGTGAGACTTCCCAGTACCACGAGCACAAAGGATAGCCAGATATTTAACACCGATATCACAGGAAGCTTCAATGATATCCACTTGGTTGTCGTAAAGGTCTACACCCAAATTTTGTAAAGCCCAAAAGCTAGGGTCATAGGCAGCTTTAGATAAATTGGTGATTTTGGCTTCGTCATAATTGGACGAAACTAAAGTAGAGAAATCATACATGTAGTTTTTTACCTTATCGTTTCAAATCTTTCTGTTCTTATGACGCCACAATCCATGCAGCGTAATAATTCCAAATGAGTTTCTTCATCGCCATGTCCCATATGAAAATCGTATAAGACGTGCCAATACTCATTACCACAATTAATGCAAATCAACCCCGTTTCCGTTCTCATTGTTCAGTTCTTCCAATAGTTCTAGCTGAATCTTTTGCATTCGTTGCTTTACCTGTACACCAGCTAGAGAAATTTGTTCTTTAATTTTACCTACGAGCAATTCATTTTTATCCATTTGTAGTACCATTCCCGTTACCATTTTTTTTGCCCATAACTTTTAAAACAGTGTCTAAAGTGCGATTAATATCCTGCGATAGCTGCGTGTACTCGTCCTTCATTTTTTCATAGTCTTGCAGTCTTTTGTCTTGAAGGTCCTGTAGACGATTGAACAAAGAGTAGATGGCCCACATCTCTATAAGAGCAATAACTCCTATGGGCCCGATTACTTTAATACTTCCGAGCAATTCTAATAATGTGTCCACAGTTACGCCACCGCTGGTTCGTCACTTCCAATAATAAGTTTTAGTGCTTCAAGAACATCGTTATATACAGCGTCAAGGGTTTCTACAAATCCAGCCGATTTGTGAAGTTTACTTACTTTGCGAGGAAAGAATACCAAGTCCCTAACTTGTTCGGTTGTGGCCAAACTCTGAGCACCAGCAATTGCCTTATCTAGATACTCCTGGGCACCTGCGAATTTCTCAACAAGCTTCTGTACCTTCCAAGCATCTGAGGGTTTAAAAGGTTTCTCTTTGGTTTCTTGCACTAAACGAACTACGGTATCTCCAGCATTAATCATCTGGTTTTCTGTAGCTTCGACGAGCTTGGCAAGACGTTCCATTTTTTCTTTAAGTCCTGCTTCAAGGTTAACTCTTCCACCTGACTGTTCGATATTTTTAATTTCTTCATTTAATTTGGCTTTAGCTTGAGCTACCATTGATTTGATAGATTCAAGGCTGCTTAAAGAACTCTGCATTTCCTGAACCAACTTAGCTTGTTCTTCGGTAGCGGGTTGAGCTTTCTCACGCTCTGTTTTAGCGGGGGCTCTTTCTAAATTTTTAAATTGTGTGGGAACTTCTTTAGATACTTCTGGAACTGAATCGGCTGCTGTTTTAAGAGAAGATTCCACATTCTCTTGTGTTGGGTTAGCCAAAGAAACCCAATCAATCCTATCATGGTTGGAAGGTTGCAAGGATTCAAACCAAGATTGTACTCCAACCTTACTAGCAGCACTATCAGCATCTCTCAATGCCTCGTGAGCTAACTCTCTTGCAAATTCTTTCAAAGCTGTAATACGAGCATTTTCATCAGCTATTTTTAAAATTTCTGGATATTTTGCATCTGAGGTAATGGCAAGTTCTTGAATCCAAACCCTGCACCATCCGTTGGCTTCAAATGCAGAATCATCATAAATATCGGCTTTCTTTTCAATCCCTTCTTTATGAAAATAAATAGCAATTTCACCTTCATGTTCCAATTCAGCCTGTAATTTTAAAGCAGATTCATGAAGAGATTGAAGATCAGTACCATAAGTGGTTTTAAGTTCATCTTCCGCGTACATTTTTATATAACCGAGATCGGCTACGGTTTCTTGATTGAGATTCTTTTCTCTACCCATAATTTGAGAAACCATTGTTACAATTCTATCCTGTCCGGCTAAACTGGCATTTTTAAGCTCTGTAGTAAACTCTGGTTCTGGAACGGCTAAATTAGACTGGTCGATTGCGGCATAGATTCCAGATTCGTCTGTTTCTTTAACAGACTGTCCAGTAAACATACGTCGAATCTGAGTCTGAATCTTACTTGTAGTAACTGAATACTTATGTGCATTAAATACAATTACATCGGGATTGTCATTGCCTCTATAAAGAATGGGCGTTTGATAATTAACCAAAGCCCAACCATTGGGGTATTTAGTAATTTTAAGATTGTTTGTTCCCCAAACAGGCATCTTATCCTTTGGGAAAGAATCTGAAATGAACATTCTAATTACATCTTCGTTGCCTTTACCTTCAACTTCTAGATCGGCTTCTGATTCAATTGATTCTTCCTCTGGATTATCAAAACGTATGCCACAATTCCAGCATTTATTTAAACGCTGATCTACAGTTGAAACATCCCAAATTTCTTTTCCGCAATTAGGGCATGTTTTAGCAGCTTTCTTCTCATAGGTGGGAGCATGTTTTTCACACCAATTTCCATCCGGCCTACGAACTGTAGCTTTGCGTTTACAATCGGGATTTTTACAATAAATTTCAGAAGCTACTTTTTCATAATAAACCTGAGCTACTTTCTTCTGGGAAGCCTTTACAACACGATGCAAAGCAACTTCTGCATTCTCTCCATTATCTTTAGAAATAACAGCATACTCATCGCCTTTGCTTGTATAATCAGAAACCATCGTTCCTTCGTATCCATCTTCACCAGTTTCATAATCTCCCATAACATAAACTCTGTCACCTGCTTGAGGTGCTTCTAGAAATTCAGGTTCTGGATTAGAGTCTTGCGATGGAGGAACTGGAGAATCAAATGTTGGATTTTCTTCTACTGGAGCAGCCAAAGGCTGACCAGGAGCTTGTCCAACGGCTGGAGGCTCTTGGAGTGGGTTGAGTGCTACTTTCTCTTGTGAAGACTTTTTGTTTTTAACTGGCATCATGGACCAATCTTCACAACCTGAAGGCATATCTCCCTGTGCTTCTTTAGAAGCTTCTGCTTCTGTGCGATCTTTAATTGTATGAGAAGAAATTACTTTATCATTCTTATCATAATAAGTAACTTTCCAATTACGACCTCGGCTAGAATCTGTAACATCTGCAACCTTTCTAATTTCAGCATTATCTGCACGAGCGATTTCATCAGCTAAAGGCAAAGGCTCTGGCTTTGGTTCAGATTTATCTTCAATCTCTTTAACCAATTTATCATGGGTTTCAGGCGATACTAAATCTTCGGGTGGCTTGGGAGCCATGGGTAATCCTTCTGCGGGACCGCCCTCTTCCTTCTGTCGAATGCTGTCTAAAAATACAGTTGTGTCATCTTCATTATAAGAAAGTTCTTTCGTAAAAATCTTTTTAATTTCATCCCAGTTGCGGCCATTCTTACGAAGAGCTTCAACAAGCTCTTCTTGGTCTGGACCAAACACGGATGCACTCTTTTGTTCCAAAGCGGATTCCACTTCAGTTTTAACCTGCTCTTTAATACGCTTGCCGATGTCTTTATCAGTTTTAGCTTTATCTTTCTCAATGCGATCAAAGCTTAAGCTTGGAGGAGCAAGCTCAGTATCTTCTTCAGGTTCTGTTTCATTAGAAGGAGCTACTTGCTCTTCTCCTGCACCCATCTGTTCCCATAATGGCTTGCCTTCCTCAGAACCTTCTGGACCTTGGAGAGCTTTTGTTTTCTCTTGGAATTCCATAGCCTCATCAACGGTATCAAAAAACAGATTCTGCATTGTAATGCCCGCTTTGAGCTTACGGCCTATAGCTTTGCGTGTAGCGTTATCAATCTTTGCTTTCAAAGTATCAACACTGTCGGCACGAAAACTAATTACATCGTGTTCTGCCATCCAGTCACCTTCGGGACGCTTATGAATGGCCCAACCCTTATATTGTAAAGAGTCTTGAGAAGCTTGAGTCATTGTAGATGTTGGCTGTTCATTCACAACTGGCTCTGAATGTCTTTTATATTTTTCAAATAGTGCTTCGGCCAATTTCTTGGCCTCCTCGGTTTTTCCTGCCTTAGAAAGAGAAGAAGCTTCATTTAAATCTGTAGCCATTGCAGCCATCTCGGTTTGTGCTTCGGCGTCATTCTGATATTTCTTCTCAAATAATTTAACCCCGCTTGGGTCAAACCTTAATGACACAATAGTAGGAGAATTCTCATCAGAAGGATTCACAGAAAGTATAACCGTGTTCAATCCATCTGCTTGAGCCGCAGTAGGGTCTACAATACTGAAGGACTGTTCAACAGGTCCTTCGTCGAAGGCGGTTAAATTGCGAAACCAAGAAGCTAGTAAATTTTTCATTTTGTGAGGCTCCTAACGAGATACTAAAATTCTACTCTTTTGCCTATTTGCACTACTCCAAAAAGGTCGGAGATTTGTGTAGTTAAAACATTTTAAACGATCTATTTCTTTGGAAAGATCGAAATTGTTACAACCTAAAATATGGTCGATTTCCCACTTTCCAACACCCCGGCCATAATTATCCCAGGACATTCCTGGTTGAAACTGGCTATCAATGTGTTGTTTAAATTCTAAAAATGAACAGCCTAAGTAAGGCTCAATAACTTTAGATCTTTTACAGCGGTGGGCAATCAACCTGCTGAGAGAAGAGCCAATGTAGTTTTTCCAATAAACATGCTCTTTATGATTTTCTGACTGCGCGTAGGCTCTTGTATTTTTACCCTGCTCTATATCCGTGGCCCATTTACAATTAGAGAGTTTGTAGTTTCCCATTACTTCAAGACGATCCAGAGAAATAATTTCACCAGCTTGTCGTCTTTGTAAATACTCTTTCCACATATCATCTCGAAAGTTTTCAAATTTTAGCCACCTATCGCAAACAGTTATTCCGCGACCGCCATAGTCGGGATAAGATTTATGATTGGGATTAAAACAACGCGCCTTCATACCGCCCCACAAATCATAAAAATTGCTTTCAAATATGCCGGAGGATTTAAAACCATGAGTTGTGGATCTTTTGCGGAAAGACTCCTGTTTCCAACAACCACAAGATTTGGTACGATTCTCCTTGAGGGTCTGTGTACAAGCAATAACGTATTTTGAATCTCCACATGCACATTTGCAAAGCCAATGGGCCTTTTTATTTTTAGTATAAAGATATTTAATAACTGTAAGTAAGTTAAATACTTGTCCTGTTAAATCAACAAAGTTGTGTGCATGTTTCATTTTTATTTAGCGGGGAATATCAGCCTTTGTTTCTTTACTAGCTTCATCAGGAAGACATTCTACGAAATCCCAAAGACTCGCACTTCCAGCGTTCTTATCATTGCTGTCTATGCCGTCACCCTTACTAACCAATTTAAATTTCTTCCCGTCGGAGTAAATACAATCGCCTACATCCCATGATTCTAATTCTCCTGGAAGCAGGTGTTTCTGCATTTTTATGTGTGAACCTGGATTTACCGACGCGATTCCGTCGGTGTAATCCGAAGCCTGTTTCTTTATTTCAGCCGTTCGTTCAGAAAGGATGTTCGATACATTTTCGTCAATCCATTCTTGTTCAGCGTCAACCTTGGCCATTGCTGTAAGAGTTTCGAGAGCAAGAGTTTCTTCAAGTTTAGAGCGAAGATCAATGCCTTTAGAAACAAAATCTGCTGTTTCTTTCTCGTTGGGATAAACAACTTTAGAAGCGGAGATTGTAATTGGAAGGTTTAAATATTTGGGTCCTGTTGCATTTTCTAAGGAAACAGAAGCAGTAATGAAACCGTTGAAACTCTCACCATTTTCTGACAAATTAGCAGCATCGATTTCTGTTACCTTTGGCATGTCATAACGCAATCCCTTGAGATGTTCAACAAGGCCGTTGGTAGCAGCAGTAACAAAACGATTAAGCTTTTCTGAGGATCGGAAAGCGACCGTTTCTACGCTCTGGCGAAAAGAATCAGCAGACCGGAGTAGAGGAAGGTCGGAGGTTATTTCTTTGGCGGGTTCAATTTGTTTTTCTTCAGAAGCTTTCTTTTCGACAGGAATTACAACCACCTCTTCTTTAGGGGCGGGATTGATTGTGGGTTCTGTGAAAGAACCAACAATTTTAAGGGAGTGCGTTGAAACGTAATCAGCGAATTTATTTTCTAAAACAGATCGTAAAATAGCTTCTTTATTGCCATTGGAGTATTCGTTCTTGGATACCACGCCAATCATAGCATCATGCAATGCTGGATGAGCGACTGACAAATAAGCTCCATTATCAGTAAGAGAAAAATCCTTGAGGTCGGCCTCTACTTCCTGTATCTCTGGGATAGTAGGAGTGGGCTCAACTTTATTAACAAGCTCTTCAGCTTGTTTCTTTAATTCTTTTTCAGCACGTTCGAAATTTTCACGAGTTACATCTTTCATTTGATACCTCCAAAAACGTCTAATTAAAATTACTTCTAAAATAAAAATTGTGGGCGTAGGTACAGCATTCCCTAATAATACCTGATTTTATTATATTTTTAAGGGGGGTTTTAGATACCGCCCTGGTCACCCTGGTCGGGAAAAGCATCATAATAAGTGATTGCATATTCACCCAAACCAACCGGATTATTACGATTAACAGGCTTTTCAAGTTGGTCAAGCAATGCTCTTTCTTTATCCAAATCTTTTGGCCCTGGAAAATCATTGCCATTAAGTTCACTCCAACCCTTGTTGTATTCATTACCGCCATCTATGGGATCGGATGAATCGCGCCACCTATCTGAAAATATTTTATCATAGTATGCCTGTTGCTCTTTATCGCTTACAGCAGCAGCTAATTTTGCCACTCTCTGCAATGGAATCTCAACTAAATTCTTGAGGTCAAAGATTGCAAGCTGCTTATGCCTGTAACCCAACTCCATCGCTTGTTCTTTCGTTGGTACGGTAGCAACCACATCCAGATATACTTTCCCATTTGAAACCCACGCACCAAAAGAATTATTGGAATTAGAAAGCAAATCTTCGTTCTGTGCAACGTATCCTTCCAACGTATCAAAATCAATGCCCTCAACTATCTGCTCTCGGTCAGGATAAATAGCCACAGCAAAAGCATTTGTTCCGACGAGATTTCCTTTGCTTAAATTGTACGTAGCTCCGCCAGTTTGTTGGATGAGCTTCAAAATATTGTTAATTACTTGACCTGAAATGTCTGCTTTAATATCTTTCCTTCCTAATGCTTTGTGCTTTTGTTCAACTCTTTTTTTAGCAAGTTCCCTTTCAACGTATCGCATCGTATCTGACCTAGAACCAGTATCATAATAAACTCCATCTACTATATGTCCACCACTGATAATTCTTTCAACAGGAATGCCAAATTCTCTAATCAACTTAACATGAATCATGTATGGATCGTTACTATAATAAATAGATCCGTCATCCGTCATAACAGCAGTATTAGCTTGCTCTGGCATTGGCTGTTGTTCTGGTAAAGTTTCTAGGGCGCTCGTCTCTTCAAGCATCTTTACTACTTTGCCTTCGTTCGTGTAGTAAGGTCCACGGTGCCTACTCATCCAGCGATTGGGGTATCCACCTTTCCCGTTTTGATCCATCAACTCTTCATCCTCTTCGGGCGAATACGTGACATTCATGCGATATGGGGAATCTTGGTAAAGTTCATCAGCTACAGAAGGCCCTTTGTAATTTGTTGGACCATAACTAGAACTCTTCTCTAGTTCGTCACTCTTCCCATAATCCACCACTTCCATTTCCCAATCCGTTAAGTGTTCGTAGTATTCCCTGCCTTCTGGTTCAACATTCTCTTCACCTTCAATCTTGGCCGAAATAACAAACTTCATAAAGGCATCCGAAGTGCCAGCTTTATTGATGAATTCCAAATGGACCCAGGCTGATACAACGCCTTCGTCTTCGTAAATCTCTTGGATTAAAATAACAGGTTTCACATAATTATCTGGATCAAGTCCAAGCCAGTCATGCAACAAATCTCTCCACATTTCAGCTATGTAATCGTAAATATAATCAGCCCATTGCCAAGACATTCCTGGTTGGTTAACTGGTTCTTTAGGTGTTGTCCATTGTTTTGCTTGTTTATTCATATTAACAAAACCAAATTCTTTAAATTCTTCAGCAATTATTTCGGCTTCCTGATCTGTACGTGCAACTCCAGTATTTATATCTTCAGCTAATTTAGTAGCTGGAATTCCTATTTGCTTTATGGCATCCCAATGGGTTAAATCATAGGCATCCCACATATAAAGGTGTCCATCAATTGGGATAAACCAACGAAGCTGGTGAACCTCTCCACGAGTACTATTAAATAAATTTCCAGCTTGTTCTGGAGTGGGATCTCTTAATGCTTTGGTTTGCAATCCAGAATCTGTTTCTAACATAAAAACATTGGAAGAAGCCTCTTTCACAGGCACAACATCTTTCTTACTCATTGGCTGTTGTTTCTTAAACATATTTAAAAGCTTCCACCAAACACTTTTCTCTCGTGGACGATCATCCATTGGCGAATAATAATTTTCTCCGTCACCTCTGGGCCATACGGGGTCCATCTCTTCATTCCCAGGCCATCCTACATCTCCACTCCAATCATTACTTGGAGCTAGATCGGTATTACTTGGCATGAAGGATGATTCTTTTTGTGGCTTAGAAAAATAAAATTTTATAAATTTATTAAAAGTTTTGTCGTCTTCTACTTGTCCCAAATCTTCAAAGGCTGTGTTGTAATCATAACCCAATTGTTCTGCTACGTCTTGATGTATAAGTTCTAAAGAATCCCAAACCCACATATCACCGCTGTTAGTTATAAAGTATCTAAGGCCCATACCAGATTCAATATATAGCTGCTTAAATTTCTCTAAGGATGGATTTTTATAAATAAATATATCTGGTGCGGTAGGATTTTGTGGGTTATACGCTCGATGCACATAATCGGACGCATTTTTTTTCACTTTATTCTTCAGTTCCAATTGTCTTGGTTCGCCTTCCTTGGGCGAAAAGGTTAAAGTATCTAGATAAATTTCCTCTCCGGTTATGATGTCCTTACCTTCATACTTCTTCCCAAGTCCTTTCTTCACATAAGCAACAGTTACATGCGGATTGTATCCATCATGCTCATCATTGCATTTGACCTGAGAGCAAAGCTTTTTGCTTAAATCCTGTAAATCTTCACTTTCAACCTCAATAACTACTACATCGTAATCCTTGCCTTCTGGTTCGAAGAAAGAAGTCTTTCCAAATTTAATATGAGGCGCTTTTTCACCATCCAATACTCTCTTTACCTCTTCAAAGTCATCGGTTAGCAATCCGTATTTCAGCGTAACGTGACTCTCAACTTGGATTCCCTTTGTTCCATCTGGGTCGTGAACAATCTCCTCCTCTGGAATATTTTCCACTCCCCACCTAATAATCTTTTCGGCAATATTGGTTGGTAGAAGAAAATGGGTAGAAGAATAATCGTATTTAGAGCCTAATTGAGCTTGTTTAACCAACCCTGAGATATCCTGCACTGGCTGCTTATCTCCTGCACGAGGTTCCTTGCCAATCACTGGAATATTCTCTTTAACCAATGTATCCAATGTAACTGTAGGCACGGCATTAGATTCTGTAATCATGGGATGCTTGCCATACACATTGAACATATCAATTTTACCAGCACTGCCATAATCACCTGTGCCAATGAAAAGGGCATATGGTTCTTTACGTTGAAAAGTCTTGGGGTCGATAATTGGAAGATCGATTGAGGATTCTATTTTGGGCCTTTTCAATTCTTCGTTAACAGCTTCTTGTAGAGAGGGGAAAGGATCATTTACAGTAATATATTCCTTTCCATCTTCCATTAAAATGCCTTTAACAGGATCGTTTGGTTTATAAAATTCAGCGATAAAACCATCTAAATACGGTGGTAGGTTTCTTAAATTTCCAACTTGAATAAAAAATTGTTGCTCACTTGTATAGTCGTGTGAAATTCTAGACCAACCCTCTTTAAACATCTCCTTTTCTTTTTTATCGAAGTCTTTTCGGCCTACCCCAAAATGCTTATAAATAAAATCAACGTGGGACATGCCGCCAGATAATCCAGTTACAGGGTATCTTTTTCCAGAAGGATCAATCCAGTATCCGTTGGGAAGGGATGCAGATTTCTCAATCTGCTTTAATACACTGTTCCAATTATCAAAATGAATTGCTCGGTCGTCTACATAAAATTTAGCTAGTGGCTTCTCCCCTTGGAATATAGAATCGTAGGGAATTTCATGAACCTCTAAATATTTTTTAATCTCATCTTCGCCGTGCTTCTCATCTGCGCGGTGACTAAAAATAACAATCTCAAAACCCTGTTCTTTAAGCTTCGTAAGGGCTTCTTTAACTCCTTCCATTGGTTCACCACATTCATTATCGGAAGTTTCATGACAAATAGTGTCATCCATATCTACAAGGATTCTATTTTCATCTTCATGATAGGCGAGTTTTAGATTAGCTTGTTGCATAATATTCTCAACAACTGGAATATCTTTCACAGATAGTTCGGGGGATTGTTTTAGGAGGGTTTTAAGGTCGGTGAGAACGTGCATGTAAAAATACTTCTGGAGGTACTTAAATCGGACCTCTTGCTCCGATACTGCATCATAATGTTTGCGCTTCTCTGCTACATCTTCACGAATAACAACAAGCTCTTTAATTTCTGATTCGAGGTCCTCTAATCGTTTTTGGAGTTTTTTCTCAAAAAGGGATCGTTGTTCGGCTGGCCAATCATTAATGGTTTCGTTAAGCTCTTTAATATCTGCCACATCGCGTTTAATTTCACCGAAAGCAGCATCAAGCTCGGAGGCCGTTTCTTTAGCTAAATTTAATAGGTCTGGATGTAATGTGGAGATGTCAAAATCCTGCCCAACAATATGTGGCTCAACCAACCATTTATCTTCTAAAACAGAATAGGTACCAGAGAATGCTTGACTGGCATGAGTTGTAAATTCAGTTTCAAAATAAATTTCAGTGGGATGTTCTGTTCCTGGTACCTTTGCTTTTACTTGGTCAACCTGTTTACGAATCTCGTCCAAGTAATTACTGGCTTCTTTATCAGACATCTCGGGTCGTTCTACTTCAACAAACTTGGGAAGGTCCACCCCAATGTGAATATCCATATCAGAATTGGAATTCCAACAATTGGTTGTCAAAGACCCCACAAACTTCACTTCAGTAATCCATTGGTCTGTTGCTTTAAAATTATTCGCTTGGGCAAACGAAGAAATGAAATCGAGGATAAATTTCTTTACCTCTGGTTTCAGGGTATTATCTTCACTCCATATAGCTGGCTCAAGTGACGGCTTAGGCCAATCGAGAATATTAGCTACAATCTTTTTCATTTTTAATTTATCTGTCCAAAAATCCTCTTACAGTTTCAGTATCAACAATAATTCCCAATCCCGCTGCTCCAAATCCCCCAAGAATAGAAGTGCTCATACTAACAATTCCTACAAGCTCTCCACGTTCATTCCAAACTCCACCACCACTGTTTCCTGGAAGCACTGTTGCATCTGTAATGAAAAATATGGCGTAAGGAACCGTCTCCACTTTCACATCTGTTTTAGAAACTATTCCCTTTGTGACACACCACTCAACGCCAAGCGGCATCCCAACAACAATTACAGGCTGTCCTACACGAACCTCACTACCAATTCTTGCAGGTATTTCCCGCTTCTTAACTTTGAGGATTGCCAAATCTTGCTGTGGTTCTTTTCTTTCTACTGTTGCTTCTTGTACCCTGTCATTAAAATCACGAACCCAAATTTTATCTATTGAAATCCCTTCTGGGGGATTGACGCAATGGGCCGCTAAAAGAATTTCATTGGGAGAGACTACAACACCACTACAAAGTGCTCCGCCTGTTCTTTCACCTTTTCTTAAACGAATGTGAACTAGAACAGTGGATTTGGAAATTCTCTTGGCAACGGCAACATCATGGGGCGTACAGGCAGAAAACAACAAAGAAAGGGCGACAAGCCCCAATAAAAACTTTTTCATAACGGGATTCCTTATGCGGCAGATTTATACGGCGGGGTTACTGAAGGTCTTCCAAAACTAAATACTTTAAAGCTTCTCGTTTCGTCACTTCTCTAAAATCTTCAAAATGGTCGCACTTGGGGCACTTCTCACCCAAATAGTATTTAGAATCCTCTTGCTTAATAACAATTTCAAAATTGTTATTGCGTTGACAATTAGGACATAAAATTCTATTTTCAGTGAATTTGATCATTGGAACCTCGGCAGTAGCGATCATTTTAGTTTACCTATTTCTCCTGGTCTTAGCGAACATTCTTACGTATCATATCGTTCAAAAGCTTTTGCGCGTCCCGGTCAATAATCGTAACAAACTTCATACAATTTTTGCAGAAAATACTGAAACGAGAAGCCGCTTTCGTTAAGGTTCCATCCTCAGCGCGTATATAATCGATTGGAGTTTTCACTACTTTATCTTCTGTCAATTCCAAACGACAATTATTGCAATGGCCGTAAACAACTTCTTTTGGCTGCTCGGGAACCATTCCTTCTTCTTTTCCACTAAATGCAGCTTTTGATTCCTGGGCTAAATCGTCACCAGCTACTTGGACAGGCTCTGGGGCCTTTTCTTCGCTCTTTGGGGCCTCTGGCTTCGCTAAAATCGCTTTAAATGGGTCCTCACGAACTGGGATTGACACTTCCTTACCGCCATTTCCATCACTCACGTAATATTTCTCACTCATCGTTTCTCTCCTTTTAAAAACTCCTCTAAAATTTGCACTGTTCTTGATACTCCAATCCTATCTGCTCCTGCATCCAACATCATGTTGAAATCACTAAGCGTTTTTATATATCCGCTGGCCTTCACCTTAATTTTAGAACCCTTTGAGAAATCTTTGAGCATTCTGACATACTCGGCTGTCTTGGCTGGTGCCAATTCTACATTGATTCCTGTGCTCGTTTTCAAAAAGTCGCAATTAGTTTCAATGCATAATTCAGATGCTTTTTTGATTTCGTCATCTGTAAGCATTCCCACTTCTAAAATTATCTTAAGGGTGGGATGAAATTTATTTATAAAATCTGGAACTGCTGATCGTAGAGCTTCTAATTCATGTTTCACCCTCAACCAGTCGTGGGTTTTTACGGCACTCAAATTGATTACGACATCGAACTCAACGGCCCCATCATTGAACGCTTGCTGCATTTCTGCCACTTTTGATTCAATACTTGATGTGCCAAATGGAAAGCCGATAGTTGAAGCTACATTTATATTCAAATTTGTATCTGTGTGGATGTAGGAATGAAGCAAACTAGAAACTAGAGGAACATGAAAGGAATTGACACAAACTGTACCAACCTGATATTTAATTGCGTTACGGACTAGCTCTGTATAACTGCCTAGAGGTTCCTGGGGTTTGAGAAGAGTGTAATCAATAACCTTTGCTATATCCATTCTCTTTCTATTATACCACCAATCGCCCCTATCGTCAACCCTTACTGAAAATAAGTATCCAACACTTCCAAGAAATCTTTTTGATTTATTGGTCTTCCCATCTTCTTAATTTCATCAAGTGCGTAAGCCATGGAACGCTGAGGATTTTGCCCGTATCTTATACCGTCGTTGTAGAACCTTAACGCGATTAGCATTGCTGGACCGTACTCACTTGCAATTGCATCTTGGGTTGTCTGGTCCAATACTTCATCGAGAAGAGAAGCTTGCTTTTGAGATGCCCAAAATTTTGGCTTTTTATTTATAGCTTTTTGAAGAGTAGGAAAGGGATCAGTTATTTCTATTCCTTCTCCATCTATATCTCCAACTAAAATTGTCTCGCCTTTCTTGAAATGTTTTGCTATAAAATCGTCTAGGTAGGAAGGAACTTTATTTACATCTGCCACTTGAATTTGAAATCCAGATCCTGCTGGTTCATTAGATATTCTGGACCATCCCCGATCATACATTTCTTTATTCATTTTATCTAAATCTTCAGACGGATTAATGCCATATTGTTTTAATGTTTTTAGATTTTGTTGTATCCATTTGCCGTGCCCTGCTGAGAATACTTCAAACTCTTTCCCATCTGGGGCAATCCAGAATCTACTGGGAGGGTTGGCTTGTTTTATTAAATTAGCTTGTTTATTCTTTATTGGTTGCCAAAAATTACAAGAAGCTGTTGGTGAGATTTCTCCGTCTACTTTGGTACACGTTTTAGCTTCTGCATTAAAAAATGCACACTCATCACAACGATAATCAACATTTGGATATTGAACATAAACTGCTTCTTCTTTTGTTAACGCTCTTTTATCCGTCTCTAATGCTTTTTCTGCTGTTTTATTTTTTTCTTTGAATTTACCTTCACCATCCCAAAAATTACAACAACCAAACGATTTAATAGTTCCTTCTACTTTTTTACATTTTTCTCTTTCGGGATTAAAATATTCGCAACGACCGCATGTATAACCTATGCCATTATCTACATACCCTGATTTAGGTTTTGAAATTTTAGGATATTCTTCTTTGTTTGAGGGGGTTGGAACTTCTTTTGCCTGTTTATCCAAAGAGCCCATCTTGCCCAACTCCTGGGCAATCTCATCCCTAATTCTTTGGTAGTCTTCTGCCTTCCCACCAACTGGGTCTTGAATCTCTTTGCTACCGAGCAGGAACGTTTTACTCTTAGCTTGTGGAAATTGTTTTACAACTTCTTCTTTCTGCCATTGTTCCATTGTAAGGATTAAGTCAGCGGCGTTTACATCATTAGCGTCTACTTGCTTGGATGTGTGAGGCTGATAGGGAATGCCTTTCTCTTTCAAAGCGACTTCTGCGGGAGGGCTCATAGGTCCTCCCTTGGAAACGTAAAGACCTCTGGAAACAACATTCAAGTCTGGACGGATGGAACGTAAAATATTCTCGGCCATTGGGCTGCGGCATGTATTACCAGAACAGATAATCAAAACGTTTTTAACGGTGCCAAAGGCTTGTTTGAGCATTGCTTGCTTATCCACAATCTCAATTTCATTCCCAAGCTTAGGCGCAATATCTTTAAGAGCAATCAAAAGGTTCTTAAGCTTTGGAAGTTTATCTCCGACCTCTTCAGCTTTCTCTTCTAAATATTCTTCAATAACACTTTCTAAAATGTCGTTAAAATTATCAACCTCAAGCTCGGTTGTAGCAACAGAAAGTTCTTCTATAACTTCTTCGGGGAATAAATCATTATCTTTGTAATAAAGATCGATGAGAATGTGAAGAGCTTCCATCTTAAGGACTGAACAAGGGCCGCAGTGAGCTACTTTGTTTAAATTGGATTGCTTACGCATAAAGGATTTGAAACTACTCATCATAACATTGGAAGAAACTCCGTCGGAGTTCTCAGTTCCCCAAGGTTGCCAAAAGGAATCTCCTGGCTGCTTATTAGGCACCGTTCCGAGATCCCTAGGTCCGAAAAAATAGTTCTGGCTATAATCGTTTACTGTTGGGTCGTCTGAACCTCTATCTGGTTCTGGAATAAAATTAGTTCCGCAAGCTTGACACTTAACTTGTTCGCCTTCTTTTGCTACTTTATTTGATTTGCATTTGGGACAAATAACTATTGGTTCTCCATCATCCCTTTCACGTCTACCTGTTTGAGAATCATGCTTAGCAGGTTCATAAGCAACGGTACCCTGTGGACCGCCACCCATATAAGTAGCGTCTTCCTCGGTTGGATATCCGCCTTCGTAAGCTTTTGTATTTAAAGTGCCAAAAATTTGTCTAACTGCTTTTTCACCTACAACTTCTCCTTGTGGTGTGTGAGCATCTACATCAAAACCCAACGCATGTAATTCATTTATCACATCAAAATGAACGCCATGATACCCATCCCACAGATAAGTATTTCCATCCTCACCAAATAAATATCTTAGTTCGCCTGTTTGAGATCGTGCCAATAACCCCAAAGCTTCATTGGGAGTTGGATTTATAAAAATAGGAAAAAGTGGGGAGGTGCTTGTAAGTCCAATCTCTATAATCTCTGCTTGTTTTTTTAAACTAGCTTTTTTTTCAGGCAATTTCTTCATCAACCATTCTCGTGGAATGTGGTACCTTTCAGTTGCCAATGTCCAAATCTGTGCGGCCAAATCACCTGCGTCATCAATTGTAACAAATGGATGTTGCGTACTCAAGGCTTTTATTTCGTGGGCAGGAACTCCTGCCTTCGTTACAACGTTTATGAGTTTAAGGAGCCACTGATATTCAGGATCAAAAGTTGTAATTTCTTTCTGTCCTCTATTCTCGGGAAGGTCCTGTGGATTAAGGGCTCGTTTGGTTGAACAATCTAGACATTCCCAGTCCATCTCTTTCAATTGTTCTGGAGAGAAATCAGTTGGTTTCCATTCCCCACAAGATGGACAAATGGCTTCTTCTTCGTGCTTTTTAGATAGTTTTCGTAATTGTACTTTCTGACTTGAAACGGCTGCTGGCATGTCTATTTCTTTCAAATCTTCAATCACAACTCTGTCTTTTTTACCATCGGTGTATTGAACATCAGCTACATGTGATGGTTCAAATATTTTTAAAATCGTAACTACTTGGCCATTAAAAATAGCTTCATCGCCAACTTCCAATTTACTTTCAGCAGACTCACGTTCCTCTTCTTCCTCCACCCAGGTTTTTCCATATGTTCGTAAATAATCCGTAACGAGGTTTTTAACTGGACCAGAAGCTCTTTGAAGAAGATATCGAAGAGAATTCTTTTTTGCTTTCTCGTCTAAGAATTCTTTAAACCATTTATGCCACTCTGAAAACTTGTCTAAGAGCTTACCTGTATTGTGGCCCAAGTCATGAAAATGGTCGATAAGAACCATAAGCTTTTGCCAATCGGTTGTGCCCTCCATCTGAGTAATGGTTTTGGCTACTTCAGCCCACAAAGGACCACCATACATGGATTTCCAAGGGGCTAATGCAAAAATCTTGTAGAAATCTGTGGAAGAATAATCGTCAAAATTATGTGGTGCTTCCCACCATCCATCTTCACTGTGAATTTGACCGCTGCTACCGCCTTCACCAGCTTGCTTTAAAGAAGCTTCGGGGAACGCCATGGAAGTGGGTTGGGGAAGATTTAATTGTTTGGGTTGTTTTTGTTCTCTCTTCTTTCTTCGTTTCGCAAATTCTAATTGTAATTGTTTCTTTGCATTTTCTTGAATCTCATCCCAAATTGGAACTCCTTCTTTGTAACGAACCAATTGATGTTCTGGACCTACCGGATGACTTTCCGCATCAGATACTGGATAATCGTACATGTACTCCTTTATTCCCTCGTCGTCCGTTACAAACACATTGTGAGTTGTGCAATAAGCAACATTGTCTTTTATTGCGTCATTGATAGCTTCGCCTTCACAATCTTCACAATATGTTTCGTCATTAAAAATATAAGCGTCACCTTCTTCCAAACCTTTCTGACAATTATAACACGTATAAGTCCATGATCTATCATCGTCCTCATAAAATTCATGACGACTTCTAAATGGTTCGTCGTGATATTTATAATACGGTTTCAAATCCTCTGGCATGTCTTCTTCAGGAATAGCTTTAACCCATCTTGTAGTTTTAGCTTCATCCTTTAACTCATCCATACCGCGCTCAATGTATTCATCGCGGAGGGACATAATAATCGATTTAAAAATAGAAAGGGCGTCGTAATGTTCGGTGCCTATTTCATCACCTTGTAGGTAGTCTGGAGGTAGGAGGGAAAGGAGATAAAAATCTACAACATCCTGCTGCTGAATAGCTTGCTTCAACAAGTTAGAATGTATCTCTTCTAAACGGGCGAGGATAATTAAAGAAGCTTCTTTTTTAGACAGTACTTTATTACCTGACTTTTTCTGAACAATCCAACTGTCCGTATCAGGTACGTAGACATACTCAGAATCCGCTGGCAAAACTGCGGTGGGCATCTTTTTCATATCAAGCTCTTTTTAGTACGTTCCACCTGTTCCTGTGCCAGTTGCGTTAGGGTCAGCTACCATTATCCATTCTTTATTAATAGGTTCCCAAGCATATCTAAAGCCCTGGGGCGCGGGGGTGGGGGGAGGCACGTTGGACATGTCAGATTCTTTCTCAACGTCTTCGCGCTTTTCAACTTCGGTTGCATGTTCTGGTTCAACCCTCTCGTGTTCAGGTAATGGATGAGAAAGTCCTAAAGAGTCTTCAACAGACCAGAGAAGATTTTCCATCTCTTCTAATTTAGTTTGTTGTTCTGGAGCAATTTCCTCTCCAACCCTTTGTTCGAGCAGGTCAATTCCACGCTCGATGGATTCAATAAGCTCTGGAGTGGCGATAACCTTCTCACCTTCTTGAGCTTGCTCTGAAGTTTCAGCGGCTGTTTTAACTGGAGGATTTGAAAGTCTTTCAGTCACTGCGCTCATGCGATCTTTAAACCCTTGTATCTGTTGCTCTAGAGAAATATTCTGGTCTGCTCTCTTTCCTACTGCTTTCTCATGGCGTTTCTTTGTGCATTTACCACAAACTGGCCATTTGGAAAGGAATGCTTCAGGACCCAAAGGTTCACCACATTCTTCACATTTTGTATCCATTGCACCAGCTTCTTTCTTGGATTCTGTTGGGGTAATATACTCATGCCCATATCGTTCTTTATGATTTGGGTAAACTAAATTTCCGCAATCACAACGTTTAAGTTTTTCAGCAGCCTCTTTCTTGGATAATGGATGCAATGAACCTTGATGCTTAAAATATTCAATTTGTCCCAAACGCTTTTTAGCTTCTTCTTCAGTGTCATAAGTTCCAAGCTTCTTTTTGTAATCGTGACTGTAAATAACCCATTTCCCATCTTCGTGGCGAATGTGGGAATCTTTATTTAAAGAGCTTTCCATCTCCATATCTTCCTGCTCACGTTCTTTGCGTTTATTGGGACAACCAGTTTCATGACAAAACACACCGTTAATCATAGCTGCATTGCATTGATCGCATCCACGAGCTTCTTTTTTCTCTCCATGAGGCATTCCACAATGTGCTTCTACAGCAAACCTTCCACATGTAGGGCATTTCTCATCTTCTTTCCCTACAAAGTTTCCATGACAGTCTGGACAATCTTTGGCTGCTTCTTTCTTACTATCACAAATACAAATTTCAGTTGGCCCAACATGTCTGTCATTTGCTTCATTACATTCTTTCGTGTGTGGAACTATTTTCTTACTTTCTAAATCATTCAAACTTTCTGGTGTGGCCGGAGGAGCTTCAACCGCTCTCCAAATAACGTTTGTGCTGTTGGCCGGACAGGATACTAGAAGCTCATGCCCACTTTCAGCCAACACTTCATCTTGATGATTTTCATGTGGAACGAGATTGGTTTCTGGAGCGGCAAATGCTGCAAACTTCTGTATTGGTGCCCAACCTCGAAGAGTTCCATCTAATGATGCAAACTTAACTTGTTTCTTTGTTTTATCAACATTTAAAATAGAGACAAACGAGCCTTTCTTCAAGAAGGCGAGGTTGCTTACAAGCTTGGCCATTTTGGGGCCGTGTTTTTCTTTTTTATGTGCGTCATATTCTTCCCACGATTTAAATTCCATATTGCAGATTGCACACTTGTTTGATGCTTCTTTGTGATTCAAAATAGCTTTCTCAATGGCATAAGAAAGATGCTCCTGACCCATTTCGGCTTCGGAGGTAATTTTACAAAACTTATCGCCATTGGACAAAGATACATCGTAAACGTATTCATTCTCTGCTGTCTTGGCTAAAGGATTAACAACGAAAAGCTTTTCAGCTACTGTAATATTTATGGAATTTTTATTGAGGGAGGCGTGAACATGCTTTTTAAATTGTTCTTCAATTTCTTCTTTTGTTCTGGCTCCGGTACCGCTAAAATGCCAGTCACCTTCTGAACAATCTGCCATAGCATCGTCAAGGCTTTTAATCTTCAAAGTGTGCTTCGCATCTTTATCCAAAGAAGATTCTAAAGGCAAAGAATTCTCATCGCTGTTAGGTGCTACCAAAGCTCCCATAGAACGATCTCCACCATAGCCTGTGGCTTTCTCCTGTGGGTCTTTATCATGCGCTGGCGTTAAATCAATCACTTTAAGTTTATTGGTTCCACCACTTCCATTTTCATCTTCTGCGCGTTTTTCTTTGCGTACTGTAATTCCTGGGTCAAATCCATCATGCTCAACCAAACCTCTTTTAACTTCATCAGCCGATACGCCTGGAACATAAAAAACTTTATTTATAACTTTACCGTTAAGAATAACATCCCAGCCCTCGTGGACACCAGCAGCTTCTTTCTCAGATTTTTCTTCAAGGGCTTTCTTTGCATCAGACAATTTCTGTTCTAAACGATGGGCCCAAACTGCCTCACCTTTATCATAAGCCGTTTTAATTTCCTCTTCCAAATCCTTAATCATCGCTGAAAGTTTACCTTTGTAATCAGCTTCGAGGTTGTACACCTGTTCGCGGGGAACATAATCGGTTGGAGACTTTGCTTCCACTTTGAGACGCAAATCGGAAGGATAATACGCACCGTAATCGCCATGGGCGGTTTTCAAATGTCCTTCATTCCACTTAACGTAAATTAAAGGATCACCATTAACTCCAGCTTCGCGGATAACAGTACCCCAACTTCCAGGAGTACCACGAATGGGTTCCACTTTACTATCAACTGCAAATTTCTCGACGGTAGATTCTTTGGTTACTTCGGTGGGTGCTGGGGAAGATTCCTTGACAACTTCGGCTGGTTGTGCAACAGCTTCCACTTTGGGAGTTTCGACGGGTTTAGATGCAGCAGCTTCTTCTTTCTTCTTTTTGCGCTCAATTCTCTTATCTTCTTTCTCTTTGACAAGACTCTTGAGATTTTGGATAGCTTCCGTCACCTCTTTAACTTTAGCTGGTGAAAGTTTAGAATGGTCCATCTCCTTGAGTTTTTTCTCAAGTACACGAATCTGGGTTTTGTATCCTGCGAATTTTTCTAGCATAGTGGTGTCCTCGTTACGAAATTTTCATTATGTTTCTTGGTTGCTCTGTCCTAAAATTGTGTGTAAGTTTGTCCTCTAAAAGTGTCTCAACGGCCATTTCGTATACAACAAAATCTCTTATGAAACAAATACAGCCATCTTTAAGAAGCACCGTGTCTCCCACGTTTATAGGGATTTCATAGGCATCTTTAAACATGGCTGACGACCTCTATTACTTATTTAAATTCTCTTTTTCCTCTACTGATTCTTTGGAAACTTGTTCGTCTGAAATCCTGGCAATTACTTCTTGTCCGTCTTTTTCTACTACAGCCCACGGAGATTTAATTTCTGCAATTTTAATAAAAATCTGCTCCTTGGTTGCTCGGTTCTCAATCTCTTGTGAAGCCTTTTTAGGCTCCTCAGATGTGGGAGGAACGTATTGTGAACAATGCCCATCATCTGTGGGATGTTCGTATTTGCTGTTTCCACATTTTGCACATGGAGGAGATCCAGCTTCTTTCTGTGATGCAAGCTTATTGAACTTTGGGCTGTCGTGTCCACTGATTGTGTGGCTCTTGCCATTGGCGCTAATTGTGTAATGGTATCCGTCCAATTCAGTCACTTCCCAACTAGAACCTTCTGGAAGTAGAAAGCCTTCTTTTGTCATTATGGTTCGCGCTAAACGAACAATCGTACCAATATGAAGCTCGGTGTCTGGATCACGAACCAAAGCGGCATTTTTATGAACTTCCCCAGGCTGCGCGGTTACATCTGTTCTTTCAGACTCTTCGCGGCCAACACCCAACATAGTTTTCGCATGTTGTTCATCAGTCTCGGCGTAAGCGTCAACCTTTCCACCTTTGGAAAGGTCATCGTTGACATCTTTTAGCTGCGGCTTGTAAAGCTCTTTCTCCGTAGCTTGTTTAGGAGTTTCATCTTTCTTGTAGTCAGCAAAAGCTTTAAATGTATCAAGTTGTGCTGACATTCCAGTACCTTCCAAGAGTTCCTTTTCAACTGCTTTACGGTCAGATTTAACGTCTTTCTTTGCGGCTTCAAAATATTCGGTAGCGTTCTCAGGAAAATCCTGCTTAGCATGGCCGCGCATTTCAGCAATCATTGAAGCAAGCGTAAAGTCACTGAGGATAGAAACGTCTCTGCGGTAGTCATGCTTAAGAGTTTCTTCAGTTGTCTGAAATGGTTCATAAGCCGCTTCCTTCGTAATTTCATCACGAACAGCAAGCTCGGCTTCTATCTTCTGGTCAGCTTCTTTAACTAAAGCTGGTTCGTCAATTCCCATCACTCCATCAACCCATCCAGAAGCTTTTACTTTCTTCGTAAATTCCTGTTGGGCATCCGTGGATGCTTCTTTGTTCAAACTGAACAACTGGTCAATCCATTTTGCCATTGTAATTCTCCTTAAATAAAATCTACTTTAATCCAACTTTTTTCAATATTTTCCCGTATTGTTCGGAAGCTTCTAAAAGATTTATTCTATTGCCTTTACTGCTGTTCCTTGATGGAGTTAAATATTGAAGATTCCACGGAACATTTAAACCAGAAACTTTTTCTCCATTTATGGGTACGATATGATCAACGGTTAATTTTGTCGGGCATCTTTCATAAAAGTTAACAACTTTAACAAATAATTTTTTGGATAACCACTTTGGAGTTGCTTTTCGTACTTTATGCCTTCTAACATTTGACTGCGCTTTCGCTTTTTTAGGATTTTTTCTTCTCCAATCTCGAAGATTACGTCTGCACTTCTCTTTATTTTTATTATAGTATTTTTGTAAGGATCGTTTTCTATTTTCTGGCTTGGCTTTAATACGCCTCTTTTGTCGTCTTTTTATTCTATTAGAATTTGTCCCATAATATTCTTTCATGTGTTTTGAAATATGAGATTTGTTATTTTTTCTCCATCGTATGGCACTTTTCTTGTGAGTAATTCTATTTCGTTTGAGGTGCCTGTAATAACTTGCAAGAGCCGCCGCAGCATTACAGGACTTACAAATTGTATTAAGACCATCTGAAGACGCTTTTAATTTTCCAAATTCAATAATATTTTTGAACGTTTCGCATGTTCTGCACTTGCGTTTTTTCATGGCCAATCCAAGTCTGCGTTTTCGTCTTCCGCTTCTAGCAAAGCGTCTTCGATTTCTTTCTTGACATGCTTTTTGTTGTAGCCTGTCTTAACTCTGTGGACTTTTGTAGACGGGTCCATATCGGACGGCCAAGTTAGCCGAATCTTTATTTCTTCTTTACCCATATTGTTTCTCTTCTTGTTCTCCTAAAATTAAATTAAAATATATAAACGCAGCATACATCCTAATAATACCAGTTTTTATTATATTTTTAAGGGGTTTTTCGTCACTAGGGCTGGGAAGGTTTAACTTGAGCACCAAGACCCCTTGCTTCGGCAAGGAGGTCCACAAAATCAAGATTGTCCAAATCTGCCTCTTTAACCTTGTATTGCTGGGTAATATCAAAGGTCTTATCCCCAAACAATTCCTGGTGCATTAGTTTGGCAGAACGCATCCACTTCTCTGTATTTTCTTTTGTGGAAAATACTTTAATAATTTTATCTGAAAGTCCGTTAGGGTCAAAGAGGGTTACAATGTAGAGCTTCATAAAATTACCATTTTAATTCTTCCATCGAATATTTTCTTCCCATTTCTGTGGTTTGAAATTTGTATAATGATAGCATCTTTTACAATCATCGGGATCGGACAAATCGAATTTAAAAACTGGAACTTTATGCCCTAGGTTCCACTTACCTTTCCCACTTCCATAATTATCCCAATTCATCCAGGATTCAAATTGGGATTCAATATATTTTCGAAACCCAATAACATCAATACCAAACTTAATTTCAAAGCTTGGATAATTTCGTATCCGCCGGACACATAATGTCAGAAAAGAGGCTAATTTATTTTTATTCTTGAGATGAAGATCATAGTTAAAGGTTTTAGCAGAATCTCTTTTGTTACGTTGTTGCTCTCTATTAGTGGACCATTTACAATTATTTGGCTCGTAGTTACCATCAACATCAATACGATCAATGGAAGTGTTATTTTCACCAAACTCTTTAATGTGGGAAAGATAGGATTCATACATATCTTTCATAAAATTTTCAAACTTAAGCCAAGATCCGCACACTAGAATGTTTCTACCTCCGTAATCATTAAACCATTTGCTTCGCGGATTGGTGCATCTATTAATAATACCTTCCCATGTCGTATAAAATTTAGTGTGGGACATGCCGTGCGTAGTTATTAATTCTTTTCGTAAACACCCACATGAGTTGGATCTGCCTTTTACTAAATTATTTCCTATAAAAATCTTAGAATTTCCACAGTCGCATTGTCCCAACCAAATAGATTGATTCCATTTATCCGTACCCACTCTTTTAGTAATTAAAATTCTACCAAATCTTTTGTTTATTAATTCTAAGGGCTTTCGCATAATTTTTTACCACTTCATTTTTAAAATGCTTTTCATAGGAGGTTTGTTTCCTGGACTAACTATGTGGTGAACTATTCCTTTAGCCAACGCCTCGTCCGGGAAGTAATATCGATTTAATGAATTATTAAGAATTTCCATCCATTCTTTCTCAGACACTTTGGTTCGGGAAGCGTAAAATTTTGCCCAACGCTCGAAATATTGGAGATGAAGCTTCGCTTCAACATTGATAGCGGAGAGAGTTTGAAGCCCTAAAGAAGCTGCACCACTGTGACACATGAATACAGTATTGGGATATGAGATTCTATAATCCCCTGCGACGAAAATATCAAACGCCGCACTCATAGCCTTCCCAAAAGCCATTGTGATTACTGGGTTATCTATTGTGGAAATGATGTCCACAACGGCTTGGCTGTCATTGATTGAACCGCCATAACTGTTAACGTAAATCTGTATTGGGCCTTTTTCTTGAGCCAATTTCATAAGGGGAATTGCGGCCTTCTCGATTACATTCTCTCGAATGTCACCATTGAGCAATATGATTCTCTCTTCGAGAAGTTCTTCATACGTGCTGTGGGCATACTCATCGAAAGGATGAGATGGTGAAGGAGGTGTTGCGTTTTCTTCTCCCTCGTCAGCGCGTTTTTCTAGGTCCGTCTTGTTCTGGGCCATTGGGTTCTCCTAGTGCTCCTCGTTCTAAATCCTCAGCCAACTTTTGATTTTGACAGGCGTTATTCATACCACAGCTACGACAAATGGAATTGATTGTTGCTTTATCTATTGGGTTGCCCAACTTCGCGGATACTTTTGTATCTATATCGTCTTTCATCATATCCACCATGCAACAATCCTGGCAGATTGGGTGTCCACTGAATAACGGGCATGAATAGAAAATTAAATGATTTCCAGACCCACATTCGCACATCGAACAAATATGTGGATCTTTTTCGAATGTGTCGTTTATAATCTTTGGGTCCATTATTTAAGCAGGGTAGTTATGTCGGAAAAACAAGTGTACAACATTAAGCTGGCCAGCAAAAGCATCCCTACAAAATTCCATACCAAATACACTTTGTTCGAAAACTTTTTGCCCCTAATACCTTCAAGCGTGTACAGAAAGACGTGGCCTCCATCAAGTGCAGGTATGGGGAAAAGATTAAACAACCCCAAGCTTAAAGAAATAAGAGACAAGACAAATAAAAATTGTGCCGCTCCCTCTTTGGCTGAGGACATCAGAATTTTTGTCACCATTATCGGGCCCGATAATCCAGACCCTTGTGCTGCATCTTTGGCTGCTGGTAACATTCCAAATATCCATTTTAAGCTGGTTGTAATAACGAACGAGCACAATTTAAACGCTTGTCCCAGTCCCGCTAAAATAGGCCATCCTTTGAACAAAACGAGGAGGGCAAAGATTAGTCCAAATCCAAGGATAAGGTTAGCCACAGGGCCAGCTAGGGCTATCAGGGAACGTTTGTACCATGGTAGACTGAAAAACCCATTCTGTACGTTACTTTCTGGGTCCTCGCCAGCGCACTGGACGTACCCACCCAAAGGGAGAGCGGAGAGTTGGTACTGCGTATCTCCAATCTTTTTGGAGAAAATAACTGGACCAAACCCCAGGGAGAATTTTAAAACCTTTACACCAAACAGTTTGGAAACAAGCATGTGGGAAGCTTCGTGGATTCCAATAACCGCAGCAATTCCTAAGATGACAGCAAGTATATTTAAAATCATATCAATCCTTTCTTTTTTGCGGCCTCTTCAATAATGTCCAGATTGTCACCCACAATTATCTGATGAATCTTTTTATCCCGATTATTTTGTCCGGGGGGATTTATTGGGGGTGCCGCTCCTGGGTAATTTAATTTGGAAGTTGCTCTCTTCGTCACGGCATTAATTAAATATTTATCGTTGTACTTAATTCCCATATTTTTACACTGGTTTTTTACTTGTGTAGATTCACGCCAAGCATCACACAACAAATCAAAATCATCGTAATCCAACTTTTGTAACTCTTTAAACAACTTATGTAGGTTGCTCATGTCAAATTCCCCTTTTCAAATCTTTTGCTTTATAAACTTGCTTGTCTTTTATGTTCAGGTTTGTTGGCGTCAGTGGAGCAAATGCGTCAACACCAAACTTTCCATCAACAGAGCGGTCGAACATGTTATAGTAGAAAGCGCGGTCTTCTTCTCTTTCAGCTTGTTCCTGTCGAAGAAGTCCATCACCCTTTTCTGAAAGCTTGTAATTGTAATCCTCTTTGGAAATCATGTAGTTGTTCTTTGTCCTCGCTTTTACGATGTATTCAGTGGGGACCATTTCAATTATACCATACTCAATGGCTTTTTGAAAGAAGGCTTCAAACTTGGCTTGATGGGTTTTAAATTTGCAGTTTTGAATTGGGATGTGAACGAAAAGGCGAGTGCCTAAGTTCACCGACTCCATCCAACCATGGGGTTTGTCGTCACCAAAAAGACAAAGCAAATTAAAAATATTCTCTCGTTTCCATTGTATCATATCAAATTCCTTTTCTTTGCAAGCTGCTCAACGTAACTTAAATTGTCCTGATCAAATTCCTTACATTCACAATCTAACATTTCTAGACCGTCATTAAAAGATCCGGCACACTTGTAGTGTTTGAGTTCGGGAAAATGAATGGATTGTGTGTGCCCGCATTTACAAAGAACATCCATCACACAAGTCCTCGTTCTTCCGCCAAGTCTTCAATGTAGGATAAATTGTCCAATTTAAAATCCTGACATACACAAATATCATCGCCTACGCAATACTTTACAATACCAATAATTTCGTGGTCAACATGAAAACGTAATTTGTGTGAACAGATGCATACGTTATCCAAATCCAGTCTCACACCAATCCTCGTTTTTTGGCAAGTTCTTCGATGTAAAATAAGTTGTCCAGTTGAAACCTGTGTTGCCATTTATCTTGTGGCTTGCTTTCAAAAAAGCAAGAATTACAACCATCACCAGTTAAATAATGGTGAATTAATTCGTGTCCACAAATGCAAAAATAAAGATCTTCCGCACTATCTGGACGTACTTTCCACGGCTTATTCGTACACTGGTTCCAAGCAACTGTCATCGAATGTCTGAATAGCTTTCTGAATGCGATAACCCTTTTGAATAATCCCAGGCTTTGTTGGGTGGGCTTTCTGGAATGGAATCTGAACATCACCGAAAGCTACTTCCACAACCTTAACGCCTGAAGGTGCTTTGGTAATCTTTGTAACAGTTCCCACACGGCCTTTCCAATTTACTCCACCTTGAATCTGCGGGTACTTTTCAGATACGCGCACTTTAGCACCAATTCTCCAAGGATTCTGGTTAAACAGCGTAGCGGCATCAACCTCTTCTAAAATAACTTCTTTGGCTGCTTCTGGTTTGGCAGCATTGGAATCTGCTGTGATAACAGCTTGGGCTGGCTGGATGGCTGGCGCGGCTGGATGAACCACTTCTTTCTGAAACTGTTGAGAAAGAAGCGTTATTGTTTCTTGCATTTTTTGCAAGTCGGCCTTTGAGATCGTAACTTGTTCTACCTCTTCTCTAATATCTACGCCCTTTGATAAGTCTTCATTCATTTAAAAGCTCCTTTATTTTAATCCTTCCTTTTCTAAAATCTTACCGTACCATTCTGATACTTCAATTAAATTTACTTTATTATGTTTCTTAGAATTTTCTGATTTAGTTAAATACTGCATATTCCAAGAAACATGCAAACCCCAAACTAACTCATTTTGAAGCGGAATAATATGGTCCGTTGTCATGCCAGTTGGTTTCTTCTTTTCAAATTCTAATATACTTTTCCAATCCGTCCAAGCAACAATGCGGATATTACGATTTGTTTTACATTTCATCCTAGCAATTCGTAAAACTTCTGGATGCTTTTTTATCCATTCTTTATGTTTTTCATTACTTTCGGGCCTGTGTTTAGCCCTCCACTGCTTAAAATAATCTGGGTGTGCTTCTTTCCATTTCTTGTTATCCTCAGAAATTTTATGTCTGTTATTTTCATCCCATATATTTTTTCGAATAATAACACAAGTGTTGCAATTTCCCCACTCATCTCTACCAACAACAGAAATGTCGTGACCATTTATACAGATGGGTCTACTTCTAGAATCTTTATTGGGATCAATACGATTTTTAGATTTTTTACATTCATTGCACTCACGCCATTTGTTTCGTCCACAAACAAAAGTATCGTGGCCATGCTTACAAATTTGTTTTTTTAGATTTTTAAATAACATAAAATAATCCTAATTCTTTAAATTATTGTTCAACTCTTTGTAAAAATCTTCTGACCTATCTTTTCCCATTAACGCTGCTCCATGTGCCTGTTCTAGTGAAACACACACAGCCTCAATCTTTTCAGGAATTACAAGCTCTTTTATCGCAAGTCGTAGTAGGTCCAAGTTAACTGTGTAGCCAACAAGGTAGTCACCGATGAGCTTGTACGCCACCTTATTTTTAAATACCGTGTTACCAGTTTCAAAGACGGTTTCATAACTTTCAAACGGCGGCTTCTGTGCTTTTTCTATCTTTCCTTCCAATTCTACGTTATAGAGTCGTGCGAACCGGATTTCTTGTTCTGAAGCCCAATTGAGTTTTTTCAAATAGTCGGAAGAAATTTTAAAAAGCTTTAAAATTAAATTGAAGGTAGTTTGCTTTAAAATTCTAACTAACCTGCTGTCGCGGCAAACTGGGCAATCTATATAAACTCCAAGGGTATTAATTACCCAACCTTCATTTTGGCAACGGTAGCATTCTGGGTTCCAGTTCATTTCTTTGACCCCTTTAAAATTTCAGCAACTTGTCGTGCTACTTCTTTTAACTGTTCATCAGAAAGGTTGATATACAATCGTGAACATGCATCATCAACTGTAATTACTAACGGATGTTCATCCATTACTTTGGTTCCTCAGTGACACTCTTCTCTACTGCCTGAACTTGTTCCGGTGACGGCGTTGCAAGCTCAACCTTTGGAGCTTCCTCTGCTGGCTTAGGTTCGTTTGCTTTTTTAATCACTTCGCCAATAGCTTCGGTTAATTCAGCTTCTGTAATCAAACCTTTTTTAATCATCAGGGCTTGCAGAGCCGCGTTCCTAACTGCTTCGCCTGTAATTCCCAATCGTGCTGACTGCTCAACCTGTTGAATATAGCTTCCTAAAGTTTGTAAATGACCCCACAATGTTGTATCACGCATGTCTTATCTCCTCTTAGTTTGTTAAGTTTCTTTGCTTTGCAATATCTTCTACCAATCGTAAATTATCGAGTTTGAAGATTTCACATGAACAACTAAAATCATGAATTGGAATATCTCTTACGTTCAAGTATTCATGAATCCATTTACTATGTCCACAAATACAATACTCTTCCATAACTATACCATGGGGCGCAAAGATTTAACAGTGCTGCCAATCGTTTTTCCAAACAAATGGTCGATTTCATGTCCTGCTATTTTCGCGTCATATCCTGTAAACTGGTACCTAACTTTTTCTCCAGTAAGCAAATTCGCGTCTACAACTAGAGTCTCTGGACGTTTCATTTGGACTGTAAGCCCTGGACACGACAAGCAAGCTTCTAGCATAACAAGCTTCTTTTTACTATACATTGCAATAGTGGGATTAATCAAAACCATTTTCTTTGTTCGTTCTTCAACATCCAAAACACAAATGGATTTATCTATTCCAACTTGGTTTGCTGCAAGCCCAACCCCATTGTAAGCAGCACAAGATTCTAAAAGATCCTGAATCAATTGTTCAAGCACCGGGTCGTTGAAGTCAGTTACTGGCTTACAAGGCGCATTGAGGACGGCTTCGGTGTAAAGTCTAACGGGAAGAATCATGCGTCCTTTTTTAAATATGCTCTAGCGCGTTCCAAAAGTTGCACCAATGTTAAATTGTCTTCAATCTTAGTCGTTGTAACCGCTTTCAAAATTACTTTCTCTCCCTCAAATACTTTATCAGTAATTCCCACAACCATATGAAATGAAATAGTTTTCTCGTCATTCTCTAAAGCGGAGAAAATTAAAGGGTACAAAGGAGCCCATGTATATCCAACTTTAAGAAAACAATCATTAAATTTTGATGGGAGTTTCATATCAAACGAACCGCCATTCCATTCGTATGTTAACTCATTATCAGTAGTAATCTCTTTCACTTCTTTCAAAGAGACTCCCGTTAACTGAAATGTTCCAGTGGTGCTCCAAGTCTGGGGGGCAATTACATTTGGACAATAATGCCCAGCCTGTGGAGTATAAAATTGATTACAAAAACTACATTGAATGTAATTGTAAGAGGTTCCACAAATATGGGAAAGTCCATTATAATATTGTCCACATGAGGAACAACAAGATTGGTAAATCCCAGCACAGTTACAAGGTTGCCATCCATGAATTGGGCATGGATTTGTGCCTATACTTGTGAAAGAAGTATTTGAAGCTATGGTTACATTATTCATAAAATTTTTAGTTGTCCCTTACTAATACCTGATTTTATTACGTTTTTACGTCGGGCTCTGACGAGGAAAATTGTGAGCCAAAAACACTGAAGCCGTCAACGGAAATTCCTCTTTAAAATATTCTAGCATCGCTTGCGCTATCTCTTTCACTTCTGGCATTTCACTTCTTAAATTTGTATTTAAAAAGGGCATCAAATCATTCAAATTCATGGTGAGGTACAATTCAGTGAATCTTCCCCCTGGTAAGATGAATTCGAGTTGATGAACCGATACGTTTTGCTTAATCAGTTTGTTAAAAAAGTTAAATAGGAATTTGTAGAAGTTCTGGTATTTGGTATTCATCTCACTGCTTTCAGCATCTGGCATTTTCTGCCCACCTTTAAGAAACGTAGGTGGAACGTAGGCAAGCTGTTCAATCTCTGGGAGTTCTGTAAGAACGGCAATGCGGTAATACCTGAAAATATAAAGAAGAGAGCTTGGGATTTTCAGCTTAAATGTAAAATTGTAGTGTTCGAAAGCATCAATCATACCATCGTTAAAGAATTGTTGTAGGGGCAACTTCAAATCTCGGTATGTTGGATGAAGGTCCTTAATCGTTTCTACAAGAATATTGTCCGTACCATTTGAATCAATCTTCTTGATGTAGCCAGAAATTAAAATACGCTTCATATAAATCCTTTGCTTTTAGCTTCTGTTTCTATAATATCCAGGTTGTCGCACGTCGGGCTACTTATCTGCTTTAAAATATCATGCACTTTAAATTCAGTCCATTCGTCGTCCAGCCAAACTCGTGTATTAGCTGGCAGCAAAGCGATTAAATCCCCTTCTGTCTTTGGGAGGGAGTCGGATGGAATGGTTAGAAAGGGTTTCATATCTTTCATGTATTCCTGCGCGTCTTTATCCGGGATTTCTTTATCGTAATAATCCGACAGCCAATCACACCCGCTACAAGAACCAAACGAACCTTTATAAATTAGAAGGTTGGAATCTTTGTAAATCAAAGCTACGTAATCGCCCTGGTAGTCTCCGTATTCAGCATACGACCACAAGGTTCCACACAGGTAGCTTGCGATAAGTTCCCCGTAATTACTTGGGTTCTTCATCCTGTTCCTTTGGAATCAGTCCTTTCTCTTCAGCAGCATCTTCGATAATATCCAAATTGTCGCCCTCAATAATCTTCAACAATTTAACGTATGGAGGATGAGGTGGATTGTAACGATTTATGTACACTTTTTGGAACCATTGCTTGAATCGTTCGTATGTAAATTCTGTACCTGTGTTTTCAAACTCAGTTCGAGCATCCCTTACTTTCTCAAGGAATTCAAAAACTTCGTAGCTATCTTTATCTGGGAGTTCAAATAATTGACGGAAAAGCTTATGTAGGTTCATACCAGTCCTTTTTTCTTTGCCATCATTTCAATGTGTAGGAGGTTGTCTGGAATGTACGAACAACAAACACATACGCCATCATCCGTCGGACTTGCATTTACTCTACCACCATTACACCATTCATCCCATATCGGTGCATCCACTTTACCATGGTATTTCTTTTCGTGTCCACATTGACAAATAATATCGTTCTTCACACTAAATCTTTTTGTTTTGCCAGAGCTTCAATATAGGAGAGATTGTCCTGATCAAATTCCTTACATTCACATTCACACATTTCTAACCCATCGTTAATCCAACCATCGCACTCAAGATTATTCATATTCCAATGCGTATGAATGCGTTGTACATGACCACACTTACACAAAATATCTGCATTATTCATCTTCTACCATCTTTAAAATTGGCCTCATATCCTTTCCTGGAACCTCAATAAATTCTGTTCGGGATTGCAGCCTGGAATAAATATTAGGACCAAAAGCATTTAGAAACTCTTCAGGTGAATTGTTGCTTGTGATAATCGTTGGACGAAACTCAGACAACCTATCATCCAATACGACCAATAGTTGCCGTTTATCCTCATGGGGATTCTGTGAAAGCATATTCGAGGATACTTCATCAATCAAAAGATAGTCGGCATTGTAAAGAGCTTCCTGGTATTTCTTTGCACCGTCGTCGAATGTCTTGCAGAGATCTACGAAATGTTTGAAATTAATCGCCATAGTTTTGACATTGCCAAAGGGTAGGATGTTTCCATTCTCTCTTTGCCATAGGGGTTGATCGAATTCTCTAACCTGCCTGAGAATTGCATAAGAGAGGTATGTCTTACCCGCTCCGTTATTAGACGACCAAAGGAAGATATTAAGGCCCTTGGACATCGATTCTACACGATTGGAGAAGGTCTTAAGTACTGGTAAAATCTTTACAGATTCTTGAGAGAAAGCGTAGGAATTTAAAGAAGCATTTTTATATTCAAATGGCTCTTCGTTGATTCTAGCGCGGATCATATAAGGTTCTTTTCTTTTGCTAAAAGTTCTACTAAAGTTAAATTATCTAAAATAAATTTTGGGCAATTTTCAAATAGTGTATGTGGATTTACACATTTGTAGCAACTTGAAATAATTATTTTCCCTCCAAGAGAAAATTGATGGCATGATTTTGTATGTAAACATTTTCCACACTTTGTATCGAGCGGGATGTTCACTTACTTTTCCTCTTGGCCTTCAACCTGCCAAGCATCTCTTGCTGTTCATCTTCATCTGCTTCGTTATTTTTAATCTGTCTCTTCTCCATCTCTTTACGCAAAACATTCAGCTTATCAATTTCACCAGACCACCAACTATGTTGCTTCTTCGTGGACCAATACAAATTATCAATTACAAACCCTTGCTTCTTAACTCGACGCATTACGATTGGGGTAAGCTCCTTGGGAAAGGAAGCCTCTTCCCAAGCTTTAAATAATTCTTCGTATGCAGAATCCATCAAAGCCCAACGCCTAAACTTTTTGAGCGTATCAATTGGAATCTTCCACTGGGAAGCATAACGCCTGATAGCATCATGGATAGGTTCCAGGTGCCCATTTAAGGTAAAATACCCTTGCATTCGTTTCAACTGTTTGTTAACCAAAATTCGTCTTTTGTTGTTCTTGTAATAAAAATTGTTGTACGATTTCATGTAAGACGGCTTGTGAAACAAAATTGTCTCCTGCTAGTCTTGACCGTAATCTACCCTAAAATAATTTAAAGAAAAGAAACTTAAGTAGTGTATAAGAAACGTCAACGGCTTACGGTTAAGGACAAATTACTCTTCAGATTCAACTATATCACTTGTTTCGTACTTTTTCAACGCTACTAGGATTTCAATGTACAACAAGTTGTCCAGTATTAAATCGTAATGAATTGTCTTGCCAAGGTTATCGATTAAGTACTCTTTTATCTTCTTCAAAAATTTATCTTTAATGTCGTAATTATTCAAATCCGCCTTTATGTACCATTCTTCAATAGAGGTGCTTACTTCACTGTCAATGACGGTAGGTGTGCGAGTAATTGAATAATATCCAACCATGCGAATTAATTTAACATTGGGACCGATGTTAAACGGCCCTTTCGTAATCGCAAGAACGCAATACAAATCGTTCTTATCTGAATACTTACGGTATAAAATATCTCCTGGTTTAAATTCCATACGATTTTAAAATAGCTAGGTTCTCGATGTAGGTGAGGTTGTCTATTCTTTGCCCATATTCAAGTAACTCATCCATCCATTTCTTTGCATCTTCTACCCATGACTTCTGTATCCGTTTGTAAACATACACACGATGATCCCAATTTTTATCTCGTGGGACTGATCCTACTATGGGAATCAATGCGTAAGTATCCTTAAAATTATTCTTGTGGACATAAACAACATTCCCGTCAAATCTACAAAACTTTCCTACTGGCACTTCATTGATTGGTGTCATAATAGATGCTTTTGTTTGGCAAGGTCTTCTACGAATTTAAGATTATCTAATTTGAATTCTGAGCAATAACAACATTGAGTACCGTGAGCAATCTCAACACTATACGTACAACCCGTTGGTTCTCCCTCCCACCCGTCATGTTCATTTATGTTGTGCCCACAATAACAATACTCAATCATATTTCTTTAGCGCTGCAAGAGCTTCAACGTAAGAGAGATTGTCCAAATGGTATTCTTTCAGATTCAAATCCAACAGCCGTTTGCACAATTTTATAAAAGGTTTAGTGGGTTTCATTCGTGTATATTCTACAATGCCACTACCTACATAAGCAATTGGAGGCTTTTCTTCTCTCCATTTGCTGTTACCCAAACAAGAAGGCCCTGAACTATTTCGTGTAAAGCAAAACATTCTATTGAAGTTGCTTTCAATAAAATCTCCCACCTTCAAATCGCTCCACTCGACTACTTCAGGTTGCTTTTTCTCCTTTTTCATAATCCTGCTCTTTGTCATCAAATACGAAAAGCTGATCGTACTCGTAAGATGCCGGGGTTTCAATTGTTTTATAAAACCGCCACACAATGTCCTCTGGAACCACCTTCTCACGCTCAGCGTTTCGTTTTAAGAGGGTTTCTATGGCGAGGTCCCAGTAGATGAGGTTGACCTTGGCTCCGTGGTTCCTAGCCGATTCTAGGAGGGGTTTACGGGCTTTGCGGCTGTAAGAGGTTGCGTCCCAAACGACATTTTCACCTGCCTTCATATTCTTGTTAAGTTCTCTGAAGCAGTTATTAAAAACCTCTTGATTTCTAGACATATCGTTGGGGGTGCCACAAAGACGTTGCCTTTCGTCATCCATAGAAATAACGTTGCTATTTGTCAATGTGTTTCGATAGGTTGTCTTCCCGGAACCGGGGCAACCAACCAATAAAGTAAGCTCCAAAGGATTCGGTCTATCAGTCAATTTGATAACTCTGTCAATCTCTTTTTGATTAGTATCTTCATCGTGGTGCATTAGAATGTTCCATCTGAAAATAGAATACTGGAGGTTTGTTAATTCCTTCGAATTGGGAATCTGGTACGCTTTCCCATAAATATCAAGGTCCTCACACTTTTTCTTGAATTGGTCAAGGACAATCAAGGACTTTGGAATATCGTTGGCGATTCGACCTTTGAAGTCGGCAATCTCCAGGTTGTAAACAAGATGAGTTGGCACTTCAAGGGACAGGCGCTTGAACCTATCATCCTGTGAACCATCCTCAATCATTCTCTTGGGGTGGCCGTGATACTCAACGAGATTCAGAATCAAGTCCCGCTGTCTAAAATTAAATTGTGGGAAATATTTCTTCAGGAATTCTTTTGCTCTCCACACACCCGCTTTCTCGTGCCCATGGAACGAATTATGTCCATTGGTTTTTAACTTGGCCGTATCTGGTTTCCCCACATCGTGTAACAAAGCTGCAATATACAAAGCAATCCTTGGGAAACCTTGGCGGAGGTTTTGCATCTGCTCAAGCGTCTCTTTCATCACAAGATTGGTATGTGCCAGGACCGATTTTTCTCCGTGCCACTGCGGATCTTGTTGACAATCTTCTAACGGTAAAAGTTCGCCTACGACTTCTTTAAAGTCGTAAAGGTCAATTGGTTGACAATCAAGTATGAGTTGCGTAAACTGTTCAACGGTATTCATCGTGGTCCTTCCAATCTCTTAATGTCATTCGATATTTTATTTATATATTGTTGCATATCATTCGAATACTTTTTGACTGTCTTTAAACTCTTGCAATACCGCCAATACTCGTAAAGGTATTGGACTGCGATAGTGAGGCACCCCACTCCGAAAAAAAGAAAGCCGAACCCCATAAATATACGCAGAGTATACAGCCAAGCAAAAATACCGCCACACACAGTAGATGCTCCAAGCCAAAGAAGAAAATGCTTCATTGAATCCCAGAACACAACCTGTCCACCTTCGATAATAAGGTTGATGAGGTCCTGGGGAACGTCCCTTTCCGTTAACATCAATTCGTGTTTGAGGACGGCTTTCAAGAAAATCTTCCGTTCCTCACTTCCCACAGGATAAGTGAGGTACGCCTTGCGGCGGAATTTTAAGAGGTCAACGCGAATGTTATCTTTATCGTCACTCACACTAATCCCCTCTTCTCAGCTAAATATTCAACAAGGTCGAAGTTGGGCAATTGAAACTTTTTACAGCTTATATAACATTTGCTACAACCTTTTGGATTTTTATCGTTATTTCTAACTTTTCTAAAATCAGCAACGCACTCTTCCCCATTAAAAACCCCATGGGTATGGTTCCACGCAGCGTGTCCACAACGACAGAGGTGTGTGGCTTTAATCTTCATACACTTTAATTATAACAGATTTGCTGCCAATTGTCAATGCTTTTTTCGCTTCCCGTTCTTAATGTTTCTGTTGGCGTTTTTGATTGAAGCATTGAAATACGCTTTGAATTGTGCATCTTCTTTTAGATACCTGCGTTTAATCAGGTTGCAAGCAGCTTTGAGATTCGGTACAATATTTCCCCTTGGTATCGTAACATTGGCCCAACCCGAAAGCTCTCCTTTGTGCCGTTTGGGGGCAATCATAACAACAGGGATGCCCATCATGTTAGCGTAACACCATTCTTGCCACGTTCCATCACTTACTTGATCGCCAGTAAGAACCAACACAATATCGCAACGGCGAATCAACCAAAGATCGCGTTTCACCATTGCTTCTATAATTTTATATTTGAACTTTGTGGAGACACGAGACTTTACGTGTCGGCCCCAAAGCTGTGATTCAGCCGCAGCAGGATCGGCAGCGCGTACACCAATCTTTGCCAAGGCAGCAGAAGCTTCAGCGCGTTCTGCCTGGACTTCCTGGGTAAATCGTCCGGCCATACTGCCCGAAAGATATGCTCGCATTCTAATTACCTCCTAATATTTACATAGTGGATCTAAAGCTTCTTTAATAAGAAGGGCTGCTTCTTTATGCCACTCTTCTGGATGTGCTTCCAAATAGTTTTGAACTATCTGCCATGCTTGTCCTGATGTTAAATGTTTTCCAGAAGGACATCCTAAAGCAGCAGAAATTACTCCATCAATGTATCCTTCTGCATGTCCAATAACCCACGGCATCCCGTCCAGAGGCACAGAAAGTTGCCAATGTAATTCTTGTCCTGTCATATTTGCGTGTACCAATGTAGGTAGTCCAAACATCGCCAATATTAAAATTAATCTTTTCATTTTGTCTCCTCAATTTTATCCGATACGTTCGCCTGTTCCAGAAACTCTTTGTATTGTTTGCCCATGTGATACGGGAACTTCTCAAACAATTTAATAAGCTCTGGCAAAGGAATGCAAATAACTCCTTTGCTTTTCACACAACCTTTAAGGTCGAGATGGAAAGGTTCTGTCAAATCAACCCTCGTTTCTCTGCTTCATTCTCAACGTAATCCAGATTATCTTCAATTGGTATCTTTTGGTCAACCAGTTTATCGTATTCTCGATTAAGGTACCAGTTTCTTATTTCTAGCTTACATACTTCTTTGATATGTTTTAATGGGTCATCAGTTGGGTCCAAAGAGCCCTTACTTCCATAAACGTAGTGGCTCAGTTCAATATTTTCTGCCGGGTTGAATATTTTAAGTAGCCCAGAAAAATACTGCCCATTTGATGTTGGGGTAAAATACCATTTTGAATAATCAATCTTCATATCAAATTCTTCTCCTTTGCCAGTTGTTCTACGTAAGATAAGTTGTCTGGTACATACTGAGCACACCAGTTACCCGCTAACGCACAAAACCAACAAGACGAATAAGTTGTAGCTTTTGGCGGTTTATAATGCTCCGTATTTTTGTGCTTACATGTGCAAGGAATATCAATCATGTCAACTTTCGTTCCTTTGCCATTTGCTCAATGTGAAGAAGATTGTCTGGTGTATATTCATAACATGGACAATCTTGAACCAATGTATCAGGTCCTGCCGCAAGACACATTGTGGCACCATACTCTTCATTACCTAAGCGCTGATGAACATTTTTACTATGTCCACACCTACAAATAATATCAATCATCGAGCGGCCACGAACAAATGGCAGTCATTACCAAAGCACCTACGATAATTAATGGCGTAGCTATGAGGGTTGTTTTAAGCAGGTCCCAAACAGCCAACCACACATCATGCATGTTTACTTCCCTTACTTCAGTGGCGTTGTCGGTGAAACTGAAGCAACTGGTGGAACTGTTGGTGCTGGCGTCACAACTGGTGCTGGTGAAGCAACGGCTGGCGGCACTGTTGAAGTGGGAGCGTTGTTAAGTTCTGGGGCAACCTCAGCGGCTGGAGGAACAGGCGTAGCTTTTTCTTCAACCTTAACTGGCTCTTCAACCTTAACTGGCTCTTCAACCTTTGGTGCTGCTGGGTCAAGCCTTACAACTTCCTCAACCAACTCTTTCTTTACTTCTTCAACTGCTGGTGCGTTTGCTTTGTCAAAGTCTGTAACTGTTTTCTTTAGCCAGTCTGCTGGTCCTAACGGTCTTTCAGGCATTTTAATTCTCCTTTATTTTTATTTTCCAACAAAATTTCCATCAACAAATTTCCCTGCCAGTGAAAATATACTCCACTGAGTTCCAGTCTCTTTAGCTTTGTCCATTCCGCGCATCAAAGCTACTTCATAATCGTTGTAGTGTCCAATATCTACAATCTTTCCTGTGTTGTCTTGCAACACAACATAAAAGAACTGCTGCCTGGGTTTAAACCGTTCTTCGAATACACTTTCATAACCGTCGTCAATTCCAGCGCAAGCCAAATCCTGGTCTGTATCTTCACTCATCGTTTTCTCCTATCTGTGCCAAGAACCTTCGAATACGTGTTTCAACTCGTGTGAAAGGACATTAGCGTCGTAGACGCAAAATATCTCGTTTGTTTTGTCATCGTAGAAACCCATAATTGTACCAACACTATCATCTTCTCCAAACCTATCCTCGTAAATCTTTTGAAGGGATTGTGGATTAACTAAATGAATCTTTAAAGTGCTGACCTTCCCCTGAAAATTCTTGACGTTCTTAATTTCGTGTACAAACGTTTGCTGTACAAGCTCATAACAATTGGGTACTATTTCTGCTCTTACCACTGGCGTGTTTATAATGTGTGCGATAGCGGGAAGCATTGTAATTTCACCAAACATAGCACCGAGAACAAATACCGTAATTTTATTCATTACGCCTCCCATTGGATTATAGAGGGCAATTCGTTTACGAGCGAAACCCATTCCAAGTAATCCAAGTTGTCCATCCCATACGGCATCAAATCCCGCGAAGCAAAGCTCATAAATTCTACGGTGGTTATTCGATATTTGTTTTCGAGTCTGCTCAACTTACCGAGCGTTGTATTCCCATAAGACGGAACGGGAGCATTTTTATCCGCTCTCCTGCTGAACAACTCGCAAAAGTTATTGTAGTGAAGGATGCACCAACCTACAAATAAAACGAATGTGAAGAACCCAACCAGACCCAAGAAGATGAGTGGGTATTTAAACAAAGTAAAAATAGCTGCCCCAATTCCCACAATAAAGGTTGTTCCAAACACTCCCCAAATAAATGTTTCAAATAGTGTTTCGAACAGGCTCATGATTCTCCAATATTAAGTATACCAGACTTCAGCTACTTTTAAAACTCCCCTTCAAATTTATGTTCCTGTTCTTGCTTCTCACGTTCCTGCTCTAATTTTATCAATATCCCCTTGTAATTAATATCACCAGAGTAGTCGCCAGTTGTATTGAAATGTCCATCATTTTCAATATTCACAGTGGGAACAACATCCTTAAGAATTTCCAAAATGTTGTTTGCACCTTTCGGATTTGCTGTGTGTACATACACAATCTTAGGTAATTTTTCTTTTGGCATGACAGCAATATAACGAGCAACTGTGGCAAAGGTCTCTTCAGAAAAGCCGTGCTTGCCTTCACGAAATATGATGTCGTGGTCCAAAGATATCGCCTCGGCATAAATAGGCCCAGAAAGAATACGAACTGCTTCCGTAATCGTCTTGGCTAAGTGCCAACCTTCTGGTTCGGAGCGATAGTCGTCAATGAAAAGCTTCACTCTTCGTGCTCCAGTCCGTCTCTTTCTACCTCTAACTTTTTCAATAATTCTTTAACCTCTGCAACTTGTTCGGGGTCAAGCTCACTGGCGTATTTCTTTTCAACGCGCCTAACAAACCAGTTCATTGTAACAATACTGTAATTCAAAAACTTAAGAAAAATTGCTCTTTCTACTTTGTCCATTATTTCCTTTTGCTCCATGCAATTAAAATATCTGTGATGGTGCCAAAGAAAGCCCATACTAAAAAACAAAAAGCGAAGAATGATAGACAGGGGTGAACAAAAACAAATGTCCAGAAACCCGGAGTTCCAGTTAAATTGATCGCAGATGTTTCCATTATTTATCTCGGCAATCGTTTGTGTTGTTTACGCGCTACCCTTACCAATCTATCGCGCCTCAACAATACGAGGGTAGAGAGCAGCAAGAGCACATTAGAAGACAGTAACAAGTTTATCATTTATTTCTCCTTTCACTCCAATTTTTTGTTGGATTCTTTTCTTTACTCAATTCCCATTTCCAGCTACGGATTAGTTGTTTCAAACCAAACGCAGAAGATTCTATGGCTTCGGCATATGGAATGTGCTGTGAGATTTGAACAATTAAATGCTTCAACACTTCTCTACGGTCTTTATTAAATTGTTGTTTAATTACGTTTAACTCTTTTTGCTTTTGAATCTCTTCTATGTACGTGAGATTGTCACCTCTCAACAATGCAAACAAGGAACCCATTGTTAAACCTTCAGGTAAATGATTTGCAATTTTATATCGCCCACGGCCAACGCGCTCAACAAACTTGGCTTGCTGTGCTAGACAGCGGTACCCATCTATTGTTGCGGGATTGAGTGCGCGAAGGGAATCAAACAACTTCTGACGGGTAAAAGTGTATCCAACCTCTTTGGAGTTTATAAAATTTCTAAACTGTCCCCAAGCTGTTGTCATCTACTCTCCCTAAAATATTTAACGATCACAGCACAATTTTCACAAATCTCCGGCTTCCATTTCCTACCGTGGTCTGGACAAGCTATCTCTGGAACTATTTTCATAACTTTATCGGTCCTCGTGTTTCATCCAGAGCTTTTTGAATAGCGTCCAAAATATCTAAAGCGTTTGTTTGCAATCCTTTCCTCGCAGCTTTCTTTTGTTCTGCATACACAAGGTCGGTTGCCAATACCAATCCAGCCACAACACCGCGCTTCCTGGCAGAATTCATATCTTTGTGGGAAAATTGTTTTTTATTTATCGCTTTCATATTACCACGACAATCCCAAATAATAGTGCGGCTCCACATTCTTATCGTAGTATGGATGGTGACGCCAATGGTTTCCCATTATTTGGGCAGTGTACCCTTCACGTTCATACGCCATCTGTAAATATCTCTGAACTTCATCGCTTGCTGCTGTGATATCAACTGTAACACTGGCACTTGGGAAATCGGACTCATGTATAATTTTCTTATTTATTTCTGTAACCCACCAATCAATTGCCTTTTCGTGTTTCTTGTACACAGTGTTCATTATAATGTCCCTTGCTTTTTTAGCGGGCAAAACGGTAACTGGCTCTGGAGTACATTCTTCTCTTCCTTCGGGGGACCGCAGACAAAAAGGAAAAGCATTGCTGCTTATCTGAATTAAAACCAACCCCAACAATAATTGTTTTTTCATATTCTTGTCACCGTACTCGGCTTCTCCGTTCTTTCAATTATACCATACAAGTCCTTATCTTTCAACGGCTTGCAATCAATCAATTGAAATAAGCAGCCCTTCAAACTCGGCTTCACATTTTTAATTACCCACAGGGCAAATGTCTTTCTATCTTCTTTTGGAGCTTCAGCAAAGTATTTGTAACACTGATTCAAAATGTCGAGCTTGCGTAATTTAAAATAAGTGATCTTCTCAACTACTTCCTGGCGGAATTCATCTGGGCAGATTTCAATTAAGGGGTCTTCAACGCCCTCTATCAAAGATTCAAGAAGGTGCTTGTCAGAGAGTTGGCTAACAAACCTGTGAGCCTGGAGGTAGGCAGTTCCCTTAATTTTAACCATTAACCCATCAGGATAACGCAAAACGTAACCCTCCTCCGATAAAGGCAATTCCTTCGTCTTTTCTATGAGTTGGTCCAAGGACTCGAAAGCGTAGGTGTTCATGCAAGGTAGGGCAAGCTGGGTGGCTAATTCCTGCACCTCAGCGTAGGTAAGCAAGCGACCTTCCCTGGTCCTGTACCCAATGAGATACAGGCCGTCTTCGTATCCTTTGGCTCGATAATTAATAACGATACGAAATCTCGCATCGATTAATTCAAAGATGAACGTTCCCATGGCCGCATAAGCGGCTATTTTAGGGCAACACAGCATTTGCCTGAAAAGCTCGGTGCCTACCTTCCCATGCTCAGAATCAAAAGAACCAGTTGTGGTGAGGTAAAACTGGTTGTCATTCGGATTCAAAAATGATACAAGACACGAACCATCTAGCTTTTCTGACACTTCGAATCCCTTCTGGTCTTTCAGGATTTCGTAATTGGTTTCTGGCTGCTGATTTATATTGAAGAATTTGTTAAATCCATGCGCTAAAATAGTTTGATTCTTCATATCAACTACAAGCCCCCTGGACATTCTGGCAAACGAGGTCCAGGGTTTGTCCCCCCATTGCACTTCGTCTTTATACTTGAGCAGAGTAAGATTGGGAAATCGTTCGGACGTGTTGGACCAAACACCATGATGTTCACAATGTTGCTTAAGCGTTTCCAAATCAAATAATTGATTGTCTGAAAAATAGCTGCGAGGATCTTGCATGTTATTCTCTAAAATCCGTATTTGTCTTTACCGTTATAAATAGGCACGAATGGAACGCCCAGCTTTGGTCTGTCTGCTTCGGGCATCGTCATGTACAATTTAAAACAATCATCACAGCGTTCCAGAAAATCTAATTGAGCTTTTTCAAATTCTTTGTGGCACATTATGCAGGGCGTCACAATATACCTGCCTTCTTAAATGCGTGATCAGTCTTTGTCAAGTGCCACTGATTGCAACGTGGGCACTGATATACCCTTAGCTTGTTTGGCGTCCTTAGTTCCTGGTATGCTCCAGCGATTGTAGCAAGTTCTTTAGTTTTATACTTGCGCTTTTTTGTACAAGCGAGTTCCGTGTTCACGATACCTTTTCTACTTTATAGCTCGGCTTTATTTCTTGGTTGAAAAACTTTCCCTTACTCTTAGCCAACTTAAATCGGTCGAACACACCCTCATCGACATCAGCCACTTTGTATAATCCACCAGATGTGAATTGAACGTAAAGGGTACAAGAGGATTTGTCGTAACCAATTGACCCGATGTTTGAGCTTGCCACCTTTTGCATGTCAGCCATTTTAATTGTACCTCGTTTGGTCCCATTCACTGCTACCTGGAGCAGTGTCTTTGTACTTCTCATCCAAATCATCCAGGAGCCTTGTGCATTCGGAACAGCCAGTTACATGTTCCTTCAAAGCGTAATACTCTTTCACTGTCAAATTCTTAACAAGCCTGAAAGGGTCGTCGTGAATACCTTTAATGAATTCGCAAGGGTTGTTCATGAAATTAACCACAGGAATGCACCAAGATTAAATGCGGCTAAACTGTAATTATGAAAATAAATATCCAAGCATCCAAAAAATAGATTAATAACAATTAAAAAATTTATCACACTGGCTCCTTTGCTTTCACTCTTACATCCTGCAACTCATTCAAATCGTATCCACTCTGCAACCAGTCCCCATAAACTTTTATCCAAAGAGAATCATCGTATCCACTGTAACCCTTGTAAATGCCAGCTACCTCTGAACCATCTTTAAAATATATCACAACCGGAGAACCCTTGTCAATGGTTTTTACTTTCTTAACAAGAAGCTCAGTGAATAGAAGATTGTACTGACGTGACAGAACGTTGACATCCTCAGCAAATGCCCTTTTAGTTAGAGCAATGCCAGAAGCCAAGATACTTACGATGAATGCCCAGATAGCTATTCGAATAAATTTATTCATTTGTAATCCTTTCTAAATTGTTAGTGACGTTCTATGATTCTTGAACTACCCAAGTCATGGACGAGGGGCGGGTCATTAGGCCGCATCTTCACCAGATATTGTAGCTCATCATGCGTTACCATTACTGATAGGCGGGGTGAGCTATGCCCCTGAACGACCCTTTTGAGTTGGTCGAGAATTAATGATTCTGAACAGGTCGTCTGCTTATTAAACGTCTTTGCTTTGTACGAAAGTTCCCTGTTTTACACGTCTAGCAACGGTATATGGATCGTACTCCTACCGCAGAATCAAATTGATATATCACCTGTGGAATTTAACTAGTTCATCCCTTTCAATGGGCCTTCAATTATAAGAGTGGCCCACTTACACGCATATTACGCTGGTGTCTACCTACTGGTAGATTTGCTGGCTCTAAAGCTAACCCTAGCGGTTCTTCTTTCAGGATGGGTTGATCAAACCCTTTTAGCAGCGCAAGTATGAAGTTATCTCCACCGCAAACGCTGAGCCAAATCTTTCAAAGAACTTCTAAATTTGTGAGGGCCATCTTTACCTTCTAAGATTACTTTTGGTTCCCAAAGGCCCCAAGGCTGGACTCGAACCAGCTAACCGTCCCTCAAACTTAGTATAGCAGGAGAACCCATTCTTGTCAAGGGTTATTTTAACAACCGCACAAATTAGTAAACAGCCTGAAATAAGCAGCGGCCATTCTACGCCCCACCACAACCAAACCCTGCGGTCCTACGTGCAATGAATCTGCCATCTGAGTATCAGAGGTCCCTACCATCGTAACGAAAGGCAGTGATACAGAAGCTTGTTCCTTTTGAATTTCAGCCCAAGAGGGGTAAGTAGATTCTTCAGCGTGGTTGTGAATCTGACAGAAAACCACTGGTAGATTTTTAATCTGTAAGTCGTATCGAAATGCCCTTACGACATTCGTAAACTTATCCGCCCACGGAATGTTAAGGAATTGGGTATCCGCTTCTCCCTGCCAGAAAAGGATTGTGGCGATGTAGGAGGTCGGATACTCTTTCTTAACCTGCCCAACTATTTGTAAGCACTGCTCGTACAAGACACTCCCTGGTTGCCATTGCTCAATACTTGTTCCGCCTACCGCACATTGAACCACAATTATTTTAGATTGAAGAGTCCTTTGCAAATAAGCTTCAGCGAAGGAAACTCCGATACCTCTTGGGAAATCCAACCCACGCCAGATAATTTTAGGATTGGCAGGTGATGGAGTGTGCTGCCCAAAACCTACCGCATTACTCTGTCCCGCCACAATCACAATAGGGATGTTTGGAGTGGTTTTTTCGCATCCAAATAAGGCAGATAAAAGGGTTAGAAATGAAAGCATTTTAACAATTCTCATAATACAGTGTAGCAGAAAAAGGGGACGAAATCAAGGGTTAAATGTAAAGGACTGGCTCTTCAAAATCAGGCTTAAAATGCTTAATGATTTTGAATGCTTCATTCATCGTCAACCCATTCCAGCTATCCGTCAACACTTCATTCTGTTTGTCAGGGTCTTCCAGGTTGAACACCGCATGGTCGTCCAAAGCTATCCATTTCTTTACATCTTTATTGTCTTCAAGCCACAAATGAATCTCATGCATTCTTTCAGATGAGAATTTCTTTGGTGTCTTACCAATAATCCGTTCTCCATCCAACCCATAATGTTTGAACAACTCCTTGAATTGTTCAATCTCAAAATGAGTGCGCCAGGAAGTAGAAAGAACAATCTTCAAATCTGGAACGTTATTTAGGATGTACTTCAAGCACCACATGTTGTTTGCGTTGATTCCAGATTTCATAAATTCGAAGTCAGCCATAATAAGTGTCTCTTGCCCAGGAAGTTCTTTCTCCTCGTCCATAAGAAAGTGTTGCTTGGAATTTAAAACACCATCAAAATCGAGAAACAAAATATTCATTATTCTCCCACTGCGTAAATGTTGCTGATACCTTCAGCAATCACCCTACTCAATTCTGCTGTTGCTTTCACTGCTCCAAAGGTTAACAACCCAACCACTGCCAATCCCAAGATAATAAGTACCGCTGCACCAATGTTTTTCATATTTACCGTCCTCCTTTAAAATTTATCAATTTCCAATTCTTCGGTTTAAATTTGACGACGAGTGAAAAAGTTATTAAACAACACAGCAATGCTACGCATTCCATTCCTGCACCCAACCAATTTGCAAAAATTAAAAGCGATGAAACAGAACAAAGGTAATGCCCAATCTTTGCCATCAAAGCGGAAGAAGAAATCTGGCTGCTGTGTTTGGTTCTTAGTATCTTGCTGATTTGTTTCTGCCAGTTTGCAAAATCAAATAGTACAGCGCCAGTTGCAAGCACAACTCCAACCTCACGCAGCATTAAATACCCCAAGCCCAACCAGTAGAGCCACTGGAACCCGCAATCTTCTTTTCCATCCACGATTTTATTTGGGACTGGAGGATGGTGAAACCGAGTTGGTAATCTGCCGGGGCAATAAACTCCGCTTTGAATTCGTGCATGTATTTTAATGAATTCTGTTCGTCTTCTGTTGCATCTAAGAGGATTGCCAAACTTGTCTGCGAAGGTCCATCGCCGAAATATCCAAATTCGACGGTAGCTTCAGATGGACGCAATTTCTTAGCGGCATCTAAAGAAAGCTCTTCAGCATCCACATACACTTTGGGTACATGCTCTTTACGAACACCACGATAAAGTTTATTGGACATTATCTTCTTCCTCCGGCCACATGCCCAAGAGATTGCCATTGAGGGCGAGATTAAATCGTGGGAATACTTTCCCTTCTGGGATGAGGTCCATACCGTAATTACCTGCAACTTTTTCTATAAGTTTGGCATCGGTCAAAACTACGTGCCCGGTAAAATGTCTCGCTTCGCTTGCTTCGAATAAAAGTTCGCTACCGTCATGATAAATGAAATGGAATCTCATTTGGGTAATTTCCTCCACAATCTATAACTCCACGTCTCTCTACTCTTGCGTCCATCCCTGATTACCGTAATGCGTTCTCCACCTTGCCGCCTAATTAAAGTTCCAGTATACGGAGGTTTGAACATATGCTGAACAGATTTGGTAAGGATGATTCGTTCCATTACAGTCCCAACAAGTTAACTAACGGTGCCAACACAAACGTAACCAATGCTTGCGCTCCAAGCTGAAACAAAGCGTATGCGGTCAACACACCCAGCGTTGTCATGAATCCTACTTTGAATCCCAATTTCATTTTATTTCTCCTTTATTTTATTATAACACGTCCTACTTTAAATTTACAGTAGCACCGTCATCGATGTATTCAATCTTGGGGTGAAACGCCAAACACCTACAAGCTTGGTAGAAACAAAGGGACACAAGAACAATCAAAATAATTTTAATAACAGTTTCTTTATTCATCGCAACCCCCAAATTGCGTACCCAAAAACAAGCCCAACAAAGAATCCAATGGTAAGCCCTACAGAATACACTTTAAGAATAGGAGTGTTGTCAATTGTGCCTTTAATCATTTTAATTTCTTCTTCGCCATCAATTCAACATAAGAAAGATTGTCAATCGGTTCGTACCAAACGCAGCGGCATAATTCTTCACCCAGGAAATGGATATGAGAAATATGCCCACACTTACACGGCCAATCAGATGGATATTTTTCCATTTGCTTTCATCTCCACGTAAGTGAGGTTGTCAACTGGTTTAAAATCCCAACTATTTGCGGCTTTTGGATTATCCGCTGTAAAGCACCAATTGTAGGTAGCGGTTTGTTCGCCACCCATTTGTTGCCCTGGCGTACCAATTTTAACATGCTCAGAGAAGGGCCGCTTACAACGAACGCAAGGCCAGTCTGGAGGGTAAACAATCTCCTCACTTCGTTCGGTTCCTCCTATTAGCGCCTTACCTTTACCCATTATTTTAATCCTGCTGCCTATCTATACTGTCCAACTCTTATTTAAATGCCCACCCTACTCGTTTATTTTAGGGGTGTTGCCTTGTGGTATTTCTTCTGTTATACCCACCTCTTTTGCCAGGGTTTCAATTAAAGTTAAATTATCTAGGGGAATAAAAGCCCAGGTCTGTCTAATTCCTCCTGGTTCATAATTTGGAAAACACCAGTCATTTTTGGCTGGCACGAAAGCACCAGTACCAGGAACCTTATCAGGAGAACCTTTTTTTATGTGGTTTTTTAATTGGTTCCCACACGTTTTACAAATCCATTCTTCTGGGTATTCGGTCATCTCTTATTCTTTGCTTTCTTGCGCTTCTTTGTCCTCTTAATTTTATTAAGAAGGGACATCATCATACTCTTTCTATCTGCAACGGTTTCGAGGTATTTTAAATTATCCACCGCACTCAAGTCAAGCGTAATTGTTTGTCTGCCACGTACAATCAAAGAGGAACGAGTGGAAGAAATTAAATAAGGCACCTGATACTTCCCAAGCTTAACTAGGATTGGAAAGTTTTCAATCTCTTTGGGTGAGAGATGATGCAGCGTATTTTTATTTGAAAAGAATACCTGCTCCACCTGGGCTCGATAGTTGTGATAGGAAAGCCATTTCCTTAAGCGCCTGATGGAGAGGTCGCGCATGTATCCCTTTGCTACCTCACCTGTAATAGCGTTCACCACCTCAACTGGAATAAAATTAGTAAGTACGCCTTTCTTTATACCACCAGCTTGCTTGCGTCTTGAGTTTCTAAGTGGCGTTCCCCTCCCAAAGGGTACGGCGCTTATCCATTTGGATGCCAGTGCGTTCCACGTCCTCTGCGCTCTAATTGGGTTCATTTAAATGTACCTGTGAAGCCACGCTGATAGCTGTTCACGAAGAGATTGGTATTCACTTTTTTTAAAATAAATAGTCCCTTTTAGTCTCTTACTTACATAAAGTTTGACGAAAGGTGGATTTCTTAGGATGCCGGAAAGAATGTGGCGATATCCTCTGGGTTTATTCATTTGTATTCCTTCTCTTTAATTCCTTTTCCAAATCTTCAATCATTGCATCCAGAGAGGGCTGCACAATATTTTTATCAAATAGTTCCCAACAGATTTTACAGCCGTTCCTTGGAGGGCTGGCTACCTTGTAAGTTTGGTGGGCTGTACAATACAACCTGCCGTTCTTATTGATTCTCAAAGACGCTTTAATCGTTCTCATTTTGATTCTCCCTCACTATTGAATACTTCATCTACACGTTCAGTGATTTGCTGTGTAGCTTTTTCAATAACCCTTTCTCTAACTTCGCTTTTTAAATCTTCAATCTCAACCGCATCAAGCATCGTAGCCGCTACGTCGGAGTTGTGTTTGTCATCTTTGGCCTTTTGCTTCTTTGTTCTCTTCTTTCCTTTGGGCTTTTTCTCTTTCTTATCAGCCAACTTAAAGGCTTTCTCTCTGTCGCGCTGCTTCTTTGTTTCGGAATAAATATACAGGGCCAACACAGTGCCAGCTATTTTTCCTATTGTGTAGAAAACGAAAGGAATGAGTTTGTAGTAGTTGTGAACGCCTTGGTGCCAATTTTCCCAGAACTGAATTAAGATGCTGAAAAGAAAAACATACATAAGAAAGTCAATTGAGTTGTTTATGATGCTGTACAAAAGCGTAGGGAAAATCTTAAGACGTACCGATACCAGCTTCTCATACTGGTCCACGGCAAACTCAATTAAACCGATGGCGAAGAATAAAACAGAAAGCCAAAATGTACTCATACCAATCCTCTTTGCGCTGCCAACATCTCAATGTGCGTCAAATTGTCCGGGATATATTTGGGACAAGAATTTTTAATGCCGTTCAATCCCTGATTTGCCCTTAAATTCCTCATAAAACAGTCGTTGCAAACTTGAAACTTAATTGTGGGGTGTTCCCCCGGATGGTTTTCTCTTTCATGCCCACACCTGCAAATAATGTCGTTCACACTAACCCTCTACGCTCTGCCAGCTTCTCAATGTACGTAAGGTTGTCTGGATGATAGTTGTGGTAGTAATTGAACGTTTCAGAATTTACTTCTGGACCATCTTCGTATTCCCACTCATACGTCGGCCCATTATTAAAATAATTATAGCAGTCCAAACATAAAGTAAGAGAGAGTTTCATACCATTATAGAAATTAACGTGCTTCGTTTTGCTGTGCTTACAATGTTTGCACTTTGGGTATTGCATCACGAGTTAAACAACGTTCCAACAACTGACCTGCGCTTTTCAAAGCTCTTCCAATACTTCTCAGACCACTTGCCTCTCTTATTCCTTACGACTCCATTGTACGCAATAATCGCTCTTTTATAATCCGGGTACCTCTGCCACTTTGCTTTCAATACTGTCATACAAAGCTCAGCATTTGTGCTGATGTCGTACTTATTCAACTTTATGTTGTTCTCTTCAAACTCATCCGGCATGATTTGGAAGATGCCCTTCTCTCCATGGGTTCCCGTTTCAAATTGATTGAACCCTGACTCAAGCCACGCAATAGCTACAAAATCTTCACGAGTGTAAGGACCGTTGGGGAAATACTTCGGCAACGTTTTGTCAATAGTTTCCAACGTTTCTTTAATAGTTTTCGCGCTTACTGGTGTCCCCTCCCGGTAAAGGCAGTCCGTAAGGAGCGTCGCTTCTTTGTAATAGCGAAGGTCTTTAAGAGTAGCAGAATACTCTTTCGCTATGTAAGAGAGGCTGATGATTTTTTCAATCCCAAAAGTCAAGATTGAGGAAATGATAACTGCCAATAATACGACTTTGGTATTATGCATTTTTGTTACCTCCCTATGTTTAAGTATAACAGGTTTTTGGGAGTTTGTCAATAGTTATTTTGATGCTAAAAATCAGCTAAATAAGGACTGTTGCTCCAAGTTTAGCTTTGTAGTATTGGAGTATTCTAGCGGCGTTTCTAGCATCATCTTTCCCACTGTGGTGGCGACCTTCAAAATTAAGCCCTATCTTGGAAAGAGCACGGCCTAAACCGTTAACCTCACCGTTCATCAAAGTACAAAACGATTTAATGTTGGCGTGTTGTGGAGTAAAGGGGTACTTGACGTTTTTGCGTTCGCATTCTTTTCTGAACATTTCAACATCGTAGTTTCCAAAGGACCCCCACAAACGGCCCCCGGATATTAAATCGCGTTGCAGTGTTTCACATGCTTCCTGGAACGAGATTCCACGGTCAACAATCTCCTGCGTAAGGGACGTGAGGTTTGTACAATATGGGGTTACAACTGACTGAATGGGTTTTACAATAATGGACCCATCCTCTTTAATTTCATTCGTTTTATAATCCAGAACGGCATACCCAACTTCAATAATTTCGCTGACAAATGTTTCTTGTGGTTGGCCATCTTTGTTCTCTTGGCAGGTACTCTCCACGTCAACTACCAAGATACAATTGTCAGAGTATTTTTGTTTCTTGCTCAAGGGTTATCATCCCTTTCAAATCGTACAGGAGGTTTGGGATTCTTCTCTTCTTCGGTCAATGAGTTTAAAGGAATTTCACCCATACCATCACACCTGGGGCAAAGCAAAGTAGCTGGTGCTCCAATCCAAGGTCCAGCACTTTTCCCGGCCACCCCTTTGTGGCCAGAACAATTTGGGCAAGTTACAAATAAAGGTCGTTCTCTCACTTAAGCCCACCTCATAAAATGTGCGGTAAGTTGTTCTCCCAACTCATTCAAATGCCAACGTCTATCGTGCCCAACAATATTCATTCCGGCCCAGTATAAACGCCCTTTAGCTTTGGGGAATAGAATCTCAACCATTCAATCTCCCCATGGACTTTCGCAATATCCAGCCAACTCTTCTGGTAACTCGTCTGCATCTTCTTTTATCAACTTCTCTTCCTCAGCCTTACCCCAATCTATTTCCGTGTTAACGTCAAGCTGCAACGATTCCCACCAAGCTTCCGACCTTCTAAATCCACATCCTTTGTAAACAAACAGTTCTGCTTCTTTATTATCGGTAATAGCATTGTCAATCCTTTTGCTTTGTTCATCCAAATGTAACAGAATGCCGCAGCGTGGGCAGTACATTATTTCTGCTCCCAAAGTTTACAATAATTATTTCCATCGTTTTTTACATGCACGTAGTCTTTTCCCCATTCATCTACGATCAAATCGTTGTCGTGAACCGTGACAAAAATCCCATCGGCCAGTTTAGTGCCAGCCTTTGTGAAACACGTAATACGGGGGTTGCCAATGATACGAACAAAGGTTCCATTGCTTGTCAACACTTCAGTATCTTCATTGTACCATCCAACGATTCGAAAATTGAAAGTGGCACAACCAGTTAAAAGTAGGACCAAACAAATTAGCTTTTTCATCCAAGTGGGTACCTTTCTTTATCTTTAAGCAATTCTTCTTTTTCTTTAAGTATCTCTATCAAATTATGCAAATGGGGTTCAAGAAGTTTTTTAGCCTTCAATTCGAGTTTCTTTAACTTCTTTTCTTTCTTCGCCTTAGTTTCCATACTTTCCCTCCACGTTTAATTTTTCCCCACAAATCAAACAACTCTCGCTCAATACTTGATACCAGCCTTCTCCACTCGGTTTCTCAAGTTCAAGGGTTTCCAACTTTGTATGTGGGTGTTTACAATTCATTTTCGAAACTTACCACAATGAAACGGTCATCCAAATAACGCTCAAGTATCGGTTTTACTTCTGTCGCCCAGTCTCTCCCACCGTTGCCGCATCCCGGCCTGGGAAGAGCAACCTTCAAACCTTCAACAGTTGATTCAGCCAAATCCTTGCAAGATTGTTCGATCAATTTAAGGTCGGCCTTTTCACTCCAAGCATGTTTCACTGGAAAACTGGCTACGGTGTATCCGCGATCTTCGTAGTACTTCAGATAATGGAGGTGATTCCCAACCGATTGAATCCAGGTTCCCAAAAGCAAAGGAAGCTCTGGGAACAATTCAGCAGCTTCTTTTGCACACCCTCGGCCCATAACGGCTCTGCCGTCAGCTTTTACGCTGCCATTCGTCGTAATACAAACGACATCAACATTTTGGTCGAAGAGGTTGCCCTTCACTTCACGCATGAGATTTCATCCTAAATTCTATTAAATTATCTAAATGCTTTAGCCATTGCTTTTCGGGCAAATCTCCTTTACCACGATTGCAAACAATACAGCATGGAACCACATTTCCTTTAACGTATCCCTTGTCACTATCCACTCTATCAATGCCTGAATAAAATACTACAAACTTTTTTGTTAATTTTGCTTTATTTGTTCTGCGGGTAGACGGAGGGGTTCCACAATAATAACACTTTTGTAAAATTATATTCTTAAAATCCTCAAACGCTAAAGTAAATTCAAGTTGCCTTTTATCTGCATGTTGGGTATACATTCTCATCAATAACTTAAAAGCAGATTCTTTTATTTGTTCTTTCTTTAAACATCCACAACTTTTAGTTGTTCCTCGTTTTACTAAAAGGCTATTTAAAACTTTTACAGTTCCACACATACATTTAAAAACCCAATATGCACGTTGAGCATCTTCCGAAGTTCCAAACCAAGAAATTGCGGTTAGCCTGTTAAATGTTTTACCTCGAATATCGGTTATTCTTTTATTTCTTGAATTTACTAAAATTCCATTTTCATTTTCACGCACTTTAGTACGGATAAGTTTTGTTGGTCTGGGACTATACAAGTTTGCTATATACATAACACCCGTCTCCTGTATGATACAAATTTTTAATACCGCAATTTTCTAAAAGAGTTAAACAATACGAACATGGAAAACTTTGTGCCAATTTTCCTGTCTTTGTTTCTCTGTAAATATAAAAATCCGCATTCCGAATTTCGCTTTGTTTATCGGCATTTAAAATGGCCGACAGTTCTGCGTGAATCATATTAAATGGGTGATTGGAGTGGGGTGAAGTTTTTATCATATTACACCCTTTCCCCAATATTTTTCGTTTTTTAACGATTACGCAACCTAATTTAAATTTTGGGTGATCCGAAAGCTTTGCAATCTTCTTGGCAAGATCGAAGAATTTAACGTTCATTAAAGTATTTTATAAATAACAGCGAATGTTAAAGCCAGCCATCCCAGAATAAAACCCCAGCCCAAAATGTCATCTCCATATTCTTCCACAAATCCAAGGAAAATGGTTCCCATAAGTAACACACTTATCAGGACAAAGGGAGTAAGTATCAAAGCACATACGATTCTCAAAATATCCACGCTATTTAGCCCCTCCATATCTCAGAATCAATTCATCTCTTAAAGCGCGATTTTCTTCAATGAGCTTTTTAATTACTGTGAGGGAATGTTCTTCACCCAGGATTGTTCCATTAGTTTGCAATGCTCCAATAGAACGCAGCACTCTAATTTCAATATCCTCCAAATCCTTAATCGAGTAATGCAGGTCCATTAGCAACCCTCGTTATTTAAAAGCTCGTGTTCGCTTTCAAACTCTTGCTGACATCTATTGGAACAGAACTTGTTGTATTCATCGGCATCTGTACAATTACCGCAGTAGTGTTGATCGCAGTTCTCACAAACGTAGATTAGATGACTCGTCATTTTCTCTTATCCTTTCCAAATCTTTGGTGGGGTCCTTGCCACGAGCGACCCCACTTTTGTTGCTTCTTAGCGAGAAGCTTTTGTGCTCTTACGAGCGGTACGAGTTGCAACAGGAACCGTAACTGTTCCCACTTCCGCAGGAGTAGCAAACCCTGACAGTGCAACGTTTGTGTTAGCTTCGGCAGCGGCAGCACGGTTCTTAAAATTGTAGACCGTGGGGATACTAACGCCAAACGTCACGGCTAAATCTGCCGGACGAAGGCCGTTCTTCAATCCATCTAGAATTCCCTGCTTTACTTCATTGCTCAGAGTGCGTCTTGCCATCTTAGTATTTCTCCTTTGTTTTTTAGTTTTGTTGGTGTACACCGTACTTCTAAATTTCTTCTGCCTTAATTTCCTTCAAATGCTTTACCAACGCTTTCCAGTGTGTTTCCGTATCTTTCAAAATCGCATCAGGATTCAATGCGTGTCCATTCTTCTGGGCTGACCCCAAAAAGATACCGTACAAATCGTTAAAATATTGTCGTAATTCTTTTTCATCCATTGTTTTTCTCTCCTCTTTACAATTATACCACACCCAGCTTAATTTTACAACCCTTTATTTTTTCTTCTACTTTTATGCTTTGCCTTTAATCGCTTTCGATACGTAAACTCAACGAAATCCAAATTATCAATCGGCTCAATTGCTTTCTTTTTAATCGTCACTTTCAAATCAAAAATCAGCTTCAGCTTCTTCTTACATTTGGCGCATGTCTCCTCAGAACCATTCAAGTCCTCCATCAACCAAAGAGGAAGGTCGTCTTTAAATTTAAAAGTATCCAACAAGCACGGCCCGGATTTACTTTGTGTTTCATTTTCCGCACCGCACAACGGACAAAAATAATAAAGTGAATCAAACAGTCCCACTTACTTTTTCTCCTCTTTCTGTTCTGCCACCCATTCTATCAAACTCAGGTTGTCAATTTGTTCGTATACGTGGTAACAACTCACCCTATTTTCTCCATGCCAATCATTTTCAATATCGTGGCACCCAATGCACAACCCTTTAATGTGCGAGGACTCAAAATGTTTACACTTGGCACAAGGGAATTTGTTCTTTTCAAGTTTCTCTTGAATCCACTGAGACATTTCCTTCTTCAAATTGTTTTCGTCAACCATCTATTCCCCGTAATACGGCGACTTGCTTCTCCAAGCTTCCGCCTTCGCCTCTTCTTCCGTAATCGCATACCCACAATGGCAGCAGAAATATTCCCCACTTTCCGAATCTTTATTCAACCACGTTTTCTCGCATTTCGGGCAAATGACGTTCACGATTGTCGGCTCAATCATTGGACCAACCCTTTTTTCTTTGCCAACCATTCAACGTAATCCAGATTGTCTGATGGAACGAACTCTTGACAATTGCAGAGAAATGGCGACTCTGTTCTTAATAATTCGTTGCATTTTTTACCTAAATACGAATGACTCATTTTCATGTGATTGCACTCTCGACATTTTTCTTCAACCTCTTTAATCCACTGTCTTAATACTTCTGCGCCTTCTGAATCACTCATGTTTCTTTTTGTTCCAATTCTTGTAAAGGTACGCCATTTCAATTACGTCCAAGTTATCCGGGGTTTTGAAAGTGCAATTGGAAAAAATCCACATCTTTGTATCTACATTGTAGAAAAATCCACTGTGTCCTTTAAGTTGAATGTTTTCTTCAACCTTCTTATCCCTTTTGGAGAAAATAACTGGGGCTACGATGTCACTTCCAACCCCTATATAAGAGGCCATCGTTAATGGAAAATACTTCATATGACGTTCGTAAAGATACAACACATCTTTGTCCAAATATCCGACGTTCTTATTAGTTCCCGGCAAATAGAGATTTTTCATACAGTAAGTGTTGGGGGCTCTGGAGGTTTCTGCTGTTCTTTACGTAGCTGTCTTGCCTTCATCCTTTTGAAATACTTCTCCAGGTGGAAAGTGGAATATTTAAGAGAGTCCTGGTACACTGAATTCATGATGGTTGGGTCGATGTTGAAAATATCAATGGGCACCGTAGTTCCAGGCGATAAATAAATGAGCTTTGTTTTCCCAATCTTTTTTGGCCACACAAACTTTTCGTGCATCGACATTGTGCGTCGCACAATCTCTACCATTGGCAGCTTTGCCCCTTCCAAATAAGAGTTGTCATCCGTCTCATCATCGTAGGAAGCGTTGCTGACAATTACGTAGTCGAGGTCCGGTTGAACGGATAATAGCGCTCTGGGAAGACGGTCCTTTTGAATCGCTCCATCAATGTAATACTGGTTGTCGATTTTCTTTGGGCAAAACATCATTGGAATGGCGCATGAGGCTTGCACTTTTTCAGAAATCGAACCCGTATTAAAGAGTGTCAGCTTGTATGTTTTTAAATTGGTTACTGATACGTACAATGGAATATCCGTTTTTGAAAAATCATCTTTGGGAGCGATTCTCTTACTTACGTACTCAGCCAACTTATCCCCTTTAATAAAGCCGTACAATTTACTTCCATGATTCCAAATCAATTCTTTGAGCAATTCAAATTTAGGGAGCGGGTCTAAAAAATCTTTTGTTCGCAAAGTGGACATGTGGTACTTCATAAATTCTGAACTCATCCCAGTCGCCATGAAGGACGCCATAATAGACCCGGCACTTGCTCCTAAAATAACATCTGGTTTAAGATCCAAATTTCTCATTGCTGCTATCGTGGCAAAGTGAATAGCTACGCCTTTTGCGCTACCTCCGACGGTAATCAATCCAATTTTCATTATTCGTTCCCTTTCGTGTCATCTTCATCAAATCGCTGCCCAACGTGCAAGCTAAGGTCGTTTACAATACTTACGAGTTCTATCCAATCCAAATTATCTCTGATTGGTATTTCAGGGCGGTCCAAAAATAAAAAAACATCGTCGAGGGAAATACCGTATTTGTATCTGAAGTAATTAAACCGTTTCAAAATTCTTCGTGATTCCGTTAAAGGTTCACACCATTCTTCTTCGCCTTCTAGCTTCTCTCCCATCGTCCTATAATTATACCACTTATCGAATTCGTAAATCATCATTCCAATGTAATACCCCAATGCTTCTACAGCTAAAATAGCCAGCGCGGATTTTATGGAAAGAAATGCAACAACAATTGGCAACGCAAAGAAATATCCCAAACCGAAATAACGACCTACAGTATCTAAACGTTCTCTCAAAGAAAACCACCGTCTCCCCTCGCCTATTTTTACACTTGGGCCAGAAGTTGATGTTCCACTATTCATTTTTCCCCTCTTCGTCTGGAATCAAACCTTTTTTCTTTGCAAGAATTTCTATGTAGTCGAGATTGTCCGATGGCATGTATTCTAGACACATACAAAATCCACCAACTTCCAAAACAAAATTGCAATTGCTGTGAAGGTATTTCTTGTCGGTAATATCGCTTTCATTAAATAAGTGAAACAATCTTTTGTGCTTACAGTCACGGCAGACATCCTCAATCCATCGTGAAAAATCCTTATTACGTTTTTCTAAATGCTCGTTAAGGTCCATAAAGAAGGGTAATTTGAATTATGTCTTTGTCAGGATCAGTTATTTTAAAATGGACATTAAGCCCAGGATCAATTACAAGGTCCGAATACCCAAGAATACAATCGTTCTTTATTGCACGGCCCAGCATTCTCTTGGTGGCCGCAAGGATGTTTGCTTCGGATGCAAAGGCGGAACTGAAATAAAGCTCTTCACTAAGAAGGGCATCGAAGAGTTGAATGTATGAATCGCGGGAGAGTCTAGCCATTTGCTTTCTTGTACTTCTTGATGGATTTTTTAAGCAGTTTAATTGCTTCCCTTCTGTTTCCCCAATGCTTCACTTTAACTTTCTTACCGCCTAGCTGTTTATAAATTTTGAAGAAGTGTTTAATTTCGATCAACAAATCTGGTGGTACTTGGTGGATGTTGTGGATGTTTTTCCAATACGTGTCGAATGTGGGAACGGCGAAAACCTTATGGTCCTCTTCTCCTCCATCAATCATGTACAACACTCCAACGGGCCTCACCTCAACGATGCAGCCTTGTTCAAGCGCATCAACAGAAGGAATCAAAATATCAGATGGGTCGCCATCGGTTGAAAGGGAGTTGGGCATAAATCCGTAATTGATCGGATAAGAAACAGAATTTGGCAAAACTCGGTTGATTCGAAAGCGGTGAGCCTTTTCATCAAATTCGTATTTCACTCTACTACCTTTCGGAATCTCTACAACGGCATCAAAGTTCATATGAATTTTTTTATTTTTGCCAATGTCTCTACAAAATCGAGATTTGTAATTGTTGCTGGTGAACTGTTAAGCGCGAACAATAAAGCTTTCTCTATCCGTTTTAAATACTTCTTTGGCATTTTTGAAATCTTTTTACATTCCTCAGAGAATCCGCTGGAATTAAATTCTACGAGGCCTTCTCCATTTCCAAGCCATAGTATCGTGTATTTATAAAAGGCGTCGTCTTCTGGGTCAGCTTTGCATACTACACCGTATCGCCCAGAATTATCTGGTATTCTTCCAATCCATTTTACAAAATCGCCAACTTTTGCTGTTCGTTTCTTCATACGAGTTTTCTTTCTTTCGCTACCTCTTCGATATATGAAAGGTTGTCCAACTTAAAAGTGTGAAAAGAATTTACAGTGCCTACGCAATGTTCGCACCAATGTTCCCCAAGCGATGGCATTACAAGAATGTTACGCTTACCTCCGTAAGGCAAATGGTTCTGTCTTTTGTGACTGCACGAAATACAAATTTCGGCAATCATAGCAATTTCAAATGCCCAACAATTGGGTCGATTTGCCAGTTATCAATGGGTCCAATGGCACAACACGTAATAGTTGGTTGTCCATGGAAAGTGGTCAAACCTGCATCCCTGACCAAATAAGCTGGGATGTTCTTCTGAACCGCCTGATTGTAGGCATTTAAAAGCTCCTGCTCACTCTTACAGCCCAGAACTACCTTCTTTTGACCCTGGGACTCCCATTCACTAAATACCCCCTTAAATCGCGTGAAAGCGACCAAGGATGCCCCCACACTAGAATGCGCCGCTTGACTACAAGCTTTCCCAATTTTTAATTTTAAATCCTTACGGATTAAAATTGCTTGTTTCATTTTGCCCCTTCAGCATCTTTTAAAAGCTCTTTTACAATCTCACGAGTACCATTTAAAGCGTTGACAATCTCTATCACCGTTAAATTGTCAAATCCCCCTTTGAGCAAATGGTGGGTGAGGGTTTTCTTTGTAATGTCTTTCATGTAAACGTACCGCCAAAACCAATAACGCAACTCTCCTGCGTACATAAAATTCTTCCCTAAAGACTGGACTTTTTGTTCCATCAATACGTCAGTTAAACTGCTTTGAATAAAAATGTTTCTTATCGCGTTATACGGGGTTTTCATTTTTCAGTGCCTTTTCTTGCTCATTTAGTTTGTACAACAACTCAATATACGAAAGGTTGTCCAGTTGTTGGTACTGCTGTAAATTCAAATTGTTTAAAAATCCCTTAGCCCAGGTTATCAGCGGAAGGGTTGGTTCTACCTTTTCTAATTCGCCGTCAACTTCTACTCTTACCATTCCAACCTGTCTGTATCCTTTTGGCCACTCATCAGTAATTTTAGAAACGTCAATTACCAACCCATCAAAATAAATGGGGGTATTCGAATCACGTTTGTACAGGAAAGAAATGTGCCCATGAATCGTGTTACGTGCAAAATCCCCCAATTGAAATTTGGGTTCAACAGGTTCGTTCATACCAAGTTCCTCTCTTTAGCCAACGCTTCAATGTAAGAGAGGTTGTCGAGTTTGAAACTTTTGCACTCACAATCTTTGGGCTCAAAAAATCCAGATGCTTCGTCATAAGCAACACATCTCTCAACCCAAGATGTGTGTATGGCCTTTTCGTGCCCACAAATACATTTTGGATTATTTGATTCCACGTTCAACCTTATGTTTCTTCCAACACTTGTTGCACATCGTGAAAACCCAACCAGTTCCTCTCAACTTGCCTTTAGCTCCGCATTGTTCACAAATCTTTGCAGATTTTTTTTCAGCTTTGGAAACAATCTTGTGCATTTCATCAGTTCCAACTGTTAAGTAGAATCTTAGTGTCCCAAACTTTTCTTTGATTTGACTTGCTCTTGGAAATCCATACATTTCTAGCTGTTCTGTTTCTCCGTTTTTAATCCGCTCGTCTATCCATTGAACAATCAAGGGCTCTAACTTCTCAGCCGCCCTACGTATTAATGGCTCCCAACCATCGGAGCACTCAAAGCCCCAACACATCGCCGTCTGGTTCATTGGAGCACTTCTATCCCCAAACAAGTGGGGGAAGTCTTTTACAAGTGCCGCGTCTTTATCTGGGCTCATTTCATTAATCCTCGCTCACGCAATTCTTCTTTCGTCTCCAGCGGTATCAACCTGTGGTCGTGCTCATCCAAAGCGGCATCATGTTCTTCCAACATTTTATCGTGGTCGTCCAACCGTGCAGAATTTTGATTAACGGTCGAAACGATAGAATCAAACTTGCTTGCCAACCGCCAGCACCATCCGAACAGCAAAGCGAGGATTGTAAGGATTCCAGTAATTTGTGCCCAATATGTTTTTAAGAATTTCATTTCTTTGTATCCTCCAACGGTTTGTTAATCGTTTCCATAGCTTCACTCATGGCCGCACTTTCGTCTGTACCGTACCCATTCACCCTGCGGCCCGATTGATGCTGCAAATGTACAACCCACTTCCCCCATCCAGCTACACTACTTGGGTCTGAATAAATAAGTTCCCAGCCTTGGGCAAACAACTCTTCTTTCGTCATTTTATTTCTCCTTAAACGCTTTACAATGGCACATGGCGATGAGGTACCCTGCGTCATTTATATCCGCCTCACAACACATTCTACTTCCGTGATGGTCGTGACTTTCCCAACTATGATTGCAGGTCAGGCAAATATTGTTTGGCTCGACAGGTTCGATTGTAATACGCCCCTGGTACTTTTTCTTCTTAGTGGGCATCAGTCTCTTCATTTGTATCTTTGTCTGCTTCAGCCTTCGCTATCTCGTACTCCGCTATCAATGCCACCTCTTCCATCTTTCTTTTATCTGCTCCTGCATACCAGTTAAGCACAACGAAAAACAAATTAAGAAGGAGAGGAATCCCAGCATGTGAAAGAGCGGAAAGAAAAGCGCCTAACCCTGCCACACCTACTGCAATAAAATTCCATTTAGAATCTGTCATGTGTCTCCTTTTAGGCTTTCAGTTTTTCTTTCACCGCAAATGTGTTTGCTTCAACGTTCTTGAGGTGGGTGTTCACTTCTCGAATCTCTTTCAACATCTGTTTCAAATAATCTTTGTACGTGCGAATGTTTGGTTCATCATCGCTTACAAAACCACCTGTTGCTCCATCACTTTGGGAAATTGAAAAAGAAGCTACGAGGAATGGCACTGTCACCCATCCCAAAACCAACCCCACTATAATTCCAAGCAAAAAGCGTTTCATTGTGCCTCCCCTTTGTTACAATTATACTACAAGTTCCCTTACTTTTCAAGGCTGTTCTTTAATTTATTTACCAAGTCAACGTACAACAAATTGTCAACTACCACTGCCAACACGTTAATTAAATCGCTTGCGTAAAATTGGTTGGCCGACTGAATCAACACGAATTGTCGTTTCTTATTTTTACGCAGCTTGAGTAGTCCAAACGAAAGAGGAATTTGATAGGCAGACTGGGGCTGGTCCAAGTCTCTGGCATCGGATAAAGCGATAAGGGGTTGCAGTTTATTGTAAAATTTTTTCTTACGTTTCACTTCCGCAACCCGTAATTGAAATCGACAGCTTTTTAACGTTACGGATGGAAGGCCACCACCGGACAATTTGTATTCCCTAATATCATCGATAAAAAATATCACTCCCACCTCAGCTTTGGTGGGGGTGTCGATGTACTTCCCGATAACAGGAATGTGAATTTTATTGATTTTCTTTTTCTTCTTTGCCATGGGCATCCTTACCAATTTTATTAAATGCAGTGCGCCAATACGTATTCTGCTTCACGGCTTTTACATTCTCGCAGAATGCGCGGTACTGGGGTTCCAAGTCTTCAAGTGTCAATTGTTTCTTTGTCATTTTATCCTCTTTTAATTCAAGTTGAACTTGTCAAACTGCTCACTTCTATTGTCGCTGTCTGGGTAAAAATTATCACAGGCGCAATCCCCATATGCTTCACACCACCAGATTCCAAGTTCATCACATTGATGTTCCCTGAAAGTATGCCCACACAGTTTACAAATCGGCTGTTCTAGCATCGGCTAATTTCTCCACGTAAGTGAGGTTGTCTATTGGTTTGAACTGGGTACACCCATCAAAAAGAAAGAAACAACCATAATAACGCCCATCAGGGCATCCTGCATGATGTTTTTGCTTGTGCCCACAGATACACAGCCAATCACTCGGGTAATTCATTTTTCAACACTCTCAGCGTATCTCGATTAAAAGCCATTGGGAATTCCTTAACCAACTCTTCCAATTCATCCCCACTTACGTTTACGATATCTTTTCTCTCTCTACAATTCTGGCAACGTTTCACTAAAATGAACGGACTCTCCAAACTAATTATGTGCGCCAAAACTTGATAAACTTCTTCAATCAAATAAAAATGATCCCCGTAAGCTTTGAAGAGGGGTCCAAATTTCCAAACGATATTACTTTTGCACTTGTCCATCTTCAAGCAGTCCTTTCTTCCATGTTACCCATTCGATACCGTCTAGATTGTTAGCTGGAAGATATTCTCCACAATAACTATTTGGATTCACCCATGGATGTTTCCAACTAAAATTTTGGCCTTCTGGAAACATAACAGGGGGAAATCTTTTACAACGTAGGATTTCGCCGTCTTCAGGTCTGGAAAACATACAATTCTCACACTTAACTGAATCTGGTCGTTTCATAAAATTGTAGCTAGAGGGCGAGGGAGGGTTCAACCCTCTAGCTGAGTACGTTCAGTTACCTGAACGTTTATTCTTTCGTACCTTCGCCTTCCGAAGCTGAGATTTTTTATTCTTTTCTGGCAATTGCAATTCGGCTTTCTTGCCTTTTGTCTTGCCTTTTAAAGGGTCGTGCGCTGAAGCGCAAACTTTACAGAAACATTCCATTTCTGGTTTGGTTCCATCCTCTCTGAATAAATGATTGCACGAATGGCATTTCCAGTTACCGCCAGCAACCGTCGGCTTGGCTGGCTGCTTACAAATGAAACAAGGAAGCTCCCTGTCATACTCCGCAAAGTTTTCTAGTTCGGCCCAGTTCATACAAGACCCTTTTCCTTGGCTAAGTGCTCTATGAAGCTCAACGCATCCATCGGTTCATAAGAAGTTTTCCAAAACAAATTTGAGTTCTCTTCGAATTCCCCACATCCCCTTGTATATTCATTGTGCTTGGAAAATACTTTTTTACAGTATTTACAAGGCCGAATGTTCCACCACGAAATAATGTTGTATAAATATTTCTCACTAGATACTGGTACTATTTCAGTTACTGTAACAGTGCTGTAAGAATAAGCAGGATAAATTGTAAGAGGGCCAGTATGAGGAAACCCTTGTTGTACAACAACTGTTTTTACTGGGCCGTTATTCATCGAATTTTAAAAGAAATTCAGGGTTGATAATTTTAAAAGATAAACGACCCAACTCAACATCCGTATCTTCTACCATCGTTCGCCAAATAATTCCTTCTCGCTGTGTATTTTTATTCAATGCGCTCTGTCCCTTAGAAAGTTCAACCAACTCCTCAACTGTATGTCGCAGTGCCATTATTGAAACAACGGGAACCGTTTCTAATTCCAAAACTTTAGCTGCCTGTCTGAAATCGTCATAATTCAAATAAGCTTGCTTGTCGATATCGAAGATGTTGAACAGAAAAAACTTCACATCCGGCAAATTGTATTTGTTCTTTTGAATTCCATTTCCAACAAGCTCCCCTTGAATTGCGAAGTTGCCACCCAATTTAGCCAGGCGCTCTTGCAAGTTTAAGGACTTTGCTACCTTCCAGTAAATGTTGGAATCGTCCTCTGAAAGTTCCAAGTTCCTGGAGCAAACACCAAAGGTTCCGTTGTTCAGGAAATAGGTGGCTGAGGTTCCATCAAGCTTTTCCGTAATGTAAAACAACTTTCCAGCATGGCGAATGAGAACGTCCGGCACAGTTTGAATCCGAGTTTCATCTGTCTTGCGTAGGAAACCTGGGAAGGAACCTTTCACCTTTCCAGCAAGTTGGGCAGGTACGTAGGGTTCGTACTTCGTTATCCCCAGGAGTTCGGTAACATCCTGCCCTTGAAAATACCCAGAAATTTGTCTAATGGAAGTTGTAATACCAGTGGAACTTCCCAAAACTTCTTCTGGTCCATAAACAGGTGGTGGTAGAATCGTAAGTGGAAATACCAACCCTTGCGAAACAACCCCGCGCAAGCGGATTGTCTTCACTCTGAAATGTCTTTCCCGCATAAATTCCCATTCAGGTCGGCCTTCAGGAAGAACTGCATCCGTCTCTACGTACACTACAAGCTCGTCCTTCTTGAATTGTCCCTTTAATACAACGGCATTCCAACCAAGAATTTTACAAATCTCAAGCTTGTCTGCATTCTCGTGTGAAAGAATGTCGGCTACTTTCTGTATCGATGCAAGTTTGCGCTCCAAATTATTCCTCCGTACCTTCCTCTTCAGCTAATCGCGCTGCTCGTTTAGCGGCCTTCTTCTCTCTTCGTTTCTTAGCGGCCAAGTCAGCGTTGGTGACAAACACTTTATTACGGGCTGACTTTCTTGCTTTTCTGCTGGGCGTGTTCTTTGAATTTGGGTGTTCGAGATATTGCATTTTAGTGTCCTTTCTTACTGTGTATTTTAGTAAATCGTTCAGCTTCTTTTCTTGTCACAACACGGAACCATCTGGGGTAATCGTCAAACGCCAGCGGTACCGAACCATGAATCTCCTCAAGGCACAAGCACTCGCAATTAATCGAATCGCATTCCCGAAATCGATGGTTGGTTGACATCGCGCAAACCAAACACTTCTTCACTTCATCAGCCATTTTATTTCTCCGTACTTGCTCGAATGTACAACTCAAACGGCCTTTTCTTGTTCTTCTTATTCGGCTTAATCTTTACTCCCTTGGACAACCCCACTTTAACTATTGTGTGCCCATCTCGCTTAGCTTCTTTCTCTGTCTTGTACGTATCGTGGAGGAGCCAGTTCAAGACACTTTCTCCTCAAACCACCAGCATTGTCGAAGTTCTTGGTGGTATTCTTTGCGTAGCTTTTCTAACGCTATTTGTTGGAGTCTTCGTGTCTCTGCATACATGTCTGTAATATCAATCCATTCATTCATAACGTGTGTTCTTTCACAATTGCAACTATCTTCGTAGCCCACGGAGTCACATCCGGGGCAGTGTACCCAGACTCATTAATGGATCGTATTGTGTGGAGAGCCACTTCCGTAGATAAGTGAATCAACTCTTTCTCAATACGAAGCTGAAGGATTTCTCGCTCGTTCTTTTTCATTAAGCGCTTCAATTCTGAAGAGTCATCCATGTTACTTCCACGCTCTTTCTTTACGTAGGTTCTTAACTCTTTTCAAATCAACAGCACACCAATAATCCAAATTAAAATTTGCCACAACTTTTCGTTTGCATCTATTCGTTGCACAATCTGCGTACTTAATGCGTTCCGCTTCCGTTTGTTCCCACCACATCTCACGGTATGGAAGAATTTCTTTGAATTTTAACCCTTCCCCGTTCGCATACCACGTACACCCACATTTTAATGTTAACTGTGCGTGACCTGAAAAGGCGGAGAATTGCTGCACACCGTGCTCAGAGCAAACGAATTTAACTGTATTATTTTTCATCTACTTACCCTCGTTCGCTCGGTGCAGGTTCTTTGCAATTTTAATCAGCATGTCATCGTCTTTCGTAAGTTTGTGCATCAACTCTGGAGGTAGCCCCTGGACAAAGGCAGCTTGGATATCCGCAGGGCTGTCCTTAATGAACCGCTTAAGGTTCTCCGTCTGCTTCTTGTTCAGGTCTTTGTTCGTTGCAAGGTGCGTGAGAAGGTCCAGCTTCGTTGCGTACCACTCCGCATTTCCCTGCTCCATCAACTTGTCAACTACATCGTCATACTTGTTAAGGATTTCTTCCCCATTCACTGGCCGCTTGTAGTTGGCATCCAACCATTTGCGGAATGCTGTAGCGGATTCCTTGCCAACCAGCCCAGCCATAATTTCGAACTCAGCTTCATACGGAATGACGTTAGCCGCTCGAAGAGCGCTCAACATCGTCCAAGCATCGGAGGAGGGTTTCACCTCAACATCGAAGTTCTCTGTCAAGTTCAACAGGTTCTTATTGGCGGCAATGAACGCAGTAATGGCCGGATCAACCTTTGGGGCACCCTTCTCTCCAACATTCTCCTTGGCCCACAAGAGCCACGATTCAACATCCGGCTGCACCGTCAACATAATGAACCGTCGTACCATCGCTTTGTCCAACGTCTCAACTTGATACTCTCCATTGTCCGGGTTCATAGCGGCAACCACAGCCCACCCTCTAGGCAGGACATGGGTATGCAGCTTTCGATTCCCATGATGGTCGGCCAAAATCAATTGGAAAACGGCCTGACGCACATCGTTAGGAGCACGATTAATTTCATCCATCAGCAAAATTCCTTTGGTTCCCTCTTCCGGCCACCATCCAGGCTGTCCCCAGAAAGTCTTTTTCCCATTAAGATACGGGATACCCACAAGGTCCCCGGTTTCCATCTGGGCTAAACGCAAGTCAATCAGCCCAATCCCAAGCTCTTTAGCTACCTGGGCGACAATTTGGGACTTCCCAATACCCATAGCTCCCACAAGGCAAGGGGTGAGTGGAACGTTATGCTCGACCAATGCACGGATGAAGATTTTAGCTTCTGGAACTTTCATTTTAGATTCTCTCTTTCGTTTTTATTGAACTTCGCTTTAGTGTAACAGCTTTAAAATTATTTGTCAAGGGTTTTATTTTCCCTTGTTCGGATAATCGCTGATTCGAATCACGCGCCCGAACGGTGCGTCTTTCACATCACTCGTCGAAACCCAAATCGTTTTGAATGCGTATTTCTCTTTAGGAAAACTCCCCCACATGTCAGTGAAAAATACAAGCACATCGGTACGAATCTTTTTATTTTTAATGTAATCGAAGACTGGTCGAAAATCCGTCCCGCCTCCGCCCTTAACGTTACGGTTCCCCTTCTTGTACCGATTCAGTTTGTAGTGCCGTTGCACATCAGCATCACACTCAATCACGTTGATATCCGCTTTATAGCATTCCTGGATACTCTTTAACTCCGAGAAAAATATCTTGTAATCTTCCGGCCCAATTGAACCGCTCGTATCCAACCCAACTGAAATGGCAATTATGTGGTCGGCAATGCGACCCTTCTGTGTTGCCCCAAATCGCCTGTTAGGTTTTTTCCAACTCTGCCTACTCCCGGACTTAATCGAAGCGGCAACATACTGTCTGAGGAGTTGGTTCCAGGAAATCTTGGGAGGTTGAAGAATTTCATTAACAGACATTTCAAGTCCGGCTGGGAGAGAGCCCTGACTGCGTTTCATTTGGTCAACAGCTTCTTTAACGGCCTGTCGAACCACCTCTTTGGAAAACTCTGAGGAGTCGGCATCTTTCCACTCACTACCATCCATGTCGTTCACATCAAATTCGGAAATTGTTTTGCCTTTAGGATCGGTAATTTTAACGTGGTAGGACCCATCGGGGTTTTTGGAAACTGTAATTTTATTAGAGTGTTTCATCATTTCATCGTAATAATACTCAGCGGATTCTTTCTCTTTCAACTTCCATTCTTTGGGGAATTTGTCGAGGGTGACACAATCTTTGGGGAGCCCAGTGATAAATTGATTCTGAGCAAGATCGGTGGCAAGGTTGCCGATGTGCTGGTCTTTATCTTTGAAGCGTTCAACATGGGCCCGGACGATGTGCTGGCACTCATGCTCCAATACGGATCTGGCTTCATCCATCGTGAGGGTTTCAAAAAATTTGGGATTCCAGTAAAGGAGGATTCTACCATTCTTGATTGTGACACCGCAGGTATTAAGCGCTTTAGCTTCTTTACCCTCTAAAGGAATGCGGTGCATCTGCTGCAACAGGCTGGCGTAGAACACGCCATTGGTGCGGAGCAAGCGAATGATGCACTTTTCTATAATGCTGTTATCGGCCATTACCAGTTTCCTCTCAATTCACGAAGTTCTTTTAACTCTTTTGCCGTTTTCTTTAAATGCGCCTTTACAGTCAAGGGCTGAAGATTTTTATAGTTACAGGCTTTTAGAAACTGCTTTCTATCAGTCAAATCAAACTTATGAAGCGCAATGATGTGGTCCAACTCCCAAATCTTACCCCAGTTACTCCAGGACATTTTTCCAGTAAACTTGGCAGCAATGTAATTTTTAAGAAAATTAACAGAACAGCCTAAATCGCTAATAGCTGAACCAGTTTTTTGCTTTGTATTTATCGCGTGCCATAATCGACTTCGTAAAGCTCTCATAAGTTTAAATCGCAAATCAATCTTTGTTCGTTCTCTAACATATTTTGTAGCTTTTTTACTTATGCGTTTCTTATTGTGTTGGTAATGTAGCTGCTGCATCTTTTTTATTTTACACTTATGAGTTGCTCGATATTTTTTTAAATAGGGCCGCATATAAATTTTAAGTTTCGCCCTATTCTTTTTGTCTGTTTGTTTTTTCTTTCGTAATATTTTTGTGCGATGTCGCCAATAATATGTACGTTGGTTCTTTCTATTCTTTTGCTTACGATGACGTGTACGTTTAGTTCTTTCATAATATTTGTGATCAGATTCTTTCTTTTTGAGTTTCTTTTCTTTTTTTGTCATCTTCTTCCGCTTCATTTAAATTCTCCTTAAAATTATAATATCAGTTGCATAATACGTCTCAATAATACCACAATTTATTATATTTTTAAGAAGCTTTTTTAAAATTATTTTTAACAAACTCCCAACGTTCTTTGTAATAGTCAGCTTGGCATTTTTTGCAATGTCCACTGGAATCACGGCCAACCTCAGCTATCTCATGTCCGTTCTTACAAACTGGTCGGGGTTTAGATCCACCTCTTTTACCCTTTGGCATCTTATTCCTCGTCCCCCTCAAATGCTTCTTCTTGCTGCTCACTTCGTTCCTCTAGTGTAGCAGAAAAATGAAGGTTTGTCAATAGGTAAATTTCACTTGGCATCCGGGACATAAATAAACACCTGCTTGCCAGCTTTCTGTATCTTGTCCAGCGTGTCTTTGGTTCCCCTGGAGGAGCCGTCCCAAATAATTATCGCGGCCTCAGCCACCTTCACCATTTCACTGTTCCTAATGGGTCCTGCTTTCTTACCATGGGTTTTCCAATCTGGCAAGAATCGTTTTACTGGAATTAAATTCTCGTTTGCCCATTTCTCTCCAAGTTTGTCAACTCCAGCGGCCCCGCCGGATACCAACTCATGAATGAAGAAACCGCTCTTCTTAATTGCTGTCTTAACGGTTTCGTAATCAGTAATGGAGCGTGATCCGGCGATTAAAACTTTCATCTTAACAGCCTGAACCGCAGTCCTCGAATTCAACAAACTCCGCTCCACATTCCTGACATTTAAAAACTGACTGTGAATGCTCGTACCTATCAAAACTAACAATTTGATGTACGATGCAGCCTTCAGCATTAACGATTGTCATTTAGTTCCCCTTTCTCAACTTAATTCAACAAGGACGGCCAGGATTACCAAAATTAACCCGCCGCCCAGCCATCCTGCTAATTTAATAAGTCCTACCACCAAGCAAACAAGCCCTGCCAACATCAAAAGATTCATACGTTCCCCTTTCGCAAATAATAAGCTGCTTGTCCCTGGCATTCGGTGCAACAAGCATCCTCAGCATTTGCAACCTCTTCATCGAAATTGTATTGATGCTTTTGTATAACGGCTTCTTCGATTGCAGCGTCAACCATCTTATCGAGATCGCGGTCCATTATTTATTCCCCACTTTTCAAGCATCTCATCAATTGCTTCAATTTCCATCTTAATGTAATCAGCCGCGTCATAACATCCAGATTCATTAGCAAGGCGATAAACTGTCTTAAGCTGGTCGTATAAAGAATCTTGCCTGTTTGTTGGATATTGCGGGTCCACTTTAAACTCCCAACCCTTCTTCTACTAACTTTTTGATTTTTGTTGTCAAAGGCAACTTAGGATTTTCAGGAAGTTCTTCTTTAATTTTTTCTAACGTGTTATATGCAGTTACAAACTTTTTTAAATCCATCAGAGCAAAGATTCCATACAAATCCCCAGTAACGGCTAGTCCATCTTCTTCCAGCCAATACTGTTTTCCTGCATCTCCTCCAATTGTATAAACAGGCTTCTTCATAATTTTAATCCTTACCTACAGTATAGCAGAAATTCGAATCCGTGTCAAGGGTTATTTTACCCATAGTTTTCAAACGGTCTACGCCATTTAATAATTGCTGATTCAGCTACAGATCCTTTTGCTCCCGTTAATGTATTTTCTATTTCCCAATATCTTTTACCCCATCCAAAAAGAGGCCCTTTCATAACCATCCAAATATTTTTATATTTATCTTCGTAGCACTGTCCGATTTCTACCTTTGGCTTTTTCATATCCCTTTCATCCCTTCGCAAGCTTTCCTAACGCAGGGATCGCAAAGCTGCCCTACAACCATTTCATCTTTCCAGTGTACCAAATAACAAGTAACTGGTTGGTTGCAAATGTAGCAAAAATGCTTATGCGCTTTTCTCTTGCTCTTCATCGGCCTTTTTCTCTTCTTTGCCCATTTTACCCGTAACAAGCTTTGCAAATTCCTTGAAGTCGGGGTCCCGAGCATTCTCTTTGAAGAAAGTTTTGATTGCGTTACGAATTGCTTTTGCGTTAACACATGCCATTTTAGTTTTCTCCTAAACGATCAATTTTATCTTGCAGACGTTTCAAGCGTCTATCTCGTACAACATTTCCCACTACAGAAAGGATTAACAAAACGCCAAAGAAAATGGCCATTTTAGTTTTCCTTTCTCTTGATATACGGTTCAATCAATTCCCGAATCTCTTTAATCCGGTCCAGTGGTACATCGGCCCAGGAGAGGTGGGAAAGTTTGTTTTGAAACACTTGGCGGTAGCGTTCCTCTTCAAGTTTAGCTAAGGCTTCGGGGGTTGCCTGTCTCAGCATGTGAATAGCCACTCGGTCAGTACCAGGATTGAATCCATCGGTTTTGCGATAACGAGATTCAAAGCCTTTAGGATTTTTAACAATAATCAACGTATTTGTAATTCTACTAACAATGGAAATATCTCTTCCTTGAAAATGTCTATCCTCAACAACTTGGTCGCCTACCTTCAAATTTTGTAGCCAGTCTCTATCGGACATTTACTTTACCTCCTCAATCAAAATTCTTACTTTCTTCCAAGCTCCCCATTGAATCTTTAAAGGAACTTTCTTGGTGCCTTTGGCGTATCCAAAATTTAAAGGTTTGCTGTAAAGGGTCAACCCGTAATACCCCGACTCATTCTGCCCTGGCAGTCCCTGCTCAAGCTTGTACCAAGGGTACCCTTCACCCAACACAAAGCGTTTTGTTTTCTTTGCCATTTTTGTCCTCCCAATTTAGTATAACAGATTTTTATAAAATTGTCAAGGGTTTATTTCAGTCGCTCCCTTAACTGGCTAACTTCGTAATGCAAAAGCTCTTGTTTGCTGCCTTCTGGTAAATCGTTAAAATAAAGCTCCAGTTTAACCAAAAGACCGATTATAACGGGTATTTCATCCTGGAGCCGTTTAACAGGAACCTTCACAGGCTTCGATTCTGGCACATGGTCGGTTACGTCCCATTCGAGTGCCGCAACCCCGGTTAACCTGCAAGGGCGCTCCCCTACCGTTCGAATTACACCCATCCTTTCAAGCTCTGCGAACCGGGGCGCAATTGAGTGCCTCTGATTCTCAGGGAGGTGTTCATCCCACGTTTCCCCTTGAGTTAACGGGCCATTATTGAACAGCACGTCATACACTTTGCTTTGCAGCCCAGTAAGAAACCCATTGGTTTTTAGCGTGTTATAAGCAGCCAAGCTGGTAGCGGTTCTCATTTCGCATCCCCCTTATGTTCTTTACAAAATTCTTTTGTTCCCCAAACTACCCAACCACGCTTTCTTAAACCCTCTTCTTCTTTACGGGAATTGGTTCCACATTCCGTTGAGCTTGTCTCAACCCGCGCCACAGCGCAGCAATATTGGTGATCGCACTTAAATACTCTGACGAGTTTAACGATCATTTCACTTCCTCTTCAGTCACTCTGCCACCCCACAACATTTTAGCTTCCGCTTCAGCAACCGCTTTATCTGCGTAAATTCTCACGAGGGTCCTGGGGTAAGAATTTCCGCATTCACAGCCCTCTTCATTTTCCCAAACCAAATATACTTTCATCGCAAATACCAAGCACCAGTCCAAAGGGTCTTGTACGCACCAAAGATATTCCCACGCGCTTGATTCTTAGCAGGGGCGTTCCAGGAAGCTGCTTTCAGAATATCCCCGCGCTTAAACTTCGGGCCATTCTCTTTAACGATAAAAGAGTGAACCGAGCGGCTGGAGCCGCTTCGGGTAACGATTTTGTAATACGCTTTTCCCTCTTCGACTGACAAACCCTTATTGAATGTTTCCGTCATTTCGGTTTGCACTTGAAGCTGAATATCGTTCAGCTTATTCCGGTCCTGGTTATTTTTGCTATAGTCGGCTCGTATCGCGTCAAGATACTTGGAAAGGGCGGCAGTCATTTCCAAAGTTTTGGTGAAAACTAATCCCGTCGCATTTAGCTCGTTCAAAAGGTTCATTGCGTTGGTTTTCATGATTGTTTCCTCCATGCTAAAGTGTAACAGGTATTTGGGCAAAAGTCAAGGGTTATTTTTACGCCATTTTACTATGTCGTTTGCTACAACCAAAGTTTCTTTTCCAAAGAGATCAGCCAAAAGCATTGTAGTAGGATACCCACTTACTGCCTCAACATCTAAAGAATCACACGTTCCTGACTCATCGTTCTGAGCAATCCATTGAACGCCAAATTTATAACCCTTTTTCATTTCACTTCTTCCTTCACATCAAACTTAGCCCGTAATTCAGGAGAAAACAGCTTGCAGCGTGTTACAACCGTTTGTTTGGTTCCTTTGTATTCTGAATGTTCTTTGACGCTAACAGCTCCAGTATATACGGTGTTTTCGAACCATTCTCGTGTGTCAGCATCCACCACGTTTCCAGTGAACCAAACCAAAACGTTCTCATTAATATCTACAAATCGATACAAATAACGCATTCCAAATTCGCCCTTTCCAAGGCTGGTTATTTTAACCAAAGTGAGGGTTAAACCCTTCAAACGCTTCCCAACCTCCCCAACATACTCAGAGGGCTTTTTGGCTTCCTTTTCGGCCTTAGCGGTCGTCTCACGGTAGTGTAGGGCGGTTATCGAAGCTGCCAAACCAAAGGTCTTCCACTCACAATAACCGGAATCCACAACCACCTTCAAATTATGCTCGTAATCGCTCAGAGTCGGTTTATCCAAATACGTTTCAATCCAAACGATAATTTCAGCCGCTTTTGCTTCGTGCTCTTTGGATACACGAACGCCTAAATTGTACGATTCCATGCTGCCGGGGTGAATCATCAACTCAGCAGCTACATTAGCGGTAGCGGGTTTGTTGACTTCGCCAGCTTTGGTTCGGCTAACAAAACCGTACTTTTCCACCACGGCTAAAACATTCGCTAAATAATCGGAAAGCTTGTAATACTGCTTGCCAGAGATTCCGCTTACCCCTTCATGTTCAGAAGCTTCTTTCAATCCACCAGCCGCCGCCAAGAGTTCTGCACGAGCAACAACATTCGCAACGTCCTGCTTAAAGAAATCCTGCAAGCATTGTTTTCCCACCTGCTTGTATTCGTCCTTCGCGTTAACGAGAATGTAAGTGGAGGTGCGCTTTCGATTCACATGGCAGTGGTCGCAATTCTGAGGGTCCTGACGATAATGTTCTGGAATGGTTTGGCCGGGAAGCAAGCGAAGGATATTTCCGCCATCAATGTGGTCGATGGTTCCAATGAAATCCCAACCATCAACGGAGGGGGCTTGCCCCTTGATTTCCACTTTGAAATATTTGCGGTATTTTACTTCCTGCGGAAGGGCTCCACATTCTGCTTCAGTAGTTCCACCAAAGTGGGGTTGGATAGCGACAATCTCTTCACCCAAAACAGAAAACTCAATCAGTGGCATGTTCAACTTCACTGCCCGTCGATTGAGCTTTTCAATCTGTCCCTTAAACCAGCCCAGGTTTCCTTCCGGCACTTTGAATTCGTTGTTTTCCATACTTTAGTGTAACAGAAAAACAGTGGCCTGTCAAGGGCTAATTTGAATGTAAAAACGTGTTAATTTCTAGGCTGGTTTTTGCTGCTTATACTGTTGGAGGGTCTTGCTCAAATGGCTTTCTAAGGTGGCTCTGAATCCATCGAATTTTGAGGTGGGGTCTACGTCTGGGTGTTCCAAACGATACGAAGCATAAACGGTCGTTAGGATCGTTCTGATAAGTTCGTCCAGTTCTCCCTTGAACGCAGAGAGAGTGTCTTTTTGAAGAGTTTCTTGTAGTTTGCTGACTGTCTCTAGTAGGGCGCGGATTTCTTTTACGTAGCCCAGCATCAGCATCTCAAGATCGGGGTTTATGAATGATTGCTGCTTTGATTCAAGGATTGTAAGGCGCTGCATTTCCTTGGCGTAAAGGGCCGCTAGAACGGCTTGTTTATCTTCCAAACTAACGGCTGGGTCAATCACTTTGGATACTGTCTTCTGGATATCCTCCGCTGTGGGCAAAGCGGCAACCATTTCTTTCTTCACTACTGTACCGTCTTTAAGCTCTTTCTGCGTTCCGCCCTTTAGCTTCCTGGCTCGTTTGGCCCAAGTCAAATAACTCACTTTGAGTTCTTCCACTGACGGATACTTTTTTATCATGTCTTCCCGGAGAGTGGTGAGCGCTTCCCCACTTAAAATGCGGGTATCCATTTCCTCTTTAAGTTCTGGGGGCAGCAAGTCCAGCCTCCCCACTTTCATGGAAAGATGCTTGGGCGGAACTGGCGTTGGTACCACTTCAGCTTCTATTGGTTCTTCAGGTTTTTGATTTTCGTCTGTCATTTTAGTTTTTGCTGTCTCATAAGTTTCCCCAAACTCTGTACAACCTGCTTCACTTGATGGTTGATTGTCCCAGCAGGAATGTTCGATAATCTGCTGACCGTTTGGTATGTGAGCCGTCTCTTGCCCCTTGGCTTGAATCTCAAATAAATGTTGAAAATCTTCTGCTGCCTTTTGTTCAATTGTTTCTGTAAGGATTTGGAAAGTGTGTTGTACTTCTTCGGATGATTCCTGCGAAGCAATTTAACAATCCTAATCATTTCCAAAAGCTCTTTATTCGATTTGGAAAGGAAGTGGTAATTCAAAGTGGTTTTCTTAATTTTGAAATACACCTTCTGGAGGTTGCCAATCACTTCATCGTGAATCAAAGTTCCAAGGTTCTTTGTGGAAAGGTCGAAACGTTTAAAAAGACTCCTGACAGAATGCTTCGCCACTTTCACCTTCTCCTCTTCGGAAATGGTTTGTGTGGGGAACTTCAGAGCAACCGAAATTGCGTAAGATTTCAAATCCTCTTTAATCGCTCTGGCTTGGTCCTTGGGAACCTTTTTGTGTTCGATGAACACGAGGTTTGTCATACGAGTCCTTTTTGTTGGGCAAGAACTTCTATTGTAGAAAGGTTATCTGGTACGTAATAATTGCACATATCAAAAGAGCGGGTTGCTAGGGCAGCACATTTCATACATCCTACAACTATATGCTGAGATTTACCGTGCCCACAAGAACAAAGAATGTCGATCACAGAATCCCTTCCGTCTTCAGCCTCTTCTGAATCTTCTTAACCGACGCTTTCAACACTGAAGGAACGTAAGATTGGTTGCAGTGAATCTGCTTCGCAATATCCTTCTGCTTCAAGTCGTAAGCGTAGCGCATTACGAAAATCTTGAACTGTACCTCTGTCAACACTTGGGATGCCGTTTGGAATATTTTATTAATCCTTTCGGCTTGGATCATTCTCACTTCCAATTCATTGTAATCGTTGGCAGGGTCATCCTTAATCAACTGCTGCCATGTTGCATGGGCGTGAGCCGCCTTTTCAAGTGCTTCCGGGTCCATGGAAATTTCCACGAACTCCATTTTAGAATTGTTTGCTCGTACCGCGTTATCTCTTACGTACTCTTTACGCTTTGAAACTTGTTTCTTTTTTTTCATGACACATTTTTGGATTGCAAAACGGGAACTGGCGTTGAACGTGAAAGTACGGATATGGGAACTTCGACAGGAGCACTCCTGCCAAATACAAAGGTTTCGATTGTAACAGTTTCTTTGGTTGTATCTACAACGATTCCTTTTAGTCCCATGAGTGGACTTGTAGCCACTTCAACATAAGTACCAATCTCGACTGGTGTGTAAGTTTCTTCTTTTTGCGTTTCCAGAACCTCCTTGGCTTCGTGAGCTTGTATTCTTTCAATTTCTTCTGTCGTAATAATAGCTGGCAAGTCGCTTCCAGGGTACTTCAAGAAGTAACCCGCTTTAAGTTCCAACAACGCCAACTCCATCTCCTGCTCCATACCCTCTGGGAATGTTGTTTGAATAAGTACGTAGTTGGGAAAGAGGGGCACTTGAGCCTCGATTTCTGTATTGTAACGTAAACGCTTAATGCACTGCATAGGAATCCAAAGTTTCGCGTGGATATGGCGAGTCTCAAAAGCTTCTTGGATTAGATGTGTGCTTGTCAACCCATGCGTTAGCGGTGTGTAAATGACGTAGAAATTCATTACGATTTTACCTCAACCTGCGGCAATGCTAGAAACTCTTCTTTCGAAAACTTCTTTAAATACGAATCGGGGTCAAACCCCGTTGGCAACATCAGAAATGAAAAAGACATCGGAACATCTTTGTACCGCTTCAATAAAGTGTTCTTTGTTTTTTCCATAAAATTAAGTCCTGCCATATCTCCATCCGGCACAAAAATCACTCGCTCTACAAAACCAAGAAGCAAGCCAAGCTGAACAACACTAAAATTACTACCCAACATACCCACGACATTTTTAATTCCTTTCTGGTGCATTTGCGCCACATCGATATTTCCCTCTACTACGAAAGCTGTTTTCTCTTTAATACAAAACGGGTAAGCGACATTCAACCCAAATAAATGATCCGCCTTCTCGTAACTGGTATTTACGTACTTTGGCAAGTCAGGTCCTGGAGTTAAAGGTCGGGCTGAAACTCCAATACACTTTCCATACAAATCGAAAACGGGAAACAACACAGCATTGTTGAATCGAAAGTCAAGCTCTGGAAAAGGTTCTGTACAATCGGCATCTACGTACATCATTCCCTTAGCGTCGCGGTGAGCGAGATGAAACGCCCTAATAGTTTCTTCTGTAAGCTGTCGTTCTTCAATCAAATATTTGTAAGCGGGAAGGGTTTTCATACCAAGTTCTTTTTCTTTGCTAAATATTCGATGTACGTTAAATTGTCCATCGGAACATACGTAGCTGTGGGATTATTTGATTTCACATGAAAGCAAAATGCAGCATCCCCTTCTAAATAATATTCAGCACCTTCGTGGTCGGCCCATTCTTTACCACAATATCCACACGGCCTAACTTCTTTATTTTTCATTTGTATTGAAACTTCGCCTTTGCTTTGAATTCATCCAAATTAAATGCTCCTACATAACTCAAGGAACTTCTTAATCCGCCGTTTATGTTGTTCAACACTTCTGAGGCAGTCCCTGTAATTTGTATCATTGTGGAAGTTCCTTCTGGGGCTCTCCACGTTGCAACCTTTCCCTGAACCTCATAAGACGGTAATGAAGCTGATCCACGATATTCTTTTACTCCATTAAATTGTTTTCCACCCGCTTCTAAACATCCTGCGAACATCGAACCGCTTATTACAACATCTGCCCCAGCTACCAGCGCTTTGGCGATGTCGCCATAATGTTGAACGCCTCCGTCAAGAACGAGTTGAATTTTTTTATCAAACAGATCGGAATCATCCAACGCATCGGCACAATCAAACAAACAACTCAATGCCGCACTTCCTACGCCAGTGACAAGTTTTGTATGGCAGACACTTCCTACTCCAATTCCCACTTTAACAGCATCTGGAAATTTGGAAACTTTCGTAAGAAACTCCAATATTTCTTTACCCGTTCCAAAATCCCCTACAATAAAATAACAATACGGAAATTCTTTAACTAGCCTGTTGTACATTTCTACAGCGGAAATGTTGGCGGCATGAGCAACATCCAACATAAATCGGCTTGCGCCTACATCGTACAGAGCTTGCGCCCTTTCAAATTCTTTATCCCCAATTCCAATTGAAACAATTGGACAAACCCCCTTACCTTCAGGGCTTATCGATTCTACAAAAGCTTTAACATTCTCTTCAATACTCCAGAATCTGTGAAGGGTTCCAACTGTTCCATAATCGGATAAAGCTCTGCATAAAGATGGGCTGGCGACCGTATCCATGTTCGAATTCATTACAGGAAGCGAAAGCTTCATCCCTAGAAAGTCTGTGGAAACGTCAACATCCTTTCTACTTCGCACCATAGAAAACTGCGGTTCGATCAACACCGAATCAAAATCTAAGAGTTTATCTTGCGACACAATTATGTCCTCCAAACTCAACGTGGTAATTCCAGTTCTCAATTGCTTCCATTAAAGTTTCGTATACTTCAGCCCCTCCCCACATAGCAGAGGGACAACCAAGAATGTATTTTCTTCCTGCACCATAACGGGGGTTGTCCCGTATCAACCAACGCGGATTAACTACAGGCATTCTCCCACAACCATCACAAGGAAGAGCTTTGTGTAATGCTTCGGAGGGTAGACTCCAAGCGCCTTGATTTTCAATATCTCGAAATCTTTCTATTTCGCGCTTGGATGGATTTCTCACTTACTTATCCTTTTAGTATCTTCATCGTGTGCTTTTTGTAAATGAAATCCTTGCTTGACCCAAAGGAGATACAAATAAGTCGCCATCTTTAAAATATCCTTCTCTCGATGAAAATTATTCCATCGAAACAAATATTTTAAAATTGTACCCAAAATCCACTGATCCCCAAGCTCCCCTCCGAACACCGAACTAATAACATCCGTGGCTTCGCGGTCAGAAAATCCATTCAATTTGTATTTATCTCCGCCGTGGATGAATTGCTTCCCAACCAAATCTGAAAATTTCTTATAGTGTTTCGCTTTGGTCTTTACCGTCGTATTATAGATTTTTTTCATACAAGTCCTTTCTGCTTCGCTAATTGTTCGATGTGGGTAAGATTGTCGGGTGTATATTCTCGGCAATTACATGGAGCCGTGCTACAAGTCCCAGCAAGAAGTGCAAAAGGATAATATTTATCATAATGTTGAAGGTGTCCACACTTACAAATAATATCAGGCTTGCTCATAAGGGTACACAATCCACTTATCAGTTGTTTCGACAAAATAATCCGGCTTCACTTTCGATTCCTTCCTATAATGCAGCGTAGCAGTTTTGAAATCCTTGCTTGCGTATTGCAGGGGATGGTACTTTCTACTTGCCCCTTGGGACATGTAATTGATGTTCGCCAATGTCGAACCTGTATGGGCAATTTCATCCACAACTAAAAACTTTCCGCGTTCATAAATCATCCCAGTTTTGTTCAAGACGACCAAAGGGATTCCCGCTTTATGTGAAAGAATCGTAGCTGGAATATTTCCGCCACGGCTGATAGCAACAATACTTTCAAACTTTTCTTCCTTCCAATTTATCTTCTCTGATAACTGGTCGATGAGTTGCAGGTAGGTCGGCCAATCAAGATACAACTTTGAAATTTTCTTATTCATGAAATTCCTTTCGGCGGAGCTTTGGCAGTGCCATCTTCATTCCAAGAAAGTGGTTGTGCCCCTTTAGATTCTCCCCATGTACAAAATCCACCGCATTCACAAAGATTCTTGTATCCAGGTTCCCACAATTCACCACACAAAACGCAAACTAAATTCTTGTTATTCTCTTCCAATTCTTTCATTGTCTTTTTATATTCAAACTCTTCAAATGTTAGAAGTTCTCCGGTCTCTGTATCGTATACGAGCTTGCGAGAATGGTGGAAGAGTTTCATATCATCAACTATATCAGTAATGAGGAACATTTACAAGCGTTTGTGCCTGTATTATCGCACGGAATATTTAAATTCTTTTCCATCACAGCCTTCTGAACCAAACTAATTTTATTTAAAATATCATTCATTACCAAGTCGCTCTTCTGAATCACAAACTCTTTTGTCTGCTGGTTGTCTTTGTTCTCGTAAAATAAAATTCCTTGGGAGAGGTTCGTCAAATAAAAATAACAATGCAACTGAAGGATGTGTTCCCACTTCGCTTCTTCTAAAATTCTAAATTCTCCATCCCGCATACTTTTCAATTCAAAGACGTAGGCAAGTCCATCGTTTGGATTTAAAATAATTGCGTCTGGGCTTCCCTTCATCCATAAAGAATCATCACGCAAACTAACTTCGATAAACGGTTTTACTTCACCTTTCTTGATATCCAGGATGTGCGAAACAATACCCATCCTCGGCAAATACTTCTGAAGGATTCGCTTGTGGACGTAAGAACCATTATCCAGAACACGCTGCTGAACAGCACTCTTTGGTTCGAAAGGAACTACCCCTAAAATATCTCCAACAATCCAACGGGAGCAAAGATGAATTTGGGAGGGACGAATAACTTTTGTGTTTGGGTATGGAGCTTGGGTCGATTTTAAATACCCATCAAGTTGTTCGGTAA